>ERZ827156.306-NODE-306-length-73392-cov-20.919699_pt1 | contig 73392 bp, 58 predicted proteins | sample MGYA00519919_ERZ827156 | MGnify/ENA primary metagenome ERZ827156 (study PRJEB31778, sample SAMEA3449269) | human gut metagenome | biome: human gut; feature: human-associated habitat; material: faeces | place: United Kingdom | collected 2010/2012 ... | reverse complement strand
CAAAGGTAGAATCCTCAAAAATCATCCACAAGGTGGGGATTAACGGATACTTACGGTGCACTGCCGCGGAAACATCTGCTACCATAAACCGTGGAACTACGACTACGCCTCGCTGATCTTCCGCCGCAGCGACCTGCCGGGCGGTATTCTCCAAATTCTGCTGCTGGACAAGGCGGGCAATGCGCTCTCCGAGCGTCTGGTCTTCAACAGAGGCGAAGAACTTGCGACGACCGACGTACAAATCGGAGGCACACTCGAACAACGTACGAAGGTCACGCTCTCTGTCGCGGCGACCGATCCCGACGGACGTCCCGCCGCGGGCGATTTCTCGATCGCGGTGACGGATCGTGCGGCGGTGCCTGCGGCGACGTCGGGCAGCATCTATTCGACGCTGCTGCTCACTTCCGAACTGCGGGGTACGATCGAGACGCCCGACTGGTACTTCGAGGGGCAGGACGCCGCACGGGTCGCGGCGCTCGACGCGCTGCTGCTCACGCAAGGATGGCGGCGCTACGACGTGCCGGAGCTGATGAAAAAGGAGTACGTGGAACCGCAATATCCGTTGGAGGTCGGGCAGGAGATCACCGGACGCATCAGCAAAAGCGGTCTGTGGAACCGCAAGAAGAAGCTGAGCCGTTACGAAATGCGGATGATCGTACCCTCGCTGCATTATGTGACGAAATGCGCCGTCGACGACACCGGAGCGTTCGCGCTCAACGGCTTCGACTTCCCCGACAGCACGCTCTACGTGCTGCGGCCCGCGGCGGTGCGGGGGTCGATGCCGGAGGCGACGGTGAAGGTCGCGCGCGATTCGTTCCCCGAGGTGGGGACGCTGCCCCGCGTGCCTGCGCAGGAGCAGAAGAAGCCCTACATTGCCCAGGCACGGTACTACATCGAGCAGCGAGGGCAGACCGACATGCGGAACATCCTCATCGACACGGTGTATGTCACGCATCACAAACGCCTCGAATCCACACGGCCCGAGCATCGGCTGGCCGCACGCACGTGGACGGCCGAGCAGATCAAGGAGGCCGGGGCCGGAACCATCCTCGACTTCATCGCAAGGATGCCGGGAATGAATGTTGTCGGTTCACAGGTGTGGTATCGAGGTAGAATGCCCGTATTTATGGTTGACGGACAAATTGAAGAAACAATTGCTATGTTAGAAAAACCCGGACAAGAAATCCAGTATTTTGAAGATGATAGATATACCGGGGAACTTAGCTCTGGTAGACAGATTGCTTATACAGATGATTACAAATCATTACCGTTATGTTTATCTTATCCACTATCTTTTGTAGATCAAATAGGTGTGATTGAAGGTGCAAGCACTGTTCTATGGGGACCGGGACTTGCTAAAAATGGGATTATCTCTATTACACTTAAACATGGAGAAGATTTAGATAATGCAATAAGTAAAACTCCTTCAACTGAAATAGGGTTAACATCTCCTTTGGGCTACCAAACTCCTGCGGAATTCTATGCACCGGCATACGCGACGGAGAAGGCCCGTCGCTCGATGGCTCCCGACTACCGTACGACGCTCTACTGGAACCCAACCGTCAAACTTGACGATACGGGACAGGCCACCGTCGAGTTCTACACCTCCGACGCACCGGCCGATTACGACATCTCTATCGAAGGCGTCACGCAAAATGGCAAGATCATCCAGCTGAAAAAGTTCGGGCTGACAGCGGATTCTCGCTGAAAAATGCTATCTTTGAACTATGTTTCCCTCCTACCTGCAACCCGACTCGATGGACTGCGGTCCGGCGTGCCTGCGCATCATTTCGAAGTTCTACGGCAAGAACTACTCGATGCTCACGCTGCGCGACCGCTGCTACATGTCACGCGAGGGAGTATCGCTGCTTGACCTGAGCGATGCCGCCGAGTCTCTGGGCTTCCGCACGACGGGTATCAGCACCACGTGGGAGGTGTTCCGCGACGAGGTTCCGCTGCCGTGCATCGTCTACTGGAACAGCAAACACTACGTCGTCGTCTATAAAATCCGCAAACGCCGCGGCAAGTGGTGGGTCTACGTTTCGGATCCAGCCGTGGGATTGTTGAAGTACGACGAGGAGAAATTCCTGCGGGGGTGGCTCAAAACGCAGGTCTACGACGACGAGACGGACGAAAGCCGAGCAGGAAAACAGGGCGTGATCCTGCTGCTGGAACCCACTCCGCGCTTCTACGAGTCTCCGGGCGAGGAGAACACGCAGTTGAAATTCAGCTACCTGCTGCAATACCTCAAACCCTACAAGTCCTACTTCGTACAACTGGTGCTTGCGATGCTCGTGGCCAGTGGTCTGAACCTGATCCTGCCTTTCCTGACGCAATCCATCGTCGACGTGGGTATCGGTACGGGCAATCTGAATTTCGTGGTGATGATCCTCATCGCGCAGGTGGCCCTGACGCTCGGACAATTCGCCAACAACCTGATCCGGCAGTGGCTGTCGCTGCACATGACCACACGCATCAGCATCTCCTACATTTCGGATTTTCTGTGCAAGCTCATGCGGCTTCCGATCGCCTATTTCGATGCGAAGAAGAGCGGCGACATCCTGCAACGCATCGGCGACTACGGTCGCGTGCAGTCGTTCCTCACGGGAACACTGCTGAGCATGGCCGTCGCCATTCTGACCTTCATCGTCTATACGTGCGTCATGGCCGGTTACAGCGCGACGATCCTGCTGGTGTTCCTCGGCGGCAGCATCCTCTACGCGCTGTGGGTGCTTCTGTTTATGAAATACCGCCGCAAGCTGGACTACATGCGTTTTCAGGAGTCGTCGGAGAACCAAAGCACCATGATCCAGCTTATCGGCGGGATGCAGGACATCAAGCTCAACTCATGCGAGCGTCAGAAACGCTGGGAGTGGGAACGCATCCAGGCACGTCTGTTCAAGATCAGCATCAAGAGCCTTACTTTGGGCCAGACGCAGGAGGTCGGGGCATTGTTCATCTCGCAGACGAAGAACATCGTCGTGTCGTTTCTGGCCGTGAGCGCCGTTATCAAGGGCGACATGACGCTCGGTATGATGATGGCCATGCAGTATATCCTCGGGCAGTTGAACGGCCCGCTTTCGCAGTTCATTTCGTTCATGCAGGCCACGCAGGACGCCAAGATTTCGCTGGAGCGTCTGGGTGAGATCTACGACCGTCCGGACGAGGAGCCGGACGACGAGCCGCGTATCCGCACGATTCCCGACTCGGCGCCGCTGGAGTTCCGCGACGTGGTGTTCCACTACGAAGGCCCCAACTCCGAACGCGCGCTGGACGGAGTGTCGCTGACGATCCCCGTGCGCAAGGTGACGGCCATCGTCGGGGCGTCGGGCAGCGGCAAGACGACGATGCTCAAGCTGCTGCTGGGCTTCTACCGCCCCACGCAGGGCGAGGTGCTACTCGACGGCCGGCCGCTCGGACAGTACAGCGAAAGCTGCTGGCGCCGCGACTGCGGCGTGGTGATGCAGGAGGCGACGATCTTTGCCGACACCATCGCCCGCAATATCGGCGTCGTGGACGAACAGCCCGACATGGAGCGTGTGCGGCGTGCGGCGCGCATGGCCAACATCGACGAGTGGATCGAGTCGCTGCCGATGCGCTACGACACGAAGATCGGACTGGACGGCCACGGCCTGAGCACGGGACAGCGGCAGCGTCTGTTCATCGCGCGCGCGGCGTACAAGGATGCGAAATACCTCTTTCTGGACGAGGCGACCAACTCGCTGGATGCGGCCAACGAACGCTCGATCATGGAGAAGCTGCAATCTTTCTTCGAGGGGCGCACGGTGGTCGTCGTGGCGCACCGCCTGTCGACGGTGATGAATGCCGACAACATCGTGGTGCTCGACCGGGGCCGCATCGTCGAGCAGGGCACGCACAAGGAGCTGACGGCGCGCCGTGGCCACTACTACAATCTGGTTAGAAACCAACTCGAATTGGGAAACTGATATGCCGCTTTACGACCGTACATACAGCGAAGAGGCCGACGAGATCATCGGCACGATGCCGTCGTGGATCGTGCGCTGGGGCATCACGCTGATCTTCGTTCTGCTGGCGCTGCTGTTTCTGGGGTGTTACTTCATCCGCTACCCTCAGACGGTCACGGGGACGATCACGCTTACGACCGTTCCTCCGCCGGTCGACGTGACGGCGCCGCATACCGGCATCGCCGAGGCGGTCGCGACCGAGGGTCAAACCGTCGCAAAGGGCGACGTGCTCGTTCTTTACGCCACACGGGACGAGTACCGCGAGGTGCAGCATCTGGAAAAGAGCCTGTGGCTGCCGACCGACGAGACCCTGCCCGACGATCTGCGCTTCTCCTATGCCGCCTACCGCGCCAATGGCAGCGAGGCGACCCTGCAACAGCTCACGTCGGCGATCGCTCAGTGGAAGGCGCAGCACGTCGTCGAGGCTCCGGCCGACGGGCGTGTGACACTGCTCAACAGCGGTCCGTACCGACGTCAGACGACAGCCGGCGAGTTGCTGGCGAGCATCCTGCCCGCGGCCGAGACGGAGGTCGTCGGCCGGCTTCATCTGCCGGCCGCGTCACGCGGGGATGTGGAGCCGGGGCAGAAGGTCAACGTGAAGCTCAACGGCTTTCCCTACATGGAGTTCGGCATCCTGCGCGGTGTCGTGCGGACGATTTCCGCCGTTCCGGACGGCACGCAGGGCTATATCGTCACCGTCGCCTTTCCCGACGCGCTGCGCACGTCGTACAAGAAGGAGCTTCCGCTCATTCACGGCATGGACGGCACGGCCGAGATCATCACCAAAGAGATGCGGCTCATCGAACATTTCATCCAGCCCGTCAGGGCGCTTTACGATAAGAACGCCGAATAACGCACCGCCTCGTTTTCACTTCCGGATACCGTCCCTCGGTATCCGTTTTTTGTGTTCTCAGAGATCCGGACGGCCCTGAACGGCCTCGGGCGGCCAGCGGTACGATTCCCCTTTGTCCTCCGATATATTTGCGACGGATGCCCTGCGAGACATCCGAAGTGAATTATCAATCAATCATCATCAATCATTATGGAAAAGGAAAAGAATCAAGCGCCGGAGGAGCCTCGGTGGCCCGACTACAAAGAGACGCTTCTGGCGCGCCATCCCGGAACGGGCGAGGTGCAGGTCGTTTCGGACTTGCGCGAACGCGGCAACCGTTACGAGGTGCATACCGTGGAGCCACTGACAAAGAACGCGCCGTCGTTTTTCGAGGTCGCGAAGAGCGGTGCGGTGGCGGCCTTCATCCGCAGCTTCAAGTCGCAGTCGGACAAAGCCGTCGACTTCCAGTTTCTGAAAGTACCCTTCAACGCCGTGCAGGATGTGGTCAACGACCTGCTTCGCCTGACGCAAAACCCCAACGACGAGAAGGGGCTGAAGGCGCTGTACGATCATCGTGTGGATACGATGCAACTCGAACGGGTGAAGTACGACCATGCGGAGATTCCGCGAGCCGCACTGCGGGAGCTGGGCATCGACTTCGATGCGCTGACGCCGCAAACACGTGAGGCGATGCGTATGGGTCTTCCCGTCGAAGAGCTGGTTCCGGTGACTGCGGAGGTCATGCCCGGGATCAAGGTGTCGGGAATGTTCTCGCCGCGCTTCTACCGCGACCATAACAACGAGCTGAAGGTGACCCTCGACGCACCGCTCGCCGTGCCGGAGTACGAGCATGAAGAGTACAAAATGATGTTCTCCACGCAGGAGAAGGCCGCGCTGGAGCGTGGCGGCACGCTGGAACGCCTGATAAAGCACAAAGACCCGCTGACGGGAGAGGAGGAGTGGTGCTTCGTGGGCAAGAACGCCGCGACGAACCGCCTCGTCTTCCAGCCCAAGCGCGAAGTTGCCACTCCCGCATTCACCTACAACGCCCGCATTTCGGATGCCGGCCGCGCCGAGCTGGACAACGGCGGCAGCGCGTTCGTCGAAGGATGCCACTATCGCAACAGCGATAATCATTTCTCGGGCAAGATCCACTACGACATCCATCGGGGCGAATACGTCACCACGCCGCTCCGATACGAACGTCCCTATATTCCGGAGTCGATCCGCAAGCAGATCACCGAGGAACAGCAGCAGGCGCTATGTCGCTACGAAAGCATCGCCGGCGACAACATCAAGTCCCGCAACGGCAAGTCGTTCAAGGGCTGCACGCTGCAAATCAACCGCGAGACGAACGTGCTGACGTATGAACGCCGCGAGCAGCAGAAAATACAAGCACAGGGCGAGGAGCAGCGCCAGACCACGGCGGCGCAGCAGAGCCGTGGTCGTAGCAGATAGGACGAAGCGATGGAACGATTCACGAAAGCATGGTTCGTGGCGCGTCTGACGGATTTCCTGCATGAGCGCCACCCCCAACTCGAACACGACGACAAACTGCTCGAACGCCGCGGCGATGCGGCGGCCATGTTGTATGCTCAGGGCTGCAACGCCGGCTGAACGCCCGACACCGCTCTTCGCGAGGCCGACGAGCGCCTGTTCCGCGGGCTGCTCTTCTCGCGCTTCGACGTCATCCATGTGCTGCTGGCCACCGACTTTCCGACAATCCCCGAAGAACAGCGGCGCGACGTGGCGCAGGCGCTGCTTCCGGCGTGCGAGCCGGTATTCAATGCCTACCGCCCGGGCGACGACTTCGCCGCACGTCCCGAGTTCCGGCAGCTGAAAGAGGAGCTGCGCCAGTCGATCCGCACATGGCTCGACGACAACGGCGCACCGGGGTACGAAGCCAAGCTGCGGCATCCCCAACGACAAACATCGCTTCGCAGACGAAGCAGAAACTAACATCCAAACCTTATCAACCCATGAAAAACATCCTTTTTGCGGCGGCCGCACTGGCTGCTATGAGCCTCGTCGCCTGTGACGAGGACACCTCCGACACGATGAACCTCTCGCCGGCCGCTCCGACAGGGGGAGCCAGCGTGACGCTGACGCTCACGGACGGCGACGGCACCCGGACTTTCTTCGACGACAAAGCCGCGGCCGAGACGTGGGAAAAGAGCCTGTCGTCGCTTGCGGTCTACGCCTTCGACAAGTCGGGCGCCCTGCTCGTACACCGGGATTTCACGCCGTCGGAACTCACCGCCAAATCCGCGACCTTCTCGCTTCCGAAGTCGGCCGCCGGCACCGAGTGCTCGTTCTACGCCGTTGCGAACCTCGACGTGCCCGCCGCCCCGACCAAATCGTCCCTTACGACGCTGCTGGAAAAGGAGGCCGCGAACTACAACGGCACCTTCGCCGAGGTGTCGGCCGCAGCCAAGCGTGCACGCGGCTTCGTGATGTCGGGCTCCGCGACCAAGACCGTCGGCGCGGTGAACAGCACGACGTCGGTGGCCGTCACGCTCAAGCGCACCGTGGCGAAGATCGCCTTGCAGACGACGGTCGACCCGGCCTTCGCTGAGAAATACCCCGGAACGATCCGTATCAATTCGGTGAAGCTCTCGCGTGCGGCGTCGCAGTCGCTCGTCTTCGCCGCCGCGCCTTCGGCCGGCGCGATGTCGTACACCCATACGCAGACGCCCGCCTCGGCCTCGGGACACTACAATTCGCTCTTCTACCTGTACGAGACGGGCAAGCTCGACGCGGGCAGCCGCGTGCTGTTGGAGATCGGCGCCACCTACGATCTGGACGGCAGCGACACGACGACGGACGACCGTTCGGAGGTGACGTATCCGATCGAGCTGACGGGCAAGGCCGCCGGAGAGATTTTGCGTAACGGCTACTACCGCATCACGGCGACCGTCACGGGCCTTACGGGTCTGGACTGCGACCTCTCGATCACCGTCGCCGACTGGGAGACGCCCACGACGCAGGAGATCGAACTGGGGGCCTAACGATCGTTTTTGCCGGCTCGCGCGAGCCGGCATTTTTATCCGAATACGACTATGAAAAAACTGTTTATGATCTTCTCGGCGCTCGCCGTGCTGCTGGCCGGCAACGGCTGCCGCGAGGAGTTCCTTCCGCCCGAATCGCAAACCCGCACGGTGCAGGTCTCGGCAACGGTCCGAATGCCGGGCATCGCCGAGATGAGCCGTGCGGCGGACGAGGGGGCGATCCGTGACGTGAACCTCTACCTCTGCACCCCGCAGGGACGTGTCGTGCTGCACCGCTATACGACTTCGGCGACGCTGCGCTTCGAGTGTCTGCCCGGAAATTACATGCTGCGCGTGGCCGTCAATCTGGGATGCGACACTCCGCTTGCCGACTGTACGATCGCGCACCGCGACGATTACGACGCACTTCCGATGTACTGCGAGCGCGAGGTGACGATCCCCTCCGCATCCGGCGGTGCGGTGCAGCTTCCGGCTCTCGAAGTCGAACGTGCCGTGGCGAAAGTCTCCTACGACATCTCGGTAGAGGTTCCCGAGATCGAACTTTACTCCGTGCAGGCCGCCTCGATCCCTGCGCGCTCGTCGCTCTTCTCCGGTGACCTCACCCCTTCGGACGACCCCGAGGACTATGTGCACGGCGACGCTGTGCGCTGCCACGGCCTCTCGGCCTCCGGAACCTGCTACCTGCTGCCGAACCGCCAGGGCACGGTCGCCTCGATCACCGATCCGCGGGAGCGAAATGCCCGGAACGCTCCGCCCTGCGCCTCCTACCTGCTGATCCGTGCTCTCGACAAGCAAAACCGCGTGCTGCTTTACCGGGTCTATCTCGGCGAGAACGACACGTCGGATTTCAACGTGCAGGCCAACGGTAATTACCGGTTCCGCATCGCCATCCGCGGCGAAAACCTCCTCGACGCACGTGTGGCGACCTACACCGTGCTGCTGAAAGACAACTTCTACCTCTCGGAGATGAGCGGCTACAACCGTTACCTCACGTCGTATCTGCTGGCCGCGAAGGTCGAGAGCAGCGATCCGGCACTCCGCCTGCACGCGGAGCTGACGCTCGCCGAAGGCGACGCCTCGGCGTTCCGCTTCGACGGCGAGAGCGGTGCGGAGCATTCGTTCGACCTCGCGGCCGGAAAGCTCTACAACTTCCCGATCGTCTACGGCCCCGAGGTCTTTACGGCGGGCAACGACCGCCTGAGCTACCGCATAACGGTGAGCGACGGCTACGGATTCAGCCAGCGCTTTGCCGTCGAGCACCGCATGGCCGATGCGCTCTTCGTTCATGCGGGCGATGCGGGCGGCGCGGTCTCCTTTTCGGATGTCCTGCATACCGAGCCGGCGACCGTCGGCGGTCTGGCCTACACGCTGGCGCTGTGTGTGGGCGATGGCTGCCGCCTCGCGGCCACACCTTCGACGGGGTACCGTTTCGCAGGCTGGTACGCCGATGAAGCCTGCACGCAGCAGGTCTCGGCGTCGAGCGAGTATCGGTATGTTCCTGCGAGCCATACGGCGCGACTGTTCGCCCGCTTCGAGCGGGATGCCACGCCGCTCGACGCGGAGGGCACGGCCAACTGCTACATCGCACCCCGAACCTATTCGCGCTACTCGTTCGACGCGACGACGATGGGAAATGGCAGGACGACACCGGGCATCAAACCCGCGAAACTCGCAGGAACGGAGGCACGGATACTCTGGGAGACCGGTTCGGAGCGCGGCGCCATGCTCCGCTCCGCGGAATACGACGAGGGGCGCATCTATTTCGAGACGGGACGCCGGCCGGGCAATGCGCTGATCGGTCTTTTCGACGCGGCGGGTACGTGCGTATGGTCCTGGCACATCTGGTCGCCGAACAGCGATCCGACGCTTTATACGATGACCTCCTCGACGGGTGCGGTGTTCATGGACCGCAACCTCGGAGCGGAGACGCTCCATGCGGCCAGCACGAGCAGCCGGGGCTTCTACTACGAATGGGGCCGCAAGGACCCCTTCCCGTGGCCCGATGCGGAGATCGTCTACGGCGAGGGCGTCGCACACGACAGCTTCGGGCCCTTCTACCTCGGCGATGCGGCGGCGGATGCTACGATAGCATGGGCTACGGCGCATCCCACGACGCTCATGGGTGAAGTGGCCGGGCCGCAGGATTCGTGGCTCGCGGCACCGGCGCCGTACCTCTGGGGCAATGGCTCGGACGGCCATACGGCGACGCAGCGCAGCCTCAAGTCGATCTACGACCCCTGCCCGCCGGGCTGGTGCGTGCCGCCGTCCGAGGCGTGGGGACTGGAGGATTTCCAGCTGCTGAACTTCGAGGACGACAGCGGCTGGTATATCCGCATGAACGGCCACTACACGACCTATCCTTTCACGGGCTACCTCTATCCCAGTACGCAGGGGTGGGTCTACACGGCCCTTTCGGGCTGCTTCGCATGGAGCAACACGCCCGGCATCCGCAGCCAGAACGGTACGGCGACGGTGGATGCCGCACGGGCCGGATGCTTGCAGCTCGACCATTTCGGCACCGTCACGCTGAACACGAGCCGCTGTCAGGCCTTCGCATGTCCCGTGAGGTGTATCAAAGATGAATAAAAGCCTAAAAAACATCCATCATGAAACAGCTGTTTTTTCTGTCGGTCGTGCTGCTACTGGCAAATGCCTGCGGCCGCGATCGAACCGACACCGATCCTGCGGCGGCCCCTGCGGTGCGGGTCGAACTCCGTGTGCGTCCCCACTGCACGGCCGTTGCGACACGCGCCGCGGATGAGGCGGCGATTCACGACGTGAATCTTTGGCTCTGCGACCGGACCGGAAAGATCGTCGTACATGAATACCGAGACACCCCGACGTTCTCCTTCGAATGTATGCAGGGTACCTACCTCTTGCGTGTCGCGGCCAATCTGGGCCGTGACTTCGAAGCCGAAACCGATACGGACGACCTCACACTCACCCATCGCGACGACTGCGACGTGCTGCCGATGATCTGCGAGGAGGAGGTCACGATCTCGGCCCACACGGGCGGATCGCTGCGGCTTCCCGACGTCGAGGTGCGGCGCATTGCGGCGAAAGTCACTTGTCGTATCGCGATCGCGGATCCCGACATCGAGGTGCGCTCGTTGCGTCTGATGTCCATTCCTCGCGTCGTGCGGCTCTTCGGCGCGGAGGATGCCCCGTCTGCCGTGGCTGCCGATTACATGAACGGCAGCGAACGGCCCGCCGCCGGAATGAGTGCCGAAAGCGTGTTCTATTCGTTCCCGAATATGCAGGGCACCGTTCCGTCGATTGCCGATCAACGGCAGAAGAACCGCGACAATGCACCCGACAATGCGTCGTACCTGCTGATCCGCGCCGTCAAGGGCGATCGCATACTGGCTTATACGGTCTATCTGGGAGGGAACAACACCACGGATTTCAACGTGCGGGCCAACACCCATTACAGACTCGACATTTCGATTCTGGGTGACAGCGAGGTGGACACCCGCATTGCCGCCTACACCGTGAACGCCGAGGACGATTTCGAGGTCTACGCCCTCGGAGGTTATTGTACCTTCCGCCCCTCGAACCGGCTCAGGATTCGCGTCGAGAGCGAGAACGCCGATCCGGAACTTACCGGACGGATCGAGCTTCTCGAAGGCGACGAGGCCGGGTTCAGTTTCGATCGGGCCGCAGGGCCGACGCATACGTTCGCCGTCGACAACAACAACGGGAACAACAGTTACAGGATGGCCTATTCCCCGGCTTTGTTCACCTCCGACAATCACCGGCTGCATTACCGGCTGACCCTTACCGACGCTTACGGATTTTCGCAGGCATACGACTTCGAGCATCGTTTCGCCGATCTGCTGACGGTGTATTGCGACAGGGCGGGAGGCGGCATTACGGTCGACGGCGCCCTCCACACCCGTTTTTCGGACGAGGAATCCATGTGTCGCACGGACGTGCTGACCTTGCAGGAGGGATGCCGCCTGATCGCCGAAGCCGAGACGGGATATTTCTTCGCAGGATGGTATGCCGACGCCCGTTATACGGAGTGCATCGCCCGCACACGGATTCTCGACTATCGTCCGCAGGAGCTGCGCAACGCGCTCTACGCCAGGTTCGTCGCCTGCGGTACGCCGCTCGATACAAACGGTACGGCCAACTGCTACATCGCGCGGTCGTTGAACAGCGCCTATTCGTTCGATGCGACGACGATGGGAAACGGCCGTGCGACGACGGGCATCGTCCCCTCGGCCCTTGCCGGAACCCATGCGCAAGTGCTTTGGGAGACGGGCGATGTGCGCGGTGCTGTGGTGAAAGACGCCCTGTATGCCGACGGCCGCATCCATATCCAGACCGGTTCGACCTATGGCGATGCGGTGGTCGGTCTGTTCGACGACGACGGCACCTGCCTCTGGTCGTGGCACATCTGGGTCGTGGACTATGCCCCCGAAGCGACGGCTCAGACCTATGCCTCGGGCGCCGTGTTCATGGATCGCAACCTCGGGGCGCTGTCCACAGATCCGTATGACAATGCCGTCAAGGGGCTGCATTACCAGTGGGGCCGCAAGGATCCCTTCCCGTGGACTTCGATGCCGCTCGATCATACGCCCCAATACATCGCGTGCAGCTATCTGACGGGCTATGAGCACGCAGTGTACAGCCCGAAGTACAAGGACGATCCGGAGGCGGCGTCGACCGTCGCGTGGTCCATTGCGCATCCCACGACATACATGGGAGCGGCGGTAATACCCGCAGGCAGCGGTGTTCACCTCTATGATCCGTGGTGCTATCCTCCGAACCCCAATCTCTGGGGAAACGCCTCCGACGGCACCTCCGTCTCGTCCCGAAACGCCAAGTCGATCTACGATCCCTGTCCTCCCGGGTGGAAAGTTCCCGCGCCCGAGGCGTGGGACATGAACACCTTCCGCTATGCGTCGAATTACGAGGAGTGCGGTTACGATGTCTATTATTCCTCCGCAGCGACCTCGGCGTTCTATCCTTTCGGTGGCTATCTGCACGACAACAGCGGGCAGGAGGTGTTCGTCCAGCCCTACCTGTGGGGCGGCGTATGGACCTGTACGGCATCGAACCGCAGGGGAGGCTCGACATTCGAACCCGCCGCCGGGAAGTGCGTAATACTCATTCAGGGAACCGCGAACCCGGACTATCGGGCCGAGTCCCAAACCTTCGGCTATGCCGTGCGGTGCGCCAAAGAATAATCAGCCCATGAAACGAAAACGAATCATCCTGACGGCGCTGCTGCTTGCAGCGCTCTGGATCATGCCCCATAAAACCTCGGCGCAGTTCTTCGCCGTGCGGGCCGATGCCCTCGCGGCATGTACCGGCACGCTTCACCTCGGAGCCGAAGCCTCCGTCGCCGACCGTTGGAGCGTCGAGGCGTCGGGGTACTGGAACCCGATACGCACCTCCGCTCTGAGCCTGACGTTCGGGGCCGTGCAGCTCGGCCCGCGTTATTGGTTCTACGAGTCGTTCGTCGGCCATTTCGTCGGCGTGCAGCTCTCCTATGCGAATTACCTCGTCGGCCGCCGCACACGCCGCTATGACGGCTGGGCCTGCGGCGCGGGTGTCAGCTACGGCTATGCGTGGATGCTCTCGAAGCGCTGGAACATCACCGTCGAAGGCGGTATCGGAATCTACCGCACGAAGGACACGCAGCGCGATCCGACCGTCTCGGACCGGGACGTGGAATACATCCGTCATGCCCGCCGCTGGGTGCTCGCACCCTCACGGCTGGAGGTGGCCATCTGTTATCTCTTTTAGCCATGAAGATGTGCAATTTCATATTGTATCCGATGCTGGCGGCCGTACTCTTTTCACTGTTCGGCTGCGGGGTGTCGCGCCGCGTGGAGCAACGGCAGACGGCGGTATCGCTGTCGCACCCCGCATCCGAAGGGCGCACGCAGCGACCGCAGCACCGGTCGAAGCCTCTGCGACACGGCGATCCCGATACGCTCGGCATCGTTCAAACAGACACCCTCGCCGACGGACAGCGCGTCGCGGCGCTCCGCATCGAGCAGGTGACGGTCGTATCGAGGATGCGCACCGTCGCCGAACGCGACGGCAAGGTGCGGCTCGACTTCGTGGTCACGCTGCCCGAAGCGTTGCTGGGGCGCAGCCGCAGCGTCGTCGTCACACCCGTACTGCACCGCAACGGCGAGCGGATCGCGTTGGAGGATCTGGTGATCCGCGGCGGCCGCTTCTCGCTGCTGCAACAGCGCGACTACTGGCAGTACGAAAAGTACCGTTGGGTATATGATCCCGACAGCACGGCGGCCGAGCGGATGTTCAACCGGCTGGTGAAATTTCCCTATCCCGAAGACGCACGGCTCGATTCCATCGTCACGCAGCGCGGGATGATAAGCTACCACTACTCCGAAGAGATCGCCGCGGCCGAGACATCCAAGCGGATGTATGTCACCTTGCAGGGCAAGGTCGTGGGGATCGACGACAGTGCCTGCGCGCTGCCCTCGTCCGACACGCTGACCTACCTCGTATCGTCGATGCTCTCCTTCGTCGACACGCTGCCGCGCTACCGCATCGAGATCGTCGACAAATACGTCTCCGTGACCGACCGCATCCGCGTCCGTTTTCCCGTCGGAAGCGCCGAAGTCGTCGACACGCTGGGCGATAACCGCACGCAGCTCGACAGGCTGACCCGCAGGATGCGGGAGGTTCTCGAACAGCGGGAGTTCTACGTCGATGCCGTGACCCTTGCGGCCGCCTCGTCGCCCGACGGCCCCGCCCCGCTAAATGAGTATCTGGCCGAAAGACGCGCCCGGGCATTGAAATCCTACCTCGCACGGCGTTTCGGACAGCAGGTCGACACGCTGCTCACCGTGCGCCGGATCGGCGAGGACTGGGCGACGCTCGCCGAGCTGATCCGCAGCCGAAAAGAGGTGCGGCATCGGGAGGAGATACTGGCGCTGATCGCCTCGGAAAACGATCCCGACCGCCGCGAGGCGCTGCTGCGCGGACGATACCCCGAAGCGTTCGCATGGATCCGGGAGAATCTCTATCCCGCATTGCGGGCCGTCGTCGTCCGCTACGACCTGCGGCGCGTAGGCATGGTGAAGGATACCGTGCACACCACCGTGTTGGATTCGGCCTACATGCGGGGCGTGCGGCTGTTGCAGGAGCGCAGGTACGACGAGGCGCTCCGCGTGCTCGAACGATACGGAGACCGGAATACCGTCGTCGCACTCCTCTCGCTGGGGCGGAACGGGCAGGCGGAGGAGCTGTTGAAGCGGTTGCCCGAAGATGCCGTGACGGAGTATCTGCGGGCTGTCGTCTGTATGCGGTTGGGGCGCAGGGCCGAAGGGCGCAGACACTACGACGAAGCATGCCGGCGGGAGCCGCGCATGGTCTATCGCGGGAACCTCGACCCCGAAATCAATGAACTGTTTAAAGAGTAAGGCGTTATGAAGAAGATCGTGATCGCGGCTTTCGTCGCGGCGTTGTTCGCCTCGGCGTTCTCCGGATGCACGCTCCACGAGGCAGTGGAGATCGAAATCATCCGGCCGCCGCAGGTGCAGGATACGGTGACGATTCCCGACTGGGAATTGAAGGAGTAATTGAAAAGCCCGCCTCGAAATTTATCGAGGCGGGCTTGATCGTGAAAAGGGCGGTTCAGTCGAATACGATCGTATCGCCGATGCGGTCGATGTTGGCTAACGTATACAGGCGTTTGTCCAATACGGCCCGACCGTCAACCAGCTCTTCTGGGGTATGTTCATCGACGGTTTTTGCATCGAGGACGTAAAACAGAAAATCATATTCCTTTAACAGCGATCGTAAGAACCCAAAGCCTCCATACATATCGACAACCATCTCTGTCTGAATATGGTAATATGCGAAAACAACGCCGCCACCCATTTTTAATAAGTCGATATCGTTCAATGGATAAAGATTTCCCTTCAATTGATTCGCTCTTAAAAGGTGTAGTTTCAACAACTATTATTTCACGATCTGTATTGTTTGTAAAATACAGATGTTGAAGGCATCCCGGTCCTTCGTCTACGGCACATTTGACTGCCATGAGAGGAAACAAGGATACGACAAGCCCGATTCTGATAGGTTATTTCATAAGTTCGACGACAATAAGGATGGATTGAATAATGTTCGACCAATCCCGGGTTTCCGTACACAAAGGTAATGGGTGGGCCGCAACAGGCAAGGCTATATGAATTCGGGCAAAAAACGCACGCTGAAGGTGCGTTTTTTTATGCCCGAAGCCTTGCCTTGTTGCTTTTTCGCCCACCCATTGACCTAACGTGTACGAAACCCGGAGGATCCGAGGTCCGGACGAACCGGGTATAAAAACAATAAACAATTAAAAATAAAAAAGTTATGAATAGCTTGAGATTCATCAGGATCACAGGATTCTCGCTGTTGCCCGAGCACGCACGGGCGGAGTGCCGCCAAATCCTCGAAACCCGGAAAACGGAATAACAAACCTTAAACTCAGAATATCATGGAAGCAATTATGTTAACCAAACAGAACGCGCACCGCGTCACGATGGTGCGCCGCAAGGACGATCCCACAAGCGCACCCGTACCGTTCCGCTGGCGCGGCGATCGCCGCATCGGCATCGGCTGCTTCAACCACCTCATCGGCGAGGGCGACGAAGCCCGCATCATCAAGCCCCACGAGTTCGGGGAGTGGGAAGTGGCCGAGGTGAGCCATCCGGGCTACCTCGAATCATTTTGGAATGCCGCCTGCGGAGCTCACTCGTGGAGCTCTCAGAATCCCGATGTTATCGGTGAAGACGAGATCACCATGTACGAACGGGAGCTGCACGAAGACCTTCAGACGATGCCCGAGGAGCAGCGCGAGCAGTATCTCTCGAACTACAAGAGCCACCTCTCCGGCGTCTGGGCCTCGGAAAGCCGTGTGGCCAGCGCCTTTGTCACCGGTCCTGCGAAATTCAACTACCGGCGCAACGAAAAGGCCGAGAATGCTTACCGCAATAAGTACGAGGCATTCCGCCAGTGGCGCGAGCGGGCATTGAAAGCCGTCGAGCGGTACAAGGAGTCCCTGAAGACGGACGAACAGCGTACCGAGGAGCTCTGGACGAAGGTGCTCGCCGACATCGACAGTACGGCCGAGACGATCCATAGCCTCGACATGGGCAAGGAGCGCGGATACAGCCGAGCCCTTTTCGTCTCCAACCTCTTCGGACGCATCGCCACACATGCCAAGAACGGCAACGTCGAGATCGTAGACCGTGCCGTAGCCCGCGTCCGCAAGTGGAATGCCAAGTGCCGGAAGCCGATCATCACCGAGCGGCATTCGTTTTTCAAGCTGCCCGACGTGGCTCGCAGCGTCCGTCAGAAGGCCGAAGAGACGGCGGGCCGCGAAAACCGCGAGGTAGCCTTCGAGGGCGGCAAGGTGGTGTGGAACTATGAGGCGGACCGCCTGCAAATCCTCTTCGATGCGATGCCGTCGGAAGAGATGCGAAGCAAACTCAAAATGCGGGCTTTCAAATGGTCTCCGAGGTTTCAGGCATGGCAGCGTCAGCTCACCGACAACGCCGTCGACGCCGCCCGCCAGGTGTTGAACCTTCAAAAACTGTAACGATGCACTACCATCCTTCCATCATCAAAGGAGAGCCATTGCCGGACCATCCGGCAGGCCGGGAGAGACCATAGTCTATATCCCGTATAGTTCTGGGACTCCCGAACGTCACTGTTTCATTCGGAACCTTGCTTCCGCAATGAAATCCTCGAGCTGCTCGTCCGGCGCTATATGGTACATACTGTCCGCTGCCCGACGGGAACTCGCTTCGATTCTCCCTGCGATCGGTATGTTCGGGAGGTGTACGATTCCCTGCGTCGTCGCGGCCTGCTGATTCAGGTCGAGAGGAAGAACGACGCCGGCTCGGCACTCTATTACTGCCGCAGCGCGAACGCCACGGAGCGTCGCGCGCTGGGCTATCACGACTAAATTCCAAGATCATGGACACACGAGAACCGCAGGCGGGCGACATCGCCACGCTGCACAAACCCTACCTCGGTAGCCGCCGTATCGAGCTCATCGAACAGAGCGGGTACATGTGGATTGCCCGCATCTGCGAGAGCGGTAAAGAGATCGAGGTCTGGGAAGACGAATTCGAACTGGACGATTAAAACGAAGTCATCATGCAAAACGAAGAAAAAACAGCCAACTACATCGGCGAAGCGGTCATCTTGCTTACCGCCGACCATCTGGGCATCGAAACGGAGATGCTCGACACCGCCAAAGAGGTGTGGCGTACCAAACGCCTGCCCGACGCTCCGCTGCTGGGTCACTACGCCTCGGCAGCCCGTAAAGCCAGCGAGGCGGTCCTCGCCAAAGGGCTCGGCGAGCGGGCCGACCGCCTCGGACAGGTGTTCTACATGACCGGGGAATTCCCCGAGTCCTGTCAGATCGTACGGTACAGGGATTATCTGACGACTTATGTACTGCGCGATGCGCTGGGCGACTGCACGAACGGAGGCGTTTCGAGTCGCTCGAACACCCTCGAACTCTTCGCTCCGCACCTCTCGTTCGCACAAGTGGCGAACTACTGCCTCGAAAACGGCATCGACGTGAATAGCGTCGTGAAACTGGTTTATCGGGAGAATCTCGACTACATCCATGCCGAGCCTATCGTCGACAGAGGCAGATGGTACATGTTCGGAGGCAATTACCTGAAAACATCGGATTCGCGGTTTAAGGACCTCACGGGCATCCGTTATCCGGTGCCCGTACACGACCGCACGGAGGAATAGCCATGAACTGTATATGCAGGTCGGAGGCCCGGAAGGCTATTCGTTCTTTCGAGTTACTGCCGGTATTCTATTGTCGGACTCCGGCAGGCACGAGCGGCCGGCAATAGGACTTGTTTACGACCCGATCGCGCATGAGCTGCATGTCGTTGAAATTACGCGAGATATTTTGAATGATTTCGATGTAGTTGTCCGTACCGTCCTCTTTTAAGTGATAATACGGCTTGATCGAAACGCAGTTGCGGTGTTCGAACAGGGTGTTGAGCAGCGTGCGGTCCGAATTGCCGCAGGAGTGCCCCATGATGTAGATTTGATACGGTGCCGAATCGACGAACGACAACAGGCGGCGGTAGTTGTCCGTTTCCAGATAACGGATGGATTTGATGTTGGTCAGGTAAGCGTTGTCGTTGAGATTCGAGATCGTTTTATAGTCCTCGTCCAGCTCATCCCCGTAGCCGAAGATGATCGGATTGTTCTCATTTTCCAATTCGCCGTGGATGTGGTTGACTTGGAATGCCGAACCTTCGGGGAGATACAGATCGGCCATCTTCGTGTAGTTGAAATTCAACAGCAATACCTGATCCGGCAGAAGGTAATAGTCCGGAATCTCCGGTCCGCGAGCTTCGATATGCTGGAGGAGTTCGGTCATGGACATATCCTTACGAAACCCGTAGGATCGGATTTGCTGTTCCAGCTCTTCTGAAGAGTATCCGTAGTTAGCAGCAAAGGTCTGTCGTGAAGCGGCGTCTTCAGTATGGGCGCTCTCCCATCGACTTTGAATAAACTGCCGGAAATCCTGCTGTCTTCCGACAGATATATCCCGGATGGAGAAGGGCTCATAAATCGTATCACGAATGCAGGCTTTAACACGTTCCGGCTGAATCAACCTCTTTTGTATAGGCAAAAGGCACCCGATTAAGTACTCCTTTATTATTTCCAGATCTTGATTGAGTTGAAGAGGTGTGGCATATTCACATTTTTCCTTCTTGAGAAGCCGCTTCAACCACAGATAATATTCATTTTCAATATCAACCCAATTTCTGTCTTTTATGTTTTTATTGATCGCGGCGAACAGATGACTTTTATATTTAAGAGATGAATTATATAGCTGATTGAGCCGATCTATACATGACTCCATAACGGGGCTGTGACTAATTGGGCTTGCAGAACCATTTAGTATCCAATATAATTGTTTTAACGTTCTTTGATCTTCCGGATCGGAAATCTTGATCGAACATAATTCATCCTCGTATCCAAGAGAATTCTGAGACAATTGTGATTTGCATACCGCATGATATGCGTGGACAAAATGCGCGTATGCAGTCGGCAGGCCATGCGCCAAATCGAATCCGTTGCCGATCAATATGATTCTGTTCATCTGCTTGCTATCGAATAAATTCTATCAAAGATAACCATTTCCGGCAAGAAGAACAAGCGAAAAAATCCATCGAAAGGGATCGTACCGCCCTCCGTCCAGCAAGATAGCCGCCGGGCACGACACGTCAAGAGGCAGGCTCTTGCCTGAGTCGCGCTCCGGCGGCTATTGCGAGCTTGCTGTCCGGGCGGTTCCGGCAGTATAAATCAATATGACATCATGGAATTGCTTACAGAAGAAATTCTCTCGAAATTCGAGAGTCATCCCATCCGCTCGCAAGATGGGAAGGGTTTGGACGCCGAAGTGCTCGTCAAGTATTTCAACCCGTGCGGTAGAGGGACATGGCTCGTCACCGAGGCCGAACGCGAAGGCGACGATTGGCGTCTGTTCGGTTACTGTCACCTTTTCGAATGGAATGGGGCTATCTGATGCTCTCCGAATTGCAGTCGATCCGCCTACCCTTCGGTATGGCCATCGAGCGGGATATTTGTTCGCACGGACGATATGTCCGGGACTTTCTGACACAAGAATAACCTTATACGACATGTCAATGGATAATCGGAATACGAAAACCCTGCGGGAACGGGCTGCACGGCTCAAAAAAGAGTTGGATGCAGCAAATGACGACGGACGGTACCGGAATCTGTCGTTCATTGCCTGCGGCAATCTCACGCGAGGTTGCCGCCGCTATCTGCAACGACATACGGAGAAGATCTGCCGCCTGCAACGCGACTACGAACTGTGCCGGCGCATCCTGCGCATTATCGACGGCGAGACGTTCTCGCTCGAAGAGATGGATGAGTGCCGCATCGAGATCATGCACCGGTATCCGCAGTACGAAGTCCCGATAACCGTCTGCACGGGTTTGGTGTTCATGGCCGAAGCCATACGGAAGTCGTTCGGCGGAAAGTATGTGCGTTACCTGCGCAAATATCCGATCCGGCTGGATTTCGGAACAGGCAAGATTTTCGAGATCGCACCCGACGATTCCATACGTCACATTCCGAAATGACAAGGAGAAGGACAAATCGTCCTCCTCCTTCTTGTCGTCTATCGTCGCACGTCGACGAAATTCGCTTCGAGCAGTTCGAGGATCGCCGATTGCGGATAGAGAATCTTACCTCCGATGGTCGTATAGGGAATCAGCCGGTTGTCGCGGTAATTCTGCAAACTGCGGGGGCAGAGGTCGAAAATCATACGCACCTCTTCACTTGTCAGGTACGTTTCCGAACGAATCGAAGGCCGTAGCTCGGCGAGCAGTCCGTCGAGTCGTTCGATCGCTTGGAGGAGGTTCTTGCACAATGCCGTAAATTCGGGCGACGTGCGCAGGATGATGCCGTCGTTCATCGCTTTTCTGCCGGAATGAAGTTCGCTTGTAAAATCCGGGCGATGTCCGCCTCGCGGAAGACGATCCTGTTGCCCAGCGAGGAGTAAGGGATAACCCCTGTGGTGCGGTAATGCTGCAAGGCGCGTTTGGAAAGACTCAACGCTTTGCAGACCTCGTCGGAGGTCATTCACCACGCAGAGGCGGAAGGCATACATCGGGCGTGATAGGCGGCGATGCGTTCGAGAAGGCGGTCGACGAGCGCCCGCAGTTCGTTGCAGGCTCCCGTCTCGATGAGCATGTAATCCATAAGATTCGATTTAAGTTCGACACAATTCGATGACCGTAACGACGTGCGATGTCCGTTTATGCGCTACGGCCGCTCGTGGCCTTCGCTGACCGTTCGATTTACAGATCCATCGCTTTGGCTACGGTCTGCATGTCCCGCATAATGGATGAATCGAGGATTCGGGCATAATGGCGGGTCATGTTCGTATTGGAGTGTCCCAGCATCTTGGCCACATTGTAGAGCGTCGCCCCGCTTGCCAGAATGAGTGTAGCGAACGTATGACGAGCCGTGTGCGTCGAAAGGCGTTTGCGAATACCGCATATATCGGCCAACTCTTTCAGATAGGCGTTCATCTTCGCGTTCGACGGCACGGGAAGCAGCTTGCCTCTCGCCCTGCACGTTTCATCCCGCTCGTATTTCCGCAGCAGTGCGATCGGATGCGGTAGCAGCGGCACACGACTCATTACCGCCGTCTTTTCCCTCGGCTTGTGGATCCACTGCGTCCCGTCCTCGTCGGTCGTGATATGCTCCCTGCGCAGGTGATCCACATCCGTAAAGGCCAGCCCCGTCAGGCAGCAGAACGAGAACACGTCGCGGATGCGGGCCAGCCGGTCGTTCGGCAGCGGCTTGTGGATAAGCGTTTCGAGCTCCTCTTTCGTCAGCGGAACCTTGACGTTCGTCCGATCCACCTTCATCTTGTAGTAGCGGAACGGATTCTTTTCCAGCCACTCGTTCCGTATCGCATAGAGGATAAAGTTTTTCAGACAGCACAGCAGGTTCACGGCGCCGTTGTTCTTGCAGTTATGCGCCGTCTGCATGAACGTATTCAATCCGTCGATATATGCATAGTCGATCGCATCCAGCGGCAGGTCGTCTTTCCTGTACTGTTCTCTCATGTATTCGGTCATATAACGCAGCAGACGGTGGTATTTGTTCGCCGTGAGTTGCGTAAGGCGGATACCCACCTCCCTTTGCCGTTTGTCGCAGTATTTCGAAAACTCGACAAGGAACATCCGCGAACTCGCTGCCGCATGTTCCAATCGGTGCTTGATGGCGAAGCAGTCCGGAGTCTTGCCCTCCTTAATAAGGCTATCCGTAGGCAGCGAGGATGTTTGTGCGGTAAGTAGCGAGAATCCCGTTGATCTGCGTAGAAACGGGGTCTCGCAACATGCAACGTTCCAAACGCTGGTTCCAATGCTCCGGTTCGATCCGGCACTGGGTATAAATCTCCGTCGACCGGCCGGAGGTCGTGATACGGGCATAGATCGGCGCTGTGCCCTTCTTCGTGAGTTTCGTCTTCTTGCAGAAGAAGACCACGCTGAATGTCGTGCGTTTCATAATGCTGCTTGGGTTGGATCGGTTAAACGTATGCAGCATAGAGATTATTGGACGCAAAACAATGTAATTCAACGCATTGATCGTAAATCGTGACCTATTTTCGGTTCGAGCGAAACAGGTCACGATTTCGGTCCGGGCAACCTGCTTTTTTATACGCTCGAATACATCGCCTAAAAAACGAAAAAACCTTACATATCGCTGATACATAAGGTTTTTTGCTTCGCATTACTCTTTATTTCAAGAACTTCGAGGGTGGAAGATGGGACTCGAACCCACGACCTTCGGAACCACAATCCGTCACTCTAACCGACTGAGCTACATCCACCGTTTCGACCGCAAAGCCGGAACTTCACGAATCGGTGTGCAAATGTAATACGTTTTTTTGGTCTGTGCAAGGATTTCGCCCGAAAATTATTCGAACCGGCGACGGGCGTTTCGGGAAAAGAGCGTCGGGTTCCGGCGTGTACAGGAACCCGCGGAGCCGACGGAATCGATTTCCGACGGAACGATTCGCGAAGCAGGCTTCTTTCGCCAAAACATCCCGACGATGTTCCGTGTCGACCGTTCGGCGTCGCCGAACGCTGCCAGCAGGAAAACCCCGCCCCATGCGGCGGACGGTCGCTCGCCGGCATTCGCCGGTAGCTCGGCCGTTCGGCGGACAGCACACCCACGTTCGGCGCATCTATCGAATGGATCAGGGGAACTTTCGCGGAGACGCATCTCGCAAAACGAAGCAAGCGAGTTTCCCTTCGCTCCTCGTTTTCCGCCTCTACGACTGCACCCCGGACGTCGTGCTCCGGCAGAACCGAACCGGTCGTTTGTTTCTGGCCCTGCTTTTCCGACTTCGGCTGCGCCGAAGCCCGCCGCTCGGCAATGTTCGAATAAATTCGACATTGCCCCCGCTTATTCGTATCTTTGACTTCGTCTCAGATACTTCGTCTCGGCATAATCAAGCCGGCGCTTGCTTCTGCCCTCACTTATTCGTATCTTTGCACGCAACACACACCTCATCGAAGATGAAACGTTTCGGTATCTCGTCGCTGCTCCTGCTCGCCTCGCTGCTCCGTCCCGCAGCGACCGACGCACAGATCTACGCGAAACTCAACGGCCTCTACGCACTCGTAGGAGTCGTCAACCCTGCCGTAGAGTTCCGGTTGACCGACCACTCCGCCTTCCAGACGGAGTTCGTCTATTCGCCGTGGAAATCGATCAACGTCGACGGGCAGAGCAAACCGATGCACTTCGGCATCTTCCTGAACGAATACCGCTACTACTTCCGCGGTTATGCCCGGGGCTGGTACGTGGGCGGCAATGCGGGCATGATGGCTTTCCGCATGTCGAAACCCTACATCGAGAACTGGGGCATCCACCTCGAAAACCGTTACAGCAAAGGCTACGGATTCATGTTCGGTGCTTGTGCGGGCTACGAACGGATTTTCCGCAAGCGGTGGGTCTTCGACGTGTTTTTCGGCTGGTCGTGGATGACGAGCTTCTACAACGGCTACGACCTCGACGGCCGCACGCAGATGGAGCCGCACCGCCCCGTACAACCGCTGCACCCCGATCCCTTCAACGGTTCGTCGGAGTGGTATCCCAACAAGATCGGCATCTCGATCGGCATCCGTATCTACGATCCCGAGCTGCACAGGCAGCGAAGCGAAACCCGACGTCTGCGCAAGGCGGCCCGCAGCGCCGCATCGTACGGGAAAACGCCGGCCGCCGACCGCGGTTCTCGAATGTCGCGTCCCGTACCGGCCGCGTCCGGAAGCGTGTCAAAATGACAGCCCCGATCTGCCAAAAAGGGCACCGCGTCTGCCAAAATCCGTTTGGCATATCAATTGTTGGAATCCCCCACCGAAAACAGAAAAACGGATCGGTGCGGCCATGCGGACGTACGGCTGCCGCCCCGAACCGCAACAGAGAGAATTTTTCAACGAATGTCAAACCAAAAATAGTTGAACTATGAACGTAAAACCTTTATCGGACAGAGTGCTCATTCTCCCGAATCCCGCCGAGGAGAAGACCGCGGGCGGACTTATCATTCCCGACACCGCGAAAGAAAAACCGCTGGCAGGCAAAGTCGTGGCCGTAGGCCCCGGTACGTCGGAGGTCAAGATGGAGGTCAAGGTCGGCGACGAGGTACTCTACGGCAAGTATGCCGGGACGGAGATCAATGTCGACGGCACGGACTACCTCATCATGAAACAGTCGGATATTCTGGCAACGTTGTAATTTCACCGATTCGTAAAACACATCAAATTCCGTAAAAGCTATGGCAAAAGAGATCAAATATAACGTAGAGGCACGCGAGATGCTCAAAGAGGGTGTCGACGCGCTGTCGAACGCCGTGAAGGTCACGCTCGGCCCCAAAGGCCGCAACGTCATCATCGACAAGAAGTTCGGTGCTCCGCAAATCACCAAGGACGGCGTGACCGTCGCCAAGGAGGTCGAGTTGGAGGATGCGATCGCCAACATGGGTGCGCAGATGGTGCGCGAGGTGGCGTCGAAGACCAACGACAACGCCGGCGACGGCACGACCACCGCGACCGTTCTGGCACAGGCGCTCATCGGCGTGGGACTGAAAAACGTGACGGCCGGCGCCAATCCGATGGACCTCAAACGCGGTATCGACAAGGCGGTGGCCAAGGTGGTCGAATCGCTGCGCGAGCAGAGCCAGGTGGTAGGAAGCGACATCGCCAAGATCGAGCAGGTGGCGTCCATTTCAGCCAACAATGACCCCAACATCGGCAAACTGATCGCCGAAGCGATGTCGAAGGTCAACAAGGAGGGCGTCATCACGGTCGAGGAGGCCAAAGGCACCGACACCCATGTGGACGTGGTCGAGGGTATGCAGTTCGACCGCGGCTATATTTCGGCCTATTTCATCACCGACCCCGAAAAGATGGAGGCCCAGCTGGACAAGCCCTATATCCTGATTACCGACAAGAAGATCTCGACAATGAAGGAGCTCATGGGCGTCTTGGAACCGGTAGCCCAGAGCGGCCGCTCGCTGCTGATCGTCGCCGAGGATGTCGACGGCGAGGCGCTGTCGGCACTCGTGGTCAATAAGCTGCGCGGCACGTTGAAGATCGCCGCCTGCAAGGCCCCGGGCTTCGGCGACCGTCGCAAGGAGATGCTCGAAGACATCGCCGTACTGACTGGCGCGACGGTGATCTCGACCGACAAGGGCATGAAGATCGAGGACGCCGACCTCTCGATGCTGGGTACGGCCGAGAAGGTGACGCTCAACAAGGAGAACACGACGATCGTCGACGGCGCAGGTGCCAAGGATGCCATTGCAGCCCGCGTAGCGCAGATCCGCGCCGGCATCGACGCCGCGACGTCGGACTACGACAAGGAGAAGTTGCAGGAGCGTCTGGCCAAACTGGCCGGCGGCGTGGCCGTGCTCTATGTCGGCGCCGCGACCGAAGTCGAGATGAAGGAGAAGAAGGACCGCGTGGAGGATGCGCTGGCCGCGACGCGTGCAGCCGTCGAAGAGGGCATCGTCCCGGGCGGCGGCGTGGCCTACCTGCGTGCCACGGAGGTGCTCGCCAACATGAAGGGCGCCAACGAGGACGAGACCACCGGTATCCAGATCGTGAAACGCGCGATCGAGGAACCGCTGCGCCAGATCGTCGAGAACGCCGGCGGCGAGGGTTCGGTCGTCGTGAACAAGGTCAAGGAGGGCAAGGGAGCCTTCGGTTACAACGCCCGCGACGACAAATACGTCGACATGTTCGAGGCCGGTATCATCGACCCGACGAAGGTGTCGCGCGTAGCACTGGAAAATGCAGCGTCGATCGCGTCGATGTTCCTCACCACCGAGTGCGTACTCGCGGAGAAGAAGTCGGAGCAGCCCGCCATGCCTGCGATGCCCGCAGGGGGCATGGGCGGCATGATGTAAGCCGATCCGCAGAAACGACAGAGCAGCGCCGCCGGAACTATTCCGGCGGCGCTGTCGCGTTCAGAGCATTGCACGAGGAACCAGATTATCGGGACGATGCAGCTCTCTGCACTTTTCGCAAGGCGGAGGCTGCGGCGCGCTGCACGCAACGATGATTATTTGTTTGCGTCCGCACATGGCAGGCCTCCGGCCTGCGGGATCGCACTGCGAAAATAGCGGAAGCAGTGACGGCACCGGCGCGAGCGCCCGAAGCAATCGTGATTAGTTATTTCTCACGCAGGGCCCTACGCAAATTGGCTGTGTTGCCGATTCTGCGGGTCGGAGCCTGCGGAGCACGCCCCCCCCCAGCGGCGAGCCTCCGCCCGCGGAGGCTTCGGCCCGCGCGGCGCCACATGGCGCCGCAGTGTTGCGGCGGTAGATAATACTCCGCCTCGGCAATCGCGAATAAAATTGGCTTTGTTCTCGGCTTAATCGTTCTTCGGCTGCGCCTTGGATACTTCGCCTCGGAAAAAATGCAAGCGAACTTGCTTTTTTCTCTCGGCTTATTCGTATCTTTGCGGCCCTATGTACAGTTTTTCGCGCTATAAGGAACAATATCGGGCCAATCTGAAACTGGCCCTGCCCGTCGTGTTGTCGCAGGTAGGGCAAATTCTGGTGCAGTTCGCCGACAACGCCATGGTGGGACAGTTCGGCGGCGACGATCCGCTGCCGCTGGCCGCCGTGTCGTTCGGCGGCGCGGTCTTCTTCATCCTCTTCGTCACCGGAATGGGGCTGACGCTGGGGCTGACCCCGCTCGTGGGCGAGCGGTTCGCGCAGGACGACAAGCGCGGTGCGGCGGATTATCTCAAAAACGCCATGATCTTCTACTCCGTGCTGGGTTTTCTGATCGCCGCCGTGCAGCTGGCCGTCATTCCGCTCATGTATCGCATGGGACAGCCCGCCGAGGTGGTCGACCTGGCGATTCCCTATTACAGGCTCATGGCTTTCAGTATGCCGGCCGTCATGCTCTTCTTCGCGTTCAAGCAGTTTCTCGAAGGGGTGGGCAACACCGTCGTGTCGATGGTGATCGTCGTCGGATGCAACCTGATGAACGTCGTGCTGAACTGGGTCTTCATCTTCGGACATTGCGGTTTCGAAGCGATGGGAGCGACGGGTGCGGGCGTGGCGACGCTCATTTCGCGCATCGCCATGCCGCTCGTCGCCATTTGGTATTTCTACCGCCGCAAGCGTCTGCGCGAGTATGCCGCGCTGCTGCCCGAAGTGCGTTACTCGCGCCGCTCGGTGCGGCAGCTGGTGCGCATGGGCGTGCCGATTTCGGGACAGATGTTCCTCGAAGCGTCGGCCTTCGTGCTGACGGGCATCATGATGGGGTGGTTCGACGCCGTGGCCATCAGCGCCAACCAGATCGCGCTGACGATGGGCAATTTCGCCTTCATGATCGTCACGGCCGTAGGCGCGGCGACGACGATCCGTATTTCGCATTGCTACGGCGCGCGGCGGTTCGACGAACTGGGCCTGGCAGCCAGGGCGGCGCTGCATATCGTCATCGCATGGAACCTTTTCGCCGCCATGGTGTTCGTCACTTTACGGCAGACGATTCCCTATATTTTCACCACCAACGCCGAGGTGGTGTCGCTTGCCTCGTCGATGCTCGTCCTGATCGCCCTCTACCAACTGCCGGACGGCATCCAGAACATCTCGGTAGGGGTGCTGCGCGGCGTGCAGGACGTGAAGATCATCATGCCGCTGGCGTTGGCCGCCTACTGGGTGCTGAACCTGCCGGTGGGGTATCTGTGCGGGTTCACGCTGGGGCTGGGGCCGTGGGGGCTCTTCATCGGCTATTTCGTGGGGCTGACGACGGCCGCCGTGCTCTACCTGCTGCGCATCCGGCGGGACGTGCGGATGCTACGGCAATCCGGTTCGGTCCGCCCGTAGCGCGTCCGTCTAAACCGAGGTCAGCGGCATGGCGGCCCCGTTTCTGGGGAGGGGGGGGTAAATTCCCGTGTCGTATCGATCCGTCGTGCATTGAATCCGCCGTGCATTGAATCCGTCGTTCCGTCCGATGCGGTAGATGCTTCCGCAGATGAAGAGCAGCGTGACGGAGAGCAGCGCCAGAATCGCGAAGATGAGCGTCAGCCGCGTGCGTTGCGGCAGCGCGTGGAGGTAAAGGTCGAAATGCTCGCCCTGACGACGGGCCCATGTGCCGATGCGGCGGAGGTTTTCTTTCATGCGTTCGGATTTTTCAGAGTCGCCTGCGTTCGGGGTATATCGCCGCCGAGCGCTCCGATACGCTTGCAAAAGTAGGCAATACGGATTATATATGATACGAGCAAAGGCGTAAGAACTGTTCCGGCCGGCGCGTTTGGTGTTCCGTTCGGTCGGGCGGAGGCGATCCCTGCCGGTTCCCGCCGGAATGCGCGGATGAAACGCCTGCGGCCGTGCCGATGCGGGCGCGAAGCGACGGGGATTGCGGAAAGAAATTGCGATTCCGTCGAAAAATGATTATATTTGCAGATAAAACACGAAAGAATGTCCTGCAATTGTAAAAACAGACCGGAGATCGGCCGCGGCGCCGCCTTCTGCAACTGCGGAGAGGAGTGCCGCGCGACCGTCTGCGAAGGGTGCTTCAAGCTCCATGAGACGCAGTGGCTCGCCGATTATCCCGATCATGTTCCGACCGATATATTCGAGGTGCGCTTCAAGAACACGCGCCGTTCCTTCTATCAGAACGTCAACAACCTTCCGCTCGAAACGGGCGACATCGTCGCCGTGGAGGCCTCGCCGGGGCACGACATCGGCATCGTCTCGCTTACGGGCGACATGGTGGCCAAGCAGATGAAGCGCACGGGGTTCAATCCCTACAACGGGGAGTTCAAGAAGATCTACCGCAAGGCCAAGCCCTACGACATCGAACGCTGGCAGGAGGCCATTGCGCTCGAACACGAGACGATGATCCGCTCGCGGCAGATCGCCGCCGACATGGGGCTGAACATGAAGATCGGCGACGTGGAGTATCAGGGCGACAAGATCAAGGCGATCTTCTACTACATCGCCGACGAGCGCGTCGATTTCCGCGAACTGATCAAGGTCTTCGCCGAGCAGTTCCACATCCGCATCGAGATGAAGCAGATCGGTGCACGGCAGGAGGCGGGCCGCATCGGCGGTCTGGGAGCCTGCGGCCGCGAGCTGTGCTGCGCGTCGTGGATTTCGAGCTTTTCGAGCGTCACGACCAACACCGCGCGGATGCAGGAGTTGTCGCTCAATCCGCAGAAACTGGCAGGGCAATGCTCGAAGCTCAAATGCTGTCTGGCCTACGAATACGATACCTATGCCGATGCGCGGCGCGATTTCCCGCGCGTGAAGGAGCCTTTGCAGGCGCTCGACGGCGAATATTACCTCGTCAAAAGCGATATTCTGGCGCGCACGATGCAGTTCAGCAGCAGCAAGGATGCGCTGGTGAACGTCACCACGCTTTCGGTCGAGCGCGTGAAGGAGATCCAGGCGCTCAACCGTGCCGGCAAGAAGGTCGACCGGCTGCTCGCCGAGCAGGATGTTCCAGCCGCCGCGGAGGAACCGACCTATCGTTCGGAGGAGGACAGCATCACCCGTTTCGACGGCAAGCGCCGCAACAACAAGCGCCGTCGCGGCGACCGGAAGGGCCCGACGCGCGACAGGGCGGCCGAAGGCGCTGCGGGAGCGGAGGTTGCAGCCGGATCGGAAGCCGGCGCTTCGGATCGGGGACAACGGGGTGCGCGTCCCGTCCGCAATCCGCAAAAAGGCGGCGGTTCGGTCAGCGGCGGCGGTGAAAACGGTGCGTCGCAGGGCGGCGAACGGCCGCGCGGGGAGCGTCGCTCCGGACGTCGCGGAAACGGCGGCCGCAACGGTGAAAACCGCGGCGGTGAAGGTCGCAACGGCGACGGTCGCGGCGAGCGCAGCCGGCAGGGCGGCCGCTCCAATCGCGGCGGCAGTCAGGGAAATGCCAACCGTCCGGCGTCGGGCCCTTCGGGGGAGAACGGCGGCGGCAAGGGCGATAAGGAGTAATGGACCGAAACGGGACGGGCGCGGATGCGTCTGTCGCTGAACGAATCCGCCTGCGAGGGCGGATTCTTGACTGAGAGGCGCAGATGAAAGGGGCGAAACGGATTCTTCGTGCGGGATTGCTGCTGGCGTTGCTGCCGGCGGCCGGTTGTCTTTCGCCGCATCGGAGTGCGGTGGCCGATGTCGATCCGCTCGGATGGCGGGAGGCCGCGGAGGTGCGTTTTCCGAATGCCGATACGCTCGCGGTATGCGACCTGTGGCTCGTCGTGCGTTACGACGCGGCCTTCGCGGGCGGGCCGGTCGATCTGGAAGTGACGACCGTCGCGCCCGATTCGCTCCGCGCGACGGAGCCTTTCACGCTGCGGCTCGCCCCCTCGCGCGGGCCGTCGCCGCTGCTGTGCGATACGGCGGTACTCTACCGGCGGCGTGCGGTGCTGCGCTGCGCGGGCGACTACCGGATGACGATCCGTCCCTGCCGTCCGGTACGCGGCATCGAGGCCGTGGGGGTTACGATTGAAAAAAGCATTTGACGATCATGGGAAAAGATAAGTTGAAGAAATTCGCCGAGAACAAGACGTTCCGCTGCCTCGTTCAGCCCGAATTCGACGAGATTTTCGGCAAGGATCATCCGCTCAAAGGGCGCTGGCACGCCGATTTCTTCCGCAACGACCGCCCGATCGTGCTCGAACTGGGGTGCGGCAAGGGCGAGTATACCGTCGCGCTGGCGGCCGACGATCCCGCGCGCAACTACATCGGGGTGGACATCAAGGGCGCACGCATGTGGCGCGGCGCGAAGACCGCTACCGAGCAGGGGATGGACAACGTGGGATTCCTGCGCACGCGCATCGAGTTCATCACGTCGTTTTTCGCGCCGGGCGAGGTGTCCGAACTGTGGATCACTTTCCCCGATCCGCAGCTCAAAACGCGGCGTGCCAAGAAACGTCTCACCGCACCGCCCTTTCTGGCCTGTTATGCGCAGCTGCTCGCACCGGGCGGCTGGATCAACCTCAAAACCGACTCGCAGCACCTCTACCGCTATACGGGCGAGGTGATCCGCCGCTGCGGACTGCGCTGCGCGGTCTCGAATCCCGACATCTACGGTACGGGATACGCCGACAAGGTGCTTTCGATCAAGACGGCCTACGAACAGATGTTTCTCGATCGCGGCCTGCCGATCACCTATACCCGCTTTACGCTGGACGACACCGTGCGCTTCGACTGGTTCGACTGGGAGGAGGACGACAAGCTCAAATGCGAAAAGGACTGCGAGGAGGCGCGCAGGAAGTGAACGCTGCGGAGTGGGCGGGAGAGCTTCGCGCCCGGCGGCTTTCCGTCCGGCGTGGCGCGCAGGGACGGCTTCCCGCCGTGCTCCTGAAACGTTGAACCCGACGAGTTGAACCGAAATTTGAGAAACAAACTGATATTCGGAGCGGCCGTATTGCTGCTGGCTGCCTGCGGCGGGGAGTATGCGCCCCGCACGGGCGACCTGCTGTTCCAGCTCACGGCGGCGGAGGGGATGACCGATGCCATCGTGGCGGCGACGGAGCGCGGCGGGGCCGTGACCTTCTCCCATGTGGGAATCGTCGAAGCGACGGCCGGCGGCGCGTTCGTCGTCGAGGCGGTCGATACGAGTGTGCGGCGCACGCCGCTCGGGGAGTTTCTGGCCCGTTCGGCGCGGCGCGGCGGGCGGCCGATAGCAGCCGTCGGACGGGTGCGCGGTGCGGACAGCACGGTGGTGCAGCGTGCGTTGCGACGTGCGCACGAGCGGCTGGGACTTCCCTACGACGACGAGTTTCTGCCCGCCAACGGCAAACTCTATTGCAGCGAGCTGGCGTGGGAGTGCTTCGTGGCGGCCGACGACTCGACGCATCTGCTCCGGAGCCGGCCCATGACCTTCCGCACGGCCGACGGCGAGCTGCCGGCCTATTGGGCGGAGCACTTCGCCGCGCTGGGGATGCCCGTTCCCGAAGGCGTGGCGGGAACCAATCCCAACGACATGGCGCACGATCCGGCCGTCGAGATCGTATGGCGTTACTACGACGAATAGTCGCGCAGCCCCGTAATCCTGAAACTGCCTGCTGAATAAAGGAGACTTTTACTCGTTTGCTGCCCGTGCCGTCGCTTCCGGCGTGCGGCAGAAGTTCGGAAGCGCCGGCAGGCAGCACGGGTCGCTGCGGAACTTCGGAATCCGGCCGTGTTCTTCTGGATCGGCGCATCGGATGTCTCGTTCCTGCTGCCGCTGCTCGACTGGCGGCAGCGCCAGGCGGAGTGCCGACGGAGCGAACGAAGGGGCGTCCCGTGCGGGATGCCCCTTCGTTTTACGGTGGCGGGATCGTTATCGGTCGGCGTAGAGCGCCTGCGCCAATGCATCCAGTCCCGCTTCGCCCGGGAGTTCCGGATAGGCTGCTCGCAATGCACGGGCGAATTCGTCGGCCGTCCCGTTTGCGGCCAGCAGTCGTTTCACGCATTCCAGATAGTCGATCTTGAAGCGCACGGCATCGGCCCCGGCTGCTCCGCCGTGTCCGCCGATGAAGAGCTCGGCGCCCAATGCGAGCGCCCGACGGGCCTCGGCGATCTCGGCGTCGACGGCTGCCGGCGAGGAGATTTGCAGGGAATTCGCGTGTGCCTTCGCGGGAGCCCAGTGGGTGTAGCAGACCTTGCCGCCGATGAGGATGCTCGCGGCAGGAAAGTCGGTCGCGGCGCCGCGGTCGAAACGGAACGGAATCCCCGCCCACCGCTGCGTAGTGCCGAAGGCCACTTCGTCCGTCGCTCCCGTCGGCCGATCGACGATCGCGTCGCCGAAGGTCTGCGCGAAGTTCCGCATCATGCCGTCGTAGACCGCATCCTTCGTGAAGGCGGGCATCCCTGCGGGCATGACCGTCGCGTGGTCGCCTGTCCCGCCCACATGGTAGTCGGCGATGCGCGCTTCGACGGGCTTGCCGAGCGCGTCGAGGTAGGCGTCGTATTCGGCGACGTTTTCGCGGAACAACGGCTGTTCTAGCGTGACGACCGCCTGCGTTCCCTCGACGATGTAGCTCGCGTCGCCGAGTGCGTCGTTGGTGTGGTAGACATGCAGTCTGAAATTGTCGAAATCGTGCGTTTTGAATGTTCCTTTCGTCTGTGCCATAGCTGTAATCGTTAACAATGTCGATAAAATAGCGAATCTCTTTTTCATCTTGTCCGGATTTATAGGTTCCGAAAAGTTATTCGGTTATTTTTCGAGTGCAAATATAGTCCGACGGATCGTACGTGTCAAGTAGATACGCGAATGTCAGATAGTTACCTCCGGGTAACGATCGCTGGGCGTGAACGGATTGACTGGCGAATTTTTTTTGGATTTTTTCCGCCTCCCGCAAAAACGCCCCGATCGCCGTCACCCGGTGCTTTTCGCGGTGCCTGATCTTTCGATGCTTTTGGATCAAGCCAAAACGCAAGAAAAATCTGCGAGAAGAAAAATTTCTCGATCGATGCTTCGGGAAGCGCCCCGATCCTTCGATTCGGCGTTTTTTATTTGCGGCGTAAAGTAGTTTTACTTACTTTTGTAAACCGGAGCGGGGCAGCCGGTCGGCGTGGCGGCGCGGGTTCGTCGTGCGGCAGGGCTGCCGATAATCATGAAACGAATACAGACTATGGACAGAACGACCGTACAGGACGCCCTGAACCCCGATTGCCCGATCCGCAACGTGTTGGCGCGTATCGGCGACAAGTGGTCGCTGTTGGTGATCGTCACGCTGAGCGGTGCGCGGACGATGCGTTTCGGCGCATTGCAGCGGGCGATTCCCGACATTTCACAGAAGATGCTGAGCGTGACGCTGCGCACGCTCGAAGAGGACGGTTACCTCACGCGGCAGGTTTATCCCGAAGTTCCGCCTCGGGTGGAGTACAGCCTTACGTCCCGCGCGCAGTCGCTGTTGGCGTGCATCGATCCGCTCGTCGCGTGGGCCAATGCGAATATGGCCGATATCCTCAACGACCGCAAGGCTGCGCACGGGGAGCGGTGACGAGACGGCGCGATCCGTTCCGGTGCGGAACCGGCGACCGGCGAACCACGACGCCCCGCTCTGCTGCTATTTCTTGCAGCAGGGCGGGGCGTCGCGTTCCGGGGTGCGCTGTACTCGAAATGCCTTCCGCAGTTACCGCTGCCGGAACTCGAAGGTGAACTGGTTGCCCTCCTCCGTGAGCCAGGCGTGCTGCCGCGTCGTGGGCGAGAGGGCGAACAGGGGCGAATAGGTCATCACGCGTACCGTGCGGCCGTCGGGGAGAAATTCCAGAATGCGGATCCAGCCGTCGCCGCCGTTGCCCTCGTACCCGCCGCCCATCGACTGCGAGTCGAAGAGCATCTGGTGGACGGGACGGCCTGCGCTGTTGGCATCCGTGCGGAATCCCCAGCCCGATACGTGGCCGCAGAGCACCAGTTCGATGTTCGAGGCGGGGTAGACGAGTTTCCGCCAGATCGCTTCGCCCTGATTGGCGTCGGGCAACTCCTGTTTGAATTTGGTGATCTTGCCGTTTTTGACTACCGGCTCGTAACTGGTGACGCGCACCGGATCGCCCGCGATGCGTTCGCTCTCGGCGTTGAGGTAGGAGTGCGTCATCAGCACTACGCGGTGATTGCGGTACTCTTCCAGCCCCACGATGCGGCGCGCCCAGCCGATCACCGTGTCGCGGGGTGCGAATTCGAGGTTGAGGAAGAGGTAGTCGATCCCTTCGGGGCTCCGCAGCTCGAAGGCGGCGTTCTCGACGGCGTGATTGCCCTGTGCGTCCAGACCGTACTGGCTGAGCATCCGCCGGTTGAGGGGGTTCTTGTCGACGGGGAAATACTCGCCGATATGGGTGCGGCGGTCGCCCGTGCGCGTGTAGGTGTAGTCGTGGTTGCCGGTGGCCGTCATGTAGGGAACCACTCCGTCCAACTGCGAGAAGGCGCGGGCCGTAGCCTCCCACTGCCTGTGCGACGACTGGTCGCCCGAGTAGCCGTTGCTGATGCGGTCGTTCTGCTCGACCAGGTCGCCCACGCAGAGCACCAGTTTGGTGTTGAGCGCTTCGGCGTGTGCGGCGATCCAGCTGGTCATGATCTCCATGATCGGCTGGTTGCATGCCTTTTTGGCGTAGCCTTGCAGGTCGGGAAGCAGGACGACGGTCCACGAATCGGGATCGGAGAGGGCGGGTTCGCTGAATTTCTCCTGTGCCTGTGCCGGCACGAGGAGTGCTCCGAACAGTGCTGCGAGCAGCAGCCGGGCGAGGAAAACTCTTCTGAACATGGTTTTATCGGTTTGTAGTGGGTTTCGACAGGGTTTCCGGTCGCACGATCGCCGCGGCGGTTACGCCACGCTCTGCATCTCGATGAGCTTGGAGTAGATGCCGCCGCGCGCCATCAACTCCTCGTGCGTACCCTGCTCGGCGATGCGTCCGTGGTCGATGACGATGATCTTGTCGGCGTTGTGCACCGTGGAGAGCCGGTGGGCGATGACGATCGACGTGCGCCCCTTCAACAGCGAGTTGAGCGCATCCTGCACCAGCTTTTCGCTCTCGGTGTCGAGTGCCGAGGTCGCCTCGTCGAGGATCAGGATCTCGGGATTTTTCAGCACCGCGCGGGCGATCGACAACCGCTGCCGCTGGCCGCCCGACAGTTTCATGCCGCGGTCGCCGATGTTGGTCTGGTAGCCCTTGTCGGTCTCCATGATGAAGTCGTGGGCGTTGGCTACCTTGGCCGCGGCGACGATCTCGTCGTGCGTGGCGTCGAGTTTTCCCAGTGAGATGTTGCCCTCGATCGTATCGTTGAAGAGGATCGTATCCTGTGCCACGACGCTCATGTGGGCGCGCAGGCTCTCCTGCGTGTAGTTGCGGATCGACGTGCCGTCGATCAGGATGTCGCCGCCCTGGATGTCGTAGAAGCGGGGAATCAGTTCGCTGAGCGTCGACTTGCCGCCGCCCGAAGGTCCTACCAGCGCCACGGTCTCGCCCTTGCGGATCGTGAAGCTCACGCCGTCGATCACCTCGCGGTTGCCGTCGTAGGAGAAGCGCACGTTGCGGAATTCGATCCCTTCGTGCAGGCCGTCGAGCGTGCGGGCGTCGGGGGCGTCGGGCACCTCGGTTTTGGTGTCGAGCAGCATGAGGATGCGCTCGCCGGCGGCGACGCCCTGGTTGATGTTGGCGAACTGGTCGATGAACGAACGCACGGGGCGCGTGATCTGCGAGAACATGGCGATGAAGGCCACGAACTCGCCGGCGTTGAGCGAGCGGTTGATGACGAGCATACCGCCGAAGACGAGGATCACGCCGACGGCCGAGATTCCCAGAAACTCGCTCATGGGCGATGCCAGCTGCTGGCGGCGCGCCATCGAGAGGAGCAGCCGCGAGAACTCGGCGTTGATGTCGTAGAATTTCTGGCGGATGTAGTTCGTGGCGTTGTAGCCCTTGATGAGCTTCACGCCCGACAGCGACTCGTCCAGGACGCTCACCATGTCGCCCATGCGCTGCTGGCTCTGCATGGCGGGGTGGCGCAGTTTCTTGACGATGCTGCCGATGATGAGTGCCACGAGCGGCAGGAAGAGGATCGAGAAGACCGACAGTTCCCACGAGATGGAGAACATCGCCACCAGATAGCCGATGATGAGGAACGGTTCGCGGAAAGCTACTTGCAGCGTGTTGGTGATGCAGAACTGCACGACCATCACGTCCTGCGTGATGCGCGACATGATGTCGCCCTTGCGCTGCTCGCTGAAAAATCCGACGTTGAGGTTGATGACGTTGTCGAACAGTTCGTTGCGCATCCTTTGCAGCGTGCGCGTGCGCATGTTCTCGACCGTCCATGCCCCCAGGTAGCGGAAGGTGTTCGACAGCAGGTTCATCAGCACCGTGACCGTGGCCAGCAGGATGAGCACGTACATGGGGTTGTACTCGCCGAAGACCGAGGTGTAGGCGTAGCGCAGCCATGCGCTGAGCGACGCCTCGTCGAAAGCGAATTCGGGACGGACGTAGAGCGGCTCGAAACGGAACTCGGGGTCGAACATCGCCTGGATGATCGGGATGAGCATGATGTAGTTGACCGTATTGAACAGCGCGTGGAGGATCGAGTAGATGAAATAGGGGACGGCGTATTTGCCGATGGGGCGCACGAACGTGAGCAGGCGGAGATATATCTTGAACATGTGAGGTCGAAATCTTCGTTTGTCCGCAGGCCCGATACGGACGTGCCCTTCGAAGGGGGTTCCGCCGATCGTTTCGCCGGTCGGGCCGCGATGGTTTTTCCGTGTGCAAAGATAGAAATAAAATTCGGATTCCCGCCATTCGGGTCTTCTTTTCAGCCGCTTCGCCGTTCTTTGCGGTGTTTTTCGATCGGCGGAACGGTTGAAATCGGAATAATTTTCCTAAATTTGCCGACTGAACCGTTGATTCGTAAAATCTTTCGATATATGAAGTTCAAGGAGTACAAAGGACTCGATCTGCCGCAGCTGGCGGCCGACGTGCTGGCACAGTGGGATGCGGAAGACACCTTCCACAAGAGCATTTCGACGCGCGAGGGGCATCCGGCATTCGTCTTTTACGAGGGGCCGCCCTCGGCCAACGGACTGCCGGGCATCCATCACGTCATGGCGCGCACGATCAAGGACATCATCTGCCGCTACAAGACGCAGCAGGGCTATCTGGTGCACCGCAAGGCGGGATGGGACACCCACGGCCTGCCCGTCGAGCTGGGCGTGGAGAAGAAGCTCGGCATCACGAAGGAGGATATCGGGACGAAGATTTCGATCGAGGAGTACAACCGCACCTGCCGCGAGGCGGTCATGGAGTTCACGGGAGTGTGGGAGAACCTGACGCGCCGCATGGGCTACTGGGTCAACATGGATGATCCCTACATCACCTACGACAACAAGTATATCGAGACGCTGTGGTGGCTGCTCAAACAGCTCTTCGACAAGGGGCTGCTCTACAAGGGCTACACCATCCAGCCCTACTCGCCGGCGGCGGGTACGGGTCTCTCGACCCACGAGCTGAACCAGCCGGGCTGCTACCGCGACGTGAAGGACACGACCTGCACGGCGCAGTTCCGCGTGGTGCGCGACGAACGCAGCGAACGCTTTTTCGAGGGCGTCGAGGGCGAGCTCTACTTCCTGGCCTGGACGACGACGCCGTGGACGCTGCCGTCGAATACGGCGCTGGCCGTAGGCCCCGCGATCGACTATGTGCGCGTCAAGTGCCGCAACCCCTATACCGACGAGGCGCAGACCGTCATTCTGGCGCGCGAGCTGGTGCCGTCCTACTTCACCAAGAAGATGGAGGGAACGTTCGAGGTCGAGGATCGTGTTTACAAGGGACCCGAGTTCGAGGGCGTCCGCTACGAGCAGCTGCTCCCGTGGGTGCGGCCGATGGGCGATGCCTTCCGCGTGATCGTGGGCGACTACGTGACCACGACCGACGGTACGGGTATCGTGCATATCGCCCCGACGTTCGGTGCCGACGACAACCGCGTGGCCAAGCAGGCGGGCATCGCGCCCCTGTTCGTGATCGACCGCGCGGGCAAGGAGCAGCCTATGGTCGACCGCACGGGCAAGTTCTTCCGCATCGAGGAGCTCGATCCGGCCTTCGTGGAGCGGTATGTCGACGCCGGGAAATACGGCGAGTATGCGGGCCGTTACGTGAAGAACGCCTACGACGATACGCTCGCGCCCGACGCGCCGACGCTCGACGTGGACATCGCCGTGGCGCTCAAAGGGGCGGGCATGGCTTTCAAGATCGAGAAGCACGTCCACTCCTATCCGCACTGCTGGCGCACGGACAAACCGGTGCTCTACTATCCGCTCGACTCGTGGTTCATCCGGACCACGGCGCTGCGCGAGCGGATGATCGAACTGAACAAAACGATCCGCTGGAAACCCGAATCGACCGGAACGGGCCGCTTCGGCAAGTGGCTCGAAGGACTGGTGGACTGGAACCTCTCGCGTTCGCGCTTCTGGGGAACCCCGCTGCCCGTATGGGCCACGGAGGACTACTCCGAGGTGAAGTGCATCGGTTCGGTCGAAGAGCTGATGGCCGAAATAGAGCGTTCGATAGCGGCGGGCGTCATGCAGGAAAACCCGTACAGGAATTTCAGGGTCGGCGACATGTCGAAGGAGAACTACTCGACCGAGAACATCGACCTGCACCGCCCCTATGTCGATTCGATCGTGCTGGTCTCGTCGAAGGGCGAGCCGATGAGGCGCGAATCGGACCTGATCGACGTATGGTTCGACTCGGGCGCCATGCCCTATGCGCAGGTGCACTACCCGTTCGAGAACAAGGAGGGCTTCGGCCAGGTCTACCCCGCCGACTTCATCGCCGAGGGCGTCGACCAGACGCGCGGCTGGTTCTTCACGCTGCATGCGATCGCCGCGATGCTGTTCGATTCGGTAGCCTTCAAGAATATCATTTCCAACGGACTGGTGCTCGACAAGAACGGCAACAAGATGTCGAAGCGGCTGGGCAACGCCGTCGATCCGTTCGAAGTACTCGACAGCTACGGCGCCGATGCTACGCGCTGGTACATGATTACCAACTCGCAGCCGTGGGACAACCTCAAATTCGACCGCGACGGGGTGGACGAGGTGCGCCGCAAGTTTTTCGGCACGCTCTACAACACCTACTCGTTCTTCGCCCTCTACGCCAATGTCGACGGCTTCACGGGGCGCGAGGCGGAGGTGCCCGTCGCCCGCCGGCCGGAGATCGACCGCTGGATCGTTTCGTTGCTCAATACGCTGGTGGCCGACGTCACGGCGTCGCTCGAAGGCTACGATCCGACCCCTGCGGCCCGCATGATCCAGGAGTTCGTGTGCGAAAACCTCTCCAACTGGTACGTGCGTCTGAACCGCAAACGTTTCTGGGGCGGCGGGATGACCGAGGACAAGCTGGCGGCCTACCAGACGCTCTACACCTGTCTGGAAACCGTCGCATCGCTCAGCGCACCCTTCGCGCCCTTCATCTCGGAGCGCATCTTCCGCGACCTGAACGCCGTGAGCGGCCGCCACGAAGGTTCGGTGCATCTGGCGCAGTTCCCCGCGGCCGATCCGTCGCTTGCGGACAAGGAGCTGGAAGAGACGATGTCGCTCGCGCAGCGCGTCTCGTCGATGGTGCTGGCCCTGCGCCGCAAGGTGAACATCAAGGTACGCCAGCCGCTCGGGAAGATTCTCATTCCGGTGCTCGATCCGGCGATGGGACGCCATATCGAGGCCGTGCGGCCGCTCATCATGAACGAGGTCAACGTCAAGCGGATCGAACTGGTCGCCGAGACGGCCGGTCTGATTACCAAGCGCATCAAGCCCAACTTCAAGACCCTCGGTCCGAAGTACGGCAAATACATGAAGCAGATCGCGGCGCTCACGGCCGCCTTCACGCAGGAGCAGATCGCAGCCGTCGAGTCGGCGCCGGAGACGACGCTCGACCTGGGCGGCGAACGGATCACGGTGACAGCGGCCGATTTCGAGATCACGTCGGAGGATATGCCGGGCTGGCTGGTGACCTCCGAGGGCAAGCTCACCGTGGCGCTCGACATCACCGTCACGGACGACCTGCGGCGCGAAGGTGTGGCACGTGAGTTGATTAACCGCATCCAGAATATCCGCAAGGACTCCGGTTTCGAGGTGACCGACCGCATTCGGGTCGAGATCGAGGCGAAGGAGGCGGTCGTCGGGGCCGTCGCCGCCTATGCCGACTATATCGGCCAGCAGACTCTGGCGCGCGACGTCCGCACGGCGGCCCTTCCCGAAGGGGAGTTCGTCGTGGACTCGGAGATCGACGAGGAGCCGTTGAAAATTGCCGTGACGAAGCTCTGAATGCAGTCATGCAGCGATTGACGACCGTCGGCTCCCGAGGGATGCCGGCGGTCGTCCGTTATCGGAGACGGATTTTTGCGAAAATATTTTGCAGTTACCGAAATAAATGTTATTTTTACGTTACACGTTAATAAACCGGACAAGATTATGGCAGAGGAGAAAACCCGATATAGCGATGCGGAATTGGCCGAGTTCAAGGAGCTGATTCTGAAAAAGCTTGAAACGGCGCGCGCCGACTACGAATTGCTGCGCGCGACGATCACCCACACGGGCGACAACGATACGGAGGATACCTCTCCGACGTTCAAGGTGCTCGAAGAGGGTGCCACGACGCTCTCCAAGGAGGAGAGCGGACGGTTGGCCGCCCACCAGATGAAATTCATCCGCAACCTCGAAATGGCGCTCGTGCGTATCGAGAACAAGACCTACGGCATCTGCAAGACCACGGGCAAGCTCATTCCCAAGGAGCGCCTGATGAAGGTGCCCCACGCCACCGAGTGCATCGAGGCCAAGGAGGGACGGCGCTGACGTCCCTCCGCAGGCAGAGGCTTCGCCCCGCAGCGGCGGATCGCTTTCGTCCGGGCCGTGGTATTCCGGCTGCCGCGGCGAGCGGTTGGAACGGTCTTTTGTGAATAAGGATAAAATGAAATTACCCCTCCGTGCAACGCCCGTTGCACGGAGGGGTAATTCGTCGGATGCAGGCCGGTTATTCGCCTCGTCGGATCTTGTCGAGTGCGGCCTTGACCGAACCGCAGGCGAGCAGCAGGGCGCGGGCTTCGGCCTCGGCGATCCCCGTCTCCTGCACGATCATGCGCGTGCCGCGGTCGACGAGTTTGTTGTTCGTCAGCTGCATGTTGACCATCTTGTTCCCTTCGACGCGCCCCAGCCGGATCATCACGGCCGTGGAGATCATGTTGAGCATCAGTTTTTGCGCCGTGCCGGCCTTCATCCGTGTCGAACCCGTGACGAACTCCGGCCCCACGACTGCCTCCAAGGCATATTCCGCTTCGGCGGCGACGGGCGACCGGGGATTGCAGGTGATCGCTCCGGTGAGCAGCCCGTGCGCCCGTGCCGTGCGCAGTCCGCCGACCACGTAGGGGGTAGTTCCCGATGCCGCGACGCCGATCAGGATATCGCCGCTGTCGGGCCGCCACGGCTGCATGTCGCGCCAAGCCCCTTCGGTATCGTCCTCGGCGTGTTCCACGGCCTTGCGCAGGGCGCCGTCGCCGCCGGCGATCAGCCCGATGACCGTGTCGAAAGGTACCCCGTAGGTCGGAGGCAGCTCCGAGGCGTCGGTCACGGCCAAACGGCCCGACGTGCCCGCACCGATGTAGAACATTCGTCCGCCGCGCTGCATCCGCTCGACGATCCGCTCGACGAGTCGTTCCATCGTGGGAATGGTCGCGGCCACGGCATCGGCCACACGGCGGTCTTCGCGGTTGATGCCCGTCAGCAGGTCGTGCACCGACATCCGCTGCAAATCGTCGTAGGCCGAAGCCTGTTCCGTTACTCTGATCTGTTCCATATGTGATAGTTCAATAATCCTTCGTCGGGGGTCTCGACGATCCGCCCCGCGCGCAACCCTTCGGTTGCGAGCACGTGCCGCAGCTGCCGTTCGAAATGACAGGCGACGCCGCCCAATGCCGACACTTCGGCGTCGGCGGGGTAGTGCGCGAGGTTGCGCCGCACGAATGCGCGGAACGCCTCGCAGACCAGTTCGTCGAGTTCGGGGCGGTCGATGTGCCGCGCCACGAAGCGCGTGAACGAGGCCAGGAAACGGTTGGCCATCCCTTCGCGGTAGACGCGGCGGATGATCTCATCGTAGTCGAGCCGCTCCTCCTCGAAAAAGAGCCGGCGCAGCGATTCGTCGCAAAGCCCTTTCAGCAGGTTCCCGACGAGTTGCCGGCCGATGTACGTCCCGCTTCCTTCGTCGCCCAGAACCCAGCCCAGCGGCGGCGTGTTGCGCACGATGCGCACGCCGTCGTAGTAGCAGGAGTTCGATCCCGTGCCGAGGATGCAGGCGATGCCCGCACGGCCGCCCAGCAGCGCGCGGGCCGCCCCCATGAGGTCGGATTCGACGGCGATGCGTGCCGCGGGGAAATAACGCGCCAGCGCCTCCCGCAGGCGGGCGCTCTGTTCGGGGTAGCGTTCGCCGCAGCCGGCGCCGTAGAAATGGAGCGCGTCGGCCTGCACCGGTTCCGCGAAGGTCTCGCGGAGCAGCGCCTCCACTTCGTCGGGGCGTTGGAGCACGGCGTTGATGCCACGGCTCTGTACGCGGCGTACGCTGCCGCTGTCGTCGACGAGCTGCCAGTTGCATTTGGTCGATCCGCTGTCTGCGATTACGATCATCGTTTCGGTCGGGAGTTTACGGGGTTTCGTTTTCTATGCGGGGCGCGGTTCTCGGGCGGCTCCGCCCGCGCTGGCCGGAAATATTCGAACAAATGTAGGAAAAAATCCCGAATAATCGGATCGGTCTGCCCGAAAACTCCCCGTCGGTCTCTTCGCACGGGCATGCTGCATCGGTCTTCTTCGGCTTCGGCGGCACGGAGGACATTTTGACGGATGCGGAGGGTGCGGGAAAACGAGAGGTCGACCTCGTGCAGCGGGGCCGGGGAGGTTCCGAAATGTGCGGCGTACGGAATCGGAGGCCGGCATCGGCAGCGGTTCGTTGTGTCGCGGCTGTTCCGGGGGCGTCGGTTGCAAAAAAAAACGCCGCGGAAGCATTTCCGCGGCGTCCTCACAACCTAACTGAAAATTACGGAACCTATTTGATGAACAGAAGTTCCCGATATTTGGGCAGCGTCCACATCTGGTCGTCGATGATCTCTTCGAGCTTGTCGATGTGGCGGCGGATCTCCTCGAAGTAGACCTCCACCGTGTCGTGGTAGGCGATCGCCTTCGCGCGTGCGTTTTCGATGCGGTTGGCCTTCTTGCGCGCTTCGATCATCTCGATCGTGAGCGTCTGGATGGCGGCCGTGTGCCCCTGTATCTTTTTGAGCAGATCGATGTCGGCCGAGGCGTCCAGCCCGCCGATCTGTGCCATTTTGTATACCTTGTCCAGCAGCATCGCCTCGTAGCGCGAGGCGATCGGGACGATGTGGTTCATCGTCAGGTCGCCCAGCACGCGCCCTTCGATCTGGATCTTTTTGGTGTAGGTCTCCCATTTCACCTCGGTGCGGGCCTCGATCTCCACCTTGTTCAGCACGCCCGTGCTCTCGAACATGCGGATCGAATCGGCGGTCAGATAGCGGTCGAAGATCAGCGGCGTCGAGGTTTCGCAGTCGAGCCCCCGGCGGGCCGCTTCGGCTTTCCACTCGTCGGAATAGCCGTTGCCGTCGAAGTGGATCGGCTTGCACTCGCGAATGAGCTTTTTGAGCTCCTCGTAGATCGCTTTCTCCTTTTTCATGCCGCTCTCGATGTGTCGGTCGACGGCCTCCTTGAAGCGGGTGAGCTGCTCGGCGACCGCCGTGTTGAGCGTCAGCATCGCGTCGGCGCAGTTGTCCGACGACCCCACGGCGCGGAACTCGAAGCGGTTGCCTGTGAAGGCGAAGGGCGAGGTGCGGTTGCGGTCGGTGTTGTCGAGCATCAGCGTGGGGATGTGCGAGATGCCGCTCATCTTGAACATGTTCTTCGCCGAGAAGGTGATGGCCGCATCGCTGCGGCTCGCTTCCAGTTTTTCGAGCACGGCCGAAATCTGTGCGCCCAGAAAGGTCGAAATGATGGCGGGCGGCGCTTCGTTGGCTCCCAGCCGGTGGGCGTTGGTGGCGCTCATGATCGAGGCTTTGAGCAGGCCGTTGTGCCGGTAGACGGCCGCCATGACGTTGACCAGAAAGGTGATGAATTGGAGGTTCTCCGAAGGCGTCTTGCCCGGCCCGAGCAGGTTGACGCCCGTGTCGGTGCCCAGCGACCAGTTGTTGTGTTTGCCCGAACCGTTGACCCCCTTGAAGGGCTTCTCGTGGAGCAGGATGCGGAAGTTGTGGCGGCGGGCGATCTTGTTCATGATCGTCATCAGCAGCTGGTTGTGGTCGTTGGCCAGGTTGGCTTCCTCGTAAATGGGCGCCAGCTCGAATTGGTTGGGCGCCACTTCGTTGTGGCGGGTTTTGACGGGAATGCCCAACCGGAGCGATTCGTATTCCAGGTCGCGCATGAATTCGATCACGCGTTCGGGAATCGCGCCGAAATAGTGGTCTTCGAGCTGCTGGTTCTTGGCCGATTCGTGGCCCATGAGCGTGCGGCCCGTCAGCACCAGGTCGGGGCGTGCGGCCCACAGCGCTTCGTCCACGAGGAAATACTCCTGCTCCCAGCCCAGGTAGCTGAAAACCTTCGTGACGTTGCGGTCGAAGTAGCGGCATACTTCCGTCGCGGCCCTGTCGACGGCTGCCAGCGAGCGCAGCAGCGGGGTCTTGTAGTCGAGCGCCTCGCCCGTGTAGGCGATGAATACGGTCGGGATGCAGAGCGTCGAGCCGACGATGAAGGCGGGTGACGCGGGGTCCCAGGCGGAGTAGCCGCGCGCTTCGAACGTGTTGCGGATTCCGCCGTTGGGGAACGACGAGGCATCGGGTTCCTGCTGGACGAGCAGCTTGCCGGAGAACTCTTCGAGCACGCCGCCCCGTCCGTCGGGTTCGGCGAAGGAGTCGTGTTTCTCGGCGGTTCCCCCCGTGAGCGGCTGGAACCAGTGGGTGTAGTGGTCGGCGCCGTGCTCCACCGCCCACTGCTTCATGCCTGCGGCGATGCCGTCGGCCACTTCGCGCGTGAGGGGCGTGCCGTGTTCCATGGTCTGGATCAGCGCTTCGTAGGTCTCGCGGTCGAGATACCGCCGCATGACGTTGCGCCCGAAGACCAACTCCCCGAAATAATCGGTCGAACGTCCGGCGGGAGCCTGTGCGGGAACCGCTACGTGGCTGAGCGCCTCTTCGACCATCCTGAATCTCAACGATGCCATATGAGTTTGATATTAAATGAAGGATCTGCGCCGAAATCGCAAGAAAAACATTGGCAGGGGCCCCGTCTTCGGCAGAATGCCCCGACGGGAAGGAACCAACTCAAAAAACCGCCGCTCCGCTGTTAACCAAAACAACACCTAAAACCTAAAAAAACAACACCGGAGAGATTCGGATTTACTGCCCCTGCACAATGTATTTTGTTCTTCGGGAGCAAAGGTAATTCTTTTCCGTGAGGTTGATACTCGGAAATCGATATTTTTTCGGAAAAAGTGAAAAAACAGAACATTTTCCGAAAAACAACGCTGTTTTTTGGCGATGAAGACTGAAATTTCGCGGGTTTTCCGGAAAAATGCACTCGTTTTTTGGCGAAATCCGATTTTTCGTGAAAATCGATTTTTTGCAAAATTCAGGGATAAACAGGATAATATTGATCTGAATATCGTATTCGCTGCTCCGCTGTCCGGAGGGTCGTTCCGGCCGTCGGGGCCGGCGATGCGCCCGGCCCCGGAAACCGTCCGCCGCACGCGGCCGGCCGTATCCGCGGCGGCCGGCCGTCTCCCGTATGCGGCAGGGGATGGTGCGGGGCTTTCCGGACGCTTGCGGGGCGCGGTGTTAAAAAACTAACACAAGTCTTGCCTCTTTCGCTTTTTTTTTATACTTTTACATGCTTTTTTTACGATAAAGTGAAATTTGCACGAGCGTTTCCGCCTCCGTGTCGCGGCCGAAAGGGCGTGCGGAGCGGGGAACGATTGTTGAAGACGAACCTAATCTCAAAATAATTATGGCAAATACCAAGCGTGAAAAGCTGTTCGCCGAATTCCCGCCGGTTCCGACCGAGAAGTGGGAAGAGGTGATTGCGGTAGACCTCAAAGGGGCCGATTACGAGCGCAAACTGGTGTGGCGGACACCCGAAGGGTTCAACGTCCGGCCGTACTATCGCGCCGAAAACCTCGAAGGTCTCAAATTCCTCGCCTCCGAACCGGGCGAATTTCCCTATGTGCGCGGTACGCGGTGCGACAATGTGTGGCGCGTGCACCAGAGCCTGACGGTCAAGTGCCCCGAAGCGGCCAACGCCGAGGCGCTCAAACTGCTCGACTCGGGCGTCGATTCGCTGGGCTTCTCGCTCACGAAGGGGTTGTCGGCCGCCGAAGTCGAGACGCTGCTGCGCGACATCCACCTGCCTGCCGTCGAAGTGGTCTTATCGGGCGAAGGCGTCGCGGACGTCGTGGAACCCGTATTGGCGAAGATCGAAAAGGAGGGCTGGCAGGAGACCGCTTCCGTGCACTTCGTGCTCGATCCGATCATCAACCGTCTGTCGCTCACCGGCGCGTTCTGCTCGCCCGGCGGGGAGAAGTGCTTCAAGATGCTGGCCGGTCTGGTGCGCCGTACGGCCGCGATGAAGGGTGTGCGCGTGGTGACGGTGTCGGGTGAGAACTTTTCGAACGCCGGTTCGACCATCGTCGAGGAGCTGGCCTTCACCCTTTCGGCCGGCCACGAATACCTCGTGCGGCTGATGGACGAGGGGTTGACCGTCGACGAGGCGGCCCGCAAGATCCGTTTCTCGATGGGCGTCACCTCCAACTACTTCATGGAGATGGCCAAGTTCCGCGCCGCCCGCATGTTGTGGGCCAACATCGTCAAAGGGTACAACCCCGAAAAGGGCTGCTCGTGCAAGCTCTTCGCTCACGCCGTGACCTCGACGTGGAACCAGACGGTCTACGACCCCTATATCAATATGCTGCGCGGCACGACCGAGGCGATGTCGGCGGCTATCGCCGGCGTGCATTCGCTCGAGGTGACGCCGTTCAACGCGTCGTTCGCCGAGCCTGACGAGTTCTCGAAGCGCATCGCCCGCAACGTCGAGCTGCTGCTCAAACACGAATCGCATTTCGATCAGGTGGTCGATCCCGCCGGCGGTTCGTACTACATCGAGAACCTCACGCAGTCGATCGCAGCCGAGGCGTGGAAGCTCTTCCTCGAATTGGAGGAGAAGGGCGGCTACGTCGCAGCGTTCGAGAGCGGTTACGTCGTCGAGCGCGTCGACGCATCGGCCGCTGCCAAGGACAAGAGCGTGGCGCAGCGCCGCATCACGCTGCTGGGTGCCAACCAGTATCCCAACTTCACGGAGGTCGCTTCCGACGCCGTGACCGAAGCCGCCGTGACGCGCCGGAAGAAGGCGGGCGTGCTCAATCCCTACCGCGGCGCGATGGCCTTCGAGGCGATGCGTCTGCATGTAGATCGCAGCGGCAAGACGCCCAAGGCGTTCATGCTCACCGCCGGTCATCTGGCCATGGCCCGCGCCCGCGCCCAGTTCTCGTGCAACTTCTTCGCCTGCGCGGGTATCCGTGTGCAGGACAACACCTTCTTCAAGGATCTGGAAGAGGGCGTAAAGGCCGCGCTCGAATCGAAGGCCGAGATCGTAGTGCTCTGCTCGTCGGACGACTGCTACGCCGAGCTGGCTCCCCGCGTCAAGGAGATGCTGGGCGACAAGGCCATTCTGGTCATCGCCGGCGCTCCGGCCTGCATGGCCGAGTTGGAGGCGCAGGGCATCGGCAACTTCATCCACGTGAAGAGCAACGTGCTCGACACGCTGCACAACTACCTTACGCAGATGGGAATCTAAAACGCGAAAGTCATGAGAGCAAAATTTTCTGAATTATCATACACGGGCGCCGCGCCGAAGTGCTGCGCTCAGGCCGGCGGCGAGAAAGAGCCGTGGCTGACCGCCGAGCAGATTCCCGTCAAGGGGTGCTACTCGGCCGCCGATCTCGAAGGGATGGAACACCTCAACTACGCCGCGGGCGTGGCACCCTTCCTGCGCGGTCCCTATTCGACGATGTACGTGATGCGTCCGTGGACGATCCGTCAGTACGCCGGTTTCTCGACGGCCGAGGAGTCCAATGCCTTCTACCGCCGTAACCTCGCATCGGGCCAGAAGGGCCTTTCGGTGGCCTTCGACCTGGCGACGCACCGCGGCTACGACGCCGACCACCCGCGCGTGGTGGGCGACGTGGGCAAGGCCGGCGTGTCGATCTGTTCGGTGGAGGACATGAAGGTGCTCTTCAACGGTATTCCGCTCGACAAGATGTCAGTGTCGATGACCATGAACGGCGCCGTGCTGCCGATTCTGGCCTTCTACATCGTGGCGGGTCTGGAACAGGGCTGTACGCTCGACCAGATGGCCGGTACGATCCAGAACGACATCCTCAAGGAGTTCATGGTGCGCAACACCTATATTTATCCGCCCGAGTTCTCGATGCGCATCATCGCCGACATCTTCGAGTACACCTCGAAGAACATGCCCAAGTTCAACTCGATCTCGATTTCGGGTTACCACATGCAGGAGGCGGGTGCCACGGCCGACATCGAGCTGGCGTACACGTTGGCCGACGGTTTGGAGTACCTGCGCGCGGGTGTCAATGCCGGCATGTCGGTCGACGCCTTCGCACCGCGCCTGTCGTTCTTCTGGGCCATCGGCATGAATCACTTCATGGAGATCGCCAAGATGCGTGCGGCACGTATGCTGTGGGCCAAGATCGTCAAGCAGTTCGATCCGAAGAATCCCAAGTCGCTGGCGCTGCGTACCCACTCGCAGACCTCGGGCTGGTCGCTCACGGAGCAGGATCCCTTCAACAACGTGGCCCGCACGGCCATCGAGGCGATGGGTGCCGCACTGGGTCACACCCAGTCGCTGCATACCAACGCGCTGGACGAGGCGATCGCTCTGCCGACCGACTTCTCGGCGCGTATCGCCCGTAACACCCAGATCTACATTCAGGAGGAGACCAACATCTGCCGTCAGGTCGATCCGTGGGCCGGTTCCTACTATGTGGAGAGCCTCACCGAGGAGATCGCACAGAAGGCATGGGAGCACATTCAGGAGGTCGAGAAGCTGGGCGGTATGGCCAAGGCGATCGAGACCGGTATTCCGAAGATGCGCATCGAGGAGGCGTCGGCCCGCAAGCAGGCGCGCATCGACTCGGGCGTCGAGAAGATCATCGGCGTCAACGAGTACCGCCTGGACAAGGAGGCGCCGATCGACATCCTCGCGGTGGACAATACCGCCGTGCGCGAAAGCCAGATCAAGCGTTTGAAGGAGCTGCGCGCTTCGCGCGACGAGGCTGCCGTACAAAAGGCGCTGGCGGCCATCACCGAGTGCGTCAAGACCAAGCAGGGCAATCTGCTGGAACTGGCCGTCGAGGCCGCGAAGGTGCGTGCCACGCTGGGCGAGATATCGGATGCCTGCGAGGTCGTCGTAGGTCGATACAAGGCAGTTATTCGTTCGATTTCAGGTGTTTACAGTTCGGAAGTGAAAAACGATACGCAATTCGAGAAGGCGAAGGAGCTGTGCGCCCGGTTCGCCAAGAAAGAGGGCCGTCAGCCGCGCATCATGATTGCGAAGCTCGGTCAGGACGGTCACGACCGCGGCGCGAAGGTCGTGGCGACGGGATACGCCGACATCGGCTTCGACGTCGACATGGGCCCGCTGTTCCAGACGCCGGCCGAGGCCGCGAAGCAGGCCGTCGAGAACGACGTGCACGTGGTGGGCGTTTCGTCGCTCGCGGCGGGTCACCTGACGCTCGTGCCGCAGATCATCGCCGAGTTGAAGAAGCTGGGCCGCGAGGACATCGTGGTGATCGTCGGCGGCGTCATTCCGGCGCAGGACTACGACGAACTCTACCGCGACGGTGCGGCAGCCATCTTCGGCCCCGGTACGCCGATCGCTACGGCCGCCATCAAGATTCTCGAAATCCTGATGGGCGAATAGCAGGCCGATTCTTCCGGTTGCGGCTTCGTCCGCGATCCGATCGCATGAACGACCGGAGGGTTTCCATGACGGAAGCCCTCCGGTCGCGTTATCGGAGTATTCATGCGGGCGAGCGTTTGGTCTTTCGTACCGTTGTTTTTCGTCCGCGGCCGGCGGAGGATGTTTTGCGCCGCAACGGTGCACGCTTTCGTGACCGCTCAGCGTCGATGAGCGGAGGATCCCGCCGTTTTCGCCGTGCCCGATCTTTTGCTGCTTCGGGTCCGATCCGAAAGCAGGGAAGGGAGATTCAACGGTATTATTTATTCGGTACGTTGCGGGGGAAGCCTGCGGAGAACGCCATCGGCGGGCCTCCGCGGGCGGAGGCTTCGACCCGCGCGGCGCAGAGGCCGCAGGTTATTCTTACGTTTCGTCTCGGCATAATTAAGCTAACGCTTGCTTCTGCACTCGACTTTTCGTACTTTGGCTTCGCCGAAGATACTCCGTCTCGGCATAATCAAGCTAACGCTTGCTTCTGCACTCGACTTTTCGTATCTTTGACTGCGCTCCGGCGCGACGGGGCGTACGAAAACTCGAAACCGACAAGTTAAAGATAAAACCATGTCCTACAACAATCTGCGCGAATTTATCGAACGGCTCGAACGCGAAGGCGAGCTGGTGCGTGTTGCGGCCGAGGTGTCGCCCGTGGAGGAGATCGCCGAACTGACCGACCGCATGGCCAAGCAGCCCGGCGGCGGAAAGGCGATCCTCTTCGAACGCACGGGGACGGACTTTCCGGTGGTGACCAACCTCATGGGCTCCGAACGCCGTGTGGCGCTGGCGCTGGGCGTGGAGTCGCTCGACGGGCTGACGCGGCGCATCGACACGCTGCTGCACGAAGTGACGACACCCAAAGCGACCCTGTGGGAGAAGCTGCGGATGCTGCCGCTGCTGGGCGAAATGGCGCGCTGGATGCCGCGCAGCCGACGCGGACGCGGCCCCTGCCAGGAGGTGGTGCTGCGGGGCGAGGCGGCACGACTGTCGCTGCTGCCGGTGCTCAAATGCTGGCCGGAGGACGGCGGGCGCTTCGTTACGCTGCCGATGGTGCATACGCTCGACCCCGATACGGGGGTGCGCAACGTGGGGATGTACCGGATGCAGGTTTTCGACGACCGCACGACCGGTATGCACTGGCACGTGCACAAGACCGGCGCACGCCACTACGACGGCTACCGGCGGCAGGGGCGGCGGATGCCCGTGGCCGTCGCGCTGGGCGGCGATCCCGTCTATGCGTATGCCGCGACGGCGCCGATGCCCGACAACATGGACGAATACCTGCTGGCGGGATTCCTGCGCCGGCGTCCCGTGGAGCTGGTGCGCTGTCTGACCTGCGGGATCGAGGTGCCGGCCGACTGCGATTTCGTGATCGAAGGCTATGTCGATCCCGCCGAGGAGAAGACGGTCGAGGGGCCGTTCGGCGACCATACGGGTTTCTACTCGCTCGAAGACCGCTACCCCCGCTTCCACGTGACGGCGATCACCCACCGGCGCGATGCCGTTTATCCCGCGACGGTGGTTGGGGTGCCGCCCGAGGAGGACGCCTACATCGCCGAAGCGACCGAGCGGATCTTTCTGGCGCCGATCCGTCTGGCCGTGCAGCCCGAGGTGCGCGACCTGTGGATGCCGACGGCCGGCACGGCGCACAATCTGGCCGTCGTCGCGATCGAGCGGCGCTACGAGGGGCAGGCGCACAAGGTGGCGCAGTCGTTGTGGGGCGCGGGGCAGATGATGTTCAACAAATACCTCGTCGTCGCCGATGCCGCGGCCGAAATCCGCCGCGTCGAGGCGCTGGCGGCGCTGGTGCGCAGGCTCGATCCGGCGCGCGACCTCATTGCGGCCGAAGGGGTGCTCGACGTGCTCGACCATGCGACGGCGACCTCGGGGTTCGGCGGCAAGCTGGCCCTCGACCTGACGCAGGCCGCCGCACGCGAGGAACAGCCGTTGCAGCTGCCCGAACGCTTCGAGCCGTGCGGCGGGGTGGCGGCCGCGGCGACCGACTTCGCGGAGCGGTGGCGCACGCTGGCGCTCTTCGTCGACCGGAGGACGGAGCGCGTCGATGCGGCGGCGTTCTTCGGGCGGAATCCGGTGCGGGGCGTGAAGTGCGCCGTGCTGTTCGACCGCGAGGCCGAGGGGCTGACGGGTGCCGAACTGCTGTGGCTGGCTGCGGCCGACAGCGATCCGCGGCGCGACGTGACGGTGGTCGGGGAGGTCGTGGTGGTCGATGCGCGCAGCAAGCGCCCCGGCGTGGAGGGGCATCCCGCGCGGTTCCCGAACGTGGCTGTCGCCTCGTCTGCGACGGTGGAGCGGGTGGATGCACGCTGGGCGGAGTACGGTCTGGGCGAGACGATGGCGTCGCCGTCGGAGCGTTACCGCCGGTTGCTGTTGTCGGATAAAGCCGCCTGGTGATGTGGTCGCGTGAAGATCGCCGGACGCTCGTGCTGCTGCTGCCGTTGCTGGTGCTGGCCGTGGCGGCGTTCCTGCTGCTCGAACCGAAGACGCCGCGGAGCGGGGCGCCGCCGGACGCTGCAAAGGAGGCGCCGCCGGAGCTGTTCGAGTTCGATCCCAATACGGTCGATTACCGTGCGTTGCGGCGGTTGGGTTTCACCAAGCAGGATGCGGCGGGCGTGCTGCGCTATCGGGCCGCGGGAAAGATCTTCCGCATACCGGAGGATTTCGCCGCCTGCTATCAGGTGAGCGATTCGATGTACGACCGTCTGGAACCCTATATCCGCATCGGGACGGAGTATCGTTTCCGGCCCCGCCGCGACAGTGCGCAACGTTTGCGCAAGCCCTTCGTGCGCCGCCAGCGGGTCGTCGTGCCGCTCGTGCCCTTCCGCATCGACACGATGACGGCGAAATTCCTGCGCGCGATCGGTTTCACGAAGCGGCAGGCCGAGGCGATCGCCGACTACAACACCCTCATCGGCGGTTTCCGCGACGAGGAGGAGTTGTGCGACTATCCGATTATCGGCGATTCGGCGGGCCGGCGTCTGGCCGAGTACGCGCTCTTCCCCGAACGGCGGCGTCCGCTGCACGATCCGGTGGAGCTGAATACGGCCGACTCGGCGGCGCTGCGTTCGGTCAGCGGTATCGGTGCGAAGACCGTCGGGGCGATTCTCGACTACCGGCGGCGGCTGGGCGGTTTCTGCCGTGCGGAGCAACTGGCCGAAGTGCGGGGCGTCACCGAGAGCAATTACGAGCGGATACTGAAACAAATTTCGATCGATAGTTGCAGAATTTCAAAAATAGATATTAACTTTGCAACTCCGAAAGCGCTGGCGGAGCATCCCTACATCGCCCCGCGGACGCTTCGGAAGATTTTGAAACGAAGACAATTGAAAGGAGGTTGGAGTACCCTGGAAGAGATGATCGAAGACGGCATACTGACACGCGAGGAGGCAGACAGACTGCATCCTTATCTTCGCTTCGGGGTACGGACGACGCAGAACGACGAGTGACACACACCTTTCGAAGGCCGGCGGAAGCCGAATGAATTCCGCGACTTGCAAAATCGATTCGTAAAACATTAAAAATTCGCAAATAGTTATGATTATCATGCCGGTAAAGGAGGGCGAAAACATCGAGAAGGCCCTCAAAAAGTTCAAACGCAAATACGAGCGCACGGGCGTTCTGAAAGAGTTGCGCCGCCGCCAGTATTTCACCAAGCCGTCGATCGCCAAGCGCGAGGCGATGCAGCATGCGATCTACGTGGCGCACATGAACCGCGACGACGAATAGCGGCCCGACAGGCCGTTTCGAGGCAGTGCAGGCGATTTCCATCGGAAATCGCCTGCTTTTTTGCGTTTTCACCCCACTGTTCCGGCCGCCCGTCGTCGGCCGGAACGCTGCGAGATTCGGCCTGCCGTCCCGTGCGGCGGCTTTCCGGCCGGCGTCGCGAAATAGGGATGCGAAACACGACGGGGTATTTTTGCGGATAGGAATGAACGTCGCGGCGCGGAGGCGCATGTTTCCGTTTTCGCTTGCCCGCAAACCTTTTTTTTGACGGAATGGGAGAATTATTCGATAATTTAGTATATTTACGTCGTGCAGATTGTGCAAACGATCCAATCAGGTTAGTTCATTTATTAATTTGTTCGCATGAAAAAAATGTTTGCTTTGGCGGCGGTGCTGTGTCTGGCACTCGCCGGTTGCGAGTATGACGATGCGGAGGTGAAGGATCGGCTCGACGATTTGGAAGGTCGGGTCGACGCACTCGAAAAGACCGTAAACTCGCTCAACATCAACGTCGGGAACTTGCAGTCGCTCATCGACGGCAAGCTCTTCATCACGGCGGTGACCGAAAATCCCGAAGGGGGGGGGTACACGCTTTCGCTCGTGACGTCTGACGGCGAAGCGTCGCAGATCGTCATCAAGGACGGCGAAGCGGGCGCGGCTCCCGCTATCGGCGTGAAACTCGATTCCGACGGGAAGTACTACTGGACGCTCGACGGCGAGTTCATCACCGAGGGCGGGAAGAAGATGCCCGTCACGGGCGACGACGGCGTGACGCCTGTTTTCAAGATCGAGGACGACACGTGGTACGTCTCCTATGACAAGGAGGCGACGTGGAAGGAGTGCGGCCCTGCAACGGGTGCCGCCGGCGACTCTTTCTTCTCGGATGTCTCCACGAGCGAGGACGGCCGTTGGGTCTATCTGACGCTGGCCGACGGCGAGACGGTGCTGACGCTGGAGATGTACAAAGAGTTCGGCATCGCCTTCGAATCGCTGCCCGAACTGATTATGGCCGGAGCGACGGCGGAAATCCCCTTCGTGCTGACGGGTGCCGACGAGAAGAGCGTCGTCGAGGCGATCGCCAAGGGCGACTGGGAGGCCGAAGCGGTGATGGACGGCACGGAGGGCGGCAAGATCGTCGTGACGGCTCCGGCCGAGAGTTCGACGGGCCGCGTGATCGTGCTGCTGAGCGACGGCGAGTCGAAGACGATCATGAAGACGCTGACCTTCGTGTCGGGCGTGATGAACGTCACGACGCAGTCGCAGGAGGCTGCGGCGGTCGGCGGAACGGTCAGCTTCGAGCTGGAAACCGATCTGGACTACGAGGTGGTGATTCCCGACGATGCCAAGGAGTGGCTCTCCCGCGTAGAGACCCGCGCCTTGCGTCAGGAGACGCTGACCTTCTCGGCGAAGGCCAACGAGACGATGGAGGAGCGGCAGGCGAAGATCGAACTCATCAGTTCGGGCGTCGTCGTCGAGACGCTGCTGGTCTACCAGAAGGCGAATCTCGATCCGACGGCGTTCGTCGTCAAGGTCAATGTGACGGAGAGCAGCATGAAGAACACGCTTATTCTTCCGCTGACGGGTACGGTGGATGCCACGGTGGACTGGGGCGACGGCAAGACCGAGACCGTGACGGCCGTGAATCCCCAGCACGTTTATGAGCAGGAGGGCGAATACTACGTGACGGTGACCGGTTCGGTGACGGCGCTCGGCAATCGATTGACCAAAACCAGTCAGAGCGCGATCGTGCGTGTCATCCAGTGGGGCCAGCTGGGGCTGGAATCGCTCGAAGAGGCGTTCTACAACAACAAGGGGCTTACGCAGGTGGCGTTGCCCGATGCGGGCGCTTTCGCCAAGGTGACCACCGTGGAAAATATGTTCTATAACTGTACGCTGCTTACGGCGGTTCCCGTCGGTTTGATCGACCAGTGTACGGAGTTGACCTCCGCCGCTTCGCTCTTTTCGGGCTGCTCGTCGTTGACGTCCATTCCGGAGGGTTTCTTCGACAATTGCCCGAAGATCGCTTCGTTGGCCTCGGCGTTCAAGGGCTGTAAGAAGGTGACGGAAATTCCCGCCGGCCTGTTCGACAATCTGACGGAGGTGACCGATGTTTCGGGCCTTTTCACCAACTGCACGGCGCTTGTTTCGGTTCCCGACGGACTGCTCGACAAGCTGACGAAGGTAACGACCGTTTCGAGTTTCTTCAACGGTTGCTCCTCGCTGCGTACGGTTCCGAACGATTTCTTCAAGTCTCAGACCGAGGTGACCGCCAGCGGAATGATCTTCAAAGGTTGCTCTTCGTTGGAGTCAGTTCCCTCCGGGCTGCTCGATCCCTTCACGAAGACGACTACGATAGGGTCTCTTTTCAGCGGTTGCAAGTCGCTGGGTAACCTTCCCGAAGGATTGTTCGACAAGGTCGGGAGCAACGTAGATCCGTCAGCTAAGGCCGTGGATGCCTCCTATCTCTTCGAAAACTGTGTGAAAATGACCGATTTCCCGTCTCTGTCCAAACTCCCGAACGTCTCGAATGTGGCTTCGCTTTGGAGAGGTTGTACGGCCATGACGACGGTTCCTGCGGATTATTTCCCTTCGAGTTGTACGAATTCCATTTCGGTCGGAAACATGTTCAACGGCTGTACATCGCTTAAAAGCCTTCCTGCCGGCCTGCTGAAAAACATGACTGACATAACGACCGCTCTGTCGATGTTCACGAACTGCTCGTCGCTCGAAACGCTTCCCGAAGGGTTCTTCGATGCGATGGTCGGATGTACGAATATCAAGGAGATGTTCAAGGGTTGTACGTCGCTCGAATCGCTGCCCGCGGGGTTGTTCGACAAGATGACGTCGATCACCGCTACGGCTTCGGCCTTCTACGGCTGTACCGGCTTCACGGGCGAATCGCCCTACCTGACTGCCGAGGTCGAAGGCGCGCCGATGAAGGTGCACCTCTACGACCGTCCCGATTATCCCGATCTCTTCGTAAAGGTGCCGACCAAGGAGTCCGACTACAAGGACACCTTCAAGAACTGTACGAAGATGGCCGACTACGCCATGATTCCCACCGCGTGGGGCGGCGTCAGCGACGGCACGAAGGCGAAGCCGACCATCGCGCTCTCTTATGCGCTTCCAGAGAACATGGAGTACCACGGTATTAATTTCACCGTCAAGGGTACGGAGTTCAAATCGGGTAAGTACATCGTCGGTACGACGGAACTCGTACAGAGCGTGCTCGACGAGTTCGACGGCGACATGGAGAAGGCGACCAACAAATACGGCATCGGGTTTACGGCGACGCAGCTCGAAACACTGATGTCGGATGCGGGGTTGATGCTCGAGTTCCACGATCTTGAACCGCAGACCGAATACATGCTGCTCGTGCGCGGCCAGAATGTCCACGGTCTGACGTTCGAAACGCTGACCGCCACCACCGCGGTTCGTCCGCAGGGCAGCGCCGACTACGAGCGTTATATCGGCACGTGGACCGTCACGACGACTTCGTCGGAGGTTACCGGACAGCCGCAGACCTACACGATCCGCATCGAACCTTACCGCAACGACAAGAGCTACAAGGTCTATGACTGGGGTGCGACGATCCTGGGAACCGGCAGACCGGCCACCGAGGAGACTGACGAAATGGAGGCCTTCCCCTTCTACCTGACTTATATGGCGGACGGTTCGGTCGAGATCAACTCTTTCAACGAGGTGGGAATATACGGTTGGGCAAGCTATGTCTATATCGCTTATCGCTTCCTCAATGAGAATTCGGAGCGGTCGATTTGGCGTACGGAAACGTCGCTCGTCAAAGGGTCTTACGATACCGCTAAGAACGAGATTACGATCACCTGCGATAAGTTTACCGATAAGGCAGGTCTCACGCATCAGATTACCGGCCTCGATTATGTGCTCTATACCAGCCAGACCGGATATTACGAAGCAGCGGAGATGATCCGTCCGGGCTATCTGATCGGCGAAGGCGACAATCGGAGGGTGGACTACGGCGTAGGCCCCTACAAGTTGACCAAGGCCCCTGCCGCGGCGGCAGTCCCGGCGAAGCGGCCGGCGAAGAAGTTCGAGTCGCTGCGTCCCGCCTCCGAGACGAAACAGGCGGCCGCCGTGCCCCTCGGCGTCGGCCGTCTGTCGATGATGTCGGTCCATTGAGGGTTTCCCCTGTAAGTTGACGACTCCGTCCCGAACGATTTCGGGACGGAGTTTTTTTCGTCCTTTCCCGACGCACGGTTTCGGGCTCCGGTTTCGTCCGCCGACGCCGTACTCCGCTCCGCTTCGTCTCTTTCAGACTGCCGGCCGACGGTCTCTCCGAAACGGAAATTCGCCCCTGTCGCAACGATTTGCGGCAGGGGCGAATTGAGCGGGAACGTGCAGCCTTACGCTACTGTCTGGTCTGCGTGGCGATCCGCTCGTCGAAATAACGCTTCACGTCGTCCCAACGGTAGTAGGGCGCCAGATCGCTTTCGAGGCGGATGCGCGACTCGCGTTCGTTGAAGAGGAACTTCACGAGCACGTCGCCGCCGTCGGGCCGGCGGAAGAAAACCAGCTGGATATTGGTGGCCATGGGCGTCACGCGCCAGCAGCTCCATGCCTGGTCGACCTTGCGGTAGTCGCTCTCGCGTGTGTCGCACCCTTCGATGCCCATGAGACCCACCAGCGGAATGACGTTCACGTCGTGGCCGTAGCGCAGCGATGCCGAGAGCGCGCCCGTTGCGATCGCCTCGTCGGCTTCGGCGACGAAATTGCGCAGCAGGGGCACGGCGTCGCTCAGTGCGCGGTGGCCGAATTCGGCCGAGGGGCCCTCTTCGAGGTACATCTGGTAGTTGCGCACGGCGTAGAAGGCGTAGAGCTCGTCGGGCGTGAAGAGGTCGTAGAACGAGCAGTCGAGGTAGTCGACATCCTGCATCACCGAGGCGACGCAGTAGAGGTCGTTCATGAAGCGGAGCTGCTCCTTGCGGTTGCCGACGAGCGAGGGGTCGGTCACGAGCGCGCGGACGAAACGCGAGGGGTCGATTTCGCGCTCGCGCAGTTCGGCGATGCGCTGTTTGATCTCCTTCTTGATCTTGTTCGCCTCGGTCATGCGGAACATGTAGTCGAGGTAGCGTTTGCTCGCTTCGCGCGTAATGTCGATCGCGGGATTCAGCTCTTTGAGCCGTTCGTTTGCGGCGGCCATGCTGAGCATGCAGCGCGGCACGAGCGTCGAACGGGCGCGGATGCGGCACAGGCGGCCGTCCGCCGTCGAAAAGATTTCGGGGAAGGAGCAGTACATCCGTTCGGCGATGCCGCGGTGTTCGCGCACGCCGCGCGGCGAGAGGTCGCCGTAGCGGTGGCGGGCCTCGTCGGCGACGACCTCGATGCGGCGCAGGGCCTCTTCGCCCAGCGGCGTGAGTTTACCTGCTTCGGCCGCCTTGCGGAGCTTTGCGCGCGGATTTTCGTAGACGCTCTCCGAGGCGTGCCAACGCGAGCCGTGGCGGCCGTAGTGGCTGATGTAGAAGGGTTCGTAGCCTTCGGGCGCGGGCGTCGCCGCTGCGCGGGGGTGGTTCTCGTAGCAGTAGTAGAGCGCCGCCGTGCGGTTGAGATCTTCGAGGGTCTGTTCTTTGGTGCTCTGCGCCGCAGCGCCGCCCGAGAGCAGCAGAACGGACAGGAGCAGCAGGATCGTTTGTCGTTTCATAAAGGTTCGTTTTTAACGGTCGTTTTCTCGCCTCGGCATAACCCGAACAAAGTTCGGTTCTGTGCTCGGCTTGACGAAAAGGTTGAATTTCATTCTTCGTTTTCTCGCCTCGGCATAGTCCGAACTGCGTTCGGCTCTGCGCTCGGCTTGACGAAAACGTTCGTTATCGGGTTTTATTCGGTTATTTTCAGGATGACCGCCGAGACGGGTTTCATCTTCAAGGTGGACAGCCCGTTTTTCGAGGTGTATTTCGCGCCGTCGCCCGTGCCGTAGACCGCTTCGGCCGCGGCGCCTTCCGAGGCGAAACGCGCCGTCGCACTCCGCTTCGACGGGTTGAGGGCGACGAGGTATTTCTGCCCGTCCAGCTCGCGGGCGTAGACCATGGGGTAGGGTTGCTCGACGTCGCTCACGAAGCGCCATGCGCCCTGCGTGCCGAGCGCCGGTGTCTGGCGGCGCAGGGCGATGAGCCCCTTGACGTAGTTGAGAATCGACTGCGGGTCGCGCTCCTCGGCCGCGACGGTGGGGCGTGCGGGCGAAGGATCGATCGGCAGGTAGAGCCGTGAGGCGTCGGCGGTCGAGAAGCCGGCGTTGGGCGAGTCGTCCCACTGCATCGGCGTGCGGCAGCTGCTGCGGTTGCGGCTCGTGTAGCTGCCCTCCTTGACGGGGGCGTCTTCCAGATTGCGCATCCCGATCTCTTCGCCGTAGTAGAGGATCGGTACGGCGGGCAGCGTCAGGAAGAGCGTGAGCGCCGTCTTCAACTGTTCGGGCGTATTGCGGTCGAAGCGGTTCAGCCGCCAGATGTCGTGGCTGCACGTGGGCATGGCGGCGTAACCCAGCTCGCGCGTGGCTTCGTATTCGATACGGTAGTTTTCGGCGAACGCCTTCACCTGCCCGCGTCCTTCGTAGTCGAAGAAGCAGGGGGTCTCTTTTGTGCCGCGGTCGTCGGTCTGGCAGACCAGCGTGCGGTAGATCTTGGTGCCGGCGCCGTTGTGGATCAGCAGGTCGATGTGGAATCCGGCGCGGAGCGACTGGCGCGGCTGGCTCCACTCGGAGATCAGGATTCCTTCGGGATATTTCGCTTCGAACCAGCTGCGCAACTCATGCCACAGGCGCATCGTACCCGTGTGCTGCTTGTCGTCGCCCTTGACCAGACTTTGGGCCATGTCGCAGCGGAAGCCGTCGACGCCCTTGTCCATCCAGAACGAGATGATGTTCTTCAATTCGTTGCGTACGGCCGTGGGGCCCGGATCGTCGTACCCCTGCTGCCAGGGTTGCGCGGGGTCGGGATGCAGGTAGCCGTAGTTGAGCGCGGGCTGGATGTCGAAGAAGTTCTTCATGTAGTTGCCGTCGCGCGCGGCGTCGCTGCGGACGAATTTCTTGGTCGGGAGCGAATCCTTCGAATCGCTCCAGATATAGTAGTCGCTGTATTGCAGTTCCGGATCGGCTTCGGACGACTGACGGAACCACGGATGTTTGTCCGACGTATGGCCCGCCACGAGATCCAGACAGACGCGGATGCCCAGGTCGTGGGCCTCGCGGACGAGCTGCACCAACTGGGAATTGGTGCCGAAACGCGGGTCGATCCGGTAGAAATCGGTGATGTCGTAACCGCCGTCCTCGAATTCGCTCCGGAAGACGGGGCTGAGCCAAATGGTGTTCGCGCCCAGGCTTTTGACGTAGGGCAGTTTGGAGCGGATGCCTTCCAGATCACCGATGCCGTCGCCGTCGCTGTCTTTGAAGGAGGAGGGGTAGATGTGGTAGAGAATCCCCTCTTTGAGCCATTCGGGGACTTGCTGTGCGGATGCGGGCAGCAGGAAAAGCGCGGCTGCCAGTGTGAGAAGAGTGCGTTTCATCGGCGGTGCGTTTGGGGTTCGTGTCCGGCCGGTATCGACGCAGACGAGGCGGAGGCGAATCCCTCCGTCGGGCCGTTCGGGTCGTCCGGACCGGAATTTATTACCGGCAAAGATAGGTTTTATCGAGTGGATTTACAAACTGCCGAATGCCTTTTCCCGTTTTTTTCGTCCGGAAACGAAAAAGATTCGGGAATAATTCTTATCTTTATCGGGTCAAACGAAACATTTTCGTAAGCGAGGGCAGACGTTGCTTGCAGGTTATGCCGAGCGAAGAAAATGAAGAAGAAATTCAACGTTTTCGTAAGTGAGGGCAGAAGCTGCTTGCAGGTTATGCCGAAGCGAGAAAACGAAGAATGAAACTCGACGATTTATTACATAACTACTAATAATTCATAGAACGAAAGCAAATGAAACGATTGACGATTCTTGCGACGCTGCTCTTCGCGGCGGTGTCCGTATCTGCGCAGGACTATCACATCAAACTGTGGGACAATACGACGGCTCCGACTTCGAACGGTGTGACGGGTGACGAATACGAGCGCAAACCCGGAACCTTGACCAACACCTCGTCGGCCGAAATCTGGATCTACAAGCCCGCACCCGAAAAGGCGACGGGGCCGGCGATCGTATTCTGCCCGGGCGGCGGCTACTCGCAGCTCTCGATCGCCAACGGCCACAATACCTGCAAGTGGTTCGCCGAGAACGGCATCGTGGGCGTGATGCTCAAATACCGTCTGCCCAACGGCCATTCGGAGGTGCCGCTCGACGATCTGGACAAAGCGGTGGCGACGGTGCGCGAAATGGCCGGCGAGCTGGGCGTCGATCCGCACAAGGTGGGTGTGGCGGGCACCTCGGCGGGCGGCTATCTGGCCGGATCGGCGGGCGTGATGTCCGAATCGAAACCCGATTTCATGGTGCTCATCTATCCGGTGGTGTCGAGCGATCCCGACAAACGGCATCTGGGAACCTTCCAGCAGCTCGTCGGCAAGGAGAACGTCGAGACCGAAGCCGCGAAGTTCTCGTTGGAGAAGGTCGTCGACAGCACGGCCTGCCCGGCGCTGATCTTCCACAGCGACGACGACAAGGTGGTTCCGGCGATTAATGCCGCGCTGCTCTACGAAAAGCTCAAAGCCAACGGCGTGAAGGCGTCGCTGCATATCTTCCCCTCCGGCGGTCACGGCTGGGGCATGAGCAAGAAGTTCAAGTATCACGAGAATTTCAAGGCCGCGACGCTCGACTGGTTGAAGGTAATCAACGCCGAAGCCGACAAGGCCGCTGCGAAGAAATAGTCCGCTTCGGCCGGTATTTTCTTGCGGGAAGGTTTCGGCCTTCCCGCTTTTCGTTGTTCACACCGCGAAGGAGGGGCCGGAATCGCGGCGGTCGATCCCTGTGCCGGAATCTTTCGGGCCTCTTCCCGGAGCGTCGGAATAGCGATCGTCGCTCCGTCCGGAATCGGGACGAGATGCGGCGCGGGGGAGTCCCGCCGCGCTGTTCGTGGTGCGGCCGTACAGAATATCCGCCTGCGAATCAAGGTCGCGGGCAGCGTGCGGGGACTTTCGTTTTGCTTATGCGTTTTTCGGAGAGGCAGACCGATGCGCCGATGCACGGCGGGCCGATCCCGAAAGATTCAGGAGGTCGCCGGAGCCCGCAGATTCTCCCTCGCATCGGGGGCATGCCGGAAGATCGCGCCGACGATCGGGCAGGCGTCGACCTCGCGGCAGTCGCCGCAGGTCGAAAGCCCCTTTTCCGATACGCATTTGCGGATCCGGCACAAGTCGCTGCAATAGGCGAATTTCACTCCCTCCGTGCGGCAGCCCGTACAATGGATGGTCGCGGCCGTGATCTGCGGTGCATCGTTCATTTCGCTCCATTTCCGGGCGGTGCGCTCCCGAAGGGCGTCGTCGTTGTCGACGGTAGCCCTGCGGGCGTCGCAGTGTTCGCAATCCAGGCCGCAGCAGGCAATCAATCGTTTCATCATTTCTGTTTGTTTTCGGAATGCCCCCCCCCTCTTCGTGACAAGTCCGGCGGTCAGGGGCGGTTAGGGCGAAGACACCGGAATCTTTTCTGCTGCGGGGCGGGGCAAGGGAGGCTCCGGCCGCTGTATCGGGACGACGTGCGGGAAGCGGATCGCGCGTCGCGCGCAAACAGGGCTTTCGCCCGAGGCGGCGGCTTTTCGGGATGCGGACGGGTGCTCGGCTTCGGTCGGGCTACTGCGGGATGAAGATGTAGGTGATCGTCCCCGTGTGGCGGGCGGAAGCCGCGTCGTTGATGTCGAAGACCGAATTGCGGGCGGCGCGCACCGCCGTCTCGCGCATGCAGTCGTCGCCTCCGGAGGCCACCGACGCGTGCGTCACCTCGCCGGCGCGGTTCACCGTGATGCGGACGACGACTTCGCCGCCCCCCTCGCATTGATAGGCGGGAACCACCAGATGCCGTGCATGTCGCACCGGATCGACCAGCGAGAAGGAGACGGTCACGCGGCCCTGCACCTTGCGGTCGGAGCTTTCTCCGCGCTCGTCGGTCCGCTCCCGCCTGCGGCGGATGGCTTCGGCTTCGGCCAGTCCCCGTTCGTAGGCCTCGCGGTTGGCGCGCATCCGCTCCTGCGCGGCGTCGGCCGCATCGTTGAGCGCGGCGGTGTTGGTGCCCCGGTCGTCGCGCAGCGATTCGTCGAGTTTGGCGTTTTCGTTGGAGACGTCGTTGCGGATGCTTTTCCAGTCGATCGGCTCCTGTTGCTGCCGCCGGCGCACTTCGCGTTCGAGCCGCTCCTTCTCGGCGGCGAGCTGTTCGAGCTGCTGCAAATCGATGTAGAAGCCCTGCGCGGCGGGCCTGCCTCCGACGACGATCTTCGCACCGACGAAAGCGATGGCCAGCAGCAGGTAGGCGATCAGCGTAACGCACAGTCCCGCACGGTGATCGAACGCCCATTCGCCCGCATCCTCCCGGCGGTTGTCGAAGGGAAGACGCAGTTTGGGCCGTCTGGGCTCCGGTTTGGTTTCTTGCGTGGACATCGTGCAGAAGATTTTGCGCAAAAATAACGTTTTTTAAGCAAATATGCTTATCTTTGCGCACGTTTAAGGAAAATTAATTTCGCATGTCAACAAAACAACAAACCCTGAAAGGCCCGATCTCCTTTTCGGGTAAGGGACTGCACACGGGTGTCGAGGTGACCATGACGGTCAATCCCGCCGGTGTGGACAACGGCATCGTTTTCCGTCGCATCGACGTGGAGGGAACCCCGCTCGTCCCTGCGCTGTGCGATAATGTGACCGACACTTCGCGCGGGACGACCATCGAGTCCAACGGCGTGAAGGTATCCACGATAGAACACATCATGTCGGCGCTCTGGACGCTCGGCGTCGACAACGCGCTGATCGACATCGACGCCGCCGAAGCCCCGATCATGGACGGTTCGGCGCGCGAATACGCCGAAAAGATCGTCGCCACGGGTCTCGTCGAGCAGGACGCCGACCGCAAATACTACCAGGTGACCGAAAAGATGGTCTACACGATTCCCGACAAGGGCGTTTCGATCATCCTCTATCCCGACGAGGAGTTCTCCGCCTCGGTGCACGTCGACTACAACTCGAAGGTCATCGGCAACCAGTACGCCACCTTCCTTCCCGACGACGACTACGCCGCGAAGATCGCCCCGTGCCGGACGTTCGTCTTCCTGCACGAACTGGAACCGCTCTTCAAGATGAACCTCATCAAGGGCGGCGATCTGGACAATGCGATCGTCGTGGTGGAAAATCCCGTTTCGGACGAACAGCTGACCCACCTCAAACAGATCTTCCACAAGGAGGACATCTGCATCACGGGCGGCTATCTCAATAATCTCGAACTGCGTTTTACCAACGAGCTGGCGCGTCACAAGCTGCTCGATCTGCTGGGCGACCTCGCACTGCTCGGCATGCGCATCAAGGGTCGTGTCTGGGCATCGCGTCCCGGGCATTTCGCCAATACGGAGTTCATGAAGCAGCTGCGCCGCACGATCCGCAAGGAGGGCGAGCGTCCGCGCTACAAGTACGACTGCCGCAAGACGCCCGTCTACGACATCAACGACATCCGGCGTATGCTTCCCCACCGTCCGCCGTTCCTGCTGGTGGACCGGATTTTCCACGTGGACGACAACTCGATCGCCGGCATCAAGAACGTGACGATGAACGAACCCTTCTTCGTGGGGCATTTCCCCAACGAACCGGTGATGCCCGGCGTGCTCATCGTCGAGGCGATGGCGCAGTGCGGCGGAATCATGGTGCTGCGCAACATCCCCGATCCGGAGAACTACTCGACCTATTTCATGAAGATCGACGGCGTGAAGTTCAAGCGCAAGATCATCCCCGGCGATACGCTCCAATTCGAACTGCATCTCACCGAACCGATCCGGCGCGGGGTCTGCGTGATGGACGCCAAGGCGTTCGTGGGCGATACGCTCGCCTGCGAGGCGACGCTGATGGCGCAGGTGGCCAAAACGAAGAAATAGCGGGCGCCGCACGCGACCGGCCGCCGTCCGTGTATCGGCGGGGCCGGGCGGAGCCGAAAAACGATACTACATGATTAGCAAGTTAGCCTACGTTCATCCCGATGCCAAGATCGGCGGGAACGTGACCATAGAGCCTTTTGCTTACGTGGCGGGCGACGTCGTCATCGGCGACGACTGCTGGATCGGCCCCGGGGCCGTTATCAATGACGGTGCGCGCATCGGCAAGGGGTGCAAGATCCATACGGGAGCCTCGATCGCCTGCCTGCCGCAGGATTTGAAGTTCAAGGGAGAGTATTCGACCGCCGAGATCGGCGATTACAACGACATCCGCGAGTGCGTGACCATCGCCCGCGGAACGGCGTCGCGCGGCAAGACGGTGGTGGGCAGCCACAACCTGCTGATGGCCTATGTCCACATCGCTCACGACGACGTGGTGGGCAGCCACTGCGTGATCGCCAACCGCGTTTCGCTCGCGGGCGAGGTCGAGGTGGGCGACTGGGCCGTTATCGGCGGTCATGCAGCCGTGCACCAGTGGGTACGCATCGGCGAGCATACGATGATTCAGGGCGGCGCCCTGGTCGGGCAGGACGTGCCGCCCTTCATCACCGTGACCAACGAGAATCAGTTCGCGGGAATCAACCGGATCGGCATGAGCCGCCGCGGATTTACGCCGGAGCAGATCGATATCATCCACAACGCGGCGCGCATCCTTTTCCAGAGCGGCCTGAATTTCATGAACGGCTGCGAAGAGGTGGAGCGCAAAGTCTTGCAGTCACCCGAACGCGACCGTCTGGTGAAGTTCATCCGCGAATCGAAACGCGGCGTGAGCAAACAGTACGGCGTGAAATAGCAGGGCGTCCGGCCGCGGTGCCGGCCGTGCGATTGGCGAGGCGGATTCGGACGGTTTGTCCGATCCGCCTCGACGTTTTGTCGATTCCGAACTCCTCCTGCGGCGTCCGGAGTGCCGAGAAAAAGGCGGACGGTTCTTTTTCGTCCGGTGCGTCGGCGGGTTCCGAGTCTCAGGGGCGGGGCTTTTCCCGAGGAGGAGCGGCCGGGTCGGGGGTATGCGGTTTGACGGTTTTGCACTGCGCTGCGAAACTTGTACGGCAGGATTCCGGCGCTACCGGCTGGCCTCGCAGCGTCCTGCATCCGTCGGCGGAGGCGTCTCTCCGGATCGCGCCGTGCCGCGATGGCGGTTGCGGGCGGTCCGGAGCCGGCGTTCGACGCTGTGCGGTGGAGTCGGAACGTCCGATCGAGGGGGAGCGGGTCGTTGCCGGCATTCGGGGGGGGGCGTTGAACCCGTTCGGATGCGGCGGGATTTTCCGACCGCGATTCTTCGCAAAGGACGAATTCGTTCGCCGTCGGATTCTTTTTTTCGATTTATTTTCATAACTTGGCTGTTGTTATTATTTTTGTCTCTGGCAATGTTTCGCCATCTCAACCGTGCGACCAATGGACAGAAAATCGGATGAATTGATTTTGCAGGGGCTCCGACAGGGCGATTGCAAGGCATTCGACGAACTGTACATGAGATATGCCCCGCGTGTGGAGGCGTTCGCCTGCTGCATGTTGAAGAGCCGGAGCGAAGCCGAGGATCTCGCGCACGATATTTTTCTGAAAATTTGGGAGAACCGCCGATCGATCGGACACATCCGTTCGTTGGGAAATTACCTGTTCCGAATGACCAAGAACGCCGTTTTCGACCGGTTCGAGCACAAGTCGGTGCAGGTACGCTACGAACGGCAGTGCCTTGCTGCCGGCGATTTCCTGTCGGACGACGTCGCTGCGAAAATCGCCTCCGAGGATCTGTTGATGATCGTCGAACTGGCCGTGGAGCGAATGCCCGAGCAGCGGCAGCGGGTCTTCCGTCTGAGCCGTTACGAACGGCTGTCTCATCAGGAGATCGCCCGGGAACTGGGGATCACTACCAAAACGGTGGAATATCACATCCGCACGGCGCTCGCCGAACTGCGGAAGATCATCGCCGCGATCATCGTATTCTTCTGACATTCCGATCTTTTATGCGGCCGATCCGGAGCAGCGATGGCGATCGTTGCTTTTTTTTTGCGAAAAACGGTCCCGAACGGACTGGGGATGCCGCTCGTTTTCCCGTCTTATATATAAACGTATCGAAGAAATGGACATCGTAAGAAAAATCATACGCGCCTATCTGTACAACCCGATGCCCGAGAAGGTGCAGCGGCAGTTCCGTTCGTGGTGCCTGAGAGAGGAGGGTTCGCACGAGAAGACCGAAGCCCTGAGGGAGGAGTGGGAGCGGCTCGATCCCGCCGCCGTGCTTCCGACGGATGAAGAGGCGTATCGCGGCAAGCTCGCCCGTCTGCATGGGGAGATGCGTCCGCCGCTGAGACTCCGCACGATCCCGCTCTCGCGTCGCGCCGCTGCGGTCGCCGCCGCGGTCGTCGTGCTGGCGATGTCCGTCGAATTTTTCGTCGTGCGGCATCTGACGGCGGACAGCACCACGGTGCTCGTGACGGCCGAGAACAGCAAGGGGCGGTTCACGCTGCCCGACGGATCGGTCGTATGGCTCAATGCGGATTCGCGTCTGGCCTATTCGAACCGCTTCGTCGATTCGGAAAAGCGCGAGGTACGGCTCGAGGGCGAGGCCTTCTTCGACGTCAGACGGGATACGCTGCGCCCCTTCGAGGTGACGATGGGCGGTTTGGAGGTGCGTGTGCTGGGGACGCGGTTCAATGCCAGCCATATTCCCGATCTCGGAATCGAGGAGGTCACGCTGTTGTCGGGCAGCGTCGAGGTCGGACACGACGGTTCCCGCGAGACGGTGCGGCTCCTCCCTGACCAGAGCTGCGCCTACGACACGGTGTCGGGGCGGCTGGCCGTCCGAAACGTCAGGGCCAGCAACTACGGCAGCTGGACGGGCGATTCGATCGTCTTCGACAACATGACGCTGGAGGACATCGCCGTCAATCTGGAACATTGGTACAACATCCGTATCCGCATCGATGACGGCGTCGACGCGTCGACGCGCATCTCCTTCACCCTGCGTCCCGAAACGCTGGACGAGACGCTGCGTATCATCGAGAATCTGACGCACTTCGCCTGCGAAAGGACGGACAGGCAGCATATAACCATTCGCAAACGATGAACGAAACCGATCCGAACCATGTGAAAAACCGATGAACGATTCCCGCACGGAAGCGGGCGGAAGACCCGCTTCCCCGAAAGCATTCAACATCCAATCTAAACCAAACCAGTGTATTATGAAAAATGAAGGACCAAACGTCTTCGGGCGAATGCCCGCTGTCCCGAAATTTCTCGCGTCCCTGCTGCTGATGCTCGCCCTATCGGTTACGGCGGCGGCGCAGAACCGCAAAATTTCGATCGACATGCAGAACATCACGGTGAAGGAGTTCTTCGCCGAAATCGAGAAACGGAGCGATTACACGTTCGCTTACAACAATTCGGAGATCGATCTCGCGGCGCGTGTGAGCGTCCGGGCGGTGGACGAGGAGATCGTCGCCGTCGTCGACCGCACGCTCGCGCCTCAGCGGCTGAGGGCGCGTATCGAGGGTAACCGCGTGGTGCTCTCGCCCGGCAGGGCCGCGGTACCCCCCCCCTCCTCCGCGAAGCCCGTGAAGGCCGAAAAGACGATCAGCGGTCGCGTTACCGCCGTTTCGGGCGAGCCGATCGTCGGGGCCAGCGTGATCGTCAAGGGGACGAGCATCGGCAACGTGACCGGCATCTCGGGTGAATACACGATTTCGGCCGAACCCGAGCAGACCCTCTCGTTCGCCTTCCTCGGTTACGATACGAAGGAGGTGAAGGTCGGCAGCCGCACGACCATCGACGTCACGTTGACGGAGCAGAACAAACAGATCTCCGAGGTGGTCGTCGTGGGTTACGCACCGATGCGCAAGAGCGATTTCACGGGTTCGATCGCCAGCGTGAAATCCAGCGAACTCTCGGTGACGGCGCCGACGGTGGGACAGTCGCTCGCGGGCAAGGTCGCCGGCGTGGAGGTGCACCAGACCAGCGGCGCCCCGGGCGACGGCGTCACGATCCGCGTGCGCGGCGTGAACTCGCTGTCGGCCAGCAGCGACCCGCTTTACGTGATCGACGGCTATCCGGCATCGGAAGACGTTTTCATCAACCCGAACGACATCGAGTCGATCGACATCCTGAAAGATGCCGCCTCGGCCGCCATTTACGGTGCTTCGGTAGGTTCGAGCGGTGTAATTCTGATCGCCACACGTCAGGCGCAGGCAGGTAAAGCCCGCGTCAACGTCAACGTATCGGTCGGCTTCGAACGCTCCATGAACCTCCCGACGATGCTCAACGCGCAGCAGTTCTGCGACGTCTGGGGCAAGGCCGTCGAGAACTCGCCGGGCAGCTCGCTGCCCAATCTGGCCAACCCGCAGGTCTATGCAGGCGCCAACGTCACCCGCACCGACTGGCTCGACGAAATCTTCCGCACGGGTCTGACGCAGCACTATGCCGTGTCGATTACCGGCGGCAGCGAGACGCTCTCGTCGATCCTCTCGGTAACCTACGACAAAAAGGAAGGCACCCTGCTCAACACATGGAGCCAAGCGCTGGGTGCGAAACTCCATACGGAATTCAAGCCGGTCAAATGGCTGAAATTGTCGGAGCGCGTAAACTTCGAATACTCCAACGGACAGGGCAACATCAGCACCTCGCACACGGGCCCCATCTACGGCGCCATGTGGTTCCCCGCTTCCGCATCGGTTTATGACCGCGACGCAAACGGCAACATCGTCTACGGAAACGACGGCAAACCGAAATGGGGCGGTATCGCTTCGTCGGCCGACATGGCCAGCGGCGTCGAGGGTCCCAACATCGTGAACCCCGTCGCCCAGCTCGAAACCATGCACCGCCGCTACCCGCGCACCAAGATATTCTCGACCACCTCGCTGGAAATCAAGCCGATCACGTCGCTGACCCTGAAATCGGAGTTCACGGCCGACCTCGACATGCGCGAGGAGGACGAATTCTCGCCCGTCATCGACGTGCCGGGCGGATCGAGCACTTCGAGCCGCGAGCAGTTCAACTACAACAACTTCCACTATCTTTGGGAAACGACGGCTACCTACGCGCAAGTCTTCGGACGCCACCACATCAGCGCCATGGCGGGTTTCACCACCGACTACAAGAAACTACATTTCCGCGACTTCCGCACGCAGGGCTACGGCTCCAACGAAGACCACAATCTGGTATGGGGCGCCGCAGGCTCATGGACCAAGAACCCGAACGAAGATATAGTAGACTACTCGATGGTCTCGTTCCTTGCCCGTCTCGGCTATTCGTTCGACGACCGCTATTTCCTCACCGGCAGCATCCGCCGCGACGCATCGTCGAAACTGCCCGCAGCAAAGAACTACGGTTCCCGGCCATTTCGGGATCGTGGAAACTCTCCTCGGAGAAATTCTTCCAGAATGCAGGTCTCAACAAGGTCTTCGACCTCGTGAAATTCCGTGCAGGCTGGGGTAAGGTCGGCAACGTAGACCTCTACAACCTGCCCAACCCGACCAGCATTCCGCTCTCCATCTACCCGGACGGTTCGCTTATCGGCGGCACGACCCATTACGGAACCTATCTGGCGACCATCCCCAATACGGACGCACGCTGGGAAACCACCGTCCAGACCAGTGCCGGTCTGGACCTGACAATGCTCCACAACACGCTCGAAGTCAGCGTCGATTATTACAACAAGGAAACGAAGGACCTCGTCGATTACCTCACGATTCCGCCGCAGATGGGTGTAGAGAATGCGCCGCTGGGTAATATGGGCCACGTAATCAACAAGGGATGGGAGTTCTCCGTATCCTATCGGAACAGCGCCGCACAAGGCAAGTTCAACTACAATGTCTGGGGCACTTTCTCGACCAACAAAGGTTATGTAGAGGACTACGGCCCCCAGCCCATTGTAATGCACAAATACCCCACATTCAACGGCATTCAGCTTTTTGCTTCAGGAGCAGGACACCCATGGTACTCTTACTATATCTACCGCACGGACGGTATCTTCCGCTCGCAGGACGAGATCGACCGTCATATCAGTAAGGATCCCGACACCGGCGAGGTCAAGATGCTGCAGCCCGATGCCAAGGTCGGCGACCTGCGTTTCATCGACACCAACGGCGACGGCGTAATCAACGACAACGACCGCGTATTATCCCGCTCCTATACTCCGAAACAAACCTACTCTTTTGGAGGATCGCTCGATTGGAAAGGTTTTGACTTCAGTTTTATGTTTCA
>ERZ827156.282-NODE-282-length-77142-cov-12.269150_pt1 | contig 77142 bp, 80 predicted proteins | sample MGYA00519919_ERZ827156 | MGnify/ENA primary metagenome ERZ827156 (study PRJEB31778, sample SAMEA3449269) | human gut metagenome | biome: human gut; feature: human-associated habitat; material: faeces | place: United Kingdom | collected 2010/2012 ... | reverse complement strand
ATTCAGGTGCTGACAACGGCTCGGCGGTGGCTGTTCACCTATGCACTTTTGGAGCCCTTTTTCTGCATTTCTATTTTACCATAAACACTTGTGGGGTTTGTTTTTTCACAATTACATTATACCACAAAAAAGGCTGCGTCCTTTCTTTTTCGGGATGCAGCCTTTTCTTTTGTTTTTTTACAGCGCCTTTTCGCCTATGAAATTTCAGTCTTACGATATGATGTTGAAATAAGACACATCAAATCTGGAGTTCGGGAAAGTCATTCCGAACAGCGAATCGCCATTATAGGAGAATTCAGCCTGTTCATTCAAGTCGTAATACGAGAGCATGATCGGTGTATTCTGAACGGTCGTGCTGACGTTTCCACGGTTGCAGCCGGTAACGTTAAGTACGAAATTTATACCCCAGCGAGAGGTCATATATTCCCATGTGCCTGTGTATTTCAGCACGTCCATGTACATATTGCACTGGAACTCGAACGTTCCGTCAGAATTGAGCTGAATATACGGAACCGCGCCATCGACCGCACCGCTTGAGTAATTATCATTCTGGACGAAATATGCTTCATACGGGTGGGATGTGTCGATAACCTCTTCCGGCTCAGGCGTGGTTGCTGCGGTAGTTGTTGTAGTAGCCTTTGTTGTTGCTGTCGTAGTAGTTGCGGGGGTTGTGGTAGTCGCAGCGGTAGTGACCTCGGTTTCAGCAGGCTGGACTTCCTCAGTGTACGGTTCGGAGTAGTAGCTTTCCGATATCTGACTGCTGTTGTCGGGCTGTTCTTCTTGTCCGGACGAAGAAACCAGTACGCACGCAATTACGAATCCGCAAAGCGCAAGTGAAATAACCCCCATTACAATAGTCAGCAGAAGTTGACCTCCGGCTTTGGCAACGCCTTTCCATGAATTGTCGTCCTCATCGTTCGCAGTCGGTTCTGGCTCAAGTTCGGGAAGCGGGTCGAGCTTTGAACCGCAGAATCTGCATATTAATGCGTCTACCTTGATGGTTTCCGCGCAGTAAGGGCACTTCCGGCTTTCTGGCTTCTTTAACTTCTTTGTCTTTCCCTTTGACGGCTTAATGAACCAGTGCGCTACCGCGACGATGACGATAAGTATTGTACCGATAAGCAGGCAGTAAAAGCCGAATCCTTTTTTGACAAAACTTGAAGCCTCGCCAAGGCTGCCGTCAAAGAACGGCTTTAATTCTCCTATCGTGATAAATACAGCGGTCAGAGCGCAGATATCAAGCGATATTTCCTCCGACAGCAACACATTGACTATAATAAGTACTGCATTCAACATAACAAATATCCAGTCCGCCGTGTCGATAAGCGATTTGCTCATTGATGTGCCAAGAAAATCAATTGAAAGAATAGGAAACAGCGCACCCATCGCAAAAATGACTGCGGAAGCGATCCCGGCTATTCTGACGATTTGCTTTTTACTCATAAAAATACCTCCATTTTTTTCTTCGGGGAGCTGAAATTTCCCCGATATTTTTCTTCGCCGAACCTCCCTGACGATGATTATACCATATAATCGACACACAATTCCAGACTAGAAAGTTCGGAAGAAACAGGACATTTTTCTGGCTGATTTTCTGGAAAAAGAAAACTGCCGGACAAAGCGCCCGGCATTCTTTATATATTCCAGATGATTTTTACATTCCCGTCCTCGCCGATAATGATTTTCTGCACCATTATCGAAGCCACCGCCTTTTTGCGGTCGTAATCCGCATTTTTCCAGGAGCGTGCAAGGTCTATCACTGCGCCCGCTTCATTCGCAGAAGCCCTGATCGAATCTATCCGGTCGTACAGCTCGGATTTGGACTTTTTCAGCGCCGCCGCCTTTGCGTTCATGATATCAAGCATTGCGTCATTCAGCCTGCCTGAAAGCATGGTATCAGCAAGCGTCTGCTCGGATTTCTCGATTTCCTTTATGCGGAGCTTCAGCTCATTTATCTCCGGGGAATCTCCCTTTGCCGGAGCGCGCCATGTGTCTTTCAGCGCGTTCAGCTTTTCGGTGATACAGCCGTAAACCATGTTCTCCAGATCCTCTGCGTAAATCGTTGCTTCAGGTCCGGTGCACTTGCGCTTCAGGGATTTCCCGGTGCAGTTGAAGTACCTGCGCACTTCGCCGTTACGGTTGATTTTGCCCTTGATGGTAGTCATGGAGTGTCCGCATTTTTCACAGAAAATCTTACCCGCGAGCCAGCTTGTCTGGTTGGAAACGCTCTTGTGAATTTGCTTGTTCTGTTCGAGTTTCCGCTGACATTTCAGCCAGATATCGGAGCTTACAAGTCCCTGATGAGTGAGAAGCACCAGCTTCATGTCCGACCAGTCAGGGTCGTTGCGCTTGTGTTTTGTCTTGCCGTAAAGCTGCGCACCGTACTCCCCGGTGAATTCGGAGCAGTCAGTAACCATGTGAACGCCGTGGTGCTCAAAGTAGTCGTAAACGTCCGAATCAGCCCTGACGTAGATAGGATTTTTCAGAATTGCGGACAGCTTCGCAGTAGTCCAGTCGCTGCCGTTTAGCGGCTTGCGCCCCTCGGTCACAAGAATGTCCAGCAGCCTGCGGAGCGACACGTTTTCCTGCGCGTAAACCTCGAATATGTAGCGGATCTGCTCGGCTTCCTCGGGGACAGCCTCCAGCTTCTTGGTCCTGATGTTGTTGATAACAGCCGGAACTAGCTGAAATCCGTAGGGCTGGCGGCCTCCCATGTAGAATCCCATCTCGCTGCGGTGGGCGTAAGCCTGGGTAACTCGCGTGATGGTTGAAGTGCGCTCAAACTCCGCAAAGATCATCAGTATCTTGACGACCATCTCACCATAGGGAGTAGATGTGTCAAAGACCTCCTGCGAGGACAGAAACTTTACGTTGTAGTCCTTGAATTTCTGGAGGATATTCACGAAATCCAGCATTGAGCGGCTGATTCGGTCAAGCCTGTAAACCACTACCTTGCTGACCCTGCCTTGCTCCACCAGCTTCATCATCTTCTGGAAGCCCTTGCGGTTGACGTTGCCGCCGGAAAAGCCGTTGTCCACTATGCTGATTATTTCGTCGTTCCGCTCATCGGGGCGCAGAGCGGACTTGCAGTATTCAAGCTGGGTGTCGCAGCTTATGCTGTTCTCGCGCTCGACTGATTTCCGCGCGTAAAGTACGATAGCCATGACGCACCTCCTTCCTGTGTGATGAATAAATGTCAGCCTGCCTTGCGGCTATCCTTTGACAGTAAACGGAAAAGCTCCTCGGTCATCTGCTGTTTCTCGGGGGATTCCGCCGGAGTGACGTGCTGAACGGTATGTACGTTGTTCTTTGCGTCGGTGTACATTGTGATCATTTCTGCCATAGCGACCTCCTATATCAAACCGCATATCGGTGTATCGTCGGAGCTGAGGTCTATCCCGTCAGCGCCGCTCACAAATATAATATGCTTGAAATTGCAGCATATTTCGTGGTTGATCAGGTCGGATATGGAACTAATGCAGCACTTTTCCTTCATTCTTTGACTCCGTAAACAAATTATCTCCTGAACCGTGAGACTCAGGAGATAATGATATTTTCAGCCAGAGAAATGTGAAGCTCTAATGCATAATTAATTTGTACAAAGCGAAATTGATCAGCCAATATGAACAATTCTTATGCCGCTGACATAGAGGAACATATTTTCAATCTGGATCATTGCGCCGTAATCACTGTCAGCTTTAATCGTTCTTGTTGAGCCTGACCAGTTTCTCCCGTCTTGTGAATATTTGAATTCTACGGTATAGGTTCTCATTCCTGAGGTGTTGGAAATGTGAACGATTCGTATCTCTTTAACATGCCTGTACATACCCTTTACCTGAGAGATAACTCCAATATCGCTGTCGGAATTGATTGTTCTTGTAGTGCCGGACCAATTAGCACCATTATTTGAGTATTTGAATTCTACAATATACTGTCTCATACAATTTCCCTTTCTTCATGTTGATCATAATTGATCAGATCTATGAGAGAAGATTAAGGACATGCTGATTAAAGCGCAGCGTATCAAATTCAGCCGCGTGAGTACGCGTGTTTGAACGGGGAGAATTTGATTTAATCAGCGTTTCCTTAATTATCCCTCATATCCTTTGCCGATTTGGGTGCGTCACTGATAAGCGGTTCCACTCACAAGGCGTGAGAATTGAGAACACAGCCACCAATGCTAAAGTTATCGTGCCCTTTTCATAGTAAAATCACTTCCTTTTAATTGTTTTCCAGTCGTCAGTCATTACTTCCTTTCTTCCGCTTCTGGATTATGCTCTCGATGAATTTCAGCGCATATCCTCCGGCGCGGGCGATCTCCGCGCGCTTCCTTCGGTCTTTTTCCTGAGCGGCGAGGTCGGCGACATATTCCGCGCGATAGAGCTTCATCGGGCAGTCTATCTTGTCGCCGTGGTAGTGCTTGAACAGCTTGAGCATAGCCTCCGTGCCGAGCAGACGGTACAGCTCAAAGTAGCTGTCGGTCAGGGCTTCCGCTTCGTTCCCGTCAACGTGGAAAGCCTTGTAAACGCCCTTTTCGTCCAGCAGATTGAGATTTACGCTCATGTCAAAAGTTTTTTCCGTTAAGTAGAATTCCTCCTTTTGCAAGATTATAGCACAGATTCGACCCACAATTCAATGCCCTATAATATCACAGAAAATGTGCCAATTTCTATACCTTTTTCTGACTGTATTTGTTCCGGAAACAGAAAAAACCACCTCCCGCCGAAGCGGGAAGTGGCTCGTTTTATATGTGAATATATGCAGTCATTACTTGCCGGATTTGACGTCAAGTATCTTGCCCGGACCCTTAGAATGCTTGTAGTAGAACGAATACCCGGTCAGCCTGCACTGCGGGCAGGGACTGACTAACGTCTTGATCATTCCCAGCTTGTAGGGACAAATGGGGCAGGGGGCTTTCTTTTCGAGCATATATCTCACCTCTTTGTTCAGCGCTTTCTGCGCTTCATGTCGTCGTTTATCGAGCTGTTCCAGTCGGAGGCAATCCCCACGCCTGAGCGGACAGCGGAAGTGACCTCGCTGAGAACAGCATAATTCAGCGCAGTTCCCGGTTGGTCGCAGATGAAGTCAGCCGCACGGTCGCGGCCGATTCCCATGCTGACTGCGGTTTCGGCGGCGTCGATGTTCGCACCGAGGAAAATGAACTCCCAGCCGTACTTTGCTTTCTGATGCTCAATGAGCTTCTTTACCCTGTCGTAGGTGTAACGGCGGCTTGCGTTCTCCATTCCGTCCGTGGTGATGATGAACAGTGTCTTTGCCGGAACGTCCTCCGGGCGAATGTACTTGTGGATCTTTCTGATGTGGTTTACCGCTCCGCCCACAGCGTCCAGCAGGGCAGTAGTACCGCCCGTGACGTACTGCTCGTTCGTCATGCTGCGAATGTACTGGAGATCGACCCGGTCGTGAATCATTTCGGACTTGTCATCGAACAGGATAGTCGTGACAAGCGCACTGCCGTCCTCTTTCTTCTGCTTTTCGATGAGGGAGTTGAACCCGCCGATGGTGTCCGCTTCCAGCCCGTGCATGGAGCCGCTCTTGTCCAGAATGAATACAAGTTCAGTTAAATCGTTTTTCATATTGACTTCTCCTTTTGAAATAGTAGCCTGCGGACATTTCCGCTGAATTTATAATAGCATATTTCATCAGGATTTTGGTCAATTGAAAGTTTACTTATCTTCCGGAACGGGAGCAGAGCCCAGCAGCGTCTGGTCAAATTCAAGGAGCATGACGTTTATTTCGTCAACGTCAAAAATTTTGTGTTCAATGTAATATGAAACGATAAGGTCGCCCTTGTCGCAGCGCGAAAGCGTATATCCGGCATAGGAAAGCAGGTCGTTGGTCTCCTCCAGCGACAGCTTCAGTGCGACGGCAAGCGCAAGTATGGTGTTTTTCTTCGGGTGATAGCCGGATCTGCGTATCTTCGAGAACACCTGCTTGCTGACGTTCGCCCTCATGTAGACTTCAGGGTCGGTCATTCCGCGCTCGTCTATAAGCTGAAACAGCTTCTCCGAAAAGGAAAAATCAGGCTTATCAATTAATTTACGCAATTCTTCCTTGCCTATCGTTATACCAATGAATCTACGTTTTTCTTTTTCCGGTTCGTACGGTCTGGTGCTTGGTGCATTGAACCTTGCACGCTGTTTCTCCTCCTCGGACGGGTAATGCTCCTCGGAATACTTGTCGTCAATGTAGCTCTGTACTTCAAGTTTCAGCTTCTGGCTGACGTTGACAGCGCTTTTGTCGAACAGCACCAGATATACGTCCATATCGTGATTCCTGAGATAATCCCTGATAGCTTTTTGTGCTATGGAAATCGCCTTTTCTTTCGGACAGCCGTAAGCCCCCGCAGAAATCAGCGGGAAAGCTATTGACTTGCACCCCTTTATTTCCGCAAGGTTCAGCGAGTTCTTATAGCAGGAGTAAAGCTGTTCTTCCTTCTCTTTACCGCCCTCGCGCCAGATGGGACCCACCGTGTGGATTATGTACTTGCACGGCATCTGGTATCCGTGAGTTACACGCGCTTCGCCCACCGGACAGCCGCCGATTCTCTGGCACTCTTTCAGCAGGTTAGGACCAGCGGCCTTATGTATCGCGCCGTCAACGCCACCGCCGCCCAGCAGGGAAGTGTTCGCAGCATTCACGACTGCGTCAGCTTTGACCTTTGTTATATCGTTCCTTATCATAATGAAAGGCATATTACATCGCTCCTAGTTTGTAATTAATTACAGTATAACACAAGTTCCGCGTTTTGTAAATCACTTTTCCGACTCTTTTTTGCGCTTCTGTATAAGGCTCTCGATGAATTTCAGCGCATAACCGCCCGCACGGACTATCTCCGCGCGCTTTCTGCGGTCTTTTTCCTGCTCGGCAAGGTCGGCGACATATTCCGCACGATAGAGCTTCATCGGGCAGTCTATCTTGTCGCCGTGGTAGTGGTCGTAGAGCTTCATCATAGCCTCGGCGCCGAGCAGTTCATAGAGTTCAAAGTACCTGTCGGTAAGCGCCTTTTCTTCATTCTCCTCCGGGAAAATAGCTTCAAAATCGTTTGAGTTGTTCATAATTACGCCCCCATAGTGATAATGCCGTGCTTTCTGGAACGAATGACCGCTGGCTTAACTTCTTCGTCGGAATAGAAGCACTTTTTGTCCTCAAGCCTGATACAGGCAAGTCTGCCGCCCTGCGAACCGAGTATCTGATGATTCAGCGAATTTGGGATAACGGCACAGCCGCAGTCAATGCCGATAAGATTTCCCTTGAAAATGACCCTCATGGGAGAACGCTCCATGAGCATACCGGTCATAGTGTGACCGAAAACGTAATTCGTGACGGTCCTGCGCATAAAGTCGAGCGCTTCCCTCGACCACACGGCGAACTCTGCTTCCGAGCTGTACATCTTCTTATATCTGCTGTATAATTCCCGGTCAGCCGCGTGGACAAGCCTGTATTTCTCTGAATCCACGTCAACGTCAATGTTCAGCGGCAGGGATTTCAGGAAGTCCACGATATCGCTCCTGATTTTCTTCGGCTGGCTCTGGAAAGCGGCGAAAGAAAGCAGACCGCCGTTGTGGTACCATAGTTCCATGCTGTCGATTGTGCTGCGTCTGATTCCGTCGTAAGGCTCGCCAAGGGCGTTCAGCATCATGAATTCGTGGTTGCCGAGGAGCATTTCTGCGTTCGGCATATCCATAACGCGCTTCAGAATCTCTATCCCGCGGAATCCTCTGTCGATGACGTCGCCGAGAATATACAGCCTGTCATCGGGCTGGAGGCGTATCTTTTCGAGAATAGCCTCGAAGCAGTCGAGATGACCGTGAACGTCCGAAATAACGTAAGTGAATCCCATAAAGTACTCCTTTCACAATGCCTGTTTCTTCCGTGATTTTAGTATACCACAAACATCACTATGAAAGGTAATCCGCTAATTGACCTATGAAAAAATGAAAAACTCCCGCCGGAAAGGGCAGGAGAAAATTGTATCATATTCGCACTTGACAAATTCTACGGAGTGTGCTATTATGTAATCTTACCTCACAGCCAATGCAGAAAGGAAAAGCCATGAGCAGAAGCAGATCATTTACAAGATATCAGAGGAGAGCGCATATCAGCCGCAAGAAACGTATCATCGCCGGGGGAAATATCTGGTACTACAAATTCGAGGGACAGCTCAGCAAGGGGAAGATACACTGCTCCTGCCCGATGTGCAGGGTCAAGTCCTGCGACTGCAAACAGGCGAGGGATATACGCAGAATGGATTCGATGGATTATTCGATGAGAGCGGCGTAAATCAGCCTATCAACATGACGAAAAGACCGTTCGGCGCCGCAACGATCATGAAAATACCCTTTGCTATGTAGTTCTTCGCTTCCAGTCTCTGACAGTGGAAGTATCACCTCTTTCCGTCGTATATCCTGTGAAGTTCCTCCCAGGACGGAGCGGTTTCTTTCAGTTCCTTGTAAGCCGAGCATTCCACGCCGGAATTGAACACTATCTCGTCCATCTTTACAGCAAGCCCTTCCATCTCAGAAACCGCGTGCCTGCAATGGTCGGAAGCCGCCATTTCTCCCAGCTTCGTCTTGAACATAATGTACAGCATGGCGTTCATCATACTGCGCTTTGCGCCGGACTTGTAGTACGTGTCCTCGCCCTCGGGTCTAATCAGACAGCCGGATTTTTTGAGCGCTTCAAAGGCGTTGGAAGTAGCGTCCAGAAGCGTTTTGCGCTGTTTCCCGGTGCATTTTCGCAGCTCACAGCCGACTGTATAGCACAGCCTTGCGATAGGTACGATAAACGCAGCATGGCACTTGTACCATGCGTCCATGTCGTCCATCCACTTGATCTCGAAATCCGCTCCGGCGAAGGTTTCATTTACTATGTGCGTTATTTCCGCGGGAATAGTTTCGCCAAGCCCACCCAGAACCATCGATGGCTTGTGGAGCGAAAGCACCTCGGTGTAGTCCTCGTAGCGGTTTCCGCCTGTGCCCTGGAATCCGAACAGTACCGTCTTGCCGCCAGCTTCGATTATCTGCTGCTTCATTTCGGGAGCGGAGAGGTTATTCCCGACTAACACTACTGCAGAACAATCCGCTTCGCCGAGGGTTTTCAGCAGATTCCACTGCTGCTCATGCTGCATTACAGAGAATGCAAGGTCGAAATGCTCCGAGGGAATTTCCCCTACTACGCGCGGCTTATCGGTGTTGATTACCTTTTTTCCGTGGAATTTCGTGCGGAGCCCGTATTTTTCAAGCTCCTCACGACGCTTTCCCCGGGCGAGGACGGTTACTTCGTTTCCATTTTGCGACAGGACATGTATCAGCAGACTTCCGATAACGCCGGAACCGCAGACCAGTATTTTCATTGCGATACCTCCGATTAGTTTAATCTAACAGAAACAATTATAGCACCGTTTATCAGATTTGTCAACACAGGTCAGCGGAAACAAACTAATTTTTCGCATATCCTTGACAACCAGTTCTTTCGGTGATACAATAAAGTAGTTAGCACTAACTCGGTTAAAGGAGTATCACAATGAGTAAGAAATACGTCCCGGAAAAGATGATAGCCAAAAGCAGATTCCGCAACTATTATGCGACATGGGAGCCTGACAACAGGCTCCACCTGATAAGCAGAATGTTGCAGCTTCTTGAGGAAAACAGCGAATATGCCGACTCTAAAAACTACTCGCAGTAATGAGATCATTTATTCCGGAGATGTGGTACAAAAACTCGAAGAGATAATTGACCACGCTAAGAAGCTGATGCAGGAGATTTCAATTATTGACTTTTCAAAGGTTGCGTGATAATGTGACCATTTTATTGCCGGTGAACCCGCTCTACAAGCGGCTTTAAGCCCGTTTACTCAAAATGCTAAATTCGGCGAACTATTGGATCACTATCAGAGCTGCATAAAGTGAATGGCTCATTAGGCCGGAAAAAGGCGCAGTAAAAAAACGCTAAAAGAAAAGGGCTGCATTCTTTCTTTTTTCAGAATGCAGCCTCTTTTTTTGAATGAGTTTTTTCAGCGCCTTGTTTTATTCGTCAAAATAGCTTTCAAGGTACCTGCGGAATTCCTCGGGGCTGCCCTGAATGCGCTTTTTGATGCGGTCCGCTTCTTCCTTTCCGCTTGCGGAGATGGTGAGGTAGTACTTCTGCCTGCCGGTCTTTTCGGATTTTATCGTGACGCCGATCGTGCAGGTGCCGTTCTGCTGTTCCGCATACCGCACGGAAACAAGGCTGTCCTTGCGTATTTCATCGCGGGTGTAGACCTTTACGGCTTCCTCGAACATTTTCTCGCGCACCGACTGCGGCAGCTCGCTGCCGAATTCACGCGCGGCAGCGTCGCCAAGCTTTGTGTTGGCGTACACTGGGATACCGTTGACTTCCTTGCAGGTGCAGAGCCGCCCGGTGATGCCGTCGAGGGCTTCCATCAGGTCGAAGTAATTCACCGCCTGTTCAAGCGAAGTTATCTCGACCAGCTGATCTCTGTTCAGCGGGCAGCCCAGGCTGTAGATAAGATGGCACACAAGAATGCGTATCTTGTTCACGTCGTCTATTCGTATTCTCGGAATTTCTTTCATCAGATCACCGGCTTTCTGGTTGGGTAATTACAGCTTTCCCTCGGCTGCAAGCGCGGAAACCAGCGCGATATTCAGCGCGGCTTCAACGCAGGGGACCGCTCTCGGGACTACGCAGGGATCGTGCCTGCCCTTTATCACGAGTTCCTGCTCGGTCATGTCCTTGAAATCCACGCTCTTCTGCGGGCGCGAGATGGACGGGGTAGGTTTGAACGCCGTGCGGAAGATTATCGGCATGCCGGAGCTTATTCCACCGAGAATGCCACCGTGGTTGTTTGTCAGTGTGACGACCTTTCCGTCTTTGAGCGCGAATTCGTCGTTGTTCTCACTGCCGTAGAGATCGGCGCAGCCGAAGCCGTTTCCGAATTCGACGCCCTTGACTGCGGGTATTGCGAACACGAGCTGCGAGATGATGTTCTCCAGCCCGTTGACCATCGGAGAGCCCACGCCAGCAGGCATTCCGACTGCGGCGCATTCAACTATTCCACCGACGCTGTTGAGATCGGCGCGGGCTGCGAGAATTACGTCGCGCATCTTTCCCTCCGCGCTGTCGCTGATCACCGGGAAGCTGCGGGATTTAACCGCTTCAAGCTGTTCCGCAGTGACGTTCACCGGGTCGAAACTGTTGTCCCTGACGTCCTTTATCGAGAGAATATGCGCGCCCGTGGTTATTCCACGGTGCTCCAGTATCTGCGCGCAGACAGCCCCCGCGAAAACCAGCGGCGCAGTCAGTCTGCCGGAGAAGTGCCCTCCACCGCGCGGGTCGTTAGCGCCGTTGTAGCGCAGAAATCCCGTGTAATCAGCGTGGGCAGGTCTTGCAATGTGCGAGATGTTGCCGTAGTCCTTGGAATGCTGATCGCCGTTGAATATAACCGCCGCCAGCGGGGTGCCGGTGGTTTTACCCTCGTAAATGCCGGAAAGTATATCGGGAATGTCCTTTTCAAGGCGCATCGTACTTGTTCCGTCGGATTTTGCGGCACGGCGTGCCATGTACATTCCAATCTTGTCGGGGTTTATCTCCTCACCTGCGGGGAGGTCGTCCAGAACGACTCCGATGCCCTTTCCGTGGCTCTCGCCGAATATTGAAACGGAAATACCGCCTTTAAACAATGACGACATCGTATTCACCTCCAAGCGCCCTGAAATCCTCGAAGAATGTCGGGTAACTCTTTGCCACGCACTCCGCGCCGGTTATCGTCAGCGGGGATGTGCAGCGCTGTGAAGCCACAGCCAGCGACATCGCGATGCGGTGGTCGTTGAAGCTGGAGCATACGCCCCCGGAAAGCTCCTTTACGCCGTTTATTTCAAGTTCGTCGTTCACGATCCTTACGTCCGCGCCGAGGGAATTCAGCACCGTTGAGATGGAGACCAGACGGTCGCTTTCCTTTATGCGCAGGCGCTTGCAGCCGCGTATGTGGGAAGTCCCCTCGGCAAAGCAGGCAAGCACTGTGAGCACGGGCACAAGGTCGGGAATGTCAGAAGCGTCGATGTCAAAACCGGAATATGAACCGTTTATGCTTATCGTGCTGTCGATTATGTTGAACACCGCGCGGTCACCCTGCACGCTGTTCTTGTTGACGCCGACCAGTTCGATATTGCTGCCCAGTTCGTTTGCCACTGCGAAGAACGCAGCCTGGGAGCAGTCGCCCTCGACTGTGAATTTCGCGGGGGTGTAGTGCTGCACGCCCTTGATGTTGTAGTTGCCGTTTATCTCCAGCGTTTCGATGCCGAAAGAACGCATGCAGTTGACGGTGATATCCGCATAGGGCTTGGACTGCAGCGGGGAAGTCAGCACGATGGAGCTTGCGCCCTCAAGAAGCGGCATGGCAAACATCAGACCGGTTATGAACTGGGAAGAAATATCCCCGGTGACGGGGTAAACGCCCGCGTTCAGCTTTCCCTTTATGTGATAGGGGAACGTATCCGAAACGAACTCAACGCCATGCTTCGGGAACTGATCGAGATAGGGCGTAATCGGTCTTGTGGGAAGCTTCCCCGCGCCAGTGAATACGGCCTCAACGCCGAGCGCAGCGCACACCGGCATCATGAAGCGCAGTGTGGAACCGCTCTCGTGGCAGTTTATCTCAGCATAGGACGGCGTATTCTCAATGCCCTTTACGTAAGTCACGCCGTTTTCTGTGCGGATTTCGGCGCCGAGCGCGGTCAGCGCGTCGGTGGTGGCGTCGATATCCTCGCACTCCAGCACGCCGGTTATCTCGCTCTCGCCCTTTGAGAGAGCCGCGCATATCAGCGCCCGGTGGGAAATACTCTTTGACGGGGGTATCACAACTCTGCCGGCAAGCGGCTTCGGGGTAATTACTATATTCATGCGTTCACCTCAGCCTTTCAGGAATTTTTCGTATTCGTCGATGGACATCTTGCAGATACCGCTTTCGCCGATATCTGAGCAGATTATTATATTCATGCCTGAGGAAAGGCGCTTCTTATCGCCCAGGGAATTCTTGTACAACGCGTCCATGGGGGCTTCCGTCGTCAGGGGAAGACGGCACTTGATGAGCAGCGCGTCAAGCTTTGCAGCGGTGCCCTGTCTGCACATTCCCTTCTTTTCGGCAATGTGGGTGAATACGCTCATGCCTATTGCGACAGCGTGTCCGTGGGTAATTCCGGTATAATCGTAATATTTTTCGATGGCGTGACCGAGGGTGTGCCCGAAATTTAGCAGCATTCTCTCGCCCTTTTCGCGTTCGTCGTTCTCGACTACCTGAGCCTTGATGGAAACGCAGCGCGTGATTATGTCCTCGAGGTTTTCCTTGATATCCTTTTCCGTGAGAATGCCGAACAGCTCCCGGGACTTTATCATGCCGTACTTCACGACCTCAGCCATGCCGTCCGCGAAGAACTCCGGCGTGAGAGTGGAGAGCGTGTCGATGTCGCAGAGCACCAGCTGCGGCTGGTAGAACGCGCCTACAAGGTTCTTTCCGCCTGCGATGTCCACTGCGGTCTTGCCGCCGACGGAGCTGTCGGTCTGCGCAAGAACTGTTGTGGGAACCTGCACGAACCCGATGCCTCTCATGTAAGAAGCGGCCGCAAATCCGGTCAAGTCGCCGACAACGCCGCCCCCGAGCGCGATGAGCGCGTCGGAACGTGTGAATCCGTTGTCCGCAAGGAAATCATAAAGTTCGATGAGCGTTTTGTGAGATTTCTGCGCCTCGCCGTGCGGGAAAACGAACTTCACGGCAGAAAAGCCGTTCTGCTCCAGCGTGCGGAGCATTCTGTCAGAGTAAAGCGCGTCTACGGCGTCATCGGTGACTACGCAGACATGGCGCGAGGTTATCGCGTCGGAAATGTACTTTCCGGCGTTGTCGAGAAGCCCGCTGCCGATGAGGATATCATAGCTGCGGCTTGCATTTATATGTACTTTCTGCATGGTATCGTGTCCTTTCTGATAGTTACACTATTTCTATTATAACGCATTCCGGTGAAAAAGTCAACAAATTTATTGCGGAGCGCGGGTAACGAGTGTTTTCAACAGCTGTCGCGGAATTCGTCCGCTTGATAATTCGCCGTTTTTCTGCGTTTTTTTGCATTTTCGTCACTTTTTCTTCGATTACCCTATTGAAAACAGAATGGATTTGTGGTAAAATATAATCTGAGTTATTATGTACAGGTACACCTGAGTAAACTGTACCATTACAGAAATACAGAAAGGACGCACTTAAGTGTGCGCAGGGTGGAAATATATGGCTAAGTTGAAGGTGGCAGTGCTGTTCGGAGGAGCTTCGAGTGAGCATGACGTTTCGCTGGTTTCAGCGTATTCAGTGCTGAACAATATTCCCAAGGACAAGTACGATGTGATGTGCATAGGCATCACCAAAAAGGGTCACTGGATGTACTATCCCGGCGAATATGAGGACATAAAGACCGGCGAGTGGGAAAATAACCCCGACAACTGCACCGCAGTCATCAGTCCGGACACCGTCGGCAAGGGAATCCTGCTCCTCGGCGCGGACGACAAGTGTTATCTGCGCAAGGTTGACGTGGTGTTCCCGGTGCTGCACGGAATGTTCGGCGAGGACGGCACCGTCCAGGGACTGTGCGCGCTTGCGGGGCTTCCCTGCGTGGGCTGCGACATGACCAGCAGTGCGGACTGCATGGACAAGACGATAACCCACACTATCCTTGACGCTGCGGGAATCCGCACGGCGCCGTTCTGCTATGTTAAACGCAGTTCGCTGCACGATATCGATGGAGCATGCGACGACATCGAAAAGAAGCTGGGTGGATACCCGATGTTCGTCAAGCCGGCATGCGCCGGTTCTTCCGTGGGAGTTTCACGCGCGGCAGACCGCGAGGCTCTCAAGAACGGCATAAAGATAGCTTTCGCGCACGGTGAAAAGGTGGTCATCGAAACCGAGATCGTCGGCAAGGAAGTCGAGTGCGCGGTGCTTGGCAACGGTGAAGAGCTGATCGCGTCCATTCCCGGGCAGATAACCCCCGCGGAGGAATTCTACGATTACGACGCAAAATACAAGCTTGGCACATCGGTGCTTGATATCCCCGCGAAGATATCCCCAGAAATGACCGAAAAGCTGCGCGAGACCGCAAAGAAAGCGTTTATCGCGATGGGCTGCAGCGGCTTTTCCAGGGTGGATTTCTTTGTCACTGACGACGGGCTTGTGCTCAACGAGATAAACACTATCCCTGGATTTACGCCGATAAGCATGTATCCGAAGCTTATGGCAAATATGGGTATCGAATACGGAGAGCTGCTTGACAGGCTCATCGAGCTTGCGATAGAGAAGAACTCCGAAAACTGACCGGGAGTGATAAAATTGGCAAACAACGCAAATATCAAAATGGTAGTAAAGCAGACCGCAGACGGCGCCACTGACAGCTCCGAGCTGTTCACCAAGGGCGAATTCCGCGAGCATGCAGGCAGCTATTTCATAGATTACGACGAGAGCGAAGCCACCGGCTTTGACGGCAGCCATGTGCAGCTGCGCATAGGTCAGCAGGATGAAACCATCACCATGACCCGCACCGGAAAGGCGTTTTCCGCGCTGGTTTTTGAGAACGGCAAGCGGCATTTCTGTCACTATGGCACCGAATACGGCGACTGCATGATAGGCATTTCCACCACTGAAATGCGCAACGGGATCACCGGAGAAGGCGGCGAGGTATACGTCCGCTACACCATCGACGTAAATTCAGGGCTTATGCTCACAAACGAGATAACTATACACGTTAAGCCCCACGAAGTCTGAATAAAAAGAGGAGATTACAGATGTACAACGCAGTAGAAGACGCAAAGGCACAGGTCAAAGAAATGATAATGGGCGCGCTTGGCAGGCTCGTCAACGAGGGAAAGATACCCGCAGAGCCGCTGCCGCCTTTCCAGGTGACTATACCCGCAGACAACAGCCACGGTGATTTCTCCGCGAACACCGCGCTGGTTTCCGCCAAGGCGCTCAGGAGCAATCCCCGTGCCATCGCGCAGATGATAGCTGACGCGGTGGAATTCGCAGGGACTGATTTCAGCAAGGTCGAGGTTGCGGGTCCCGGGTTCCTGAATTTCTTCATCGGCGAAAGCTGGTTTGAGGGAGTTGTAAGGAATGCGGTGGCTATGGGCGGGGATTACGGCAGGACCGACCTCGGCAAGGGCAAGCGCGTGCTGGTGGAATTCGTTTCCGCGAACCCCACTGGCCCCATGCACATCGGTAATGCGCGCGGCGGCGCGCTGGGCGACAGCCTTTCCTCTCTCCTGCAGGAAGCGGGCTACGATGTCAGCCGTGAGTTCTACATCAACGACGCCGGCAACCAGGTGGCAAAGTTCGGCAAGTCCCTTGACCTGCGCTATATGCAGCTCTGCAGCGAGGCAGGGCAGAAAGTCATCTCAGAATGCGGCGACGATATGGAGAAGCTGACAAAGACAATTTACGACCAGACCTCCACGCCTGACGAAAACGGCAATATTCCCGAGGAGCAGAAGGATCTGCCCTTTACCATGCCAAGCGACGTTTATCTCGGCATGGATATCATCGAGCATGCAAAGAATTACTACGACCTGTACGGTGGGAAGTCCCTCTCCGAGAAGCCCGAGGAGGAGCGCCGCAAGGCACTGGTAGACTATGCGCTCCCGCTGAATGAGCAGCGCCTTGAAACCGACCTGCTGAAGTACCGCATCAAGTACGACAACTGGTTCAAGGAAAGCACCCTGCACAACAACGGCGCCGTAAAGGCAGTCATCGAAAAGCTGAAAGCAGGCGGCCATACCTACGAAAAGGACGGCGCACTCTGGCTCAAGGCTACTGATTTCGGCGGCGACCAGGACTTCGTGCTGGTACGTTCAAACGGCTTCCCGACTTATATCGTGCCGGATATCGCGTATCACTATGACAAGCTCATCACCAGAAATTTCGACAAGGCGATCAACGTACTCGGCGCAGACCACCATGGCTACGTACAGCGCATGAGGATCGCGCTTTCCGCTCTGGGCATCGACGAAAAGCGCCTTGACGTCGTGATCATGCAGATGGTAATGCTTATCCGTGACGGAAAGCCCTGCAAGCTCAGCAAGCGCTCCGGCAAGGCTATCACGCTGACCACGCTGCTTGACGAAGTTCCGATAGACGCAGCGAGATTTGTGTTCAACCAGCGTACCGCCGACACTCATCTTGAGTTCGATCTTGACCTTGCCGTCGAGGAATCCAGCAAGAACCCCGTGTTCTATGTACAGTACGCTCACGCGAGAATCTGCAGCATAATCAGAAAGCAGGCAGAGGAGGGCGTAAGCTACGAGAGCGGCTCCGTTTCCTACACCGAGCCTGCGGAATTCGCGCTGATACGCAAGATAGCTGAAATGCCCGAGATGATAAACCAGGCAGCCAGGGATTACGACCCGTCCGCGCTGACGAGATATTCCTACGAACTGGCGCAGGCGTTCCACAAGTTCTATGACAGCTGCCCGATAAAGGGCGCCGAGGAACAGGTGAAGCTGTCCCGTCTGGCGCTCTGCACTGCGGCAAAGACTGCGCTGAAGAACGTGCTTTCTCTGCTTAAGGTCGAAGCGCCCGAAAGAATGTGAGCCATGTTCAGACAGGAGAGAAAATACTACGCCCGCGCGTTCCTGTATGCGCTGGCGATGGCTGGGATACTTCTGCTGCCGTTCGTTATAATCGACCATGGCTATTTCGTATATTACGGCGACTACAACGCGCAGCAGATTCCATTCTACAAGACCTGCATAGAAGCCGTGCAGAGCGGAAATCTCGGCTGGAACTGGAAAACCGACCTCGGCGTGAATTTCGTCGGTTCCTACAGCTTCTACACGCTGGGCAGCCCGTTCTTCTGGTTCGCAGCGCTGTTCCCGGTGGCGATCTCGCAGTACCTGATGGCGCCGCTGCTGGCGCTTAAGATCGCGCTTTCGTCATTCTTTGCGTTCGTGTTTATACGCAGGTTCGTCACCAAGCCGCAGAACGCGCTTATCGGCGGTCTGCTGTATGCGTTTTCCGGCTACTCGATGTACAACATTTTCTTCAACCACTTCCATGAGGCGATAGTGTTCTTTCCGCTGCTTCTCATCGGGTTGGAGGAAGCTGTCGTGAACAAGCGGCGCGGTGCGCTGGCTGTCGCGGTGGCGATAAATGCGTTCGTAAACTACTTCTTCTTCATCGGGGAATGCATTTTCCTCGTGATCTATTTCGTAGCACGGCTTATCGGCGACAGGCGCTTCCGCTTCGGCGTGAGGGATTTCTTCTGCCTGGCGTTTGAGGCTGTGTGCGGCGTTCTTATCGCGGGCGCGCTGTTCGTTCCGTCGATATTCCAGGTGCTGGACGTTCCGCGTTCCACCTCCATGCTCAACGGCTGGGACTTCCTGTTCTACAACAAGAACCAGCGGTACGGGCTTATCCTGGAAGCAATGTTCTTCCCCGGGGAAGTCCCCGCGAGAACCGAGATGTTCGAGAACGCCGACTCCAAGTGGAGCAGCGTTGCGCTGTTCCTGCCGCTGTTCTCAATGTCCGGCGTTATCGCGCTGGTAAAGGGCGCGGCTTCCGAGGCTTCGCGCCGCATGAAGTGGCTCAGGATAATGCTCCCCGCGTGCTTCGTGATTGCGATGGTGCCGGGGCTGAATTCATCGTTCGTGCTGTTCAATTACAGCTTCTACACGCGGTGGTTCTACATGCCGGAATTACTGTGCGCGCTGGCTACCGTGTACGTTCTCGAGCATGAGGAATTCGACCTGAAATTCGGCGTGAAATTCTGCGTCGGCGCGGTGGGACTCATCTCCCTGCTGGCTCTGCTGTTCCCGATGAAGGACACGGAGAGCGACAAGCTTCTGCCGAGGATCGCGGTGAAGATCTCGCCAGCGGTGTTCGTAAACATCGCCATCGCCCTTGGAATGGCGGTGGTGGCGTTCAACGTGCTTTATTGGCGCAGGCGCATGAAAACCGCGAAGTTCACAAAGACCGTGACTGGCGCTGTTGTCATTTGTTCCATGGCGCTGGGGTATTTCTATGTCGGCTACGGAAGAATACTCGGTCCGTACATCGGCGACTACAACCAGAAGGTGTCGGCGCAGATACACATTGACGATCCGGAATTCCACCGTATGGAGAGCCTCGACAGCCAGAACAACATCAATATGCTCTGGGGAATGAGTTCCCTCAGGAGCTTCACCAGCATTATTCCGAGTTCGACATTTGAGCTTTACGACCTGCTGGACATCGAGCGCTCGGTGAATTCCAGACCGGAAACCTCGCACTATGCGCTGCGTTCGCTCACCGGGGTGAAGTATCTGATAGTCCCCGGGAACTACGACAGCGAAAAGCTTGATGAAGCGCTGTCAGACCTCAGGCAGTTCCAGTATCTTGAAGACCAGGACGGCTGGAAGATATATGTCAACACCGCGATAATGCCGATGGGCTACGCCTACGACACCTACATGCTCACCGACGACGCGAAAAAGGAAAATCCGGTTGACAACGCGATGGTGGGCAGCGTTATCCTGACGGAAGAACAGGCTGAGAAATACTCCGATATTCTTACCGAAAGGCATTCCGAAAACCTGACTGTTGAACAGAAATACCAGCGTTTCCTGAGCGACGTCAGGGAACGTCAGGAGCTCGGCGCAAAGCAGTTCAGCGTTAACCGCAGCGGCTTCACCGCAGTGACTGACTACGACGCCGACCGGCTGCTGGTGTTCAGCGTTCCCTATGACAGGGGCTGGAGCGGTACTGTTTCCGTACAGGGGGCAGCGGCTCAGGAACTTGAGATAGAAAAGGTGAACGGCGGCTTTATCGGCGTCAGAATTCCTGCGGGAGTGTGCGAGATCAGCTTTACCTACAAGACCCCTGGCGGCGGTCTGGGCGTTATCTGCACCGTAGTTGGAATAGTCCTTTTCGGAGGGTATATCTTCCTGTGCTATTTCATTCTGCGCCGCAGACCGGTGCGTTATGCGCACCTCTATCCCGTTGACCAGACTGAGGGCGTAAAGGCGCATAAATCCTACATCGACCAGCTTTCAAAGCAGATATACGAGTTCCCGGAAAAGGGAGATCTCGGCAAAACCGGCAGGGACGATGAAATATCCTGGCCGGATATCGAGGAAAGCTTCATGGACAGGGAAAGGTACGATTTCAAGAGCCGCAGACCCAAGCCGAGGAATTCTCACATAACCGAGGACGACGAGGCGTACAACGTCATGAAGGAACTTGACGAAAAGAAGAACAGCAGCGACGATGAGCTTTAAGGAGCGATTATGGGACATCTTGAAGAAAAAACGATATCCAGCGAACAGAAGTTCGACGGAAAGATAGTCAAGCTTTTCGTTGACAAGGCAGAACTTGAGGACGGAAAGATAGTCACCCGCGAGGTGATACGTCACCCGGGGGGAGTATGCGTGCTTCCGCTGACGGACAAGAACGAGGTGCTTTTCGTGCGCCAGTTCCGTTATCCGCATCAGGCAGTGCTGCTGGAGATACCCGCGGGCAAGCTTGAATACGGTGAGAGCCACCATGAGTGCGGTCTGCGAGAGTTGAAAGAGGAGACCGGCTGCACCTGCGATGACTACACGTATCTTGGCAGTCTCATTCCCACCCCCGCCTACTGCGGAGAGGTAATTCACATGTACCTTGCACGGGGGCTTCATTCCGGCAGCCAGAAGCTTGACGAGGGGGAGTTCCTCGACGTTGAGAAGATACCGCTGGACGAAGCGGTGGCAATGGTTATGCGCAACGAGATACAGGATTCCAAGACCCAGATCGCGCTGTTAAAGACCAAAATGCTGCTGGACAAAAAATAAAAAAACGGGTGGGACATTCCCACCCGAGAGACCGTCGAAAAATCCCCTAAAGGGGCTTTTTCGCCGAACATCCCAGCCGCGCGCACTCATTATCAGCTACGCTGATAATTCGCACACTTGCTGGGATAGAAGTGTTTTTTGCCCCGGGAGACCCGTGGCAAAAAACGAATTTCAAAAGCCCGCTTCGCGGGCGATTATCGATTTTTTCGACAAGCTGACGGGTGGGACATTCCCACCCGAATGGCATATTATGTTATATGCTGGCGATATGCCTGAATGATGCTGTTTTCAAGTGCGCTGCGTGCGCTGGAGTTTATCGGGTGGATTATATCCCGGTAATTGCCGGCTTCCTCGCGGCGGCTGGGCATTGCAACAAACAGGCGGTCGTCCCCCTGCACGATTTTTATGTCGTGTATCGCGACGGCGTTGTCCAGCGTGACTGAAACCACGGCTCGCAGCCTGCCGTCGTGCATGGTTTTTCTGATTCTGATGTCGCTTATTTCCATAAGAAACCTCCAATGTTTTTGGTGTTATTGTGGGAATTTTTGCGGATAATATTCATACACTCATTGTAATTATGATCCTGAAAGAAGGAGTTTCACCGTGGAGAATTTTCTTACTGGAAAAAAGCACATTCACTTTATAGGCATCGGTGGTTCGGGAATGTACCCGCTGGCGCAGATACTGCATTCCCAGGGGTATTACCTCACCGGGTCGGACAACAACGAAACCGCGACCCTGGACGCCGTGCGCAAAATGGGGATTCCGGTGCACCTGGGGCATTCCCCGGAGAATATCAAGGGCGCCGACCTCATCGTGCACACAGCGGCTATCATGGCTGACAATCCCGAGCTTATCGCGGCAAAGAACAGCGGGGTCCTCACCGTTGAGCGCAGTGAACTCCTCGGGCTTGTGACAAGCTGGTACAGCAAGGCATTCTGCGTGAGCGGAACTCACGGAAAGACCACCACGACCTCCATGCTGACGCATATCCTGCTGGCGGCTGGCATCGACCTTTCCGCGGTTATCGGCGGCAAGCTGAAAGCCATCGGCGGCAGCGGCAGGGCTGGCAAGAGCGAGTACATGGTCTGCGAGGCGTGCGAGTTCGTGGATACGTTCCTGAAACTGTTCCCGAATATATCCATCGTGCTGAATATCGACCGCGATCACCTGGATTACTTCAAGACCATGGAAAACCTGAAACACAGCTTCTCGAAGTTCTGCAAAAAGACCACGGATATGATAATCGCGAACGGCAGCGACGCAAACACCATGGAAGCCGTCAGTGCAAGCGGCACAGCGGCACGCGTGATAACCTTCGGCAAGACGGCAGAATGCGACTTCTACCCGGAGAACATTCAGCACATCGCTGATTTCCGCACGGAATTCGACCTGATGCACCACGGCGAAAAGCTGGAGCACATCACGATACGTGTGCCCGGGCTGCACAATGTCTATAACGCAGTCGCAGCGTGCGCGGCAGCCTATTCCGCGGGAATTCCGGTGGAGGCGCTGCGCGGGGGACTGGATAAGTTCGGCGGTGCGATGCGCAGATTTGAGCGCCTTGCGGAGATCAACGGCGTGACCATCGTTGACGACTACGCACATCACCCGGCAGAAATCGCGGCTACGCTGAAAACCGCAAAGGAAATGAGCTTCAAGAGGGTGTGGGCAGTTCATCAGCCGTTCACGTATTCCCGCACGGCTATGCTGCTGGACGAATTCGCCAGCGCGCTTTCCATCGCGGATAAGGTGGTGCTGACCGAGATAATGGGCAGCCGTGAGAAGAACACCTACAACATCTATTCAAAGGACCTCGCAGCCAGGATAGACGGCTGCGTGTGGTACACCGGCATGGAGGAAGTAGCGCAGTACGTCGCTGCGAATGTCCAGCCCGGGGACTTAGTCATAACGCTCGGCTGCGGTGACATCTACAAGGCGGCTGACAGGATAATAGAAATACTAAAGGGAGAATAAGGAGCACTGAATGTTTGAACTGAAAAAGACAGAGGGACGCGCGCGACGGGGATTATTCACGACCCCGCACGGCGCGATAGAAACGCCGTTTTTCATGAACGTAGGAACTGCCGCGGCGATAAAGGGCGGCATTTCCTCCATCGACCTCAGGGGACTGAAAACGCAGGTGGAACTGTGCAACACATATCACTTGCACCTGCGCCCCGGCGACGATGTAATATACAAGCTGGGCGGACTTCACAATTTCATGAACTGGGACAAGCCCATACTTACTGACAGCGGTGGATTTCAGGTGTTCTCGCTGTCCAAGCTGCGCAAGATAAAGGAAGAGGGCGTTTATTTCGCGAGCCACATCGACGGCAGACGTCTTTTCATCGGACCTGAGGAAAGCATGCAGATACAGTCGCACCTGGCTTCCACCATTGCGATGGCGTTCGACGAGTGCGTTGAGAACCCCGCTCCCAGGGACTATGTGCAGCGTTCCGTGGAGCGTACCACAAGGTGGCTGCAGCGCTGCAAGGACGAGATGGCGCGGCTGAATTCCCTGCCGGAAACGATAAACAAACAGCAGCTTCTTTTCGCGATAAACCAGGGTGGAACTTACGACGATATCCGCGTTGCGCACATGCAGACCATTGCTGAAATGGGACTGGACGGCTACGCGATAGGCGGTCTTGCAGTAGGCGAGCCCACCGAGGAGATGTACCACATTCTGGACGTGGTGCTGCCTCATGCGCCGGTGGATAAGCCCCGTTACCTCATGGGCGTGGGAACTCCGTCGAACATAATCGAGGGCGTTTACCGCGGAGTTGATATGTTCGACTGCGTGATGCCGAGTAGAAACGCGCGCCATGCCACGATATTCACATGGGACGGAATAATGCACGCCACTAATAAGTGCTACGAACTGGACGACCAGCCGCTTGACCCCAAGTGCGACTGCCCCACCTGCCGTAATTTCAGCCGCGCGTATATCCGTCACCTGTTCAAGGCAGGGGAGCAGCTGGGCGGCAGGCTCGCAGTGCAGCATAACCTGTATTTCTACAACACTCTCATGGAGAAGATACGCGACGCGCTTGACGAGGGCAGGTTCGAGGAATTCCGCAATGAGTATTCCGCGAAGCTTGCTACTCTGGTGGACAAGGGGTAACGATATGAAGCTGATAAGCATAGGCTTCGGCAACAGCGTCAACGCCGACAGGATAGTCGCGGTGGTAAGTCCCGAAGCGGCTCCCGTAAAGAGAATAGTACAGCTTGCCAAGGACAACGGCACAGCGATAGACGCGACCTGCGGCAGGCGCACGAAATCTGTGATAATCTGCGACAGCGGGCATGTGGTGATGTCCGCGCAGACGCCGGAGACCATATCCGGAAAAACCTCCCCGGACGAGGAATAACGCATAATAAAAGGAGAAACATCATGGAAAAGGGTCTGCTTTTTGTAGTGTCCGCACCGGCTGGCTGCGGAAAGGACACGATACTTGAACAGCTGTTCAAATGCACTGAAAATGTCGGATATTCGGTATCCGCGACCAGCCGCGCTCCCCGCGAAGGCGAGGTGGACGGGGTGCATTACCATTTCCGCACCCGCGGGCAGTTCGAGCAGATGATAAAGAACGAGGAAGTGCTGGAATACACCGAGTACTGCGGCAACTACTACGGCACCCCGAGAAAGGCGGTAGAGGACATGCTCAGCGCCGGCAAGGACGTTATCCTCAAGATAGAGGTAGAGGGCGCCATGAACATCAAGCGTCTGTTCCCGGAATGCTGTCTGGTATTTATCCTGCCCCCGTCAATGCATGAACTGGAGCGCCGTCTGAGAAAGCGCGGCACCGAGACCGAGGAGAAGATAATCGAGCGCACCGCGCAGGCGCGCGAGGAACTGAAATTCGCTGAGAATTACGACTACCTTATAGTCAACGGCGAGCTTGAAAAGGCTGTGGACGACCTCAGGGCAGTCATAACAGCTGAAAAGCTCCGCAAGGTGCGCCGCATGCCGCTCCTTGACGCGCTCAGAGCAGAATGATAGAAGCAGTCCAGGCGGCGGTAGAGGGAACTGCGTACAGCTTTGACATGCTGTTCACCTACCTTGTGCCGGAGAGCCTTTACGGAAAGATATCCGCGGGCATGCGCGTGGTAGTCCCGTTCGGCAGGGGAAGCCAGAGCCGCATTGCGCTGGTGTTTTCCGTCGGACCTGCGCCAGAGGATCGCGCAAAGCTGAAATCCGTGAGCTCCATCGCGGACAGCGAGCCGGTCATTTCCACGGAAATGCTGCACCTGTGCAAGTGGATACGCGACAACACGTTCTGCACATATTTTGACGCGTTCCGCGCGATACTTCCACCGGGGCTGAGTTACACGCTGCAGACCCGCTATGAGCCTGTCAACGGGTATTCCGGCGACCTGGACATGAACGAGAGCCAGCTGCTGGAGCGCATTTCCCGGCTGCGGGAACGTTATTCCCCGGACGCTGCGGAAAAGCCACTGCTGAAAGCGCTGACGGAAAAGGGCGCGGTGCGCGAGTCGGAACTGCTGAAACGCAGGGTCGGCGACGAAACCACGCTGATGGTGAAGATAGCGGAACAGCCCGAGGGCGCCGAAGCCCCGAAACTCACCCCGAAGCAAAAGCAGGTCATCGAGTTCCTTGAGGAAAATTCAGCCGCGTCGGTGCACGAGGTGTGCTACGCGCTGAACATCACAGCGGCAGTAGTGAAGCGGCTGGTCGAAAAGGGAATTCTCGAGGAATACGAGTACCAGGTATTCCGGCTTGAAAACAACGTCGGCAAGACTGAGAACCCGTCGGATATCGTGTTCTCACCGAAGCAGCAGGCAGTCTTTGACGGAATGCTGCAGCTGATGAATGCTGACGAGCCGAAGTGCGCGCTGCTGCGTGGAATTACCGGCAGCGGCAAGACGTCGGTTTTCATACGGCTGATAGACGAAGCGGTGAAGCAGGGGAAATCCGCGATAATGCTGGTGCCCGAGATATCGCTCACCCCGCAGATGGTGGGGAAATTCCGACGGCTGTTCGGCGACGAGGTAGCGATACTGCACAGCAGCCTTTCGCTTGGGGAGCGCGCGGACGAGTACACCCGCATTCGCACCGGCAGGGCGCATATAGTCGTCGGCACGAGGAGCGCGGTTTTCGCGCCGGTGCAGGACCTTGGCATTATCGTCATCGACGAGGAGGGCGAGGGTTCCTACAAGTCCGAGAGCGCCCCGAGGTACCACGCCCGGGACGTCGCGAAGCAGCGCTGCTTCTGGCACGGGGCATTCCTGCTGCTGGCTTCTGCAACTCCGTCGCTGGAAAGCTACTACAACGCGAAAATCGGGCGCTACAGCCTGTTTGAACTGGACGAGCGGTACAACAACGCGGTCCTGCCGGAAGTCTACATCGTAGATATGCGTGTAGAAGCGCAGAACGGCAATCACTCCGCGTTCAGCATGCCGCTTATAGAAGAAATGCAGAAAAACCTCGACCGCGGGGAGCAGTCCATTCTGCTCCTCAACCGGCGCGGTTATCATACCAGCGTGCGCTGCGCCACCTGCGGCAAGGCGCTGGAGTGCCCCAACTGCGCGCTCCCGCTGACTTACCATAAGGCGAATGGCGCGGTGATATGCCACTACTGCGGGTATTCCCACGCGCTGGGCGCCGTCTGCCCGTCCTGCGGGAGCAAGTTCCTGATGATGAAAGGGACTGGTACGCAGCGCATCGAGGACGAGATCTCAGAGCTGTTCCCGAAGGCGCGGATACTTCGTATGGACGCCGACACGACAGCGGCAAAGAACGCATTCGAGAGCAAGTTCAAGGCTTTCGCTGCGGGGGAATACGACATAATCGTCGGCACGCAGATGATAGCCAAGGGACTTGATTTCCCGAACGTGACGCTGGTGGGAGTGCTGCGCACCGACAACAGCCTTTATGCCGGGGACTTCCGGGCGTATGAGCGGACATTCTCGCTGATAACGCAGGTCGTCGGCAGGGGAGGGCGCGGTGGAAAGCGCGGCAGGGCGCTGATACAGACGTTCACGCCGGAGCACTACGTGCTCAACCTCGCGGCAAACCAGAACTACCCGGATTTTTACGCAGAGGAGATAGAACTGCGGCAGGCGATGCTTTACCCACCGTTCTGCGATATCGTGGTGGTTGGATTTACGTCGTTGGTAGACGACGAGTGCAGCCGCGGGGCGCTGAAATTCCGCGATATGCTGGAGAAGCGCCACGCGGAGGAATGCCCGGATATCCCGCTGCGGATACTGGGCCCCGCAAGGAATGTGATAGGCAAGGTCAACGGGCGCTACCGCTGGCGGTTGATACTGAAGTGCAGGAATTCCGCGCCGCTGAGACGGCTGGTGGAACTAACGCTGAAAGAAGCCGGAGCGGACAAGTCGTTCAGGAACACCGCAGTTTTCGCGGATATGAACGGCGACCCGTAACATAGAAAGGACGATAGACATGGCATTAAGGCAGATAGTAAAGTTCGGGGACGACATACTCCGCAAGAAGAGCAGACCCGTGACTAATTTTGACGAGCGCCTCTGGACGCTGCTCGACGACATGGCAGAAACGATGCATTCCAAGGACGGCGCGGGTCTTGCGGCCGTTCAGGTGGGAGTGCTGCGCAGGGCGGTTGTCATCGACGTACACGACGAGCACGGAGTTATCGAGCTGATAAACCCTGAGATAGTTTCCGCTGAGGGAACTCAGTGCGGCAGCGAGGGCTGCCTTTCCGCGCCGAATGTGTGGGAGGAAGTGGAGCGCCCGAATATCGTCACAGTAAAGGCGCAGGACAGGCACGGAAAAGAGTTCACGCTGACCGGCAGCGCGCTTCTTGCAAGGGCATTCTGCCATGAACTTGACCATCTGGACGGCGTGCTTTTCATCGACCATGTTAAGAACGACGGAGTTCCGGCGCACAAGGACGTTACAGCAAAGTAAAGGGGAATATCAATGGCAGTGCTTGAAATATTGCAGTTCGGTAATGAGATACTGCGGCAGAAAAGCGGGGAAGTGACCGAGTTCAACGAGGAACTGTGGGAGCTTCTCGACGACATGGCTGAAACGATGTACGACGCGGGAGGAGTAGGTCTTGCGGCACCGCAGATAGGCGTGCTCAAGCGCGTAGTCGTTATCGATACGGACGAAGACCACGGTCTGATGGAACTTGTAAATCCCGTGATAGTTGCGATAAAGGGAAAGCAGCACGAACCCGAGGGGTGCCTTTCCTACCCGGGCAAGAGCGGCTACGTGGTCCGGCCGGCAAAGGTGAAGATAAAGGCGCAGGACCGCTACGGCAGACGAAGGACCTATGTTGGTTCCGGGCTGCTGGCGCGGGCATTCTGCCATGAGACCGACCATCTCAATGGAATTCTGTATTCCGACAAAGTGGACGAGTGGGAGGAGGACGAAAAGTGAAATTAGTATTTATGGGAACCCCGGTTTTTGCGCTTTCCTGCCTGGAGCAGCTCATTGCGGCAGGGCATGAGGTCGCAGCTGTATTCACGCAGCCCGACAAGCCCAAGAACCGCGGAAAGCAGATACAGATGACCCCCGTCAAGGAATGCGCCCTGAAGCACGATATCCCGGTTTATCAGCCGCTGAGCCTGCGCAAGGGCGAGGACGCGGAAAAGTCCCTGGAGGTATTGAAGGAGATAAACCCGCAGTGCATCGTTGTTGTGGCGTACGGGCAGATACTTCCCGAGAGCATTCTTGAGCTGCCGGAATACGGCTGCATAAACGTGCATGCTTCGCTGCTGCCGATGTACAGAGGCGCCGCGCCGATACAGCGCTGCATTCAGTTCGGGGAGAAAAAGACGGGCGTCACCACCATGTACATGGCAAAGGGACTTGACACGGGCGACATGATACTCCGCGACGAACTGGACATACCCGAGGACATGACAGGCTCTGAACTCCACGACAGGCTTTCCGAGATGGGCGGCAGGCTCATCGTCCGCACCCTTGAGGAAGTGCAGAACGGCACCGCGCCGCGTATCCCGCAGGAGGGCGACACCTGCTATGCTTCCATGATAAGCAAGGAAGAGCTACTGTTGGATTTCACAAAACCTGCGGTTCAGGTGCGTGATTTTATCCGCGCGATGTCCGCAGTTCCGTGCGCGTATACGCTTCTTGACGGAAAGCGCATGAAAGTTTACGGCGCGCGGGTTTCCGACAGAAAATACTCCGGCGCACCGGGCGAGATAGTCGATACCGACGCGTTTGCTGTAATGTGCGGCGACGGCGCGGTGGAATTCACCGAAATACAGCCCGAGGGTGGAAAGCGCATGGATATCCAGGCATATCTGCGCGGAAAGAAACCGGAAAAGGGAACCATTCTGGGTAAATGACCAAAAATCACGCATAATAACCGTATTTGAAAACCCTGGAACAGGAGGCAATTATGGTGCAGACACTTATTTCAGCTGCGGCACGGCACACGAATTTTCTGAGCGTGGGCTATACGACTGCGTATTTTCTCTGTATTGCGGCGTTCATTTTTGCGCTGATATGCTCGGCTAACGTTAAGGCGACGTTCAATAAATACAACCGGGTCGGCAGCCGCAGGGGGATCACCGCAGCGGAAGTCGCACGAAAAATACTTGACAGAAACGGGCTTTACAACGTACAGGTAGAGCGCATTTCCGGCAATCTGACGGATAATTTCAACCCGAGAACGAATATAGTTTCGCTGTCTGACAGCGTTTATAGCAGTACTTCGCTGGCGGCGATAGGCGTTGCGGCGCACGAGTGCGGGCACGCGGTCCAGCATGCGCAGGATTACATTCCGATAAAGGTGCGCACAGCGGTTTTCCCGCTGGCACGGTTCGGTTCCTCTGCGTATTTCATCGTGTTCATTCTCGGTCTGGTGTTCAGCTTCGAGCCGCTTGTTGACGCGGGAATCATACTGTTCCTGTTCGTCGTGCTGTTCCAGCTGGTCACGCTTCCGGTGGAATTCAACGCGAGCCGTCGCGCTATGCAGACTATCCGCAGCGAGGGAATTCTCGAGCAGGACGAGCTGTACGGCGCGCGTCGCACCCTGACTGCCGCAGCGATGACTTACGTTGCAAGCCTGATAGTGTCGTTCACACAGCTGCTCAGGCTGCTTTCCTACAGGAACAGACGATGATCTGCCGGGAATCCCCGGTTACATACAGATAAGGAGGGCTGGCAATGGCTGACCCACGGCTCACAGTCGTAAAAATGCTGATGAAAATGGACAGCAGCGAGGCGTATTCAAACCTGCTGCTGGATCATGTTTTCAACGAAGCGGAGCTCAGCGACAGGGACAAGGCGTTCGCGGCTGCGCTGTTCTACGGCGTGCTGGAACGCAGGCTCACGCTCGACCACGTTATAGGGACGAACTCGAAAATACCGTTTGAAAAGTTGGATAAGGCTGCCGTGCAGATACTCCGCACCGGGCTTTATCAGCTGATGTACATGTCGTCGGTGCCTGAAAGCGCTGCCGTGAACGAGAGCGTGAAAATGTGCAAGAAGCTGAAATGTTTCTCGGCGCAGGGGTTCGTGAATGGCATGCTCCGCAGCTTTATCCGCAGCGGCAAGAAGATAAGCTACCTCGGCATGTCGTCGGAGAAGCGCCTGTCGGTGGAGTATTCCTGCCCGGAGTGGCTCACGCAGAAGCTCATGGATGAATACGGCACGGAATTCGCGGTGCGGGCGCTGAAAGCTTCCGTCGGAAAGCCACCGGTATACGCGCGGGTGAATACCATCAAGACTACCACGGACAAGCTTCTCGCGGAACTTGCGAAGCACAGAATAAAAGCAGAGCCCTACCCGGGGCTTGAAAACTGCATAAAGCTTGAAAAGGTCGGCGACATTGAAAAATGCGCGCCGTTCCGTCAGGGACTTTTCCACGTGCAGGACATTTCCTCGCAGCTGTGCTGCCTGACTTTGCGCCCGGTGGTGAATGAAACCGTGCTGGACGTCTGCGCGGCTCCCGGAGGGAAAAGCTTCACGCTGGCTGAACTCATGGGCAACAACGGGAAACTGTACAGCATGGATCTCCACGGTATGCGCGTCGGTCTTATCGAGGACGGCGCGGCGCGGCTGGGAATTAAGATAATAACCGCGATGCAGAACGACGCTTCAAAATTCAACGGAGCGCTCCCGCAGGCGGACAGGGTGCTGTGCGATGTTCCCTGCTCGGGTCTTGGGGTAATTCGCCGTAAGCCGGAGATAAAGTATAAGGAACCTGAGGAATTCGCGGGGCTGCCGGAGATACAGTACCAGATACTGGAGACTTCCGCGCGCTACGTTAAACCGGGCGGCACGCTGGTGTATTCCACCTGCACGCTTTCCCGCGCGGAAAACGACGAGGTAGCCGAGAGATTTGCAGCGGCTCACCAGGAGTTCACGCCGATAGTGCAGCCGGTGCCGCTTCCCGCTCCCGGAGACTACAAGCGCACCTACTGCCCGGACGAAAACGGTGGAGACGGCTTCTTCACTGCGTCATTCCGCAGGACATGAGAAAGGTATTTAATTGGAAGAACTGGAAAAGATAGATATACTCGCTCTCACCAAGGAAGAACTCACCACAGAAATAACTTCCATGGGCGAAAAGGCATTCAGGGCAAAACAGATATATGAATGGCTGCACGTCAAGAAAGTCACTGATTTTGCACAGATGACCAATATTTCTGCACAATTCCGAGAGGCGTTATCAAGAAAATTTTGTCTAAAACACCTAATTATCAAAAAAAGACTTGTATCTCAACTGGATAATACGGTAAAATATCTTTATGGGCTGCCCGACGGCGAAGCGGTGGAAACCGTGCTAATGGAATACAAGCACGGCAACAGTCTGTGCATTTCCACGCAGGTCGGCTGCAGAATGGGCTGCCGTTTCTGCGCCAGCACAATTGCCGGTTTTGTAAGGCACCTGCTTCCCAGCGAAATGCTGCTGCAGGTCTACGAAACCGAGCGCGACAGCGGCAGACATGTTGACAGCATAGTACTTATGGGAATCGGCGAGCCGCTGGATAATTACGATAACGTGCTGAAATTCCTCACGCTGATGAACAGCGAGGGCGACGGCATGAGCCTGCGGCATATTTCGCTTTCGACATGCGGCGTCGTTCCGCGCATTTATGACCTCGCGGAGCTGAAAACCGGTCTTACGCTGTCGATATCCCTGCATGCGGCGACTGACGAACGCCGCAGCGAGATAATGCCCATCAACAGAAAATATCATCTTGACGAACTGATGAAGGCATGCCGGTATTACTTCAGCAAGACCGGGCGCCGTATCAGCTTTGAGTATTCCCTTATCGAGGGCGTGAACGACACTGAGCAGTCCGCGCAGGAACTTATAGACCTGCTGGGTGGATTTATGTGTCACGTCAATCTGATACCGATAAACGAGATAAGGGAGCGTGATTTCCGCAAGAGCCGTTCGGTGGAGAAGTTCCAGAAACGCCTGTGCGACGCCGGCATTAACGCCACAGTCCGCAGGACGCTGGGCGCGGACATAAGCGCCGCGTGCGGGCAGCTGCGCCGCGACGGTGGAATGAACAATACCGACCAGGCGGTGGAAAATTCCGCAGAAAAGACAACAGGCGGTGAGTTATGAAGATTTTCAGCATGACAGATATAGGATTGCTGCGTGAAGAAAACCAGGACAGCGTATGGAGCGAGGCGCTTTCGGAGCATTCCTGCGCCGCAGTGCTCTGCGACGGAATGGGCGGAGAGGCGCATGGAGGTCTTGCAAGCCAGCTTGCGGTAGATGTTATTTCAAGGCGTATCCGCGAGAATTTCACGGAGTATATGAGCCGCAATACCGTCCGCAATCTGCTGATAACTGCAGTTTCAGCCGCGAACAGCATTGTGTACGATGCTGCGCAGAAGGAACCCGCAGGCACGGTCATGGGTACTACCTGCGTGGCTGCGATAGTTTCAAACGGCATGGCGCATATCGTCAATGTGGGCGACAGCCGCGGCTACAGGCTGTTCACCAGCGACGACAGCGAGTGCATTCAGCAGATAACCAAGGATCATTCGCATGTGCGCGACCTTATCGATCGGGGAGAGATCACCGAGGAACAGGCAAAAATCCACCCGGAGCGCAATAAGATCACACGTGCGATCGGCGCCGAAAGCGACGTCACCACTGATTATTTCGAGGTGGACCTGGCGCCCGGGGACATGTTGCTGCTGTGCTCTGACGGGCTTTCTTCCTACGGCGACGATATGGATATCCTTGACATCTGCTTTGAGAACAAGCCAGAGGATATCTGCGGCAGACTGGTGGATTACGCGAATGATAACGGCGGCCACGATAATATTTCAGTGGCGCTTTTTGCCGTGTAACAATGTTTACAGTTTAGTTACAATTTTTGCAATTCAGTTGACATTTACCGTATAAATATGCTATTATAGTAGCGGTGTTAAACCTGAATTTTCTCATTGCCGGCGCTTCCATACGGCGCATGGCTGAATATATGATAATGTATGGAGAAATGGCGGAGCATTTATGGACAGTAATATCGGAAAGAAGCTCGACGGCAGATACGAGCTGCTGGAGCTTATCGGCGTCGGCGGCATGGCTGATATTTACAAGGCGCGCGACATCGAAGAGGATCGTATCGTTGCGGTAAAGATACTCAAGACGGAGTTTGCCGGCAGCGACGAGTTCCTGCGGAGATTTCGCAACGAATCCAAGGCGATTGCGCTGCTTTCCCACCCGAACATCGTTAAGATATACGATGTCGGCTTTACGGATAAGGTGCAGTTCATCGTCATGGAATACGTTGACGGCATAACCCTGACTGATTACATCGAGCAGCAGGGCGTGCTGAAATGGCGCGACGCCGTACACTTCACTATTCAGATACTTAAGGCGCTGCAGCATGCGCACGACCGCGGGATAGTACACCGCGATATAAAGTCGAGCAACGTAATGCTGCTCAGCGACGGCACCATAAAGGTCATGGATTTCGGCATTGCGCGTTTCAACCGCGAGAACAACAAAACCATGTCCGAAAAGACCATTGGTTCGGTGCATTACATCAGCCCGGAGCAGGCGCGCGGCGACATCACCGACGAGCGCAGCGACATTTATTCCGTAGGCGTTGCGCTTTATGAAATGCTCACGGGCAAGAAGCCGTTTGACGGCGACACCCCCGTGGCTATCGCGCTCATGCACATGCAGAGCACGCCGAAGAAGCCTTCCGAAATAAACAGCACCATTGCCGAGGGGCTTGAACAGATAGTCATGCGCGCAATGCAGAAGGATCCCGCGCAGCGCTACCAGACCGCTGGAGAGATGATAAAGGATCTTGAGGAATTCCGCAAGAACCCTGGCATTGTGTTCGATTATAAGTACAATTCCACCGACGGCACCACGAAGTACTTTGACCGTCCCATTCCCGCTGCGGAGCAGGAGCGCACACGCCGTAAGCAGGCTGTTCAGCAGCAGAATGACGACGATGATTACGATGACGACGAGGATTACGACGATGACGATGAGTATGAAGAGCGCCGTTCACCGCTGATACCGATACTTTTTGCGGTCGGCACGGCATTCGTTATTGCGACTGTATTCCTGGTGCTCACCATCGTCCTCAGAAATATACCCACCAATTCCGGCGATATCGAGTCAATAATCGGCATATCCTCAGACGCTGGTATAAGCGTGACTGACAACAACGAGTTCCTCATGCCGAAGCTTGTTGGAATGAGCTGGGACGAGGCAAATTCCAAGTACTCCAAATATCTGAAGCTCAATGCCCAGCAGGAGTGGAGCACCTATGACAAGGACCAGATATTCGATCAGGAATATGCAGAGGGCAGAAAAGTAAAGATAGGCACCGAGGTGACTGTAAAGGTCAGCAAGGGTATCCGTCAGATAGAAATTCAGGATCTTACCAACCTGAGTATTTCCATAGCAGAAACCAAACTCCAGAAAGACGGCTTTGTAGTGCGCAAGTCGTTTGACGAGAGCGACGATGTTGAAAAGGATACTGTTATCCGCACCGAGCCTGCAGCCCATGAGATGGCTCCCGAGGGTAGCACGGTCGTTCTGGTCATCAGCCTTGGTCCGAAGGACACGCAGGTAAATGTGCCGAAGTTCGTTGATCTCCCGCTGACTATCGCTATTCAGCGTGCCGATGAGTACCACCTGAAATATCAGGTAGAATACGAGGCAAACGAGGATTACGAAAAGGATGTTGTAATGGCTCAGGACATCGAGCCGAACAGCCGCGTTGACCGTGACACCGAGATCAAGTTCACGGTTTGCAGCGGTGAGAGCGAGGAAAAGACCAAGGATCTGAAGTTCTCGCTGCCTAAGAAGGCTACGGGTGAGTTCCGGTTCAACTATTACGTTGACGGAGTTCTTGACGAGGCTGCAAGCGTCCAGATGGATATCAGTCTTGCTTCCAGCAAGTCGATGAAGTACGCTGTGACCGGTAAGCCCGGAGAAACCAAGAACGTCACCGTCAAGGTTACTTCCATTGCGACCGGACTGACGGGCACATACATGGATATCACGGTAGTATTCCCCGAGGACGGCAGCAAGCCGACTGCGGAGGACGTAGTAAACAGCAAGATTTTCGATGAGCTGCTTGCAGGCGCGTCTGAAGAACCCATAGAAACTACCGAGCCAGTCCCCGGTACAGTGGACACCACGGAGGCTGAGCCGGCAGCTACAACATCGCACACAACGACAGATCCCGGTGTTACGCCGGAGCCTGGCATTTCCGTTGACTGATAAGAACAGGGGGTAATGATATTTCTGCTGAATATCATGATCATGGAATAATCACAAAAGCAGTCGGGGGCATCTATTATGTAGATGCCCTTTCGGGCTTTGAAGAGAACGGGGAGATAACCCCTGACGGGAGAACGCTCAGATGCGCGGCGCGCGGGCTTTTCCGGCAGAATGGCATAAGTCCCAGCGCGGGCGATATCGTCGAGGTAGTCAGCCAGGAAAACCACGAACCGCTCATTGCAAAGATTCTTCCCAGAAAAAACTATCTCGTAAGGCCGCCGCTTGCGAACCTTGACGGTATCGTGTTCGTGATAAGCTGCGCGGATCCGGCACCGAACAGGTTCATTCTGGACAAGCTTATCGCGATAGCTGACAGCAAGTCGATAGAGCCTATGATAGCATTCACGAAATGCGATCTCGAGCAGGCAGAGGAACTCGCAGGAATATACCGCAGCATCGGCATCACAGTCTGCATGGTGAATAACCTCACCGGAGAGGGCGCGGAAGAAGTACGCAGGTTCATCGATGGCAGGGTGACCGCGTTCATCGGGAATTCCGGCGTTGGAAAATCCAGCCTTATGAATTCTCTGTTCCCGCAGCTGGAACTTGAAACCGCAGTGATAAGCAAAAAACTCGGCAGGGGAAAGCACACCACGCGCCAGGCGCAGCTTTACCGGCTGCGCGAGCTTTCCCCGGAAATGACCGGATATGCCGCTGACACCCCGGGATTTTCAACAGTTGATACCGAAAGGTACTGCAGAATTCCCGCCGGGGAACTCGACAACAGCTTCCGCGAGTTTTCGAAGTTCGCAGAGAAATGCCGCTTTGCCGACTGCGCCCACATAAAGGAAAAGGACTGCGCGGTGCGCGCGGCTGCCGAAAGCGGCGAGATAGCGCGTTCCCGCTATGAAAGCTACCTGCGCATGCACGAGGAAGCAAGCAAGATAAACGATTGGGAGTGATCGAATGCCGAAGATATGTTCAGTTATCTGCGGTTCCCCCGAGGGCAGGCTGAATGAACGCCCCGAGGGACTTATAATATGCGCCGACAGAGGGTACGATATCGCCGCGGCCGCAGGAATTACGCCGGATATCATAGTGGGGGATTTTGACAGCTCCGAAGTCAGGCTGCCCGAAAATGTCCCCGTGATACGCGTGAATCCTGAAAAGGACGACACCGACACGATACTTGCGTGCGACACCGCGATAGAGCGCGGCTGCGATGAAATACGAATGTACTGCGCCACGGGCGGCAGACCCGACCACAGCATCGCGAATATCCAGACGCTGGAATATCTGCGCACCCGCGGCGTGCATGGCGTTATAGTCGGCGAGAAGTTCCGCATGTACCTGGTGCATGAGCGCGAGGTGACGATACCGAAGTTCCGCGGGTATGTATCGGTGTTCTCATATGGAGAAACGTGCACAGTCAGCGAGTTCGGCATGAAGTACGGAATTGTGCGCTACCGGCTGGACAACGCCTATCCGCTTGGAGTCAGCAACGAAGTTGACGCCGACAAGGGAACGGTGATAGTCCACGGAGGCACCGCGCTTATCGTTGAATGCTACGAATAAAAAAACTCCCCGTTTCGTTTTGAAACGGGGAGTTTTTAGAGGTGACCTTATGCCGCGTTCTGGTCGGTCGGTGTGGGAGGTTCAGACGTGTTATCCGGCAGGTCGTCGGGCTTTTCGCCGGGACGTCCACCCTGACCGGGTTTGTTGAATCCACCAGGACCACCGTTCCACGAAGCTGTGTCGTCGCGGCTCCATGAGCCGTAGCCAAAGCCGGAAGCGCCGTCACCGCTCACGCCGTCAGTCGCTGTGACTGTGGAGAGGAGCTCGTCGTTTGCGTATATGGAATACGTGCTTCCGGCGGTAAGATCGGGTGACGAGAATATCAGTGATTCGCAGACCTTGGGAGTTATCGTGCTGAGTATTACATTTCCGTCGGCGTCGCGCACTTCAATGGTGCCGTCTGCTTCCACCTTGGAATAGATGGACAGGCAGGGCTGTGAAAGCGTGCTGGGCGCCTGAGCCATTCCCCTGGAGCCAAGCGCGATAAGCGTGCCGCCGCTCATTGCGAAGCTCTGGTCGTAATCCAGCGCACCGTTGCCGTTGTCGGTCGGTCCGAATACTACCAGCGTGCCGCCGCTCATCGAGATGGTGCCGTTGGAATCCACGCCGTCGCCGCCCGCATTCGAGGTAACGCAGCCACCGGAAATCGTGATGTAGGGCGTGAATCCGAGTTCGCTTGAGGAACCGCCAGCGTTCAGCCCGTCGTCGTAAGCCATAAGGCTGATATTACCGCCGGAGATATCAATGCCGGAAGCCTCCATACCCTCATAGCTGTCAGTGATGTTTATTTCGCCGTTTTCTATCGTGAGGATATTGTCCGCATGTATTCCGTCGTCGCCGGTGGAAAGCGTCAGCACGCCGCCGGTTATCGTTATCGTTCCTTTGGAATGCACCGTGTCGTCCGCGCAGTTCGCGTTTATTGTTCCACCGGAAATGGAAATGGAAGTTCCGGCCTTGATGCCCTTCATGCTTTCTGCGTTTTCGCCGCTGGAATTCGTCATGCTGCTGAAATCAAAACCGCTGGTGCCGTCGGTCGAGAAATCGCGAAAATTCCCCCTGCCGAACTGGTCGGGGCTTTCCGGTGTGTGCTCAACTGTGGAACTTCCGCCGCCGGAAGTGACGGTGATATCTCCGTTGGTTATGTTGAGCGCGGTTTCTGCCTGGATAGCGTCGTTGCCGCTGTTTATATTTATGGTTCCACCGGTGATGCTGATGTAGCCCTTTTCGCTGTCGCTGGAGTTGGTGGATTTCAGTCCGTCGTTGCCGCTGTTGACGGTAACAGTCCCTGCGGCTGCCAGCAGATAATCCTTGCCGATAAGACCGTCCTCAACGGCTGTGACTGTGATGTCACCACCGCAGAGTTTCAGCCCGTCGCGGCAGTTTATGCCGTCCTTGTAAAGACCGTTCACCGTCAGGGAGCCATTTCCGTTTATTACAAGCGTTTCGCGGGAATACAGCGCTGCCGCGGTATCCTCAGCCGTTTCAGAGGAATAGTTGGTGCCGTCGGAAAGCTTATTATCGGAATTTCCGTTGAGCGTAATGGTAAGCTTGTCGGCTTTTTCGCAGAGTATCGCGGGTCCCGTTGTGCAGGTAAGGTCAAGCCCGTTCAGGACTAAATATACATTGGCGTCCTTGGCGCAGTCGATGATTATCTGTCCGTCGCTGCAGGTGCCGGATATGGAATAGCTGCCTGCCGCGGTTATAGTCACGACGTTGCCGCTTGCAGAAACGCCGCTGCCCATGCACTGCGCCCCGGAAGAGGTGAACGCAATCGCGCTGCCGCATTCGGACGAGGGCGAAAGGTCCTTTTCGGTCGCCTGGTGGAAGTTTGCAGTCAGCATCTGTTCAGAGGTTTCCCCGGTGGGAATGGCAGCTGTGCTGTCCCCTGAAATGCCTGAATTACCTCTGCCGCTGCAGCCGGTGTTTACTGAAAGCGCAATCGAACACAGGGCCGCAAGCGCCTTATAGCCAGATCTCATAATAATGCTCCTTTAATTACTGCCGCCGCTGTTAAAGTGTTTCAGCGGTATCGGGGACAAGCCCTATTGAAATCGTGAGGTTCCCATTTCGTGTGCGGAGTTTGTCGATAAGTTCCTTTTCGCAGGAAGCGTCCTTTTCAACGATTTCGTAGCGGAGGTCGAAAAGCGTTCCCATTGCTGTTGTCTTTACTGATACGAGTTCGTTCGAAGTCAGGTATTCGTCAAAGATATCGGTGAATGCGTCGGTGTAGTTCATGTCTTCGGGTATCGTGATGCGGAGCAGCTTTCTTTTCCTGTCGCTCTTGAAAGCGGGTATAAAGCTGAGAATTGCAAGCGCCGCGCCGACTATGACTGCGATCATCACCGCGAAAGCGATATAGCCCATACCAGTCGCCAGCCCAATGCACATCGCGTAGAAGATGAAGGAGATGTCCTTGGCGCTGCCGGGTGCCGAGCGGAACCTGACAAGGCTGAATGCGCCCATTACCGCAATGCCTGCGCCGACCGAGCCGTTTACCATCATGATGACTGTCTGAACCAGCGTCGGAAGCACAATCAGCGTGATAACGAGGCTTTTGGAATACCGCTTTGTGCCGAGCCTGTAAAGTACCGCAGCGAGAATGCCGAGTGCAAGAGAAGTGCCGGTGCATATCAGTGAAGTTGCGGCGTCAAGACCACTGGCAGGGATTATCGTGTCAAACATAGGTTTTCTCCAAAGTCATATTTTAACTGTCTGTGTTTCAGACAGCCTTTTGCGGTAAGCTTCTCCGTATTTTGAGAACGAACCGGGCGAAAGCGAAAGTTCAGTCAGGACGCGGGTGAGCCACAGCGGAAGCGCCGACGCGGACTTTATTTCCATGATGCAGTGCGGCTGTTGTGAAAGTCGTATTCCGTCAGTGCCTGCGGTGAGATCGGCGTCGGTGCGGTAACGAACGTTCCGGTCGAAAGTGATGCGTAATTCCGGATCATCGTTTGCGTGGAACGCTGTGCGGTCGTAGAATATCAGCATGCGCGGTGCCAGCCGGAAGCGCTTTACCAGCCAGTCTATCTCCTGCATGACCTGAATGTCGTTGTACCCGGTGCATTCAGGAACGTTACCACCGTTCAGGTACTCCATCGCAGCGCCGTAGGTAGTCTGCGCGCGGCGCTTGTAAACGACCCCCTGGAACTTTTTCTTTATCTCGATGAATGCGATGCTGCTTTCATCCGGAACACCATAGGTTCGCAGTCTCACCTTCTGCTTGTAGACTGGCTTTTCAAGAGATGTGCGGATAAGGATATCGTCCGGGCTGTCGCAGTAAAGCGAACCGTTTGTCTGCCTGGAGTAGAGGTCCTCGGTGATGAAGCCGGATATGCGCTGCATGATTTCCCTTTCGGTCTGTTCAGTCAGCAGATATTTTATCTCGCGCCGCATGAATGTATTTGCGTAAGCCGTTTTCATCACCGTCCTGTCTTTCATGTGATGGTTAAATTATATCGCATGTATGTGACAGTTTTATGATAGTTGCTAAAGCATTTCAGATGATGTGGAAAAAATCCTGCAAAAAAATTGTGCATTTTGCTGGGGCAAAGCGTAAAAAAACCGCGCTGTAGCCCTTATACAGCGCGGTTTCGTGCGTTATGCACCTTTTGTTTTATTTCCTGCGTCCAATGTACATGGCATCACCGAATGAAAAGAACCGGTATTTTTCCTGCACGGCAACTTCATACGCATGCAGGGTCCTTTCACGTCCGAGAAATGCGCTGACAAGCATTATCAGCGTGCTTTCCGGCAGATGGAAGTTGGTTATCAGCCCGTCGATGACCTTGAATTCATAGCCGGGGTAGATGAAAATTCCGGTGTCCTGGGTGAGTATAGGGGAATTCGAGCCGGTGAGCGGGGAAGTTCCCTTGTCGGCGGCTGTCGGCGTGAAAAGCTCCGGTTTTACTCCGGCTGCGGACTCCAGCGTGCGGCAGGAGGTGGTGCCGACAGAGATGACGCGACCGCCGTTCGCCTTGCAGCGGCGTATCTTCTCGGCAGTTATTTCGGGAACGGAGTAGTGTTCCACATGCATTTTGTGGTCGAGAATGTTGTCTTCCTTGACCGGGCGGAACGTTCCAAGTCCCACATGGAGCGTCACATATGCCGTGTCAACGCCCTTGTCCGCAAGCTTTCTGAAAACATTTTCGGTGAAGTGCAGTCCCGCAGTGGGAGCGGCAGCAGAGCCGGTCTCGCGGCAGTATATGGTGTTGTAACGGTCCTTGTCCTGGAGTTTTTCAGTGATATAGGGCGGCAGCGGCATCTGACCTATCCGGTCGAGAATGTCGAAGAAATCCCCTTCGAAAGAGAAGCGCACAAGCCTGTTGCCCTCGTTGACGATGTCGAGTATCTCCGCTGAAAGCCCCTCGGGGAAATCAACGATAGTGCCCGGCTTAAGGCGCTTTCCGGGGTGGACGAGGGTTTCCCACTCGGTGAGGCTGAGCCGCTTCAGCAGCAGGAATTCCACATGGGCGCCTGTGCCGCGTTTCGTGCCGTAAATACGCGCCGGGAATACCTTGCTGTCATTCATAACCAGCAGGTCGCCGGGTTCAAGGTAATCGCAGATGTTGTAGAAGTGGTCGTGGGTTATCTCACCGGTGTCGCGGTCTATCGCCATCAGCCGCGAGCTGTCGCGGGGCTCCACAGGGGTCTGTGCGATGAGTTCCTCGGGGAGATAGTAGTTGAAATCTGATTTAAGCATTGTCATATCGTGCATTCCTTTAACATAAATTATGAATATACTCTATTGTACCATAAACCGACGGATAAATCAATTTTTCTGCATTGTGAATTATCAACAAAATCCACGCTGTAAATGAAGAATATTTATACGAATGGGGGTTGACAACAATGCTGTTATGTGGTAAAATAATAAATAATCGGTGCAGAGAAGCACCGAGCTGATAGAGGTGCGGGACAGATCAGTAGCGCTGCCATTACAGTCTGCGGAGACCGGCTGCGTGAAAGGCTTACCGCCGAAGAATGCATATTCCGTGATGTGCATGTCTGGCTGTGCGTCAAACAGGCGTCCGGTTGTCATCGGTCTGATGGAGAGCTATCGCACTTATACGATATTGCCGTTGCAGCCGATGATTGAACCTCATCGGCTTTTTATGTAAATCAGGGGTGGTTTTATTCCAACCCCTTAAAAAGAGAAAGGAAACAACGATCATGAAAGAAAAGTATAATGTCGGTATCATCGGTGCAACAGGTATGGTAGGTCAGCGCTTTGCTACCCTGCTGGAGAACCACCCCTGGTTCCATGTAGTTGCTCTTGCAGCTTCCCCCCGCTCTGCCGGCAAGACTTATAAAGAGGCAGTAGGCAGCCGCTGGCTGATGGACACCCCCATGCCCAGGAGCATGGAGGACATCGTTATCATGGACGCTACCGCCGACGTACAGAAGATCGCTTCCATGGTTGATTTCGTATTCTGCGCAGTTGACATGAAGAAGGACGAAATCAAGGCTCTCGAGGAGCAGTATGCAAAGGCAGAGTGCCCGGTAATGTCCAACAACTCCGCTAACCGCTTCACTCCTGACGTACCCATGATCATTCCCGAGGTCAACGCTGACCACGCAGCGATCATCGACGCGCAGAAGAAGCGCCTTGGCACAAAGCGCGGCTTCATTTCCGTCAAGTCCAACTGCTCTATCCAGAGCTACGTTCCGGCTCTCTCCCCGCTGAGAAAGTTCGGCATCAAGAATATCCTCGCATGCACATACCAGGCAATTTCCGGCGCTGGCAAGACCTTCGAGACATGGCCTGAGATGGTAGACAACCTTATTCCGTACATCGGTGGTGAGGAAGAGAAGTCCGAGCAGGAGCCGCTGAAGGTTTGGGGTCACATCGAGGGCAATGAGATCGTCAAGGCTCAGTCCCCGCTGATTACTACACAGTGCCTGAGAGTTCCGGTTTCCAACGGTCACTTCGCAGCTGTATTCGTAAACTTCGAGAACAAGCCCTCTATGGACGAAATCAAGAAGATCTGGGCTGAATATTCCGGCGAGCCGCAGGCTCTCAAGCTGCCGTCCGCTCCCAAGCAGTTCATTCACTATTTTGAGGAGGACAACATGCCCCAGGCTAAGCTGCACCGCAATCTTGAGGGTGGTATGGCAGTTTCCGTCGGCAGACTTCGTCCTGATACAATGTTCGATTACAAGTTCGTTTGCCTTTCCCACAACACTCTGAGAGGCGCTGCAGGCGGTGCCGTTGAAATGGCTGAGCTGCTTGCTGCAAAGGGCTACCTCGACTGATAATTCCGCGAAAGGATAACCCATGAAAAAGACTATTTTTACCGGCGTAGGCACCGCTATTGTCACCCCAATGAACGCTGACGGCTCCATCAATTATGACGAATTCGGCAAGCTGCTGGATTTCCAGGTGGAGAACGGCGCGGACGCGATAATCGTATGCGGCACCACCGGCGAGGCTTCCACCATGCCCGACGACGAGCATCTTGAGTGCATCGGCTATGCAGTTAAGAGAGTTGCGCACAGAGTTCCTGTTATTGCAGGCACCGGCGCTAACGATACCGCTCACGGCATCAGACTTTCCGCTGCTGCTGAAAAGCTCGGCGCGGACGCTCTGCTGCAGGTGACGCCTTACTACAACAAGGCTTCCCAGAGAGGCCTGGTGAAGCACTTCACAGCCATCGCAAACAGCGTCAAGATACCGATAATCCTTTATAATGTTCCCAGCCGCACCGGCTGCAACATCTCCATCGATACATACAAGGAACTGGCAAAGGTTCCCAATATCGTTGCAACCAAGGAAGCAAGCGGAAATATGTCCCTTGCGGCTGAGATCGCTGCTTATACCGATCTCGATATCTATTCCGGCAACGACGACCAGCTGATGCCGATTCTTTCCCTTGGCGGCAAGGGCGTTATTTCGGTTACTTCCAACCTCATGCCCGGGGAGAAGCACGACGAGGTCGCACTCTTTAACGAGGGCAAGATCGCAGAAGCGCTGGCTATCCAGGCAAAGATACTGGCCTTCGAGAAGGCTCTGTTCATGGACGTGAACCCCATTCCCGTCAAGGAAGCTCTCAATATCATGGGCTTCAAGGCTGGCGAATGCAGACTTCCGCTGTGCTCTATGTCTGAGGAGCAGACAGCTAAGCTCAGAAGCGCAATGGAACCTCTCGGTCTGGTAGGAAAGATCAAGTAAATACACCGGGCGGAATTTTATTTTCCGCCCGATATACTACCTTGCAGCAATGCTAAAATCTGAAAGGAATTACAAATGACAGAAATAGCAATAACCGGCGCATGCGGCAGAATGGGCAGAGTTATCGCCGGGCTGGTAAAGGACCGCGCTGACTGCGAGATAATCGCGGGCGTTGACGTTGCCGGCGAACAGTACAGCGATTTCCCGATAGTGAAGAAAGTGTTCGATCTGCCGAAAAAGCCCGATGTTATCATTGATTTTTCGCATCCGTCGGCATTGCCTGACCTGCTCAGCTACGGCAAGATGAACAACGTTCCGCTGGTTCTCGCGACCACCGGCTACACCGATGAGGAGCGCGCGCAGATAACCGCTGCTTCCGCGCAGATACCGGTGTTCTTCACGTTCAACATGTCGCTGGGAATAAACCTGCTGGTGGAACTCGCACGTAAGGCGACGCAGATACTCGGCGGTCAGTTCGATATCGAGATAGTCGAGAAGCACCACAACCAGAAGAAGGACGCGCCCTCCGGCACTGCGATAATGATCGCAGAAGCAATAAACGAGGAACTCGGCGGCAAGGATCATTTCGTTTACGACCGCCACAGCGTCAGAAAGCCCCGCGACAAGGACGAGATAGGCATGCATGCAATACGCGGTGGCACCATCGTCGGCGAGCATGATATTATCTTTGCGGGACACGACGAGGTAATAACGCTGTCGCATTCCGCGCAGTCGAGGGAAGTATTCGCAAACGGCGCTGTAAACGCAGCGGTTTTCCTTGCAGGGAAGCCCGCGGGAATGTACGCTATGTCTGATCTTATCAAGGAGGCATAATATGAATATTACAGTTACAGAAAACGTATCCGCAGTGACATTTAACAATGTGCCGCTGTACAAGACCATCATGGAGGACACCCTGACCGCAGTGGCAGAGGCAGGCATCAATATTGACATGATCTCCATGACTGCGCCGACTTCCGAGCGTTTTGGCTTCGGCTTCACGCTGGACGATGACGATATGCCGAAACTCCTGACGGTTGTAAAGCACCTCAAGGAAAAGCACGACATCACCCCGATGATAAACAGCAGCAATCGCAAGATAGTCATCAAGACCGGTGAGATGGAAGCGCAGGCAGGCTTCGCGGCAAAGGTTTTCAACCTGCTCAATAAGATCGACGCTATGATACTCCTGATAACCACCGGCGTTGACGAGATCTCCGTGCTTATCCGCGAGAGCGACGGCGAGGCTGCAGAAGCTGGTTTGAGGGAGCTGTTCAAGTGAGCGTCCTGAATATCATTTCCACCGCCGCCGCAACTGCTGAAGCTTCCACACACGAAGCGACTATAAAGGACGCAGTTGACGACCTGGTGCAGCACCCTGAGGAAACTGCCTCGAAACTCGGCGAATTCTTTCAGAATATGTGGAATTCCATCATACACGGAATTCCGACCATAATCCTTGCGATTGTCGTACTGATACTCGGGCTCATCATCTGCAAGCTTGTCCTGAAAGTCCTGAGCAAGGGACTTGACCGCACAAGGCTCGACCTGACTGTAAATAACTTCGTCAAGCAGTGCTGCAAGATAGTGCTTTACGTGCTGCTTGTGACGATAGTGCTTTCCGTGCTGGGAATTCCGGCTACGTCGATAATCACAGTCATCGGTACTGCAGGCGTTGCAATCGGCCTTGCGCTGCAGAACAGCCTTTCCAATGTTGCAGGCGGTATTATGCTGCTGATAAACAAGCCGTTCAAAATCGGAGATTACATCATGGTTTCCGGCGTGAGCGGAACTGTAAAGCAGATAACGATACTGTATACCAGGCTGGATTCCGACTCCAACCAGGCGATATTTATACCAAACGGACAGGTTTCCGGTGCGGTTGTCACCAACAATAACACAAACGGTACGCGCCGCGTTGATCTGAAGTTCTCGATAAGCTACGAGGACGACTACCAGAAGGCGCGCGAGATAATTCTGCAGGTGCTCAGCCGCAACGAGAAGATACTCACGGATCCCGCGCCCACAGTACGCATGATAGAGCATGCCGCAAGTTCGATAAACATTGCAGTGCGCCCATGGTGTAAGGCAGCCGATTACTGGGAGGTGTACTTCTCAGTTATGGAGGAAATACGCGCGGCGTTCATTGCAGGCGGCATTTCGATACCGTTTGACCAGCTGGACGTACACGTTGTAAAAGAATAATTTCAAATGGCAGGAGCGATTTTCCTGCCATTTTTTCTGCTTGATCGTATTTCTGATGCATAATTATTCAAAAAACACTTGAACTAAATTCAAAAGTGTGGTATACTAAAATAGATATATTATGTTCCCTGAAACTAACAGGAGGTAAATATGGAAAAGAGATCAAACAAGCCGGTCGGCAGCATAAAGGTTTCCGACAGCGTTATCGTCAAGATGGCAGAACTGGCAACGGCTGAGATCGACGGCGTTTATTGCCGCGGTCAGGCGCCCGCGCCGTCTAATACAAGGTCAAAGGTGCTCGGTCCGGTGCGTGCAAGACTCGGTGCAGAAACAGCCGAGATACATGTTGACATCATCGTGCTTGAGGGTTACAATGCAGTGAATGTCGCTGAGAATGTACAGAAGAGCATAAAGTCCGCGATACAGAGCATGACAAATTTCACCGTGACTAAGGTGGACGTCAATGTCGCAGGCATAAAATTCAAGGAGAGCGCTGAATAAGCGCTGCAGGAGAGAATATGGAAGAAAAGCTTACAAGACGTGAAGTGCGCGAGGGCGCGTTTATTATACTTTATCAGATGATGTTCGGGCAGGAACTCGGAGAGATCATCGAGGCAGACGAGGAGTCGCTCGGCCTTGCCAGAAACCATGAAACGGACGCCATTGTAAAGGGCGTTATGGCGCACGACGAGGAACTCACCGCACTCATTGCAAAGTACAGCACCACAAGGTCTGTTGCGAGAATCTCCAAGGTGAACCTTGTGCTGATGAAGATCGCGATTTTCGAGATGAAGTATAACGACAAGGTGCCTGGAGCGGCGGCAATAAACGAGGCTGTCGAACTTGGCAAGAAGTACGCCTACAAGCAGGATTGCAGCTTTATCAACGGCGTGCTGAACTCCTGCCTTGAGGAGATAGAGAATGACAGGGATTAAGCCCCCTGTAGTTTCCGTCACGCAGGTCAACCGCGTGGTGGGAATGCTCATAAAGGGCGACAGACGGCTTGCAAATGTCGCGGTGAGGGGGGAGATCTCCAATTTCACGCGGCATTACAAAACGGGTCATCTGTATTTCACGCTCAAGGATGAAAGTACGCAGCTTAAAGCCGTGATGTTTGCCGGCAATGCCGCCCACCTGGAATTTGACCCGGACAACGGCGACAAGGTGGTGTGCTACGGCGCGATAACCGTTTACGAGCCGAACGGCGTGTACCAGATTAACTGCTCGGATATGGAGCCGGACGGCGCAGGCGAGCAGGCAAAGGCGCTTGAGGAACTTAAAAAGCGCCTTGCGGCACAGGGACTTTTCGACCAGAAGCGCCCGCTGCCGAAGCTTCCAAAATGCGTTGCCGTGATAACCTCCGCGGGAGGAGCGGCTCTGCAGGACGTGATAAACATTGTTTCCCGCAGGTGCCCGGTGGTGAAGCTGACAGTCATTCCGGCGAAAGTTCAGGGGGAGGGCGCCGACATTTCGGTCGCAGCTGCCCTTAACCGCGCGCAGGACACCGACGCCGACGTTATCATTTTCGGGCGCGGAGGAGGTTCCGCTGAGGACCTGAGCGCGTTCAATTCCGAGGTGGTCGCGCGGGCTGTGTATTCCAGCAGGATACCGACGATTTCTGCGGTGGGGCATGAAACTGATTTCAGCGTTGCCGACCTGGTCGCAGATATGAGGGCGCCCACGCCATCGGCTGCGGCTGAGCTTGCAGTCCCGGAGATCAGCGTTATTTCCGCGGCAATAGAGGGAACCATGGAGCAGATACGCGCAGGATATCTGAGGAGGCTTTCCGAGAGCGAGCGTTCCCTTGAAGCGCAGATGGCGCTTATTTCGGCGCTTTCCCCGCGCAGCAGGCTGAATAACGCAGAACAGCGGCTGGATGAACTCACCGCGAGGATACGCACCGGCATGCATAATCGTCTGGACCGCGCGGAACAGTCCCTGAAAGCGACTGCCAGCGTTATTTCGGCGCTGGACCCTCTCGGCGTTATGGCAAGGGGATTTTCGCTGACGAGTAATGAAAATGGCATCGTTACTGCTTCATCGCAACTGAGCGTCGGCGACAGCGTTACTGTGAAGCTGTCCGAGGGTTCCGTTAAGGCAAGCGTTACTGAAATACTTTCGTAGAGGTAGAATATGGATTTTGAAAAGGCAATGGGCAGGTTGGCTGAAATATCCGCGAAAATGAGCGGCGGCGAGCTTTCCCTTGAGGACTCCATGAAGCTGTACGCCGAGGCTGCTCAGCTTACTAAGGAGTGCCGTGAATACATTCAGAAAGCACGTCTGCAGGTGGAAAAGCTGGAAGCGGCAGAGTGAACCGGAGGGGTTTAGTTGGATAAGGAAACAGTTAAGGAGCGGCTGCGAGATTACGCCGAAATGACGGAACGCGCCATAGACCGTTACATTCCCGAGCGGGAGTGCCTGCAGAAAAACGTCATACTTGCGGCAAGGCACAGCCTGACAGCAGGCGGAAAGCGTCTGCGCCCGGCGCTGGTCATGGAATTCTGCCGCGTCTGCGGTGGAGAGCCGGAAAGCGCATTGCCGGTAGCGTGCGCGATAGAGATGATGCATACATTCTCGCTGATACACGACGACCTGCCGTGCATGGACAACGACGACATGCGCCGCGGGAAGCCCAGCTGCCACAAGGCATTCGGAGAAGCCAACGCGCTTCTTGCCGGTGACGCGCTTGCGATACTCCCTGCGCAGGTCATTGCAGAAGCAGGAATAAAGGGCACGATAACGCAGTCCGCAGCGCTGAAAATAATTGCGCTGCTGGGCGAGCAGGCGGGCATTTTCGGCATGATAGGCGGTCAGGTTATCGACACCGAGAATGAGGGCAAAAAGCTCCCCGAAAACGTTCTGCTGGAGATGTACCGCATGAAAACCGGGGCGCTGCTGGAATTCTGCTGCCGCGCCGGAGTTATCGCAGCCGGGGGCGGCGCTGACCTGCAGCTTGCCGCGGGGACTTACGCAAAGAAGCTGGGACTTGCGTTCCAGATAATAGACGATATCCTTGACATGACCGCTGATGAAAAGGTGCTGGGCAAGCCCGTCGGCAGCGACGCAGAAAGCGGAAAATACACATACGCTGCCATAGTTGGACTTGAAAAGGCGAGGGCAGAGGCAGCGCGCCTTACAGACGAGGCGGTGCAGGCGCTTGGGGCGTTCAGCGACAGGGAATTCCTGACGGGGCTGACCATGTACCTGCTTGACAGAAAATACTGACGCCCGGAGGGAAGTTTGACAGATGAATATTTTTATGGCTAATCCGACGATAACCGTCGGGCTTATCTCGTTCGTTTCGGCGCAGATAATCAAGACAGCCCTTTACGCGATAAAGCAGAAGACGTTCAACCCCGAGCGCATTACCGGCGCAGGGGGAATGCCGTCCTCTCATTCGGCGCTTGTGGTTTCGGTCTCGCTGTATCTGCTCCGGCTTGAGGGCTTCGGGAGCACTACGTTCGCGCTGTCGATGATGATGCTCGGCGTCGTTATTTACGACGCGCTCAGCGTGCGCTATAATGCCGGGCTCCACGGCAAGGAGCTGAATCGTCTGCGTAAGGTCATTGATGAAATGGACGACGAGATATCCAGGCTTGGCGGCGAGGAGCTCAAGGACGAGAAACTCGACGAAATGTCCGACCGCAAGGAATTCAAGGAGTTCCTAGGGCATAAGCCCATCGAGGTGCTTGCGGGCGCGCTGCTGGGAATACTCATAGCGATGGTATTTCCGCTGCCGCAGTAAATCCAGCTGCCGTAATAAGGCTGTCGGAGGCAATGATGATACTTGACAATGATATAGACCACGAAAAGATATCCAAGATGACACTGCCGGAGCTTAAACAACTCTGCCGGGAAATGCGGCGCTGCATTCTGAACACCGTGACTGAAAACGGAGGACACCTGTCCTCCAACCTCGGCACGGTGGAACTGACGGCGGCGCTTCATTTTGTTTTTGACGTTAAGACAGACCGCATCGTCTGGGACGTAGGTCACCAGGCTTACGCGCACAAACTGCTGACGGGGCGTTACGACCAGTTCAGCACGCTGCGCAGCAAGGGCGGTATTTCCGGGTTCACCAGGCGCAGCGAGTCGCAGGCGGACGCGTTCATCTCAGGGCACAGCAGCACGTCCATTTCTGCCGCGTACGGTATTGCCAGCGCCATGAGGCTGCAGGGTAAGCACGGCAGCGTTGCCGCAGTCATAGGCGACGGCGCGCTCACCGGCGGAATGGCGTACGAGGGGCTGAACAACGCGGGCAAGAGCCGTGCGCCGCTGGTGGTAGTCCTGAACGACAACGGAATGTCCATTTCCAAGAGCACCGGCGCGCTGGCAAGATACCTTGCGCATATACGTTCCACGAGGAAATATTATTGCGCCAAGGAGCATGTGAAATCCGTGCTCTCTGCGGTCCCGATAGTCGGCGACAAGCTGGAGAAAACTATCCGCACCGCAAAGGGACTGATAAAGGACGCAATCTACGACAGCAGCAACATGTTCGAGAATTTCGGCTTTCAGTACATCGGTCCGGTGAACGGGCACGACCTTGAGGACCTGATAGAAGCGCTTTCAGTCGCAAAGATAATGCGCAGACCCTGCGTGGTGCATGTTTTCACCACCAAGGGGAAGGGCTGGCACCCCGCTGAGGACAATCCGGGTGAATACCACGCGGTGTCAAAGAAATCGACTGCGGCAGGACTGAGTTTCAGCGAGGTTTTCGGCAGGGAACTGGAGCGGCTCGGGAAGTCGGACAGCCGTATCTGTGGCATTACCGCGGCTATGAAATACGCAACGGGCATGAATTATTTCTGCAGTTCCTGCGGGGAGCGGTATTTTGATGTCGGCATTGCGGAACAGCACGCGGTGACGTTCGCGGCTGGGCTTGCGGTAGAGGGAATGCTGCCGGTTTTCGCGGTGTATTCCACATTCCTGCAGCGCGGTTTCGACCAGGTGGTGCACGACTGCGCCATTGAAAAAACGCATGTGGTGCTTGCCATTGACCGTGCGGGATTTACCGGAGAGGACGGCGAAACGCACCAGGGCATTTTCGACGCTTCAATGCTGTCGATGATACCGAATACTACGGTGTATTCCCCCGCGAATTTCGAGGAACTGCGCATGTGCATGAGCCAGGCGCTTTACAACACTGAGGGCGTGGTCGCTGTGCGCTATCCCAAGGGTGGGGAACCGGCTGCGGATATCAGACCCGGCACGGAATACGACCATTCCGGCAGGCACGGCAGCACGCTTGCGGTAAGCTACGGAAGGCTTTCCGGGGAAATGACGCGCGCTTCGCGGGAGGCTTCCTTAAAGGGTGCACCGGTGGACTGGCTCCGGTTGGTGAAGATAACCCCGCTGCCCGAGGAAGCGCTGGAAAAGGCGCTGGAATACGACCGCATAGTGTTCTTTGAAGAGGGAATACTGCGCGGTGGAATTGCAGAGCAGTTCGGGGCAGCGCTGCTCGAGCGCGGTTACGCGGGGAGCTTTGAGGCAGTCGGCGCGGACGGCAGATTTGTCCCGGCAGGGACGGTGCAGGAGCAGCTTGAGATGTTCGGGCTCGACCGCGCTTCAATGACGGAGCGGCTTGAAAGCAACTGATGGAGGAACTATGCGGCTTGATGTTTATTTAACTGAAAACGGAATGTGCAAAAGCCGCACGGCAGCGCAGTCCCTGATAAAAAGCGGCGGAGTGTCGCTGAATGGAAAGGCGTGCGCCAAGCCCTCCCAAGAGGTCGCGGAAGCGGATAAGGTTGAAATCACCGTCGAGCAGCTCCGTTACGCTGGCAGGGGAGGACTGAAGCTGGAAGCGGCGCTGGAGCAATTCCGGCTGGATATTACCGGCGCCGAGTGTATCGACATCGGCTCTTCCACCGGAGGTTTCACGGACTGCATGCTCCAGCACGGCGCAGCGAAAGTCTATGCCGTGGACGTCGGGCGCGACCAGCTGGTGGATTTCCTGCGCAGTGACCCGCGGGTGGTTTCCATGGAGCAGACCGATATACGTACAGCGGAGCTTCCGCAGGTGGATTTTATCGGCACTGATGTTTCGTTTATTTCGCTGAAACTCATTCTTCCGCATATCTTCCGGCTGCTGAAAAGCGGAGGGCGCGCAGTGGCGCTCATCAAGCCGCAGTTTGAAGCGGGAAAGGCTAATCTCAGCAAAAAGGGGATAGTCCGCGATGAGCGCGTGCGGCTGAAAATACGAGATGATATCGCGGGATTTGCGCGGGGCTGCGGATTTGCGGTGTCAGGCATGGCGCCGTCCCCGATAACCGGTGGGGACGGAAACGTGGAGTATCTGATGTGTCTGGAAAAGGGCTGATATCATGAACAAGAATACCGAAAAACGCGTTATAATTTCATACAACCGCAGGGACAGGAATTCCGTCAGGATAGCCGAGGACATCTGCGCGGAGCTTACTGCCGCCGGTATCACGCCGCTTTCGCTGAAATACGACGACGGCAGCACCGGGGGACTTAACGGTGCGCAGTCCACGGAAAGCGGAGAGGGCTGCCTTTGCATGATAACCGTCGGCGGCGACGGCTCGATAATCTCCCACGGAAAGCTTGCGGCTGTCTGGGAAATTCCGCTGCTGGGCGTGAACACCGGACGGCTGGGCTTTATGGCAAATCTGGAGCCGTCGGAGATAAAGCGCATTCCCGGGATAATTCTGGGGGAATTCCGCGTCAGCAGGCGCATGATGATGTCTGTGGAAGTCAGCTATGCCAACGGTGGAATGCTCCATCAGAACACGCTGAATGACGTCGTTGTTTCCCGCGACAGCAAGTCAAAGCTGCCGGAATTCTGCGTGTACTGCGGAGAAACAGAGGTTTCCCGGCTGCGTGCGGACGGAGTGATTTTCAGCACGCCCACCGGGTCCACGGCATATTCGCTTTCGGCAGGCGGGCCGATAATCGACCCCGCTATGAAGTGCATAGAGTACACTGCATTATGCCCGCATTCCCTGTTTTCGCGCCCCATGCTTTTTTCAGCGGAGCGCACGGTGCAGCTGCGGGTGAATTCCTACCAGGACAGCCGCGTGACGATAAGTTTCGACGGGGACAGCGGTTATCCTTTTGGCGACGGCGACGTGCTGACGATGCGCTCCGGTGGGCCGGACCTCATGCTGATAGAAACCGGAGAGGGATTTTTCGGCTCTGTCAACCGCAAGCTTATGCAGCCGCTGCGATGAATGTTTTTGTGGGATTTCGGAGGTTGAGATGGTACAGTGCTATGATGATTTTTGCAGAGAACTGCTGAATGCAGGCTTTTCCCTCGGTGGCGGCAGCGACAAGGGAATATACGCGGTAGTCCCCTTCGACTGGACTGAGCAGCCCGCAGGCACCCCAGTCCGCTGGCACACCGGCGACCCCGAAACAGACCCGTGGGAATGGCGCATGCGCGTACTGGAGGAGCGCAGCGACATCGCGTATGCCAAGGTATTTTTCCGGTCGAGCGGGTACATCACAGAGGAATGGTACTCGTACTTCCTCGCGGTGCGCAGGCAGGGCATGTCCTTTGAAGAAGCCTGGGAAGAGGGACGCGTATCGGAGCTTTCGCGGCGCATATACAATGCCGTGCAGGAAAACGGACGCGTGCCGATGCATGAGATAAAGCGGCTTGCGGGGCTTCGCGATGAAACCTCCGCGCACATAGAAAAGGCGATGACGGATCTGCAGATGGGCATGTTCCTGACGATATGCGGCAGGCAGCAGAAGCGCAACGCATACGGTGAACTTTACGGCTGGAGCAGCACTGTTTTCTGCACCCCTGAGGAATTCTGGCACCGTGAATTCGACGACCTGCCAGACTGCGACCAGGCGATACAGAAGATATGCGCCAGAGTTTCGCAGCTTAATCCGTCGGCGCAGGAGCGCAGAATAAGGAAGTTCATTTACGGCTGAGAGGTACGTTATGGATAAGAAACAGCGGCAGCGCATAATACTCAAGATAATCTCGTCACAGGAAGTCGAGACCCAGGAGCAGCTGGGTGAACTGCTTGAAGAAGCCGGCTGCCCGACGACCCAGGCGACGATATCCCGCGATATGCGGGAACTCAAGATACGCAAGGGAGTTTCCGGCGACGGCGTGAACTGCTATTATTCCCCGGAGTGTGAAAATCCCCCCGAATACAGCAGCGTGTTTGCGCAGGCAGTATTATCACTGGATTATGCCTTGAACACCGTGGTGATAAAGTGCCGCGCGGGGCTTGCCAATGCGGCATGCGTGGTTCTCGACGAACAGGACCTTGGCTTTGTCGTGGGGACTATCGCCGGGGACGACACGATATTTGTCCTCACAAGAACTGAAAACCATGCTGTGCAGCTGATGGAGCTGCTCAGAAAGATGATGACCAGATAAGGAGAATGACGGTTGTTACGGGAGCTTTCGATTGAAAATCTTGCGGTAATAGAAAAAGCGTCGGTGGAATTCGGCAGCAGATTTAACGTGTTCACCGGTGAAACGGGCGCCGGTAAGAGCGTTATCATCGGTGGAATAAACGCGGTGCTCGGCGGCAGGACTACAAAGGATATCGTCCGCAGCGGGGCGCCTAAGGCAGTCGTTTCCGCGCTGTTTGACGATATTTCCGACCGCGTGAAGTCCAAGCTGAACGAGCTGGGTTTTTCCGCAGAGGACGGGGAACTTGTGCTCATGCGCGAGATAACAGCCGAGGGAAAGAGCAGCGCCCGCATAAACGGGAGAGCGGCCACGGCTGCTATGCTGCGCGAGGTAGGCGAGCTGCTGGTGGATATCCACGGACAGCATGAGAACCGCATTCTCATGGACACTGACAATCAGCGGCAGATACTTGACAGCTATGGGGAACTTTCCGGCGCGCTGGAGGAATACCGCGGGGAATTCCGCAGGTTTTCGAAACTTTCCCGCAAACTGAAGGAACTCCAGGAGGAGAACCGCAACCGTGAATTACGCACGGCGCAGCTTACCGCCATCGCTGAGGAACTCGCGGAACTTGACCTTGAACACGGCGAGGGCGAGCGGCTCGAGGAGGAACTCCAGAAACTGCGCAATACCGCGAAGATACAGGGCGCGCTGTTCACCGCGAACAGCCTGCTCAACGGTGAGGAAAATCCCGGGGCGATAGACCTGGTGCGGCAGTCGATGAGTTCGCTGGCAGTAGCGGGGGCGGTGCTTCCCGAGGCGGACGTGCTGTTCCGCAGGCTGGAGGAAATTCTGCCGGAGCTTGAGGACATAAGCGGCGAAGCGGCTTCTATGGCGTTCAGCACCGACGACGCCGAGGAACGTGAAGCCGACCTGGAGGACAGAGTTTCCGCGATGAAGCACGCCTGCCGCAAGTACAACATGGACGCCGACCAGCTTGTGGATTACCTTGAGGACTGCCGCAGGGAACTGTCGCAGCTTTCCGGGCTGGACGGCGAGATAGAGCGCCTTTCCGAGGAGAAACACGAGCTTGCCGGGCATGTCAAGCGTCTTGCGGAGGAAATAAGCGAACGCCGTCGCGAGGCTTCCCAAAAGCTTTCCGCTGAAATATGCGAGGTGCTGAAATTCCTGAACATGCCGAACGTAACGCTGAGTTTTGACGTGCGCCCTGACAAGATAACGATAAACGGCATGGACGAGGTGGAGATACTTATTTCCGCAAACGCCGGCGAGGAACCAAAGCCGCTCAACAAGACGGCAAGCGGCGGCGAGCTTTCCCGCGTTATGCTTGCGATAAAGAGCGTCATGGCGGAGGGCGACGATATCCCGACGATGATATTCGACGAGGTAGACGCTGGCATAAGCGGAAGAACAGCTGCAAAGGTGGGCGTTAAACTTGCGCAGACTGCCGAGAAGCGCCAGGTGCTGTGCATCACGCATCTTGCGCAGATAGCGGCGTTGGCGCAGACCCATATGCTCATTGAGAAGCAGACTGACGACAAGCGCACCTACACCCGCATAATCCCGCTGGACCACGAGGGAAGAAAGCAGGAACTCGCGCGCATAATGGACGGCGGGCTTACCGAAAGCGGACTGAAAGCCGCCGAAGAAATGCTCGACCGCCATTGATGGAGGACAGCTCATGAAATCCGGATTTCAGCATTTCATGGAAAAAGGCGCTCTGGCGTTCCTGGCACTGTCGATGATATTTCTTGTCTGCTGGCTGGTCTGGGGACATGGAGTATTTCTCACATTGCTGATAACGTTTGCGACGTTCTTTTACCACTTTGCGGTTCGTCTGGCTGTGGGAGCGGCTGTAGACAGAATTACCGCACACGGTGTGAATTATAACGCTGCGTGGTTCAGACAAAGCAGGGCAGAGGCGAAGCTTTACCGGCTGCTGAAAGTCCACAGCTGGAAAGTGAAGCTGCCGACATATGTCCCCGGGAGTTTCTCGCTGAAAGAGAACACACCGGAGAAGGTCGTCTGCAACATGTGCTGTGCTGAAATCGTCCATGAGGTGAATGTGGCTGTAAGCTTTGTGCCGGTGGTGCTGAGCGTTGTGATTCCGGCGCTGCAAAGTACTGTTCTTGTATTTGTGCTGACTTCCGTGGCGGCTGCGATATTTGATATGCTGTTTGTGATAATACAGCGGTATAATCGACCGAGAATGCTGAAACTCATGCGGCACAGACAGAATAAAAGCACACGGTGATGTCAAACTAACAACAGACTGAAAGGAGAAACATCATGAAGCAGAAAATCACTGAATTCATATATTCTCATCGTGAAGAAATGTTTGAGATAATACGCCAGCTGGTGGAAATACCAAGCGTAAGGGGCGAGGCTGAGCCGGGCGCGCCGTTTGGCGCAGAACCGCGAAAAGCCCTCGACAAAATGCTTGAAATATGCCGCGAACACGGGCTTGTGACAAGCGTTCATGACGACGTGATGGGTACTGCGGATTATTCCCCCTGCGGAAATATCGGGCTGGGTATTCTGTGCCACCTCGACGTTGTGCCTGCAGAACCCCTCAACTGGACCTGCCCTCCATTTCAGCTGACCAGGACCAGCGGGAAGCTCCTTGGCAGAGGCGTTATAGACGACAAGGGACCCTGCGCTGCGGCGCTCATGGCATTGTATTGTGTAAAGGAACTCGGCATTCCGCTTAAAAAGGGCATTCGTCTGCTGTTCGGCACGGATGAGGAGAACGGATCCGGCGACCTGGAAATTTACCTGCGCAATAACAAGCTGCCCCCCATGGTGTTCACGCCCGACGGCTGCTTCCCGGTAATAAACATCGAAAAGGGAATGATACGCGCCGACATCACCGGAAGCTGCGAGCCTGGCAAAGTGGTGTATTTCGACGGTGGAAGCATTCCGAATGCGGTACCGGATAAGGCGGCTGCGGCTGTGCGCGGTGTCAGCTATGACGAAGTACGCGCGGCAATACAGGCAAACTGCACCGGCGCAGTGATAACAGCGGAAGCAGCGGAAAACGGCGATATAGTTATTCATAGTTCCGGCAGGTCTGCGCACGCATCCACTCCCCAGGCAGGAATAAACGCGCTGACCGCACTCATCGCGCTTCTCAACAGGTTTCCGCTTGAGGGAAAGGAGCGTGAGATTTTCAGCGGGCTGAAGCGTATGTTCCCGTTCGGTGAGACTGACGGAAAATCCGCTTCGCTGAAAATAGAGGACGAGCAGTCCGGTGAACTGACGCTTGCTTTCAGCAAATTCTCGCTCAGGGACGGGAAAATCAGTGGCTGCGTCGATATACGCTATCCCGTTTCCGCGGCGCTTGAGGACGTAGTGGCGCGCCTTTCCGCAGCGCTGGAGCATGCGGGCGTGCACTATGTAAAGGGCATCGAGGAGCAGCCGCACTGCGTTCCCGAGGACAGCGAGTTTGTTCAGAAGCTTCTGCGTGTTTACAGCGAGGTCGAGGGCGAACCCGGAAAGTGCATAGCCATCGGTGGCGGAACGTACGTACACACAGTCGATGGCGGCGTTGCATTCGGTGTGGAACGCGGCGACACGGATTATCACATGCATGGCAACGATGAGTTCATCACCGAGGACGAACTGCTGAAGGACGCGGTCCTGTTTGCGTGCGCCATAGCGGACATCTGCGGATAAAGAAATTAGGAGCGGCTAGCACCGCTCCTTTCGTCTTATTCCGCAGGCATTTTCTTTATTCCGAATACGGCTCTCAGAATTCCGGCGAATAGCTTCGGGCTTTTTAGTACGACTATTTTCATATGTACGCTCCTTTCAGTCAGCATTTTAGCAGGAATATCCCGGAAACGATAAGCACTGCGGCGACGGTGAAAAGCAGTACCTTTATCGAAAAGAACGATATGCACATCAGCGCCGCAAGGAATGCCGCGACCGCCAGTATCACTCCCAATCCGCAGTTTTTCTTGCGTCTGCGTGGTCTTCTCATGCCGTCACCCCCTCGTTTCTCTGCCTTATATTATTCCTGAGTGCGGGGAATGGTTACAGATTTGCAATAAATATGCGCAGCTGATGTCAGAGCAGTTACAAATCAATTACAGTTTTGTAACAATTATTGACAGACGGAATTGTTTGATATATAATGTGAACAACAGGATAGCTTCGAGCTTGAAAGGAGTGGCATTATATGAAAAGAAATCTTATATCATACGTGCTTATCATTTCTGCTATTATGCTTACTGGCTGCAGCGGAGGCAACGAACCCACGAGTTCAGACAGCAGCACGGCGTCGCAGAATTCCAGCGTAACTGAAAACGCTACCTCAGCGGCGACAGCAGAAGCTTCTGTGCCGGAAAGCGGTGTGACTTCCGAAGCGGCACTGCCTACAGTCACGCTTCAATGCCCGCTGGACCTTGACGGAACCACGCTTGATCTGTCAAAATTGGATTACAGCTCATACGGTGCCAGGTACTATGTTTTCCATGGGTTCGCATGGTTTGCCCACCCCACCGGAAAGGCAGTCGTCACCACAGACGGAACTGAGCCACAGCCCATAGAATACACGCTGCCTGAATTCACGCGCAGGGAAGTTGGAAATCAATTTGACGGTCTGACCCTGATTTCCGCAGACACTGAAGTTGATATCACCGACGACGGCGAGAGTTTCTTCAACGGCTGCAGCGCTGCGTTTGAGGGAACTTCCGAAATAACGGGGTATGCTTTTATTCAGCAGGAAGAAGACTACATGATGCCCAAAGGGACGATTTTCTTCATGCCCGAAGAGGGTGGCTGCAGCCTGCCGGTAATATACACAGCGTACAGCACCCTGAGTTCACCGATGTTCTACAATGACATTGGCTGGGGTAATGAATATAATCGGCAGTTTGATTTAGGCAATATAAGTGATTACGCCGACGCTGAATGGCTGTCGCAGATTCCTGCCGACGGCACCCCGGTGAGAATCACCGCTACAGTAAGCGATATAAAAATGTCGTGCTATCGAGATTCGCATAAAAGCGGAAATGGCTGGCTCAGCTGCAGTATCGATTCTCTTGAACTGGCATAACATTCACGCATAAAATAGTTTGTCCCGGGAGTAACCACTCTCGGGACATTTTGCACAAAAAACACTTTAAAAGTTTGTTTAGTATGTTAATTTACAAATTAGCTAAAATGACTTAAAATAATATTATACATATTTAATAAGTAATTGCTGGATAATGGTATGAAAGGATAAAATAATGACAAAAAAAGCCGTGACCATGAGCGATATAGCGAAAGCGATGAACGTCAGCACAGTCACCGTATCCAAGGCGCTTGGCGACCGTGACGGCGTGAGTGCCGAGCTGCGCGAGAGAATAAAGCAGAAAGCCACTGAAATGGGCTACCGCGTTCACGCAGGCGCTCACGGCACGAAGGACGGGCTGACTTACAATATCGGGATAATCGTAGCCAAGCACTTTATCAGCGACGCAAGTTCATTCTACTGGATAGTGTATCGTTACATCGTGGAACTCCTCCAGAAGCAGAACTACTACGGAATGCTGGAGGTCGTGAACGACCACAGCGGCATTATCGAGGAAATACCGAATTCCGTTCTTGACCACAAGGTCGATGGTCTGATAGTCCTGGGGCAGCTTTCCGACGATTATATTGCAAGGCTCATGTCGCACCAGCTGCCGACTGTTTTCCTGGATTTCTACAGCAGCCGCGAGGACGCTGACGCGGTTCTTTCCGACAGCTTCTACGGCGCTTATATGCTGACGAGCCACCTTATCGAGAACGGGCATCGCCGCATAGGATTCCTCGGGAGCATAAGTTCGACAAGTTCCATTCAGGACAGATATCTTGGCTATTACAAGGCGCTGCTGGAAAACCGCATTCCGCTGCGTTCAGACTGGGTGATCGGCGACCGTTCCAACGAGAGCGATATTTTCCCGGAATTTGCGCTGCCGAGCGAAATGCCCACCGCATTCGTCTGCAACTGCGACGAAACCGCATACAAGCTTGTAAATCAGCTGAAGAACGCGGGATATTCCATTCCCGATGATATTTCGGTAGTGGGATACGATAATCATATATATTCTACCATATGCAACCCGCGCCTTACGACGATCGATGTAAACAGCAGGGTGATGAGTACCGAGGCTGTGGATATTATCCTGCACAAGATACGCGACGGAAACTATCGCCGCGGCAGGACGCTCGTAACCGGAAAGTTAATCCGGCGCGAGAGCGTAAAGAAACTCACACAGGAATAAAACAAACGCCCCTCTTTCTTTCGTAGGAGGGGCGTTTGTATATCAGCGTTTGAGACTTTCCAGTATCTTGTTTGTGTGGAGATCGTCCTTATTCTGTCCGGGAACAGGATCGGGAGTAGTTACGTACATGTGTCCGTCTTTGATGAGCGAAGTTATCGCCAGGAACTCTGTGCCGATGCGTTTCGCAATTTCCTCTTCGGGGAACATGCACATCTTTGTCGCACACAGCGCGCTTATTCCGTAGGTGTAAGTCCACATGTGCTCGAACAGAACCTTTGCCTGCTCTGCGTCAAGACCGTAATCACGCATGATGACCCTGATGCATATCTCTTCAGATTCACCAAGACTGCCGAAGAAAGAGCCGGGGTTAACGGGCTTCTTGTTTTCAGTCATGAAAATCAGCTGGAACAGCTTCGGCTCTCTTATCGCGAACCTGACCATTCTGATGCCGGCTTCCTTAAAAGCCGGGGTGAAATCCTCGATTTCACGTATATAGCTGTTGAAACGCTCCATTGCGGCTTCATGCACCAGCTCAATGACCTCGTCCATGCTCTTGAATACCGTGAAGATCGGGCGTGCCGAACTTCCGAGCCATTCGCCGAGATTGCGCGTGGTGAGGAACTCGATGCCCTTTTCGCTGACGAGTTCAAGCGCTCCGTTCACGATTTCTTCTTTTGTAAATTTAGGTTTTGGCGGCATAATGCTACCTCCTTGAAAAACTAGATAAGACAACGCGGAAGTTCGCTTTGGTTAATATATATAATTGACGATTTCGCTCCGATTATTATATCATGCTTTGTCGAATTATTCAATAGATTTTCCAATTTTTATAAAACGGAGTGATATATCAAAATCATATAGCAAATATACAGTAAAGATTACCAAAGCTTGTTCCACACAGATCAGCATCTTGTGCCGTAAGCGCGGTATTTGCAGGTATCCTTGGCGTTGCAGTCCTCGCAGCTGCGTCGCTTCTTTTCAAGCTCACCGCGGAAAAGCCCCACCACGCCGATGATGGTTTTCCTGGGCGTGAGCATATTCGTAGCCGTGCAGCAGACGCCGATCTTTCTCACTGCGTCAACGGAAGCGATGAGCAGCGGCGCGCATTCGATCGGGAAGTCGCCGTATCCTGCGCCGTAGCACCATGTGGTGCTGTATCCGGGCATATTCGCGAGGATATCCTGGCGCGCGTTTTCGTTGACCTGTTCGATCATGGCATTAGCCAGCGCGTCGGTGATCACAGCCTTCATGGAGTCCGAAACGTCCAGCTTTTTGAGGTATCTGTCAGTATCGGAAGAAAGCGTGGAGCACAGCACAGCCGCCTTGTCGCAGCCGCGCAGATGTTCAGCGATGTCCTTTCCCTCAAGCATGAAATCGCAGTCGGAGAGGTAAAGCTCGTGCCCGCTCCTGATTATGCTGAATACGCGCCATACATACTGCGGTCTGGCTTCCTTGAGTAATTCCTGCTCGCATTCGTCGATAACGGCGCTGATACGGGCGTCGGGCTCTTCCGTGTAGCCCATGTAGCGCAGTGCTTCAGCACGGTTTATCTGGGTTATTTCACTTGTCACAGCGTATCACCTTTTCTATGCTTTCACTGATTTTTCTTGCAACGTAAGGGTTGTTCATGGTGTAGAGGTGTATTCCGTCCACGCCCTGGGCAATCAGGTCGATTATCTGGTCAACTGCATAAGCGATGCCGGCGTCGCGCATTGCTTCGGGGTTATCGCCGTAGCGGTTGATCATCTTCGTGAATTTCAGGGGCAGGCTGGCGCCGCACATGGTCACCATTCTCTGGACGGATTTTGCGTTCGTGCAGGGCATGATACCGGCTTCTATCGGTACGTTGATACCCGCAATGCGCGCTTTTTCCAGGAAGTTGATGAACGAGCCGTTATCGAAGAACAGCTGCGATATCAGGTGGGAAGCGCCTGCGTCCACCTTTTTCTTGAGGTTATGTATGTCGTCCACCATGCTGGCGCATTCCGGGTGAACCTCGGGGTAGCAGCCGCCGGAAAACGACAGGTTTGAGCGCGGTTTCATGTATTCGATGAGGTCGCTTGCATGAAGGAATTCGTGCTTCGGCGGGATATTCGGGTTGATGTCTCCGCGCAGCGCGAGTACATTCTCGACGCCGTTTGCTTCGAGTTCCTTTATCTTCTCATCAATATCCGCATGGGTGGAATTGACGCAGGTGAGGTGCGCGATGGACTCGGTGCGGCAGTGTTCCTTTATTCTTCTTACGAGGTCTATCGTGGAAGCACCCGCAGCGGTTCCACCGGCGCCGTATGTGACGCTGATGAAATCAGGGTGCAGGTCGCCAAGCTGTTCCAGCGTGTCGTAAATTACGGAAACATCGTTGTCCTTTTTCGGTGGGAAAACCTCGAAAGAGAACACAGTGTGCCCGTCCTTGAATAACTCAGGTATTTTCATCTGTATCTCCGATCAGTTTTCTGCAAGGTATTTTTTGAGAGCCTCTGCGATCTGTGCAGGACATGATGTGGGCTTGCTGCCGCAGGTTATGCCTTCAAGACGGTCGATGACGTCCTGGAGCTTCATGCCGACAACAAGGGAACCGATGCCTTTTAGGTTGCCGTTGCAGCCGCCTATTACCTCGAGAGACTTTATAACGCCGTCCTCGATATCGAAAACCATTTTGCGGGAGCATACGCCCCTGGGAATATATTCGTAAGTCATTTTTATACCACCTTGATTTTATTATTTGCCGCTTTTGAGCCATTCGTCAGCCACTGCGTCTGCAACTGCGTCCGCAACGGATTTATCCAGCGCGCTGGGGATTATATAGTCCACGGAAAGCTTGTCGTCAGTAACCAGGGCTGCGATAGCGTGGGCAGCTGCGAGCTTCATTTCCTCGGTGATAGCCTTTGCGCGTACCTTCAGTGCGCCCTTGAACACACCCGGGAATACCAGTACGTTATTTATCTGGTTGGGGTAGTCGCTTCTGCCGGTGCCGACGATGTAGGCGCCGCTCTGCTTTGCGAGGTCGTAGGTTATCTCGGGCTCGGGGTTTGCCATCGGGAAAAGCACGGGCTTTTCAGCCATGGACTGTATCATCTCGGGTGTAACGAGGTTCGGCTTGGAAACGCCGACGAATGCGTCCGCGCCCTTGAGTGCGTCAGCGAGGCTGCCCTTGATGTTGCGCTTGTTGGTGAGCTTAGCCATCTCAGCATGGGCAGGATTTGAGTATTCCTCATCGCGGTTGATGATTCCGCAGAGGTCTACCATTATAAGGTCGCCTACGCCGAGCTTCAGCAGGAACTTGCCGATAGCGATACCGGCAGAACCGGCGCCGTTGATGACTACGGTGATATCGGAAAGCTTCTTGCCTGCAAGCTTTATCGCGTTTATCATAGCTGCGCCGACAACGATAGCGGTTCCGTGCTGGTCGTCGTGGAATACCGGGATATCCAGTCTTTCCTTGAGCTTTGCTTCGATCTCGAAGCAGCGGGGAGCGGAGATGTCTTCCAGATTTATTCCACCGAAGCTGTCGGAAATAAGTTCGATGGTTCTAACTATCTCGTCGGGGTCCTTGCTCTTAACGCAGAGAGGGAATGCGTCAACGCCGCCGAATTCCTTGAAAAGGCAGCACTTTCCCTCCATTACGGGCATTCCCGCAAGACCACCGATGTCGCCAAGACCCAGCACAGCCGTGCCGTCGGTGATGACTGCAACGAGATTGCTGCGGCGCGTCAGCTTGTAGGAAAGGTCGGGGTCCTTTGCGATCTCAAGGCAGGGCTGCGCAACGCCGGGGGTATACGCAAGGGAGAGATCCTCGCGGGTGTTGATGGGCGCGCGGGATACTACCTCGATTTTTCCACCCCATTCATAGTGCTTCTGTAATGCTTTTTCTTTGATATCCATGTTGTTTCCCTCTTAAATATGTATTTATGCTTTACCCTTATGGGTGATTATCCTGTTCAGCGAGTCCTCGGGGGTCGTGTTTGAGCCGATCTGTATCGCGTAATGGTTATAGAACCCGTGGAAGTCCGAGCCTCCCGTTACCAGAAGACCGTTTGCCGAAGCGATTTCCTGCAGTTCCTTGCGGTAGTTTTCATCGGCGCTCTGGTGCCATACCTCGACGCCGTCTATCTCGTGCTTTGCTGCGAGCTCCTCAAGAAGCGCGGCGCTGTCGTATACTTTAGGGTGCGCCATGACTGAGATACCGCCGGAAGCGCGTATCAGCGTGGTCACGAAGTGCACGTCCGGGTAGAAGTCAGCTTCGGAAGCGACTTCCGCAGCGCATATGCCCTCGTTTACGTCGAAAATGGAGTCGTAAACGTCGCCGTAAAGTTCGGTGGTGTAGCCGTAATCCATCAGGGCGTGCATGATGTGGCATTTGTATATTGCCTTGCTCCCCGCGGAATAGCGCAGAATGCTCTCGAGCGTGATGGGGTATTTGTCCAGAACCTTGACCGCCATTTCCTTGCCCAGTTCCATTCTGCCGGTGGAAGTGCGCAGGCAGAGTCCCTCGAGCCTGTCTGGCTTTGCGGGCATGTAGCACAGAATATGTACCTTTTTCTTGCGGTCGTTGTCGAACGCGGAGAATTCCACGGCAGGGATAACATTCACGTTATAGCGCTTTCCCAGTACCGCTGAGCGGGAAAGGGAAGCCAGGCTGTCATGATCGGTGATCGCAAGGCAGCGGACGTCGTTTCTGTCCGCCTGACGGATAACGTCGGAAATGCCGAGAGAGCCGTCGGAAATAGTCGTGTGGCAATGCAGATCTGCTTTCATTTAGTCACCTCGTCTGTATATAGATCCGGCTCAGCCGGAGATCAGGGACGTTAGGGCGTGCAATGCAGCCGTCAGTAAAACAGCACATACACCAATTTATATTATACCACTTCTGCGGATTTAATGCAAGTGTTTTTTTATGATTTACATGAAATACGCTGTTTGGCACCATATATGGACATTGCCAGCTGAGTTTCATGAAAAATATACGCTTGCGTGAATATTATTCATCGCAAAAAATGCTGCGAACCTCTTGAATTTTCAGACCGAGTATGATATAATATTTGTGATTATTCAGGAAGAAGTGTGAAAAGACACCGACATAATTCCTGATTAAAGTAATGAACAACAGGAGGAACATCTCATGGCAGACATTCAGAAGCTTTATGACCTGTGGCTCGCTAAGGCAGTCGCTGACCCAGACCTCAAGAAGGAACTTGAGAGCGTAAAAGACGACGAGGACGGCAAGAACGATCGTTTCTACCGCGACCTTGAGTTCGGCACCGGTGGACTTCGCGGCGTTATCGGCGCAGGCACTAACAGAATGAACATATATACCGTAAAGAAAGCTACTCAGGGTCTTGCTGAGTACATTCTCGCAAGCGGTGAGAAGAAGGCAGTGGCTATCTCTTACGACAGCCGCATCAAGTCCGATTACTTCTCCAAGGGCACTGCAGAGGTGCTTGCTGCCAACGGCATCAAGGTATATATTTACAGGGAACTCATGCCCACCCCCATGCTGTCCTGGGCAGTGAGAGCGCTGGACTGCGGCGCAGGCGTTATGGTGACCGCAAGCCACAATCCCGCTAAGTACAACGGCTACAAGGTATATGGCAACGACGGCTGCCAGCTTACTCTCGAGGCTGCCGAGGCTGTTCTCTCCAAGATAAACAATATCGATATCTTCGAGGGCATCAAGTCCGTTGATTTCGACAAGGCTGTTGCTGACGGCATGATCAGCTTCATCGGCGATGATGTTATCGACGCTTACATCGCAAAGGTCAAGGAGCAGGGTCTGCATACCGACCTGGTTGCTTCCAGCGGTCTTAAGGTAGTTTACACACCTCTTAACGGTACAGGCAACAAGCCCGTTCGCCGTATTCTCAAGGAGATCGGCGTAAAGGACGTTGTAGTTGTTCCCGAGCAGGAGAACCCTGACGGAAACTTCCCGACCTGCCCGTTCCCGAACCCCGAGATCAAGGAGGCGCTTGCCGTAGGTCTGAAGCTTTGCGAGACCGAGAAGCCCGACCTGCTGCTCGCTACCGACCCTGACTGTGACCGTGTAGGTATCGCAGTTCCCGACGGCGACCACTATGAGCTGTTCACTGGTAATGAAGTCGGCGCGCTGCTTCTGGAATACATCTGCAAGGAGCGAATCGCACTCGGCACAATGCCCAAGAACCCGGTTGCTGTAAAGACTATCGTTACCACCGACATCACAAAGGCGATCTGCAAGAAGTACGGCGTTGAGCTGCGCGAAGTGCTCACAGGCTTCAAGTTCATCGGCGAGCAGATCGGCTTCCTGGAGGCCAAGGGCGAAGAGAACCGCTACATCTTCGGTTTTGAGGAGAGCTACGGCTACCTGGCAGGCGGCTATGTACGCGACAAGGACGCTGTCGTTGCTTCCATGCTCATATGCGAGATGGCTGCATTCTATCGCACCAAGGGCATTTCCCTTATCGAAGCGAGAAAGAGAATGTACGACGAGTACGGCGTTTACTTCAACAAGCTTGAGAACTTCACCTGCGAGGGCGCAAGCGGCATGGAACGCATGAGCGAGATCATGACCGACCTCAGGACAAACGGTCCGAAGTCCATCGGCGGCCTGGCTGTTGAGGCTGTTGCGGATTACGAGGCTTCCGTAAAGACATACACCGACGGCAAGACTGAGAAGATCACCCTGCCGAAGTCCAACGTTATCACATTCTTCCTGCAGGACAATGCGAGCGTAGTTATCAGACCCTCCGGCACTGAGCCCAAGATCAAGGTTTACTACACCACCACCGGCGCTAAGAAGGAGAACGCAGTTGCCCTCCAGCAGAAGCTTTCCGCTGATTTCACCAAGGCGCTCGGTTTCTGATTGGAATTAAGTTCCATGTAGAACGAATATTTTTCAGAAAATTTCTGAAAACCTATTGCAATTTGTGAAAAGTTGTGATAAAATATATAATTGTAATGACTATGTCAAGGTCTGAACCGCTGATGGTAAGCAAACCAGGGTTTGACATATATGGATTGAGGTGAAATTCATGAAAGAAGGTATTCATCCCGTATACGAAGCTACTGTAATCAGATGCGCTTGCGGTAACGAGATCCCGACACGCTCTACCAAGAAGGACATCAGAGTAGAAATCTGCTCCAAGTGCCATCCGTTCTTCACCGGTAAGCAGAAGCTGGTTGACTCCGGCGGACGTGTTGACAGATTTAAGAAGCGCTACAACATGGGCAAGTAATTGTTCAACCGGTAGACTGAAAGTAGTTAAAAACACACGCTCGGATTCCCTGCGTGTGTTTTTGCGTATAAGGAGGTACTTTTGGAGTATAAGACCATTGCGCGACGCTGCGAGGCGCGGTTTATCGAGAAGAAGTCCGAGTTCATAGGGTACCTCTGCCCGGTGGCGACCGAGGAGCAGGCTGTTGCATTCATCGAGGAAATACGCGCGATGCACCGCAAGGCAACGCACAACTGTTACGCCTATATTCTGCGGGAAAACAACGCAGCGCGGCATTCCGACGACGGTGAACCCGGCGGGACTGCGGGCGTACCGATTTATGAGGTACTGCGCAAAGAGGGGCTTACCGACGTATGCTGCGTGGTTACGCGGTATTTCGGTGGAATTCTGCTGGGCGCCGGGGGACTGGTCAGGGCTTACACCAAGGGCGCTAAGGACGCCGTTGACGTCGCGCAGATAAAGTGCATGGCTGCAGCGGTGCGCCTGGCTGTCACGGTGGATTACGGACTTTATGGAAAGCTGGCGCAGGTGTTCGCGGATTTCGACGCGCGGGTAGAAAACGAGGAATTCGCGGATAATGTCTGCATTACTTTGTGTATCCGCGAGGAAAATTCCGCAGCGCTTACGGATAAGCTTATTGACACCTGCAACGGGAATATTACTATAAATGAAGTGGAAAAACTAAACTTTGATTTTGCATAATGTACAAAATACAAATTGATGTTTGTGCAAGTTTCACAAACTTGCTGTTTTGGCAAAGGTGTTTCAGCTTTTTAAACTGTATCTATATATAGAGGGCGAATTCTGCCCGTCCGCAGATATAGTGAAAGGAAATGCCATGCTGCCCAGAGAACGTATCATGCAGAATGAGTCGCTCACGCTGAGCGAATACGCCTGCAAAGCTGCCGACACGCGTGGGAGGGTCATTCCCGAGGAGCCGGACGAGTTCCGCACGGATTTTCAGCGCGACCGCGACAGGATAATACACTGTCGTGCATTCCGCAGGCTGAAGCACAAAACGCAGGTGTTCCTGATACCGCATTCCGACCACTACCGCACGCGCCTGACACACACGCTGGAGGTCAGCCAGATATCGCGCACCGTTTCCCGCGCGCTGGGGCTGAACGAGGATCTCACCGAGGCGATCGCATTGGGCCACGACCTGGGGCACACTCCTTTCGGGCACGACGGCGAGCATGTTTTAGCAGGACTTATGCCCGGTGGATTTGCGCATAATATTCAGGGCAGGCGAGTTGTTGAGTTCATAGAAAAAGACGGCAGGGGGCTGAACCTTACCGCGGAAGTCATTGATGGAATAGTCGGGCACACGACCTCGGGAGGGGCGCCGCTGCCATTCACCCGGGAGGGTATGGTGGTGCGGTTCTGCGACAAGATAGCGTACATAAATCATGATATCGAAGACGCGATACGCGGCGGCGTTATAAGAGAAAGCGACCTGCCGGAATACCCGGTGAAGATACTCGGTCAGACGAAATCTGCCAGGATAGCCACGCTCGTGGGTTCTCTTGTCGATGGCGGCGCGGAAAATATCCACATGGACGAAATAACGAAAAAGGCGCATGATGAGCTGCGCGCATTCATGTTTGAACGGGTTTATCATGCTGAACCAACTGTTGCCGAAAAAGACAAGGCGCAGTATATTGTGGAGTTCCTGTACAAATACTTTATTGACCGGCCGGAGAAGATGCCGGGTCTGTACCTCACGCTTGCGGAGCGTTTCGACAAGCCGACCGCAGTGGGGGATTTCATCAGCGGAATGACCGATGATTATGCCGTTAATCTGTTCAAGGAGATTTGTATCCCCAAGGGTTGGAACGGCAGCGCTTCCAGGCTGATATGATTTTATGATGAACGGGGTGAGGATATGGCGTTACCTGAGGGTTTCCTGCAGGAACTTCGGGACAGCAACGAGATAGTTTCTGTCATTGAAAATTATGTCGAGCTGAAACGCTCCGGCAGCACATATTCCTGCCGATGTCCGTTTCATTCTGAGCGCACGCCGTCGTTCCATGTTTACCCGAACACGCAGAGCTATTATTGCTTTGGCTGCGGCGCGGGGGGCGACGTCATCACGTTTATTCGCACTATTGAGAACCTCGACTACATCGAAGCCGTGAGGTTCCTTGCGCAGCGTTCCGGCATGGCTATGCCAGAGGACCGCGACGATGACTCCACCCGCAGACGCAGACGCCTTTATGAAATGAACCGCGAGGCCGGCAAGTTTTTCCACAGACAGCTTTTTTCGCCTGAGGGCGCAGATGGCTGGAATTACATCACAGGACGCCAGCTGACCGAGCATACTATAAGGCATTTCGGGTTAGGATATGCAGTGAACGACTACCACAAGCTGCACTATTACATGCGCAACCTCGGCTTCTCAGAGGACGAGCTGGTGGAAGGTTCCCTGCTTGTGCGGAACAACAACCGCGTTTATGATAAGTTTGTCAACCGCGTGATGTTCCCGATATTTGACACAAGGGGAAACATCATCGCTTTCGGTGGACGCGCTCTCGCTTCGGACGCGCCTGCAAAGTACCTCAACAGCTCCGAGACCTACGTCTTTCAGAAGCGCGACAATCTGTTCGCACTGAATTACGCGAAGAACTCCAAAGCCGATTACTTCATTCTCTGCGAGGGCTACATGGACGTTATTTCCATGCACCAGGCAGGGTTTGACAGCGCTGTGGCTACCCTGGGTACTGCGATAACCGCGACCCAGGCGCGGCTCATCGGGCGCATGGGCAAATCCGAGGTGATTTTGTCCTATGACAGCGACGGACCGGGGCAGAAAGCGGCTTCCCGCGGGATAAACCTGCTCAGCGAAGCAGGCGTCAAGGCGAGAGTGCTGCAGATGACCGGCGCCAAGGACCCCGACGAATACATCAAGAAATTCGGCGCGCAGGCGTTCGCGCATCTCATCGAGAGTTCCGGTGGAGCGATAGATTACGAGATGGGGAAGCTGTGCGTCGGGCTTGACCTCAACAAGGAAGAGGACAGAGCCGCTTACCTCAAGAAAGCGGTGACGTTCCTTGCGCAGATAAGGAGCCAGCTGGAGCGCGCAGTCTATGTTTCAAAGGCTGCGGAAACAGCGAGGGTACCGTCGGAAACGGTTCGCTATGCGGTGGAGAGCGAAATTGCACGACAAAAGAAGAAATCCGACCGCGACGAGTACCGCACGCTTATTTCCCCGCGCAACACCGACAAGGTGAACCCGGAGGCTGCCAGGCTTCCGCGGGAGGAGAAAGCGGAGCGCGGCATAATCTGCTTCGCGTTCCATAATCCCGAAAAGCTTGCCGTCCTGCGGAGGAAGCTTCCCGGAGGGTTCGCGACGGATTTCAACCGGCGCGTGTTCGAGTTCATGGAGCAGAAGCACAATTCCGGCGAAAATCTCACCGGGGGAATGTTCAACGAGGCGTTCACGACTGAGGAAGTCGGGCGCATTTATGGCACTCTGAACGACTTTTCGCAGTTTGCGAATTCAGAGGAAGCGGTAAACGATTATATCAAGGTGCTCAATGAGTATCATGACAATATAAATCAGATAGAAGCCGGCAGCATGACCGAAGACGACCTGCTGTCACTGGCACAAAAGCTAAAGGAGAAGAAAAGCAAATGACAGAGAACAACGGCACCGGAGCATCGCTCCGCGACCTGCTCGTGCAGGGAAAGCAGAAAGGCAGCCTCACCACAAAGGAGATAACCGATGTGCTGGAGGAACTGAATTTCGACGCAGAGCAGATAAACGGGCTTTATGAGGAGCTTGACAACCTCAATATCAAGATAGTTGACGACTACACCGCGGACCTTGATATAGAAAGTCTTATCGACCTTGCGGAGTCGGAAAATGCCGACGAAAGCTATGACACCGACGGAATGCTCGCGGACGACTCCGTGAAGCTTTACCTCAAGGAAATAGGCCGTATCCCGCTGCTAACCACTGAAGAGGAGATAAAGCTTGCAGAGCGCATGGCAAATGGCGACCCCGCAGCCAAAAAGCGCCTGAGCGAAGCAAATCTCCGTCTTGTGGTAAGTATCGCAAAGAAGTACGTCCGTCGTGGAATGCAGTTCCTCGATCTCATTCAGGAGGGCAACCTGGGACTTATCAAGGCGGTGGACAAGTTTGATTACACAAAGGGCTTCAAGTTCTCGACATATGCGACATGGTGGATAAGACAGTCCATAACCCGTGCCATCGCCGACCAGGCAAGAACTATCCGTATCCCCGTGCACATGGTTGAAACCATCACCAAGGTCAAGAAGATGCAGAGCCAGCTTCTCCACGAGAATGGCTACGAGCCCACCGAGGACGAGATAGCGGAAAAGCTCAACATGCCGCTGGACAAGGTGCGCGAGATAATCCGCATCGCGCAGGACCCTGTTTCGCTTGAAACGCCTATCGGTGAGGAAGAGGACAGCCACCTCGGCGACTTTATCCCCGACGAGGACGCGCCAGCACCCGCAGACGAGGCATGTAACAGCGTGCTCAAGCAGACTCTGGGTGAAGTTCTCGACACTCTCACCGACAGGGAAAAGCGCGTAATAATCCTGCGTTTCGGTCTTATCGACGGCAGACAGAGAACTCTTGAAGAGGTCGGACAGGAATTCCAGGTAACGCGTGAGCGAATTCGTCAGATAGAAACAAAGGCGCTGCGTAAGTTACGCCACCCCACGCGCAGCAAGAAACTCAAGGACTTCCTGGAATGATCGTCACCGCGTGTACATAAGAATGATCCAACAACACTGGAAAGGATAAAAAATGAGCAACACTAAAGTTATCAGCGAGCTTCTTGAACGGGGCAAGCAGAACGGAAAGCTCACCACCAAGGAGATAACCGACGCCATTGAAGAAATGGACATCGACGCCGAGCAGATAAACAAGCTCTATGACGATCTCGAAGCCAATAATATCGAGATCGTAGACGATATCGTTACGGGCGACCTTGACACTGCGCTGGATTACACCACGGACGATGACAGCGACTATTCCACCGACGGAATTGCGGTAGACGACCCGGTCAAGGTGCACCTTAAGGAGATAGGCCGTATCCCGCTGCTTTCCGCTGAGGAAGAAATACAGCTTGCCGAGAAGATTAGTTCCGGTGACGAATACGCCCGCGACAGGCTCATTGAGGCAAACCTACGCCTTGTTGTCAGCATCGCGAAGCATTTCGTCGGCCGCGGAATGCCTTTCCTTGATCTCATTCAGGAGGGTTATATCGGTCTTATCAAGGCAGTCGAGAAGTTCGACCACACCAAGGGCTACAAGTTCTCCACCTATGCGACATGGTGGATAAGGCAGTCCATTTCAAGGGCTATTGCGGACCAGGCGCGTACTATCCGCATTCCCGTTCACATGGTCGAGACCATCACCAAGGTGAAGAAAGCGCAGAACCTGCTCCTCCACCGCAACGGTCACGAACCCACCGTCGAGGAGGTCGCCAAGGAACTCAACATGACCCCGGAGCGCGTGCGCGAGATAATCCGCATCGCACAGGACCCTGTTTCGCTTGAAGCACCTGTCGGCGAGGAAGAGGACAGCTTCCTGGGTGATTTCATTCCCGACGAGGACGCACCCGCGCCTATCGACAGCGCTATGCAGTCCGTGTTCAAGGACGAACTGAACAAGGCGCTTGACACGCTCCCCGCAAGAGAACGCGACGTGCTGAAGTTCCGTTACGGTATCGGCAGCGACCGCTCGCATACTCTTGAAGAGGTAGGCAAGGAGTTCCAGGTGACCCGCGAGCGTATACGTCAGATAGAAGCAAAGGCGCTGCGCAAGCTGCGTCAGCAGTCCAGAAGCAAGAACCTCCGCATATTCCTTGATTGATGATATCCATGGAATTGCGTACATAAACAGTTAATCCCCCTGCTTTACAGGGGACATCAAAGGGATATAGTCGCAAACCCGCATTACAAAAGGAATTGTAGTGCCGCACAACCAACGCAGACCATACCCTAACCAATAAAAAGGACGCTTTTCACTGAAAGGCGTCCTTTTTCTATATAAATAGTATAGACATTCGCCAAACCAGAAATCGAATGGCATAAAAGGGAGAGTTTTTTCAAGCTCTCCCTTTTTGCTGATAAATCTGCCTGTTGCTCAATTTTTAGCATAAGCGTTTGTTAATAAATAACAAAGATTTCATCGCCACGCACAAAACGCAGACAAAATCTTTGGCATAATAGCCGAATTTGTTTGCTTCACAATATACCAAAACAATCCAAAAAGGAGACTATTATGTTGAACATTCTCTATAACACCAAGTCGCCCCGATGCAATTCCAGTAAGTGCTTTGCATATTGGGACGGAAAATGCTCGGCTTTGGTTAGCAGCAGCTTTAAGGGCGGCTGCCCGTTCTTCAAAGATAAGGAAGCGAAAGCAGCGGAAGATTTACGCTGCAAGGATAGGGTTGAAAAGTGGAAAGCGGCGCAGAAAAAATAAATCCGCAGAAATTCCTATGTTTCAGAAAGGCGATGATTTTTATGAACGCAATATTCCAGATTCTAAATCCGAGCAATACGCTGACTGTCAACCGCCTGCTGGCTCACGAAATAGGACTTTCAGAAGCGGTGGTTTACGCCGCCCTAATATCGAAATGCAGCTACTACGAACGCAACGGTATGCTCGACGATGGCGGCTGGTTCTACTCGACCGTTCCCGACCTCGAAGCAAGCACCGCCCTTTCTGAGTATCAGCAGAAACGCTGCATAAAGAACCTGGTGGAATCCGGACTTATCGAAAGCAAGAACCGTGGACTTCCCGCCAAGCGCTGTTTTCGTATAATCGAGAATATAGAGCTTATTTCAAAGCTCATCTCGGAGGGCGAAAAGAAACAGATGTCCATAAAGCCGGCTGCGGCTCTGTCCTATGAGAAGAAGCGTAAGAACAAGGCGGAAAACGAAGCACCGCCCCCTTGCTCCGAAAAAACTCCGGAGCAAGAAGTCCCTGACGATCCTATCCCAGATAACTCCGGTGCTTGCTCCGAACATTCTCCGGAGCAGGCTGTCAAGGAACTTCCGGTACTGCTCCCCACAAACTTCGGTGCTAGTTCCGAAAAATCCGATTTTCCCTCATTATATAAATCTAAAGATAATAAATCCATAGTTAATAATCATCTATCAATCAATCCTTGCGACAGCGATGATGAGATTGATAGGATTGATTTATCAATTCCGGATTTGAGTTCCTCCGATGAACGTTCGGACTATCTGGACATTATCCGTGAGAACATCTCCTACGATTATCTGCTTGAAAGCAGTCCGACGCAGAAAGGCAGGATAAACGAAATCGTCGGGATAATGATTGACGTGGTATGTTCCACAAAAAAGTATATCCGGGTGAACGGCGAGGACTTCCCGCAGAGCGTTGTAAAATCACAGTTCCTCAAACTGGACAGCACCCATATTGAGTATGTGATTACGGCGCTCGACAAGAACACAAGCGATGTACGCAACATCAGGGCGTATCTCATAACGGCTCTGTATAACGCCCCGCTGACGATCGACAGCTTTTATTCAGCAATGGTCAATCACGATATGTACGGCAGTAAATGAGGGTGCTAAAAGCACGGAAAGGACATTTTATGAAAGCAATTGCATTCTATAATCACAAGGGCGGCGTAGGAAAGACCACAACGGCTATCAACCTCGCAAACGAGCTTGCCGAGCGCGGAAAGGTGCTTGTAATCGACTTTGACGGACAGGCTAACAGTTCCCGTTTCTTTGCAGAACCGAATGCGGGGCTTGAAACAGCGCTGATAAAGAGAAACTGCCTGCCCACTGTGGCGAAAAGCTCCACCAGATACCCGAACATCGACATTCTGACGGCGACCCCGGCGCTTAACCTTGTTTCGGCGCAGTTTGAGCAACTCCCGGAAGATGTTCAGACCGCCAACGTGAGAAAGGTGCTGACTTTCGACAGCAGCTATGAATACGCAGTCCTCGACCTGCCGCCGGCTCTTACAAAGCTGACAGAAAAGGTAATCACTCTTTCCGACAGCGTGTTCGTTACCATAGAGCTTGGAACGTTCGCGATTCAGGGCATTCCTGCTGTAACAGGAGCGCTTGCAAACTGCAACGCCAAATTAGGCGGCTGTATCGTGAACAAATTCGACAAGGAAAATCCCGCAGATACAGAGCTGCTGGAATTCCTCAAATGCACCCTCGGAAACAAGGTGCTGAACACCACCATTCCTTTCAGCCGTGTCATCAAAAACTCTTTCAGCTACAAGCTGACCGCAAAGGAATACATGAAATGGACGGCTGCGGCGCAGGCATACGAAGATTTGGCGGCGGAAATCATTGAAAGGCTTGGTGAGGAATAATGAGCAGAAAATTACAGCTTGACAGCGCCATAGCGGCGGATATACAGACGGTCAACGCCGACAGCTACATAGACAGTCTGAAAATGATAGACATCGACAACATCGAGCCGAACAGAAACAATTTCTATGAAATCTCCGAAATAGAATCTCTTGCGGACGATATAGAGCGCTAGGGCTTAATGACAGCTCTGGTCGTTTCGGAAGACGACGGCAGGTATGAGCTTATCAGCGGTCATCGCCGTTTGGCGGCGTTAAAGTCGCTTATCGCTGACGGGCGCAGGAGAAGCGGCAAAGTTCCCTGTTTCATCAAAGGCGCAAAGCCGAACAATGAAAATGTGCTATTTATAGCACGTTGACAAAGGTGCGCATAATAAGTGAAGATACAAAAGTGTGTTTGTCAAGTAGAAAGTGCATAAAAGGGGCTCGAAAAAGTGCATAACCCGGTCAGCACAAGACTAACGTGTGGGGGCTCGG
>ERZ827156.265-NODE-265-length-80078-cov-14.131600_pt1 | contig 80078 bp, 71 predicted proteins | sample MGYA00519919_ERZ827156 | MGnify/ENA primary metagenome ERZ827156 (study PRJEB31778, sample SAMEA3449269) | human gut metagenome | biome: human gut; feature: human-associated habitat; material: faeces | place: United Kingdom | collected 2010/2012 ... | reverse complement strand
TCTGATATAAGTCATATACGAAATCTGCTCGTGTCCCGGTTTTTAGAGGTTACCAGTTCTTCTCTATCACTGCGTAGCAGCAGGGCATCAGCCCGTTGAGAAGCTTTGTGCGTACTCTGCCGAGGCCGCATTCCTCGAGCATCTTCTTGTATTCCGACGGGGAATATTCAGCCTCCGGGTCGAAACCCAGCTTCTTGTATATTCCTAAGAGTATCTTCCCGCGGCCCCTGGTCGTGAATGTCGGCAGCAGAAGCTTCCCACCGGGCTTCAGCACGCGGTAGAGTTCCCTTACCGCCCCCTGCGGATTGGAAAGCAGGTGCAGGACATTCCCCGCGATAACGACGTCGTAGGTGTTGTCGGGGTCCTGCAGGTCGAATATGTTGCGCACGGCGAATGCGACGTTATCCGCGCCGAAAGCCCTTGCCTTGCGCTGAGCGGTTCTGAGCATGTTCCTTGAAAGGTCGGTGCACAGCACGCTTTCCGCTTTTTTTGCGGCAGCGAATGTGAGTTCACCGGTGCCCGCTGCGCAGTCCAGCACCTTTGCGCCCTCGGGAGTGAGCCTGGTGGTTATATCCAGCATCTGCTTGCACACGGTGCCGTTTATGCTTTCCGCGAGGTCGTACACCCCGGCAAATCTGTCCCAGAAATCCATATATGTTACCTCTTTTCAGTTTCGGTCAGGACGGCTCGCTGACGTGCTCCAGCCCCTGACGGAGTATCGTATTTACGTGGTCGTCCGCAAGGCTGTAGAACACCGATTTTCCATCGCGCCTGCAGCTGACCAGCTTGGAGCTGCGGAGTATCTTCAGCTGGTGCGACACAGCCGAGGAAGTCATTCCCACCAGCTTTGACATATCGCACACGCAGAGTTCACCGTGGCTCAGCGCTATCAGTATCTTTATCCGGGTGGAATCCCCGAATACCTTGAACAGCTCCGACAGGTCTATCAGCATATCTTCGTCGGGCATGGCGTCGTTTATGTGGTTCACCGTATCGGCGTGTACGCACATGAAATCGCAGTGCGGTGCGTCGTTTTCCATCGGGGACCCTCCTTTTTGTCGTTACATCATTTGAACAAATGTTCATTTGTTTGACTGTATTATACACCCACGGAGGAGATTTGTCAATAGGGGGAGAGATATTTTTTAAAAACTGCGGTAAATTAATTAGGAATTTGGTTCAATTCGGAATTCGGAATTCGTAATTCGGAATTATTGTGTCCCGCTACGCGGGACGTTATTTCAAAAGATTTACTATAAAATACACAGGGCGAGAGATAATCTTTCGCCCTGTAGTGTTTCATATCAAAGTATTTTAAATATTATCGCCGAAGGCGATACCACAATTCCGAATTCCGCATTCCGCATTCCGAATTAAATAAGATTTGCCGTTTGGTTGTGAAAGAATTTTTGTGCGATTTATCCATAGATTTTTCCCCTCCGTTGTGTTATAATACGTCTGTATTGTATTGTATCCCCGCACGCCGGGGAATGATAACAAGGAGGAAAACTTAATATGAAAAGCGAAAAGATCCACAAGCTGGTCGGGACTGCGCTCCTGACCGCACTCGTAGCAGTCGTTTATTTCCTGACAATGGGAATAACGGTAGGTCCGTTCAACATCACGTTTGCACTGATACCGATAGTAGTCGGCGCGGCACTATACGGCTGGCAGGCGGGCGGCTGGCTCGGACTCGTTTTCGGCGCGATGGTCCTCTTAACTGGCGGCGCGAACACGTTCCTGGTGGTCAACGTACCCGGAACGATAATCACCGTTCTCGTAAAGGGCGCGGCTGCCGGTCTCGTACCCGGACTTATCTACGGCGCCCTCGAAAAGAAGAACCGCTGGGCCGCTACGATATGCGCGGCTGCGGCTGCACCGATAGTCAACACCGGAATATTCCTGCTGGGGTGCTTCGCGTTCTTCATGGACACCATCAGCGTATGGGCTGCCGGCGCCGGCATAGATAACGCGGTGACTTACATGATGACTGCGTTCGTCGGCGTGAACTTCCTGGTGGAACTGGGCTCCAACCTGCTGCTGAGCTCCGTTATAGTAAGGATAGTGGACATAGTAAAGAACAAGCTGACATCAAACAAGGCACAGATTTAACGCCAAAGGAGCAGCAATGATACTTGCGATAGACATAGGCAACACCAATATCGTACTCGGCTGCGCGGACCGCGACAGGATACTTTTCCGCGAGCGGCTGGCTACAGTACAGCGCGAAACTTCGCTGGAATACGCGGTCAAGATAAAGGCGGCGCTGGATATCAACAACATCAGCCGCAGCGACATCACCGGCGCGATAATCTCATCGGTGGTGCCGTCGGTGACATTCACCGTAAAGACCGCGGTGGAAAAGCTGGTGGACGGCAGGATAATGATAGTGGGTCCCGGGATAAAGACGGGGCTTTCGATACAGATAGACAACCCCGCGCAGCTGGGCAGCGACCTCGTCGTTGACGCAGTTGCGGGAATTCACGATTACCCCGTGCCGCAGATACTCATAGATATGGGCACCGCGACCACGTTTTCAGTCATCGACCGCAACCGCACCTACATCGGCGGACTTATCACCACCGGCGTCGCAGTTTCCGCGGACGCGCTGAATTCACGCACCGCCCAGCTGCCGAAGATAGCCTACGAAAAGCCGAAGCGCGTTATCTGCTCCAACACCGTCGACTGCATAAAGAGCGGTATAATGTACTCCAACGCATGTGCCATCGACGGCATAATCGAGCGCATCGAAGAGGAACTCGGCGAAAAGACCACGGTGGTTGCTACCGGCGGTCTGGCGCAGGTGGTCATACCGCTGTGCCGTCACGAGATAATCTATGATGACGACCTCCTCTTAAAGGGACTTATGCTCATCTGGAACAAGAACACGAAATAATCACACCAACCTTACAATACACATCACTGCTGCCGGAAACGGCGGCAGTTTTTGTTATTATCCCCGACCAGTTTTCCACCGGGAATAAAAAACTTCACAAAAAACCCAAAAACACATTGACAACGTGGGTAATTTATTATAAACTGTTATTTGGTATGTGATACCTACCCCAAAAACAAAGGAAGGTCTGCAATGGAAAATATAATCAGCCTGCGGAACATCGTCGTGGAATTCGACGGAGAACAGATACTCAAAAACATCAACCTCGATATAAAGGACAAGGAATTCGTCACCCTGCTGGGACCCTCCGGCTGCGGAAAAACGACCACGCTGCGCATTATAGGCGGCTTCCTCACCCCCACCTCCGGGGACGTGCTGCTCGACGGAAAACGCATAAACGACCTGCCCCCGCACAAGCGCGACGTAAACACCGTGTTCCAGAAATACGCGCTGTTCCCGCACCTCAACGTGTATGAGAATATCGCGTTCGGACTGCGCATAAAGAAAGTCAGCGAAAAGGAGATAGTGCGCCGCGTCGGTGAAATGCTGGAACTCGTGAACCTCACCGGGTTCGAGAAGCGTTCCGTGCAGCGCCTTTCCGGCGGACAGCAGCAGCGCGTTGCAATAGCAAGGGCGCTGGTCAACCGGCCGAAAATACTCCTGCTGGACGAGCCGCTGGGCGCGCTCGACCTCAAGCTCCGCAAGGATATGCAGACGGAACTGCGCAAGATACAGCAGGCGCTGGAACTCACGTTCGTATACGTCACCCACGACCAGGAGGAAGCCCTCACCATGAGCGACACCGTCGTCGTCATGAACGCCGGACATATCCAGCAGATAGGTTCCCCGACGGATATATACAACGAGCCGAAAAACGCATTCGTCGCGGACTTCATCGGCGAAAGCAACATCGTCAACGGCTGCATGCCCGAGGACTGCCTGGTGGAATTCTCCGGCAAGCGCTTTGAGTGCGTCGATAAGGGCTTTGACAAAAATGAAATGGTAGACGTGGTCATCCGTCCCGAGGACGTAAGGGTGATACCCGCTGAAAGCGCGAAACTCACCGGCGTGGTGGAGTCCGTGGTGTTCAAGGGCGTGCATTACGAAATGACCGTGGACTGCATCGACCACAAGTGGCTGATACATTCCACAAAGGCAGAACCGGTGGGCAGCACCATCGGCATGACCGTAGACCCCTTTGATATCCACATCATGAAGAAATCAAAGGAAGAGGGCGCTTATCCCGCGCTGATGGGGGTGCATAAGAATGAAGAAGCTTAAGGTCTTTGCAACTCCCTACCTTGTGTGGATGACGGTGTTCATCGTGGTGCCGCTGCTGATGGTGGCGTACTTCGCATTCACCGACGAAGAGGGAAATTTCACGCTGGATTACATCTCGAACGTGGGACAGTACACCAATATTTTCGTGCGGTCGATATGGCTCGCGGTTATCGCAACGGTGGTCTGCCTTATCCTCGCGTACCCGGTGTCGTTCATGCTTTCCCGCATGAAGAAGCACCACCAGGGCACCATGCTGATGATAGTCATGCTGCCGATGTGGATGAACTTCCTGCTGAGGACGTATTCATGGATGACGATACTCGGCAACAACGGCATAATAAACTACCTGTTCAGCCTGGTGGGACTTGGTCCGTTCAAACTCATCAACACAGAGGGCGCAGTGGTGCTGGGCATGGTGTATAATTACCTGCCGTACATGATACTGCCGCTGTATTCAGTGATGGTGAAGATCGACCGCAGCCTGCTTGAAGCCGCTTCCGACCTCGGGTGCAATCCGGTTTCGATACTGTTCAGGGTGGTGGTGCCGCTTTCAGTGCCGGGTATCATGTCGGGAGTTACGATGGTGTTCGTGCCGGCTATCAGTACGTTCATCATTTCGAGAATGCTGGGCGGCGGTTCCAACCTGCTTATCGGCGACCTTATCGAGATGCAGTTCCTGGGCAACGCCTACAATCCCCACCTCGGCGCCGGTATTTCCCTCGTGCTGATGGTAATAATACTCGTTATCATGACCATAATGAACCAGTTCAACCCCGACGACCAAGTGTTGATTTAAGCAGCGACACAAAAACAACTAACTTCCCTGCCCTATTGTAAACAAACTCGTGTACCCATCGCCAATCGTCATAATGCACGAGGAGCCGCCTACCCCATACACGCCCCTGAGTACGAGCTAAAAACGAGCAGGGGGAAAAAAGAGGGGAGAGGGGAAAGGGAGTCTGAGGGGACAACCCGTAGGGGAGGAAAAGGGGGGACGGACGAAGTTTTTGTCGGCTTTTCTGAAGTCCCCCCTTTTCCTTCCCGAAGGGTTTCCTCTCAGTTTTGTGTGAAAACATTATATATCTATTAAGATACTACCGACCAGGCGAAAAGAATTTAAATCCCCAATAACCTGAAACAAAAAAATCAAAAACTGCTTCCAACCAAGCGAAAACATATAAAATTTGTCTCCACCGGAGGTAACAAATAAAAGATGAAAACCCTATCCAAAATCTACATGGCATTAGTCCTGATGTTCCTGTACGTGCCGATATTCGTGCTGATAGTGTTCTCGTTCAACGAAACGAAGAGCCGTTCGGTGTTCAGCGGGTTCACGCTGGAGTGGTACGCAAAGCTGTTCCGCAACGAGGTGATAATCTCGTCGCTGGTGAACACGATAATCATAGCGGTGACAGCGAGTATCGCGGCGACAGTGCTGGGCACGCTCGCGGCTATCGGCATAAATTCCATGCGGAAATTCCCGAAAGCCGTCGTCATGAACATCACGAACATGCCGATAGTCAACCCCGAGATAGTCACCGGCGTTTCGCTGATGCTGCTGTTCGTGTTCTTCGCGGCAAGAATGAACCTCGAATTCGGCTTCGTGACCCTCGTCATCGCGCATATCACGTTCGACGTGCCCTATGTGATACTTAACGTAATGCCGAAGTTCCGGCAGATGGACCCCAACCTCTTCGAAGCCGCGCAGGACCTCGGCTGCGGACCGTTCACCGCGCTGCGCAAGGTAATTCTCCCCGAGATAATGCCCGGCGTCGTAAGCGGCTTCCTGATGTCGTTCACGTTCTCGCTGGACGACTTCGTTATCAGCTACTTCACAAGCGGCTCCACCTCGCAGACGCTGCCCATCACCATCTATTCCATGACGCGCCGCAAGATCTCCCCGGAGATAAACGCGCTGTCCACCATGATCTTCGTTGTGGTGGTTATAGTGCTGGTGGTCAAGAACCTCATCGAAACAAGGCAGGAACGGAAACTCAGGGCAAACGGAGGCGACGAGCAATGAAAAAGTACCTCAGGACCGCATGCGCCGCACTCTGCGCGCTCGCACTCACCGGCTGCGCTGCCGGCAGCCCCGCAGAGGGCACCGCGGACTCCGCAGAAGCCACCGAAGAAGCCGAAGCCCAGACCCTCACCGTGGAGGATATGGACTACTACACCCGCTTCAGGGGGCAGGATATCTCGATAAACGTCTACAACTGGGGTGAATACATCTCCACCGGCGCGGACGAGGGCACCCTCAACGTCAACGCGGAATTCACCAGACTCACCGGCATAAAGGTGAACTACACCAACTACGCCACCAACGAGGAACTCTACGCCAAGCTGAAAGGCGGCGGAGCGAACTACGACGTGATAATCCCGTCGGACTACATGATATCCAAGATGATAAAGGAGGACATGCTCCAGCCGCTGGACATGGACAATATCCCGAACTTCAGGTACATCATGCCGACGTTCGTAAACCCCGCTTACGACCCAGAGAACGCGTATTCCGTGCCGTACACCTGGGGCACCGTGGGGATAATCTACAACACGTCGATGATCGACATTCCCAGGGAAGATATCGACTGGGACATTCTCTGGAACCCCGATTACGCAGACCAGATACTCATGTTCGACAACCCCCGCGACGCATTCGCGATAGCCGAGATAATGATGGGGTATTCCCTCAACACCGAGGACCCCGTGGAGCTCAGCGCCGCAGCCAACAAGCTCAAGGAACAGAAGAGCGTCGTGCAGGCTTACGTCATGGACGAGATCTTCGACAAGATGGCTGCGAATGACGCGTGGCTCGCGCCCTATTACGCAGGCGACGCGCTGACTATCCTCGAGGACAACGAGGACCTTGACTTCGCAGTGCCCAAGAGCGGCACGAACCTCTTCGTGGACGCGATGTGCATTCCTGCCGGCGCAAAGCAGAAGGAAGCCGCCGAGATGTACATCAACTTCATGTGCGAGCCGGATATAGCCTACGCGAATATCGACTACATCTGCTATTCCACCCCGCACAGCGCGGCTTACGAGATGCTCGACGAGGAGACCCGCAACAATCCGGTTTCCTACCCCGGCGACGAATACCTCGACGAGAACACCACCATCTTCGTGAACCTTTCCGACGAGGCGAACCTGCAGATGCAGACCCTCTGGACCGAGATGAAATCCGCAGAGGCAGACAGCCCCAACCGCTGGATAGTCCCGGTATTCCTGCTGCTGTGCCTGGCGCTGATAGTGTTCATACTGATCCGCAGGCACGTTAAGAAGAAAAAGGATATTTATTAAGGGAGTCGTAAACTGATACGCGAACTTAATTCTAATTCGGAATTCGGAATTCGGAATTCGGAATTCGGAATTTCGGTGTCCCGCTCCGCGGGACGTTATCTAAAATAGATTTACTACAAAATGCACAGGGCGAAAGTGGTTCTTTCGCCCTGTAGTGTTTCTATAAAAGTTTTTGAAATATTATCCGCGAAGCGGATACGTTAATTCCGAATTACGCATTCCGAATTCCGAATTGAACCGCGGTTCGGAATTACCACGCGTCACGATTTAAAATCTCAAATTATCACTTAAGCTTATTGCCGTCGCTGAATGCCGTGCCTACCTTTTCGCCGATCACGCAGTATGCGTTGTTCACCGGGTCGAAGGTGATGGGGCGCAGCTTTGCGGGGTCTATCTTTCCGTCGGTGAGTACGCTCTCATCGGCGCTGACGTTGACTATCTCGCCTATCATTATCATGCTTTCCTGATCGTAACTCTTCAGCCTGCACTCAACAGCCATGGGGAGTTCGTCGATGACCGGCGCGTCAACAAGTTCCGACTTTGTAGTGTGGAAGCCCGCTTTCGCCAGCTTGTCCGGCTCCTTGTTCGCGGAAACCAGCCCCACGTAATCACACGCAGCTACATGCGCTTCGTCTGCCATGCTGACCGTAAACGCCTTCTTCGCGAGAATGTTCCTGACGGTCTTGTGACCCGCGCTCAGGCACATGGAGATCTCACGGTCGCCGCAGATTCCACCCCATGCCGCGTTCATCGCGTCGGGGTTTCCGTTTTCGTCGTAGCTGGCGATTATGAACACCGGCTGCGGATATGTGATGGGCTTTGCTCCAAAATTCTTTCTCATGGTATTACCTCCTGTAATATTGCTGATATATTTGCCGAAAAGTATCGCGGTTTGCCCGCTGATTTCCCGGTTCCGGGGACGCGCTGAATAAAGCGCAGCATAACAAAATCAAACGCGTGAGCGCTTGTTTGAACGTGGCAATTTTTTCAGCGTTTCTTTAGCTTTATTATATACCATGGAGTGCACTCCAAGTCAACAGGTCAAGGCAATATTTCACAGAATTTTCATGCAGGTATGCAATAGCGCGCGATTACCGCTGCTAATTTTCAAAAAACACTTGTATAAATCGACGTTTTGTGCTAAAATAAAAGAGTATATTTAATACTTAATCCCCGAAAAGACAACAAGGAGAAACAACTATGTCAAGAGATTATTCCACCTACGAAAGCCCTTTCTGCACACGCTATGCCAGCAAGGAGATGCAGTACATCTTCTCTGCAGACAAGAAGTTTTCCACATGGCGCCGTCTGTGGGTAGCCCTCGCACGCGGTGAGATGAAGCTCGGTCTGCCCGTCACCCAGGAGCAGGTAGACGAGCTTGAAGCGCACATCAACGACATCAACTACGATGTAGCTGAGGAGCGCGAGAAGCTGGTACGCCACGACGTAATGTCCCATGTTTACGCATACGGTCAGCAGTGCCCCAAGGCAAAGGGAATCATCCACCTCGGCGCTACTTCCTGCTACGTCGGCGACAACACCGACGTCATCGTCATGCGCGACGCTCTCCAGCTGGTGAAGAAAAAGCTGCTCAACGTCATCAACAACCTTGCTGGCTTCGCGAATGAGCACAAGGACCAGCCCTGCCTCGCTTACACACACCTCCAGCCCGCGCAGCTCACCACCGTCGGCAAGCGCGCTTCACTGTGGATAAACGAGCTCATGATGGACCTCGAGGAGGTCGAATACCGCATAGCTAACCTCAAGCTTCTCGGTCAGAAGGGAACCACAGGCACACAGGCAAGCTTCGTTGAACTCTTCAAGGGCGACAGCGCAAAGATAAAGGCGCTCGAAAAATCCATCGCTGAGGAAATGGGCTTCGAAGCCTGCGTACCCGTCAGCGGTCAGACATATTCCAGAAAGATGGACAGCCAGGTGCTCTGCACCCTCGGCGGTATTGCACAGAGCTGCTCCAAATTCAGCAACGACCTGCGTATCCTCGCGAACTTCAAGGAGATGGAAGAGCCGTTCGAAAAGAACCAGATAGGTTCCTCCGCAATGCCCTACAAGCGCAACCCCATGCGCGCCGAGCGTATAACCTCCCTCGCAAGATACGTTATGATAGACACGCTCAACCCCGCTTTCACAGCAGGCACACAGTGGTTCGAGAGAACCCTCGACGACAGCGCAAACAAGCGTATTTCCGTGGCTGAGGGCTTCCTCGGCGTGGACGCTATACTCAACATCATGATAAACATCACCAACGGTCTGGTGGTTTACCCCAAGGTCATCGAGCAGCGCGTTATGCGTGAGCTTCCGTTCATGGCGACCGAGAACATCATGATGCGCGCCGTTGAAAAGGGCGGCGACCGTCAGGAACTCCACGAGGCTCTGCGCAAGCACAGCATCGCGGCTGCGGCAGTAGTCAAGGAGCAGGGCGGCGAAAACGACCTCGTAAAGCGCATCGCGGCAGACCCGATATTCAAGATAACCGAAGAGGAAATAATGTCCGTGCTCAAGCCCGCGCACTACACAGGCCGCGCCCCCGAGCAGGTAGAGGAATTCCTCAGGGAATGCGTATGGCCGGTGCTTGAAAAGAACAAGGCTCTTCTCGGCGAACATGTGGAGCTCAGCGTATAACAGGAGCAGAAACAGTTGAAAAAATGGCTCTGTCCCCCTGCGTTTAACGGGGGAAGCAATGAAATAACCGATCAGTTCGGGGAACTTCTGGGCGGCATAATGCTCAGCCGCGGAATAACCACCCTTGACAGGGCGCGGGAATTCTACGGCTGCAGCAGCCTTTCAGACCCCATGCTGATGAAAGACATGGAACCGGCAGTTGAAACGATCCGTCTCGCCCTCGACGAGGGAAAGAAGATCACCGTCTACGGCGACTACGACTGCGACGGAGTTACCTCCACCGCGATGCTCTACGGCTATCTTGAAGCCATGGGCGCCGATGTGGAATACTACATACCCGACCGCAGCGAGGGCTACGGCATGAATATCCCGGCGCTGGAAAAGATACTCGACCAGGGCACGGAGCTCATCATCACCGTAGACAACGGCGTTTCTGCGGTGGAAGAAGCGGAATATATCCACAAACGCGGCGCTCGGCTGGTAATAACCGACCACCACCAGCCCCCGCAGGAACTCCCCGTGTGCGAGGCGTGCGTTGACCCGCACCGTCCCGACGATAATTCCCCGTTCAAGGAGCTCTGCGGCGCGGGCGTTGTGCTGAAGCTTCTCTGCGCGCTGGAGGAGGACGAGGAATTCGTCATGGAACAGTACGCGGAACTTGCGGCGATAGGCACGGTGGGCGACGTCATGCCGCTCGTCGGTGAGAACCGCTATATCGTCCGTCGCGGTATCGAGGAAATCCGCAGCAGCCAGAACATCGGTGCAGACCGCCTGCTGCATTCCTCTGGGGTATCGCCCGAGACTGCGGACGCCGCCACGATAGCCTACACGCTCTGCCCGCGCATCAACGCCGCCGGCAGAATGGCAGGCGCTGACAAGGCTGTGCAGCTTCTCATGACAGAAAGCCCCGAGCAGGCTTCCCTGCTGTCAGAGGAACTCAACCTCGTCAACGAACAGCGCCGCGCCGAAGAGACCCGCATCATGCAGGACGTTGAACAGCAGCTGCGCGCCGACCCGCGCATTCTCAAGGAACGCGTGCTGGTGGTTTCCGGCGAGGGCTGGCACCATGGCGTTATAGGCATAGTCGCGGCAAGGCTGCTGGAGAAATACGGCAGACCCGTGCTCATGATATCCTCTGAGAATGGGGAAGCACGCGGTTCCGCGCGCGGCATCGACGGTTTTTCTATCTACAGGCTGCTGGATGGCTGCAGCAGGGTGCTGACGAAATTCGGGGGGCACCCCAAAGCCGGCGGCTTCTCGCTGCCTGCGGATAAGGTGGAGGATTTCCGGCAGATGGTGTATGCATTCTGCCGCGAGAAATACCCCAAAATGCCGGAATACACCGTCAGCGCCGACATGGAGATAACCGGCGACAAGCTGACGGAAGAGGCTCTGAACAGCCTTTCGCAGCTTGAACCCTGCGGCGAGGGAAACCAGCACCCCGTGTTCCTGCTGAAAAACTGCACCGTGATCTCCAAGCGCGCGCTCAAAGAGGGAAAGTACACCAGCTTCGAGGCGCAGTCCGGAGGCGTGAAGCTGAAAGCGCTGTGCTTCGGCATTCCGTTTGCGAAATTCCACCCCGAACAGGGCAGCGCGGTGGATATCATCGCCACTGCGGAACTGAACGAGTTCCGCGGGGTGAAGTCAGTCACGCTGAAAGTGCAGGAAATGCGCCCCTCCGGCTTCCGGGAGGACAGGTTCTTCGCGGCGCAGCGCACCTATGAGGAGATATCCCGCGGGGAGGGCTGCGACAGCCGTCTGGCTCCCAGGGTCATTCCCGACAGGACCGCGCTCATGGCAGCCTACGACCTGCTCAGGAAGCACGGCGGCGTCATGTCCGCAGAGGATATGTGCGTTTACGGCGGCAGCGGGCTTAATTACTGCATGCTGCGCATAGCGCTGGATACGTTCGCTTCGGCAGGAATGGCCGAGCAGTCCGCGGACGCGGGTGAAGTACGTCTTATACCTGTTTCGACGAAAACAGACCTGATGGCTTCGGGGTTCCTTGCAGAACTTCGCAGGACCTTCGGGATACAATAAAAGCAACTCAAACTTAACGAGGAGTGATCGGTATGACCGGTTCTACAGTAAAAACATTCGACCAGCTGGCGGAAAGGATAAGGGCGAGCGAAAAGCCCTATGACCTTGAAAAGATAACCCAGGCTTACAAGGTCGCAGAAAAGGCGCACGAAGGGCAGAAGCGCACCTCCGGCGACCCGTATATCACACACCCGCTGGCTGTCGCGGCCATCCTGCTGGATTACTGCATGGATACCGACACCATATGCGCGGCACTGCTGCACGACACCGTGGAGGACACCGACGTCACCCTCGACGACCTGCGCAAGAAATTCGGCGAAGATGTTGCGCTGATGGTGGACGGCGTTACAAAGATAGGTCTTGTGCCGCTGGTCTCCAAGGAGGAACAGCAGGCCGAGAATATCCGCAAGATACTCATGGCGATGTCAAAGGATATCCGCGTGATAATCATAAAGCTTGCGGACAGACTGCACAACATGCGCACACTCGCCGCAAGACCCCCTGAAAAGCAGCGCAAGACTTCCCTCGAGACCATGAACTTCTACGCCCCCATAGCCCACCGGCTGGGTATGAGCGACGTCAAGGAAGAGATGGAGGACATCGCGATACATTACCTCGACCCCTACGGCTGCAAGGAAGTGGAAGAGCAGATAGCGCTCCACAAGGAGGAGCGCGACGCGTTCATCGAAAGCATAAAGCAGCGTATCCGCGAGCGTATCTCCGACATCAAGCCGGAGCCGATAATCGAGGGGCGCGTGAAGTCCATCTACAGCATCTACAAAAAGGTGTACGTAAAGAACAAGCGCTTCGACGAGATTTACGACATCTATGCGGTGCGTGTTATCGTGCAGTCCGTTATCGAGTGCTACAATGTGCTGGGCGTGATACACGACATGTTCCGTCCTATCCCATATCGCTTCAAGGACTACATCGCGACGCCGAAACCGAACCGTTATCAGTCGCTGCACACCACCGTCATCGGGCGCGAGGGTATCCCGTTTGAGGTGCAGATACGCACCGTCGAGATGCACAACACCGCGCAGTACGGCGTTGCCGCCCACTGGAAGTACAAGGCAGGCATAAACGGCAATGTTTCCGGTGAAAAGCGCTTCGACTGGATACGTCAGCTGCTGGAGCGCCAGCAGGAAGCCGACGACGTTGAAGCCATCGCCGACGCGATAAAGACCGACCTCGCACCCGACGAGGTGTTTGCATTCACGCCAAAAGGCGACGTTATTTCACTGCCCATGGGCGCCACCGTGCTGGATTTCGCGTATTCCATACACACCCAGGTCGGCAACAAAATGACCGGCGCCAAAGTCGGCGGCAGAATGGTGAGCTTCGATTATCAGATAAAGACCGGCGATATCGTCGAGATACTCACCTCAGGCTCGCCGAATTACGGACCTAACCGTAACTGGCTCGAAATAGCGCGCACCACCGAGGCAAAGAGCAAAATACGCAGCTGGTTCAAGAAAGAATGCCGCGAAGAAAACATCGAGCGCGGCAAGGAAGAGCTTGAGCGCGAATTCAAGCGCAACAACATCGCGATAACCCCGGAGATACTGCAGTCGTCCGCGCAGCGCCAGCGGCTCGGCTCGGTGGACGACCTGTACGCCGCGATAGGCTACGGTGGAGTTTCCCTGTCGAAGATAGTGCAGCGCATCAAGGAAGAGCAGATGCGCAGCCACAAGGAGCAGCAGGCAGTACAGCAGGCGGCCGCCGACCCTGAGGAGACCATCAACGAAACCAACCGCCGCAGCCGCAGCAAGGGCATAATCGTCGAGGGCGTGGATAACTGCCTCGTGAAATTCGCACAGTGCTGCAACCCGCTGCCCGGCGACCCGATAATCGGCTTTGTCACCCGTGGTTTCGGCGTTTCTATCCACAAGCAGGACTGCATAAACGTCATCAACAACATGGACAACCCCGACAACAAGGACCGCTGGATAAAGGCAAGCTGGGCAGGCGTTGACGATTCCACCTACCGCGCCACCATCGACGTCATCGCCGAGGACAGGATAACCATTTTCGCGGATATCACGACAGCGATAGCCACCAACCACATTCCGCTGCACGAGATGAACGCCCACCACCTGAAAAACGGCAACATGAACCTCGTCGTCACCGTCGAGATAGCCGGCATGGAGCAGCTCTCAAACGTGATGAGCAGGCTGCAGAAGATACCCGGCGTAATCTCGGTGGAGCGCACCGGCAAGCAGTAACGGAGGTAACGCATGCAGATATATCAGCTGCCCCTCGGGGCTTTGCAGACCAACTGCTACATCATTCCCGGGGAGGATTCACGGGCTGTGGTCATCGACCCGGCTTCCGTAACCGAGGTGGAGATGTTCCTGAATACGCACGGGCTTTCCCTCGGGACTATCATCGTCACCCACGGGCACTACGACCACTTCGCGGGGGCGGCGATACTGAGCGAAAGCTCCGGCGCAAGGATACTCGCGAGCGCGCCGGACGAGCAGATGTATTCCAGCGCTGTGAAATGCTGGGCTGATTTCATGCCGGTGGAATTCCACCCGATAAAGCCGGATAAGCTGTTCTCAGACGGTGAGGAATTCACCGCAGAAGGGCTGAAATTCCGCGTGATGGCAGCCCCGGGGCACACAGCGGGCAGCTGCCTGCTGTTCATGGAAAACGACGGCGAACAGGTGATCTTCTGCGGGGACGTGGTATTCCTGATGGGCGTCGGCAGGACGGACGGCTTCTCGGGCAGCACCAGGGATATGCTTGACAGCCTGGAGAAAATTGCAAAGCTCCCCGGGGACTACAAAATATACCCCGGCCACGGGAGCACGACAACGCTCGGCTACGAACGGGAAAACAACCCATACATCGCGAGATATACAGATCAACGATAAACGGGGGTGCGGATATGATAACCGAACAGAACTGCACGATGCTGTGCGATTTTTACCAGCTGACCATGGGCAATGGCTATTTCAGAACAAGACACGCCGACCGCATCGCGTATTTCGACGTGTTCTTCCGCAGGGTGCCGGACGGCGGCGGCTACGCCATCTGCGCCGGGCTGGAGCAGGTGATAAACTACATCCAGGGACTGCGCTTCTCTGAGGAAGATATACAGTACCTGCGCTCAAAGGGCATCTTCGGCGAGGATTTTCTCCAGTATCTGCGGGATTTCAGGTTCACCGGTGATATCTGGGCTGTCCCCGAGGGGACCCCGGTGTTCCCGTCGGAACCGCTCATCACGGTGCGCGCTCCCGCTATACAGGCGCAGCTTATCGAAACCATGCTGCTTCTGCTGGTGAACCACCAGTCCCTTATTGCGACCAAGGCGAACCGAATAGTCCGCGCTGCACAGGGTCGTGCGATATCGGAGTTCGGCTCACGGCGCGCACAGGGCGCCAGCGGTGCGGTGCTCGGCGCGAGAGCCGCTTATATAGGCGGCTGCGCAGGCACGGCATGCGTGCTCGCGGACGAGCTTTACGGAGTCCCCGCGACTGGTACCATGGCACACAGCTGGGTGCAGATGTTCGACACCGAACTTGAAGCCTTTGAAAGCTACTGCCGCACCTACCCCGACAGCTCCACGCTGCTGGTGGATACCTACAACGTGCTCAAAAGCGGAGTCCCCAACGCGATAAAGGCGTTCGACAACGTGCTCAGACCGCTTGGCAAGCGCCCCCGCGGTATCCGGCTGGACTCCGGCGACATCGCGTATCTCTCCATTGAAGCGCGCAAAATGCTCGACGAAGCCGGCTACCCGGATTGCAGGATAGTGGCTTCCAACAGCCTTGACGAGCATATAATCACCGACCTGCTGCACCAGGGCGCGAAGATCGACCTTTTCGGCGTCGGCGAGAGGCTCATAACCGCCAGCAGCGAACCGGTGTTCGGCGGCGTATACAAGCTTGCCGCAGTAGAGGAAAACGGCGTTATCACGCCGAAGATCAAGATATCCGAGAATGTGTCGAAGATAACCAACCCGCATTTCAAGAAGCTTTACCGCCTCTACAGCAAGCAGACCGGAAAGGCTATCGCCGACCAGCTGTGCGTACACGACGAAACCATTGACGAAACAAAGCCGCTGACAATATTCGACCCGGATTTCACCTGGAAAAAGAAGCGGCTGACCGATTTCACCGCGCGGGAACTGCAGGTGCAGATATTCCGCGGTGGAGAGCTGGTCTACGAAAAGCCGTCCCTTGAGGAAATACGCGCCTACTGCGCGCAGCAGCTGGACACCCTGTGGGGCGAGGTGCTGCGCTTCGAAAATCCGCATAACTATTACGTTGACCTGTCGAAGAAGCTGTGGAACATCAAGCAGGAACTTCTCGGCAGCAAGGGCAGGGGGGACAACAGTTGACACTGTGCGACGCCGTTAATGACTTCCGCGGAAAGCTGACCCGCGGCAGCCGCGACACCCGTTACTGCACCTTTGCTCCCCCGGTGGAGACCGTCGGCGTTATCGACCTCTCCGCAGAGGGCGACGGCAGCCGGGGCATCGCGTTCCTCACCGACAGAATGATAGTAAAGCTCGGCGCGGACGCACAGCAGATGTATTACCGCAATATCCGCGTCACTGAGATACTCCCCGGGTACGAAACGCCGTTCGAGGACGAACTCGTGATGGCTTCCCCCACGGGCAGCATTCGTATATCTGACTGCGGGCTGAATAAGTTCTTTCTGCGGCAGCTGATAAACACGCTGTGCCGCATGAGCAACACCATGAAAGACGCTGACCGTGACGAACTGGAAGCGCAGCTCACCGCAGAAGCGCTGGAATACTACGGCACGCCCCGCGATGCAGCACAACCGCAGATACCTCCTGAGAATCCCGCTGTTTCCATCGCGGCGACCGCTGCGGTGCAGGAAATAGCGGCAGCAAAAAAAGCGGCGATGGCGGCAGTCCCGGGTAATTCCATCGAGATACCCGAGAATATCCAGTGGATAAGCGGAAAGCACGACCCACTGCCGGAGCCGGAGCATTCCGCAACGCTGACCAAAGAGCCGGACAGCCCCGACATCTACATAATTGCAAGCCGTCGTATCCGCGAACTCTGCGAGGACGGGCGCCTGACCATGGAACAGGTGAATTCCGCGGTAAAGGAACAGCTTGTGTCCGCGTCCGAGGTGTATTCCGCGCTGGACGCAAATTCCGCGGCGCTGCCGCCGCTTGTCAGAAAGCATGCAGCCGCGCTCGCCCATGCAGCCGACCATCTCACGGATTACTTTTCGCTGGGAGAGGATATCGCGGCGCGGGTGATGTTCTTCATGCTTTATCAGATGCTCTCGTATACTGACAGGATAGTGCAGTCAGACGAAACCAAACAGCGGCTGAATTACTTCTTCGTGCGCTTCGGCGCGGCTGGAATGACACTATCCATGCTGGACGCCAATAACTAGGGACACGCTGAATAAATCGTCAGACGCGTGAGTATACTCGTTTGAACGGGTCGATTTTGTTTTATTCAGCGTTTCCCTAAAAAACCCACCGCTTCAAAAGAAACGGTGGGTTTTCTCATGCCTGTGGTTTTTTCTGCGGAAGCTCAACGCGGAACAGCTTTGCCGCGTGCGGTTCCTTCAGCAGGATTATCGCACCCGCAAAGGTGAATATGAATTCCGGAACCATGTACGCTCCGTTATAAGACAGCGAGTACACGAACGGGTTCCAGCCCTCCGGCGCCCAGCTGCTGAAGAATATAACTCCGCTGATGATGTGGCTCACCATTCTCAGCGCCACTGCAAGGGCAATTCCCGCGATGTAGCCGGGCACGCCTTTCGCGCGGAACATTCCCGCAAGGCCAAGCACTGTGAATGCCGCAAGGTAATCAAACACGACGCACCCCGCAAACGCCACGGGGGTAAGTCCCCACCCCGCAACACCGGCGATGTCCAATGCCAGCTGACCCAGGGAATATATGAACGCGCACACAGTCCCCCAGCGGCAGCCGTACATTATCGACAGCATGCACACCGGCAGCATGCTGAACAGCGTGACCGAGCCGCCCAGCGGCATCTTCATGACTGTCACCAAACTCAGCACCGTCGAAAGCGCTATCATTACCGCGCTCATTGTGAGCTTCTTTATATCTGGTTTCTCCTGCATATTTTATCCTTCCTTTCACAGTGAGTATACCATATTTTTGCGAAATTTACAAGCGCACCGCATTATCGGCACTGCCTGCGCATATAATTGACCAAAAACATCATCAGGAGGTAAATATGGACGACATGAAGAAGCTTGTTGAAAAATACAAGCGTGAGCTTATGGAATACAGCAAGGCGGCCGCTCCGGGCAAGCTGGATTTCCCCGAGATGCTGCCGGACGCCCCGGAACAGCCACCCCAGCCGGAACCGGTAACGCAAGTTCCAGCGGAACCGCAGAAATCCCCCGCGGAACAGCCCGCACCCCAGGAGCCCAAAAGACCCACCATCATCGGCTGGTCTGCCAACGATGATATCAGGGACTTCGGCAGATACTTCGACGACATGACCAGCCAGAAGAATTCCCCCCCTGCCGCTGACGATGATTTCACCACTCTGCCCCCGCAGTTCACCGACGAGCCTCCGCAGCTGGACGAGACCAACGAGAACGTTTCCCCGGAGCACAACTCGATAACCGACGAAAACGAAGCGGAACCGCCGTCGGAATTCCGGCGCGAGGGTGAGAACACCACCGCCGACCCGGAGCAGTTCGACAGCATCGGAACTATCCCCGAAAGCGGGCAGAGCCCAGACGAGCAGCTTGGCAGACGCAACTTTGAGAAACGGCAGAGCGCGGTGAATTCCCCGGAGGACGTGAAGCCGCTTGTCCAGCAGGAAAACGACAACTTCCCCAAAGCGCCGATGGAGCCGGAATACACGAACATGGACGAATTCCTCAGGCTCAACCCCATGCAGGGGACCGTGCGCTTCCGCACCTGCACAGCCAGGAACGCGCTCCCAGTGCCCGGCGCAAGGGTGGTCCTCTTCAAAACCATAGGAGGCAGCCGGCACATTTTCTACGATGTTGTCACCGACATCAGCGGACAGACCGCAACGCTGGAACTTCCCGCGCCGTCCGGCCACCTTTCACAGTCACCCAATGCCCCAATGCAGCCTTATGCGCTTTATGACGCCGATATCACCGCAAAGGGGTATATCCCGGTGTCGGTGCGTTCGCTTCCGGTTTTCGAGGGAATAATTACGATGCAGCGCGCGTCGTTGGTCCCTTCAATAGGAACCGACGAAACCACGAACATAACCGAAACAGAACCCTACCTCACGGAGGTGTCTGATGCCTGATTTAGCTACGCCGTCTATCCCAGAGACCATCACCGTCCACCTCGGACCGCCGAATTCCCCGGCAGAAAACGTCACCCTGTCATTTCCGGATTACATCAAGAACGTGGCAAGCAGCGAGATTTACCCCACCTGGCCGGAAGCCGCTATCCGCGCCAATATCTACGCGCAGGTGACTTTCGCGCTCAACCGCGTTTTCACCGAGTGGTACCGCAGCCGCGGGTATGATTTCGACATAACCAGTTCCACGCAGTACGACCAGGCGTTCGTTTATGGCAGGGATATTTTCGGCAACATCAGCAATATCGTGAACGAGATATTCAACAACTACGTCATACGCCGCGGTACTGTCGAACCGCTGTTCACGCAGTTCTGCAACGGGACCTCGGTCACATGCCAGGGGCTTTCGCAATGGGGGACCGTCGAACTCGCGAACCGCGGCTTCACGCCCTATGAGATGCTGCAGTACTATTACGGCAACGATATCGACATCGTGCGCAACGCACCGGTGGAACCGTTCATCGGCAGCTATCCGGGGACGCCGTTCGGTATCGGCAGTTCCGGCAACGAGGTTCGCACTATCCAGGTGGAACTCAACCGCATCGCCGACAACTACCCCGCGATTCCCAAGATATCCCCCGCAAACGGCTTCTACCGCGAAAATTCCGCAGAGGCAGTGCGGGTGTTCCAGGGAATATTCGGGCTGCCGCAGACCGGCGTCGTAAACAAGGCGACATGGTACCAGATAAAGTACATCTACGTCGCCGTCAAGAACCTCGCGGAACTCACCTCAGAGGGGCTGCGGCCCTCCGAGGTCGAGGGTGGATTTCCCGAGCTGCTGCAGAACGGCGACTATGGGCTGTTCGTCAGCTACCTGCAGTATTTTCTCAACGTCATCGCGTACTTCAACCCGGAGATACCCTCCGGCCCCACTAACGGAGTTTTCGGCGACGAGACCGAGCGCCAGGTAAGAGCGTTTGAGAGCTTCTACGGACTACAGCCCGACGGCAAGGTTGATTTCGCGACCTGGACCTCGATCCAGGAGATATACAACAACATTCTGAACGGACTGCCCGAGGGCTACGCCGGCAACACCGCAGCCCTCTATCCGGGGTATGTGCTTACCCCGGGGATGCGCAACAACGATGTGCTGGCATTCCAGAACTACCTCAACCTCATCGGCAGAACTTACCGCGATATACCGGAAGTTCCGGCAACAGGGTACTACGGCTCGCAGACCGAGGAAGCGGTCCGGGTGTTCCAGCAGCTGTTCGGGCTGCCGGTGTCCGGATTTGTGGGCGCGCCCACCTGGGACGCGGTTTCAAAGGAATACAACTATATCCGCTTCGGCACCCAGAGAACGGGCTGAGCAGCACAAGTTCCTATGTTACAGAAAAATCCCCCCGACCAGCAGCCGGGGGGATCTCATTATATTCAGATGTTGATTACGAATAACGCTTCTGGTACATGAAATCCTTGACTTCCTTTACCACGAACACTGCGATGATTGCAAGGCAGATAATGATGGAGAGGATATACAGTACAGCGGAGACGATGTAGTTGTAACCCTTGTAGCCTTCCTGAACTGCCATGGCAGCTGTTCTTGCACCGAAAACGGTGAAAATGGAAGAGAAGTTGTTGGAAGCGATAAGAATGTACAGCGCCAGTGTGCCAAATCTCGTGAAGCCGTAGCCGCACAGCATAGCCATAGCCAGGAACAGCGTCAGACCAGCATAAACGATGATGTACAGATAGTCCATCGCACCAAACTGCAGATAGGAGAATATCAGCTTGTCATACATCAGCACAGCGATCATTGTTACAACGAAGCTGAGCACGATGGAGCCAACGCCGATGAGCAGTGCGACAGCGGGCTTCTTGTTGCTCTCGTCGATCTTGAAGAAGAGCTTCTTGCCCATGTTCTTGTATGCGTAGAATGCAAGTGCAGCGCCTGCAACGCATGCGAGTATCAGGAATACGGTAGCGATCCACCACTTGGAGGTCATACCGTTGTTTGCGAGCCATGCGGTCGCGTTCTCGTCGCCGGACTTTGCAAGAGCCTTGTTGGGGTTGTAGGTCTTAACCACCCATGCAAATCTCTCGATGATGGCAACGAGATCAGTCAGCGCGATGGAAGCGCCGAAAGCAGCGTAATAGATAAGCGCCCACTCGCCCTCGCGTACATAGAGGATAGAACCGATCAGCGCAACGCCGATGAGCAGGAGCAGAATAATTCCCTGCGGGATAGCGGTGTTATTGCTGCCGCCTACCCAGCCGGTGATTATGGACCAGTCGCCGCCCTGCAGTGTAACGCTGCCATAAGCGGAAAGAGCAAACTTTGTGAACACTGCAACTGCAGTCATGCCAACGAACAGGATGCCAGCGGTAACGGCGCGCTTGCGGGTCTTTGCGCGCTCTTCAGCGGTGTGCATCATGTCGTCCGCGTATTCAACCGAGCTCTCATATACGCAGAATGTGCATGCGACAACGCAGATAACAGCGTCGATAATGCCGAACGCCTTGATGGAATTTCTGTAGGTGAGATTAGCAAACGGAATGAGCAGCGGAACCAGACCGATAACAGCCTTGGCGCCGAACACTGCTATCAGATAGGACTTGGCGAACGCAAATCCCTTGTAGTAGCAGAAAGAAAGCACCAGAAGGATACCTGTGATAACAAGATAGATCAGTATGATATTAACGATAGTGTCCCACAGGGTGAGAATGATCTGGTTGTTAGCTATCTCAGCTTCAGAAGCGAAAGTCTTGCCGAAAAGCTTAACGATACAAGCCTTGCCTTCTTCGTTATATGTATTGCACTGAGCGTAGACCGGGTTGATGAAGAGCGGCTTCATCACCAGAAAGAACGTAACAACAGCTTCTATAACAGCGAAAACAGCCATGCCGATGCCGATTTTCTTGTACATCGGTGAGGAGTTTCCAGCTGCGGCGTTGTTTACTGCGGCAGATGTCATTGAGTAATTCCTCCCTAAATTCAGAACGGTGCAGGCGCATTTCCCCGGCGCACTGCCCCATGCTATATAATTCTATTAAATTATAACATATTCCCACCGGATTTGCAAGCAGCAGTCCGGAAAATCGCGCATGCGCTTTCACCAAAATTTGTTGAGATTATTTGTGCAAAACACAGATTTTACTACTAATCGTCCACATCTGCCGTGAAAACGTTGCCAACGTCGCTGCCAAGGGAACATGTATATACAAATTCTACAACATCACCCTCATTAAGGGTGAAGTAAGCCGCAGATACGTCGGGAAATTCCCCGTTGACTTTATACAGCCAGCCGCTCAGTTCACCGAAACCGAATTCCTGTATATACCCTATGCCCCGGACATATGTCCCATAAACGCTGCCGGTGTAATCCACGCGCACATGCTGCTCCCTTGCAGCGGCAGTCAGCGCGTCGAATGCCGACGAGCCCTCCTGCAGAGCCACCTCGCACTGCTTTATCACCACGCCGTCAGATGGTATCACGCCGCGCGGGTTTACGTCCTCCACAATGAGCTCCATATTCGAGAGCGCCGCGGTGCAATCCGCGGAAACCGTCACACGGAGCGGTCCCGCGGCGCCCTGCGCGTAGTATTCCTGCGGGGTGCGGATATCCAGCAGCCACACTCCCCCTGCTGCCGCAGCAAGAAGCAGCGCGGGTATCAGCAGCTTCTTACTGCGCAGGAAAAAAACCACCATGCACGCCGCAGCGCCCGCTCCGAAAAGCATCGAGAGGATAAGCCTTATGTGCTTCCCCGTCAGCCCGCTGGTGATTTCCTCCACCGCCTGTGGAACTTCCGCCGCAGCCTGCCCCGTCTGTGCATCTGCGGTTTCGGTTGTGGTGATATCCGCGCCCGGCAGCGCCGATATTCTGCCGAAAAGCGCCTCACCGCGCTCCGAAAGCGCCAGCGCCGTGAATGCTTCCAGCGCCTGGGCAGTGGCTATCGCATTCGCTTCCCCGTCAGGGAGGTGCGCATAACCGCCGTCGCGACGGTATTCTTTCAGCTGCGAAGCGGCTTCCTGCGCCTTTTGGGTATTCCCAACCGCGCAGAATGCAATGACCGCCTGCGCGGTGCTCTCGCAGTTGACCGTGCCCATGGAGGAATATTCGCTGAATGCGCCCAGCCATTCCGCGCCGCGCTTAGCCGCTTCAGACGCTCCGTCCACATCGCAGCCGGAGAGCGCGTACACAGCCGCAGCCGTGATATCGACGTCCCCGCTGTCGCCTATAAGCGAAAAGCTTCCGTCCGCATGCTGCTGCGACATGATGTGCCCTGCCAGCGACTGCGCGGTGTTGACTGCATTCTCAGGCTGCTCCACCCCGGCGACGTTTACTGCGATGAGCGCCCAGATATACGCGTTGAAGCCCTGTTTATCCAGCGTTTCGCAGCGGAATGCACCCAGCTCCACCGCGCGGGTAGCGTCGCCGCCCGCAGCCGCTATGCAAATCGCAGAGCGCTGGTATTCCGTCGGGCGCACAAATCCCCCTGACTGCGAAAGCTCCTCTACCCGCTCCTGCATTCCTGCGGCGTATTTCCCGGCGCCGTCTGAGCCGTGCAGCCGCGCCAGGCAGTATGCGGCCCAGTCGGACTTGCCAGGCTCCATGCTATCCCACGGAGAAGCGCCGATGGAATAATACGACAGGCACTCCTCCGCGCGGGGCTCCCACCCGTCAGCCGGAGCGGAAAAAGCGGTCTGCACCGCTATGAACAATGCAGTGCAGACCGCGAGGATTATCCCGGTTATCTTCTTCATCAATTACTTTCTCTTGCTGAGTGCGATACCAGCGCCAGCCAGCAGTACAACTGCGAATGCAACGGCTGCGCCCTCAACGCCGGTAGCAGGAGAACCCTTGCCATCATCTGCGCCGTCAGCGGAAGCGTCGGCAGTTTCAGCGGAAACCTCTGCGGTGTCAGCGGTTTCAGTTGTTTCAGCGGACTCAGCAGTTGCAGCGTCGGCGCCAAGCGCGTCAGTCAGGGAAGCAACAGCGTTGTCGATATCCTCCTGTGTAGCCTCGTATTCAGCCAGTGCTTCCATAGCGCCGGTGAATACGTATTCATCAACGCCCTCAGCCTCGGAAGCCTCAGCGCAGAGCTTTACAAGGTCAGCCTTCTTTGTTGCTTCCTTGAGTGCAGCAGCGCCGCCCCAGGAAGAGTTGTCAACGCCCAGGTCCGCGCCATAGCCGTATACTGTGAAAGAGAATACTACAACATCGCCGTCAGCGGGGATATAGTCGCCGATGCCGACCTGAGCGTACTCGTCGTTTACAAAATATGTCCAGCCGCTCTCTGCGGTGTAATCCAGCGCGCTGAGGTAGCCCTCTGCGTTTCTGCCGGTCATCTCAGGGCAAACTGCCTTTATAGCCTCGGGGACCTCAGTCTGCAGGTCCTCGTCAGCGAATGCGGTAACGTATGCGCCATAGCCTGTGTCCTCGGTAAGTACCTCAGCGGCATTCTTGAGCAGGTCAAGACCGGTGTCGCCCTCGTGGATAGCTACCTTGCACGGCTCAACTGTGAAGCCCTGACCGATGGTGGACTTCTCAGCCATGAAGTATACATAGCCTGTGGTGTTCTCCTCAGCGGAAACACTGAAGGATACTGCGCTGAATGCTACAGCTGCAGCTGCAACAGCGGATACGATGTTTCTTGTTCTCATTCTTTTATTCCTCCGATAAAATTATGCATGCTGCCGACGGTATGTCAGCGCTATGCCTGCTTGCCGATGGGGCAGGTCTTCCGGCTCGGGATCCGGGCTTTTTCTCTGATACAGCCCCTTGCGGCGCCTGCCTTCCCCAGGAATTCTCCTCAGTGACATTACGACGCGCGCAAAGCTCCCTCACGGCAGCGGGGACTGCTCCGGATTTACACCGGCTTCCGTTTTGCCGCTCGCCTGCAAGCACTATTCATTATATACCATTCTGCGGGAATTGTCAACCTTTCCACAAAAGTATCCGCGAATATTTATGCATTTTAACGACAAAAACGCCCCGACAGTTATCCTGCCGGGGACGATTTTATAAAGGTCACCTCTAAAAACCTTGTTTGAGTGAAAATGTGTATAGCACACCGCCTGATTCAGAAAACCTCCTCGTAAGGCATACAGCCTTACTTCGTCGGCTTTCATCGCATTCGGCGCACTCTACCCATTTTCCCTTTTCAAACCGGTTTTTAGATGTTCACTACAGCAGCTTCTTCCCTGTCGAACTCCGCAAGAAGCTCGCCCAGGGTCATAACGCGTAATTCCACGCTGTCCGCGCCGGAGATCCCGACGAGGTACTCACCACATTCAAGCGCCATTGTATCACGCATGATGGTGGTATCCGCGCCGCGGAGGTCGTCCGCGATGCCGGTGCCGAGCCGCTTCAGGAACGCCTCCTTCTGCACCCACAGGCGTATGAAATCCTCTGTGGAGTGCACCTGCAACCTTTCACCGTTGCTGAGCACCCTTGAATACAGCCTCTCGCCTACCCTGCGGTCGCGCCGCTCGATATCCGCGCCTATCTCCGCATCACTGAATGCCGCGCATACCGCGCCATTCGTATGCGAAAGCGAGAAGTACACCTCCGCGCCTTTCAGATACGGCTTGCCGAACGCCCCGTGGGAATACCGCAGCATGCTCCCTGGAATGCCGCTGCGCCTGCTGAGCTCCATTGAGACCAGCAGACCTGCCGCAAGCGCCGACAGCTTATCTCCATCGCAGCGCTTTTTCGCTATCCTGCTGCGACGGAGTTCAGAAACGTGCTGCATGTAGCCCTCCACATCGGAAAAGCTGGCGCCGTCGGTGCTGACGACTATCAGATCAGCCGATGCCATACCATCTGCCGCCTGCATAGCCGACCTTCATCTGTGCGGTGTTGCCGCTTGTGATGTACTGAGAAAGGTCAGCGGCTGCGCCTTCGACCTCTACGGATATATCAGCGATATAAGCCTTGGTGATGTCGCCGCAGTCAGCCAGCAGAGCCTTTTCGTCGTCGGTGAGGTCCTTGAGGCAGTCGGTGAGCTTGGTCACCTTTACCTTGACAGCGTCTGCGGCAGCTGCCAGAGTCTTGACATCGACCCCTGCCTCCTTCATCATTGAAGTGAAATACTCGTTGATGAACTGCTCAAAGGTATAGCCGTACTCAGCAAACACGGCGTCGAGCGCTTCTATATAGGACTTGGGGTAAACCTCCTGGAAAGCGCCGTACATATCGCCCTTGAGCGCCTTGTTCATGAAGGTGTTGAGCATCTTTTCGATCTCCTGCCTGTCAGCTTCCGTCGTGTCTGCGGAGGTTTTCTTATTGAGCAGGGCTTTCAGCTTCTTGCAGGAATTCGTGCCCTTTACAGTGACCTTTGCCGCGCTGCCCAGCTTGACGCTCTTGGGTGTGCCGGTTATCTTGCCGCTCTTGGCGATGGTGAAAGTTCCGCCGATGGTAACGGCTGCCTTGTTCTTTGTCAGTTTGATGGTGCCTGAGTCAGAAACGCTGCTGCCCTTTGCGGTAGTCATCTTGCCGGTGACTGTCAGCGTCGCGCCGCTCTTTACAACGAGCTTGCCCTTTACTTCAAGAGTGCCCTTGGAGCCTACCGTGAGCTTGGCGCCCTTGTTGAGCGTAAGCGTGGCGCCCTTGGGAATGGTGACCTTCTTGCTGATGGTTACGCTCTTCTTGAGAACGTACTTCTGACCAGCCTTCATAGTGGTCTTGCCGTCCCATACCTTTGCTGCGGAAGCGCCGTACTCCTGCTCCACAATGACGGTCTGTGGAATGCTCTCCGCATATACAGCGGTGGAAGCGCCTGCCATGATGACTGCGCTGAGTAAAAATGCCGTGATTTTCTTGAACATATCATTTACCTCCTTGAATTCATATATCAGGCGTTATGCCATGATATCACTTTTCTGCCGGGAAATCATCGCCGGCCGCGGATTTGCGTGCCTGCTTGAACAGCGGGCTTTTTCTTGTGACTACGCGCTGCTGCGCGCCGTCGGGGGTGCAGAGTTCCAGCGTGATCTTCCCGCTTTCCACCCGTGGGTGACGGAGCACGCGCCCGGAGCGCCTTTCCGGCTCCCCGCGGAACGCCGCTATAAAGCTGAATTTCTCGTCCTCATAGGGAACATCACCGCCTTTAAGCTGCTTATGCAGCCTGCTGCGCGGTACTCTCACGGTGAAATGGCACCAGTCGCCCTCCGCAAGCGGACATTCCCCCTCTGCGGGACATGGCGCCGCGATGTGCGCGCCCATTTCAAGGAGCATTCCCCGTGCCGACATTATGCGGGAATACCCCTCAGGGGTGCCCGGCTCCACGATGAGAAGCAGGTTCTGCGTGCTTTCCCACAGGCGCTTTACCGCGGCTTTGCGGGGAACCTCCGACAGTTCGTTAAGGCAGTAGGAGCACAGCACCAGCTCCGCTTTTTCATCGAAGCCAGCGGTGATATCACCCTGCTTCCACTGCGCGGGAATTCCACAGGCTTCCGTCAGCTGCCTGCCGACTGAGAGCATTTCAGGCTCCCGCTCAATACAGGTGAATTCCCCGCATTCCGCAGCCGCGAAAGCCGCGTGCGAGGCAGCCCCGGTGCCCGCGCCGATATCCAGCACGCTGCCGAAATCCCGCATATCCTCCGGCAGACAGGGCAGCGTAAGTTCCAGCGCCCTGCTCACTGCGCCGAATGTCGCGGGCATTCTCACCGCAGCATACGCGAGAATGTCCCTGCGGGAAGTCGCAAGGCGCTTCCCGCTGCCGTCGTTGCCGCGGTAGCGCTTCGACAGACCGTCCGCGGCAGCCGCGAGCGCCTTTCCGTCCTCAGCGGACAGCAGCCGCTCCACCTCGCTGCGCAGTTCCAAAGGAAATTCCATTGCTTACCTCTCAGAAATAGTTGTTGCGTATCTCCTTGGCAGCGAATGCGCCCTCGAGCTGCTGCCCGTCAGCGCCGGGGTGAAGTCCGTCCTTAAGGTACTTGCCCCTGCCGCCTATCACCTCGAATTTCTCGCAGATACCGCAGCCGCTGTATGTATCGATGACCTGCACCGAAAGCCCCTGGCATATCCTGCGCAGGCATGCTATAGTCTTTTCCACCTTGCGGTTGTGCTCCGGTGTGGCAGTCTGAATGGGCGTGAGCAGGAATATCCTGCACTGCGGGAAGTTCTCCTGTATCGTCTGTATGCACCAGCGCGTCGCACCTGCCTCCGTGAAGAGGTCGATATCCGCATTACCGGAAAGCTGCTTGCCGCTGAGCGCCTTTTCAGGGTCGCCGATGAATTCCTCAAGGTCGTTTGTGCCCATCGCGAATGCGAATATATCCGGCGTCGGGAAACTGCCCGACTTCACCTCGGCAAGAAATCTCTGGATATGAACGACTGCGCAGTTGTTTGCGCGCCTCTGCATCTCAGCGGGGTCGTCGGTAGGCTCCCAGCCGTCGCTTATGCCAGCGAAATCAGGGTCGCTGTAATCCTGCGTGGTGACTGCAGTACCTGCCACGTCGAATGTGCGCTTGTACCACACGGCACTCCCCACGGCAACGTTGCTGTGGCTCTTCATGCCGAGTTCGTTATAAACGTGCCAGCTCCACTGCTGTCCTGCGGTTATGCTGTCGCCGTCAACGCCAAAGTTGAGTTTAGAGAAATCAGTCATTTGGGTTTACCTCTATATGAAATATTTTCACAATACTACTTTACCACAAAAGAAGGAATTTGTAAAGTAAGTTTTAAATGTATTCTGAATTTATATACCCGTCAGATCAAAATCCGGGGTGTATTCCTCTTTCGCGGAACTCCGCTCCTGCATGAAGCCCTCCAGACCCACGTCATAAACCGCATCCAGCGCCTTGCGGTACTCGAATGTAGTCAGACGGCGGTTGAGCGACTTTATCTCCCTGGCTTTCCAGAACGGTGTGTACTGGCTCATCAGGCTGAAAAGCACGTCCTGCCCGAAGCGCTCACCCACGCGCCGTATCACCTCTTCCGAGTCGTGATAATGCCCGGGAATGACGAGGTGTCTGACGATAACTCCTTTCTGCAGCATTCCGTCCGGGGAATACTGCGGTCTGCCGGTCTGCCGGAGCATTTCCTCAACGGCAGCCATCGCCGTTTCGAAGTAGCGCGGCGCCGATGAGAGTTCCACCGCGAGCGCGTCGGAAAAGTACTTCACGTCCGGCAGGTAGATATCGACGCAGCCCTCCAGCGCGCGGAGAGTTTCCACCCGCTCATAGCCCCCGGTGTTGTACACCACCGGAATATCGAGCCTGCCCTTTACCATGTCCAGCGCGCGTATTATTTCCGGGACGAACGGCGTGGGGCTGACGAGATTGATGTTCCACGCGCCCTTTTCCTGCAGCTCCAGGAATATTTCCGCAAGCCGCCCGGTTGAAATATCCCTGCCGTAACCCCCGGCGCTGATATCGTGGTTCTGGCAGAAAATGCACCTCATCACACAGCCGGAAAAGAACACGGTGCCGCTCCCGCGGGCGCTGTCCGTGCCGCTTATACAAGGTTCCTCCCACTGGTGGAGAGCCGCGCGCGCCACCCGCACGCCGCTTTTCATTCCGCAGAAGCCCACGGTGTTCACGCGGTCGGCACCGCATTCCCTGGGGCATAGTCTGCATTCCATAGTTTCACCTCGCCAAAACAAACCGGGCGCGCGAAAGCTGCCCGGTTCTGCTTATTTCCTTCCGTTTATGAGTTCCTCGGTGTCTGCGGTGACTGTCTTTACCAGTTCGTATGTCGGCGCGAGTTCACCCTTGTCGTCGTATGCGATGGTCATGTTCACAGCCAGCGAGTCGTTGGATATCGACGTGAAATCCAGCGGATTTTCAGCGTCCACATTGTAGATGAACACAAATGTCACCACCGGAAGCGTCTGCGTATTTGTCCCGTGAACTATCATCCGGAAGCTGCTGCAGTCCTGCAGCGCGAACGACGCTTCCGAAGCCTCTCCCTTTATCACCGGGTCAATGACATTCTGCCGCTGAATGAACACGGGGTCGGTGTTTTCTTCCTTGTCCTCGTCGTAGACGTTCTGGGCAGCGATTATGGTGCCGTCAGTCACCACGGTGCCGAGGTTCATGTCGCGGTAGCGGTAATCCGGCTCGGCCTCTTTGCCGTTGGAGTCGATGCCGTTGTACACCGTGCCGTTGATTATGTACGTCGCGGTATCCACCTGCTGTATATCCACCGTGAACACCGGCGCGTAGATTATATTCTGATACTGTGCCAGCACCGTCGTCAGGTCCTCTACTGCGACGGAACCGTCCTGCGACTCGTTCATCTTGACGATTATCTCAGAGAGCGTTTCGTTCGCAGAAAGGTCGGTGGTGTACACCCTGGTCACGGAAGCGGACGTACCGGTCTGGTTCTGCACGTCTCCGCAGAATATCATTTCCCGTGCGTTCAGCATCAGCACCAGGTAAGCGATAAGCCCCAGCAGCACCAGCGCTATCAGCACTATTCCTATAACTATCTTCATACGTTAACCTCAGATGCAATATAAATTGGTGTCCCAGTCGGGGATATACGGGTGATGGCGCAGGTAGAACCTGTATTTCCTGTTTATCGCGGCTATCTGCAGCGGTATCGCGAACATGTCCTCGTTGCGGTGATAGAGCGCCACCGAAAGCTTCGGACGGTACGCGGATATAGTCTGCGCAGCGCCGTCTATCGCCTGCTTCTCGCTGCCCTCGACGTCGTACTTGATGAATGTAGCCGCGTCCCCCTGCAGCATGTGGTCCACGCTCATCATGTTCACCTCGCGGTATCTCGCGGGATTTGCAGCGCGCACCGGGTCGTTTTCGTCCACCTTGGAACTTCTCCCCGCGCGCAGGCTGAACCGCATCACCGTTTCGCTGTCCCACGCGCCGCAGTTGTAAGCCTCCAGCAGCCCGGAGCCTATCATATACAGCCTGCGTTTAAGTTTGACGTAGTTGCGGTGGTCGGGTTCCATTGCGTATATCTTGCGGAAGTGCATTCCCGTTTCGTTCAGGAACTTCACTATCGTGTCGCCGTTGTATGCGCCCAGGTCAACGTAGGTCTCATCAGCGCCTATCTTAAGCAGGTCGTACATCTCCTCCTCGGGACTTTCGCACCCGCGCAGGTACTCCAGCTTTCCGCTCAGTTTGTAGCGTACGACGTTCTCAAAAACCAGCTTCGACTGCTCGTCTGCCAGCATGGAATACACCTTTGCAAGCTCGTCGCGGTGTTCCCTTGCGTAGTCCAGCGTGAACAGCCCGTCGCCCACTACCGGCACATTCGGGGCGTAAAGCTCGTGCTTTTCCGCGATACTGCAGATATGCCCCATCACGTCCGGAAGCTGGCTGCCGAAGCACACCAGTATCAGGAAATCGTCGCCGTAAAGTTCCTCTATCTCGGATAGCTTCTTCACGCGGTAGCCAAGAAAGCTGTGACCCCGCACGAATTCATCGCTCGCCATTATATCGGCAACAGGGACGCCTATGCCGTCCAGCACGGTCTTTATCTTTTCCGCACCGTCGCCCATGCCATAGAGGACTATCTTCTTATCCGTCTGCCTGAGGTTATCCCACAGGCAGGTATTTATCTCATCAAGGAAAAATGCCATTGTATGCCTTTCTCTGCTTTACATCATGCGGACCTTTTCCGCTTCGCGGACGCACTGCATGAATGCCTCCGATACCTTTGAGCTGTCGAGATGATATTTCTCTACGTAGATATCCACCGTCGTCCAGTCTGCCTTTTCGTAGCTGTAGGCGAGGTCGAACACATCGCTGTAAACTCCGCCCTTGCCCATAAGACCGTTCTTTATCTCCGGCGTCAGCGGGAATTCCTCAAGCGCCTGCGCCAGAGCGCGCTCGCCACCGTAAGTCACCATGGAAAGCAGACCCATCAGGTAGTACGAGTCGGCTTCGGGAGCCGCTTCGGGTATCATCAGGGCAAGCTGCCTGCAGAATTTTGCCAACAGACAGGAAATACGCATGAGTTCCACATTGTCGCTGCGGGTTATGCGCTGCATGCCCATCAGGTATATCCATTCGCGCAGGTAATCAAGCCCCAGGATAACGAGCGCCTGCCCGATGGAGCTTACACGGTTCCTTACGCCGAAATACACCGAGTTGATGAGCCTCAGCAGACGCTGGCACATCGCGGTGTCGCAGGAAATAACGTCCACGATATCGCTGAACTCCGGCTCCGGCTGGGAAACCAGCTGCATGACCCGCATGAAATTCACCGGGAGCGGCGTTATGCTGTTCTTTGACATGATGGTGGGCTTCGCGAAGTAATACCCCTGCATGAAGCTGCAGCCCAGCTTCTTAGCCCACTTGAATTCCTCCTGGCTCTCTATCTTCTCAGCCAGCATCAGCTTGTTGGAATACCGGCAGATATACGCAGTTTCCTCGATGGATTTCTGCGGCGTGCGGAAGTCTATCTTAACGATGTCGCCCAGCTCAAACAGCTGGCTGTAGCTGTTGTCGTACTCAAAGTCGTCCAGCGCGAGGGTGTAGCCGCGCTCCTTAAGTTCCTGACAGGCGCCGAGAAGCTGTTCGTCCATCATGAGGTTCTCCAGCACTTCGACCACCACGAGTTCAGGAGCAATCATCTTCGGCACCCCGCGCTTGAGCAGGTTGGAAGTGAAATTGATGAACGCCTTGTTATTGCCGATGATATCCGTGATATTCAGCCCGAAGAACGCGTTGGTCACCACGTCAGCGGTGGAAGCGTCGCCGTCGAGCCCGTTGTATTCATTCTGCCTGCCGTTGCTGCGATAAAGCAGCTCATAGCCGTAGACATGGTTGTCGGTATCAAATATCGGCTGCCTTGCCATGTACACGTCCAAGCGGATCACCTCTCTCAGGATACAGCCGGGTCGCCCCGGCACATCATAGTCTACCTGTAATTATACAGTATTTCAGCGATTTTTTCAAGCACCGTGAAATATAAAACGGTTTTTCAGCAATATTGCACAATAAGTGGAAGAAATTTTGTTCAATTCGGAAGCAAATGGGGGGATTTTAATTCGGAATTCGTAATTCATAATTCGGAATTATGGTATCGCCTACGGCGATAATATTTCAAAAACTTTGATATGAAACAACACAGGGCGAAAGTGAATTGCTTCTTTCGCCCTGTTTATTTTATTGAAAATCTTTTTAGATAATGTCCGCGAAGCGGACACCGAAATCCCGAATTGAACTAAAGGTTTTTATTCAGCGACTGCCCCGTTGCCCTGCCGACGACGGCGCTGTTGTAGTAGCCTATCTTCTGGCGCGTCATCTTCAGCTGTTCGAGTTCCCTGCGGGAATCCATGTGCTGGCTCTTGAACTGCTCGGATATCACCTTGTCCTTGTCAACTATACGCTGCTTTATAACAGTCACGTTCCGCTGGATAAGCTGCAGTTCCTTGTGCTGCTCGTCAAGCGGCACGCTGACATAGCTGCCGTGGGTAAGGTCGTTGAGCAGCTGGCGCTCCTCGGGCATTTCAAGTTCCATGACGCCCTCTGCCTGCTGCCTGAGTTCCTCAAGCTTCGCGATAAGTTCGTTACGTGCGAATAACGCCTGCTGCAGCGTTTCCAGATCAGCGTTACTCATGGCGTCCGTCTGCTTTTCGTATTCCTGCAGCGTCTCGTAGATCTGCTTAAAGATGGTTATCACGCCCTCGCAGCCACGTAATTCTGCCATAATAACACCCCCTGCCGCTTACTTCTTGCGGGCTTTCTCCTGCGCCTCGATCTCTTCCTTGGTCATCTGGCTTATCTGCGTGAACGCGTCGCGCAGTTCGCCGACCATGGGGATTATCTTTTCGACCTCAGCTGCCGTTTCCTCGTCCTTTTTGATGTTCGCCTTTTCAGCCGTCCGCTGGAAGAAGTCGTACAGCTGGTCAAGGTTCTTCGACACCGGTACGTCCATATCAAGCGAACCGCGGAGCGCTCCAAGCAGCTCCTGCGCCTTCATGAACGCCTCATGCGCCCTCTTGATATCCTTGCTGCGTACTGCGTTCACACCGATCGCGAGCTGGCGCTCGGTCTCACTGTAAAGCTTGATGACGACCTCGACGGGGGTCATCGTCGAAACGGACTGCTTCTTATATGCTGAGTAGGGATTAGCCATATCCTGTGCCCTCTGTTTTCATTATATTCTACGGCTTGGCGCCCGTGACGGCTTCCGTCGTTTTATTACTGATAGTTGCCGGAAGTTCCGAAATAGGAGGAAATGTAGCTGGTCTGGCTGTTGAGGTCAGACAGCGCGCTCTCCATGTTCGTGAACACCTTCCACCAGTACTCTTCCTTCTCGGAATACTTGGTCTGCAGGTCGCTCATGCGCTCCTGGATACGCTTCATTTCCTTGTAGATGGTGCTGTCGGTGGTTACGGAGCTGTTCTCCTTGCCTGCCTTGCGCACCAGAGTACCTCTGGTTTCAACCTTACCGGAACTCTTCACGGCGCTGTCCATGACCTTGTTGACCTTTGCCATTACACCGTTCTCGCTGTCGGTGAACAGCTTCACGATAGCGTCCTGGTTGTTCTCAAAAGCCTTATCGAACGCGTCGTCGTCTATCTCAAGCTTTCCATGTTCAGACCACTCGCTGGAGGTCTTGATACCCATGCTGTAGATACCGAACTTCGTGCCGTCGTCCAGCGTAACGCTGTTGTACAGCGCAGTGCGTATCTGGCTCATGATGGAGGAAACGGTGGAGTCGTTATACAGAACGCCCTGCTTTGCCTTTTCCTCCCACTTGGTTATCTCGTCCTCGCTCATCTCGTCGCGCTCGTCGTCAGTCAGCGGGTCGTAAGAATCACCGTTGCTGTCCTTTGCCGGGGCAGTGCCGATGTAACCGTAAACGTCTTCGATAAGCTGGTTGTAGTCCTCAACGAACTTCTTTACGGTGTCCTTGACGGTGGTGGAATCCTTGCTGATGGTCGCGGTGTAGGTCTCGCCGACTTTCATGTTGTCGTTGAACGTGAATGTCGTTCCGTCCAGCGTGTAGGAATTGTCGTTGAGGTATATCTCCTGACCGTTTATCTCAAACACGGAATTCTGACCGGAGGTGAAGCCGACAGTTCCGTTGTCGTCTGCTATGCCGAGTGCCTTTGTGACGTCGCTGCTTTTGATATCCACCTTGCCTGCGCCGCCAATTTCCTTGGATTCAACAGTAAAGCTGTTGGTCAGGCTGGAGTAAGTCATCGTGACGTTGGCGTCGGACTTGTTCACCGCGCTCATGAGGTTTGCAACGGTGGCGTCCTTGTCAACGGTGATATCAACGTCGTTGATGGTGAGCGTGTATTTTCCGTCTGCGCCCGGTGTGAGTCCCATAGCGGAAAGCTTCGTGCCGGAAGTAGCCTTGTTGGAGGCAGTTTCCCTGGCGATGCCCAGCGTACCGCCCTCGACGGAAGTCATCGCAAATTCAGCATCGTTGCCGTTCTTGTCCTTTGCTGTGAGGTAGGAGCCGTCCAGTGTGAACTTGTAATCCGGCAGGGCAGCGCCGAGCGCGCTCTTTATCGCGGAGGAGTTTCTGTCCTTTGCAGCCTGCTCGCTGGAATAGGTGTAACTGTCAAGCTGGGTCTGTGTGACTGTGGCGCCTGCGGAAAGTCCCTTATCCTTGCGGTAGGCAGCCGCTTTGAGCTGGTTGAATTCCGCGAGGATAGTCTCGTTGCCCGCTGAATTCCTGCTGTCGTAATATGTCGAAGAAACGCCCTGGAAATCTACATTCACGCTCTTTCCGCCGATATCAACGGTGAAAATGTTGGTGCCGGTCACAACGCTGCTGGTGGAGATAGCCACCTTGGAAGCAGCCTGAGCCAGACCGAAGTTGCCCTTGCTCTCGGTGACGCTTGCGGTGGCGTTGCCGCCTACGTTGAAGCTTACCTTTCCGTTGGCGCCCATCTCAGCCTGAATGAACCACTCGTTGCCGCTGGCGTCAACTGAGCCTGTGGCGTCCGCGCCAGTCCTGCCGGAATAGCCGAAGCCCTCCTGCAGCTTTGTGTTGAGCGCGTCCAGCATGTCGGATTTCAGCGCGCCGGCGTCTGAAATATTGCCGTTGGCGTCCAGTGCGGCTTCTGCTGAGAAGTCGATGGTCTTGGAAACGCTGCCCACCTTGAAGCTGAGGGAAAGCTCGAACTTTCTCGTTACGCTGCCGTCGTCGTTGGTGACGTCCGTGCCGCCCGCGGAGATAGCCTTGTCAAAATCCAGCGCGAATTTCTCCATGGTAATGGAGTTTCCCGATGCCCTGGCAGCGGAAGCGCGCTGATTGAGTCTGACCTTGTAGCTGCCCGCAGCAGAATTGCTGGTGGTGCTGACGGAAAGCCCGCTGGTATCCGCGCCGTTGGTGGCAGTCACACCGGAAGTGAACTTGTTGAACGTAGAAGCGCTCATGAGGTATGTATCGCGCTTGAGCACGTCGAAATACTTGTTCTTGAACTCGGTTATCTTCTTTGTGATGTCCTGATATCCTGCCTGCTGCCAGCTGAGCTTCTGGAGCTTCTGGTTCTGCTTGTCTATCTTTGTCTGATATGAGGACATCAGCTGCTTGATCATACTCTCGGTATCAAATCCCGAGGTAAGACCACTCAATCTCATTGTATCTGACATTTCAATTCTCCTCCTGCCTGTGCTGTTTCAGCAGCTCTGCTATGGCGCTGCCGGAAGCGTGCGCAGCCTGCTCGTTCGTCTGGCGTGCGTCCTTCAGCTCGCTTCTTATCACTTTGACTTCCTTAGGGGCGTTTATGCCTATCTTGACCTTGTCCTTGCCTATCTCAAGCACTGTTATCTCGATATTATCAGCGATGATAATGCTCTCGTCGGTCTTTCTGGTAACTACAAGCATTCTCAGCCCTCCTCATAAACGGGAGCCTTGAACTCGTAGTGCTCCGTCAGGATCACCTGAGCCGCTACGCGCTCCTTTGTGTTCACGACGATGGGGCAGCGCAGGTTGATGGTGGTCTTGCGGTAATCCTCGGGGACTATCGCCACTGCAAGGCAGCGGTACTGCGAATTCTCGTCGATCTTCAGCAGCGCCTGTTCCTCGTCGGATATCGCGAACCTGTAGTCGCCGTATATCTTCATCGGGTCGTAAACCACGAAGCACGGCTCCTTTGAGTCCACCGACTGCAGCCACATCGGGAACGTTTCATCTCCCAGCGGGCTGAGCAGAGCATATTTCTTCCTGTCCTCGAAGCCGATTATACCCTCGGGGAATGTGATGACCCTGCTCTCGTCAACTTCCTGCTCGCCAAAATCTCTGGTAATTATCTTCATAGGCTATACCGGCGCGGACGCCGCTCCTTTCAGAATATATCAGCCCTTGACGTCCAGCACCGGGGGCTTGTACTCGGGGTCTGCGCTCCTGGGGAAGTAGATAGGCCCTCCAAGGTACTCTATCTCCACCCTGGGTCTGTCGCGGACGATGAGCTCCACGCTGCCCGGCACGAATTCCATCGGCAGCTGCTCCATGATATTCCAGTCGATCTCCTGGTCGCCCATCTGGTAGTCAATGCTGAGTGTTCCGCCGTCGAAGGTGATGTCAGCGCCCTCTTTCGGCAGGAACTCCATAATAGTCTCAACTGTTGCACCGGCTCTGGCGTTTTGTATCGCAATTTCCGAAGCTGACATTCCTCTCGCAAGCTGATTGCCCTCAGACGCGACTCTTGCCGTGCCCTGGAATGCAAGGGAAAATCCCTCCTGCGCTTTCTGCGCCATCATATCGCCGTCCGTCATGTGCCCGTATCCCAGGCTCTTTCGCGCCTGATAGGTGTCGATATTCACCTTGATGGGGTCGGCCTTCATAACGTAGCCGCCCTGCGTGTTGGTGATGTTCACCTTCGGCTGGCGCTCGGTAGCGTCGGGATACTCGTACTTTGCGTTTGTCACCTTGATCTCAATGGATATCGGGATCGTGGTTATCTGTAATAGATTGCTGTTCACTTCCAACACCTCCTGGTTGTCTGTAACCCGGGGAAACACCGGAAGCCGCTCGCGCGTATCCGGCTTTCTCTCCATATAACTGAAATGCGCGGCTTCCCTGCCTCACCGGTATACCCGGCAGCGCATCATGACCAAATTAAACCAAACTTAACGATTTATCAGCGCCATCAGCGGATGTAATTGAATATGCTGTTAGGGACTATGCTTGATGACATCTGCAGGCAGGCGTTGTAAATCGCCTCGTAGGTCTTCATCCGCGTTATCTCGCTCTCGAGATTGGTGGCTTCGAGGTCTTTCTGGCGCTCCTTGAGATTGAGCGTTCTCGTGTCGAAGCGCGTCTGGTTGAACTCTATGTATTCCTCGGAATTACCCAGATCCGCTATCTCGACGAGCAGGTTTTCAGAGGAATTCACTATCCTGTCTATGCACGCATTCGCGTAGTCGATGTCGCCCCTGCGGAGCGCCGCGGCAGCGTCGAGAGTCACCTGCAGGTAATTGTTCGAGTAGGTGTCGCCGTTCTTGTAATCCGGCACTATGCCTGTGGCGCTCTTGGCGATGTACACCTGACCGGAAACCGTTTCTCCCTTTGCATTGAGGTATTCCAGCTTTATGTTGCCGTCGTCGTCGATGGTGGGAGTGTGCTTTTCATATTTGAAAGCTTCGTCCAGCTTTGCCTGGACATTAGCGGCTGTGGCAGCTGTGTCAGCGCCTGCGGTGAAAGTTATCGTCTTTTTGGTGCCGCTGGCGTAGATGTCAACGGTGTAAATCTGCCCGTCCTTAAGCTGGTCGAGGTTGATGGACGGAGTTTCAGAAACGTAAGCGCCGCTGCCGTCGCCCATCGTGAGTTCGCCCTTTTCATTGATGGTGGGTATCTTGTCCGGGTCGGTGACGCCCGCGTTGTTGAAAGCATTCGTTATCGCAGTCTGGATATCATTGGTCTTGTTGCCCTTGAACTTAACGGTGACCGTCTTGCCGCCTGCGGTTATTCTTACGGTGTTGTCGTTCTCACCGCTCCTGAGACTATCCGGACGGAGTGTCGAAAGTTTCTTGCCGGAGCCCTCGAAGCCGCAGCCGGAAACCCCCGCGCCGTTGAACGAAATTTTCAGCATGGACTGGGGATCCACTTCCTGGTTGTCGCTGATGACCATGCCGATACCGACATCTATGTATACATCGTTGGAATACGGGAAATCATTCTCGTTGCTGTACGCGTTGACCGGCACGCCGTGATAGAGTATCTTGGTGGCTTTGCCGTCATCGCCGTACTCTATGGTGAACGGCTCGGCCGCGTTGCTCTCACCGCCGAAGATAGCGCGCTCCGCGCTGTTGGTGTTGAAGATGGAGCACATCTCCTTGGCCTTTGTTTCGAGCTGCTCCGCAAGGATATTGATGTCGGTCGCCTTTTCCTTGGTAGAGTTGCAGGCGTAGATGATGGTCTCGCGCACGGAAGCAAGCTGCTCCGAAACCTGCAGCAGCGAAGTCTCGGCCTCGGTGTAGAACTTGTCAGCCACCTTGAGGTTATCCTGATACTGCTCGGTGTGCCACAGCTGCTTTCTCACCGTGAGAGCCTTTGAAGCCTTCAGCGGCGACTGGCTGGCGCGTGTGTACTGCCTGCCGGAATATATTTTGTTCTCGGAAGCGTATTTCTCGGTGGAAAGGCGCTTGAGATTCCTGTCGTAATTACGCAGCAACGTTGAATTTGTTATTCTCATTCAGACTGCCCTCCTTAAAGTCCTACTCTGCCGGTGCCGTTTATCAGCTTATCCAGCGCGTCGTCCAGCGTCGTCAGCATACGCGAGGAAGCGCTGTACCACTTCTGGTAGTTCAGCATATTGATGCCCTCTTCGTCCATCTGCACGCCGGAGACCTCGTCCCGGGCGTCGAGCAGCGTATCGACGGTGGATTTCGCGGTGTCGTTGCGGCTGGTCTCGTAGCTTATATTCTCTGCAAGACGGTCGCTCAGGAACGAGATATACTGGTACATGCTGCCCTTGAAATCATTCTCGTTGCCAAACTTCACGCCGTTCTCGAACTTGGAGATGAGGTAGAGCACGTTGGTGTTCTGCAGATTTACCTTGCCGTCCTTGTCGATGACTTCATCGTAGCCATAGACCTGCTTGCCGGTGGTTTCGTCTTTCGTCTTGATCATGCCTATCATGGTGGGGTTTTCCTTCCACACGGTGGAAACGTGGATATTGCCCGCGGTAATAAGCACCTTGGAATAACCGCCGTCCAGTTCGCCGTCGCCGTTTTCATCGGCTGTGGGATCCTTTCCGCCTGCGGGGTAGCCTACGAACATCTGGCGTCTGGGGTCGTCGTCCGCGCCGTTGGCGGAGTTGAACGTATCTGCCAGGGTGCGTGCGAAAACGTCTATCGCGGATTTGTAATAGGCGATGCCGTGGGTGCCGTTCTGGCGGCCGGTGGCGTAAACGCCGTTGCCGTTGAGCATATCGACGTAGGACTTCAGTATACCAGAGTGCAGGTTGATCTCCTCACCGCTCTCAAAGTTGAGCGCCGCCTGGTTGCCTGCCTTGGCGAAATCCTGCATAACGAGGTAGTTTGCCTTGAACTTCTCGCCGTCGATGATATTCACGCCTGCCATATCAACGGAATAAGTACCGTTGTTGTTCTTGGTGACTGAGATATCGCCGTAGTTCGCGAGTTCGTCTATGTACATGTTGAGCTGGTCGTAAAGCTCGTTGGGGCCGTACTCGTCGGGGTAGTTTATCAGCTCCCTTGCGATACGGTCGTTGAGGGAATTTATCTCACTCATCAGGTTATTGACGTACCCCACGGTGTCCTCTAATTCGCCGATGTAAGTATCCTCGACTTCCTGCAGCTTTGCGCTGTAGTCGTTGAGCAGCCTGCAGAGGTTTACCGCCGAGTTAGCCGCGATGGTGGCGACTTCGGAAGCGTCCGGGCGCTCTACCGAGTAATCCTGCAGCGCCTTGAAGTACTGCTCCGTGTAGTACTGCAGGCCGTCGGTGTCGATGTTGTCGAGCACGTCCTCGATATCCGAAAGGACGTTGATGGTCTTTTCAGTCTCTGCCTCTATCGCGGTGTTCTCGCGGTATCTCTTGTCGATGTACTGGTCGCGGGTCTGGCTGACGCCGTAGGCGTTAACGCCCTGACCGTTGAGCGAAAGATTGTTGCTGTTGCTGCACCATCTGAGGCTCTGGTTTCCGCTGACATACATGGAATAGAGATCCACGCGCTGGCGTGTGTAGCCGATGGTGTTGATGTTGGAAACGTTGTTGCCTGCGATATCGAGGCTCTTCTGTGCGACCTGTAAGGTGCGTTTCTGTGTTTCAAATCCCAGGAATGTTGGGCGCATATATTTTCCTCCTAAACCTCTCTGAAAGCCTTCGCGGAACTGCCGCCAGTAACCTTGGAAGCGCTCTTGTTGTAAGTCTCCGGCTTGTTGAATATGCCGGCGCGCCTGACAAGTTCCGCCTGGTTATCCAGCTTGCGCTTGACTATCTCGTTGGTCTGTTCATTTATTTCTCTGATATTGTCCACCAGGTCCGCAAGCTGCATTGAAAGCTGCTTCATCTTGGCGCGGCAGCCCTCCGGCACCTCGTCCATCATCTCGGAAAGCTTTCTGTCCGCGATGCCAAGCCCCTGGAACAGCGCCTGGCGCTTCTTCTCCAGTGACTGGCTCTTCATGACGTAAGCCTGCTCGGTGTTGAGGGAATCCGTGAGCCATTCAAGGTCGTCGTCGAGTATCTTTGTGTGCTTTTTCATCAGGAACTTGTGCAGCTCCCGGTAGAAATCGCAGTCTATTTCTAGGCATTTGATGACTGCCTGTGCGGTTCTTTCGTCCATGCTCTCACCAGAAAATGATATAGGAAGCGATGTCGCCCGGCTCCACGCTGTCCATCGTCTGTCTTGCCTGTGCTATCTCCTGCGGGGCCGCGTCAGCCTTTACCGCTGCGGAAATGCCGTTTTTAGCCGCCTGCAGCGCCGTATCAAAGCCGAACTCCACCCTGTCTGTGTTTTTCGTGGTGGAAGCAGCCTCTGATTTAACGGCAGCGCCTTTTCTCGTGGTCTTGTATGCGGAAATTACCCCGTTTATTCTTTTTATCTCCATAAACTCTGCCTCCTCTGCTGTTATGATTTCTTTCTTCTATTCTCCGGGCGCTATCCGCCCATATATTTTGCCTTAAAAATATTATCGGCAGCGCCCTGCAAAACTTTAGTGCGACAACGCACTTTTTTGCATTATTTCTGCGGATTTTGCAAAACAAAACCGCTCCCCGTGCAGGAGAGCGGTGAGATTTGTGAAAAAATCAGCCGAGATACATCGAATACTTGCTGTCTGTGGAATCCGGCATGTTGAACGCGTAAGTGCCGTTGGCAGCGATGATGTAATCATCAGAGCAGGTGCCGAGCACGTCGGCGCTTCCCTTGAGCTTGCCGTCAGCGCCAACCATGAGGTCGTCCCTGAAATCTGAGAGGGATTCGCCCGCCGTGAAAGTCGGCATTCTGTGGATCGTGTAGTGCGTGAACATCACCTTGAAATTCTCGTCCGCGAGGGCGTAGAAGTACCCGTCGTATGATTCCGCAAGCGCCGTGTCAAGGCTCTTGGTGAAGTACTTTTCAAGCTTTGTCATGTTGTCGGATTTTATATCGTCCCGCGCCATGACCTTGTTGAACGTGTTGTCCAGGTGCACGCCGATGATACCGTTCTCGCTGAACTTCGCCTCAAGGAAGATATACTTGTTGTTCGTGGTGTTCTTGCCACTCTTGTACTCAATGAACTTCGTGTCAGACGGTTCGTACTGCACAAGCTCCATCTCAGTCATCTGCGCGCGGGTGAACGTCAGCTGCGCCGCCGTAAAGAACGCTGCCGCGTTAGAGTTGCCCGAAAGCTGCTTGTCGGAGTTACCGCCGATCATGTTGACCATGAGAATGGTGATGATGACCGCCATGATCGCTAGGACAACTATAAGCTCCACCAAGGTGAAGCCCTTTTTAGCCTTGAGTCTGTGAAGGTATTGTATCATGCGATATTCCGCCTTTCGTGAAATTCGGGGCGCCATTATTCAAACGTTCATCTCATGTCGTATAAACGCTTGAATAATAGCACTAATTCCCCGACGGCTTGCGCCGCCGAGGAACGATGTGCTTGTTTAGAAGCTCTCACTCACATGGAGTGTAAGTCTATTAGGACTTCTGGAGCTTGGGGTTTGTACCGATTACAACGCCGTCAGTATCAAGGCCAGCCTTGTCGCCGCCGAAGTTGAATGTACCAGCGTCCCAGTCAGCCTGAGCGGGCATTGTGTTGGAATAACCAGCGTCGCCATCAACGATTGCTACGCCAACAACACCGCCGTTGAGCAGGGTGAGGGAAATTGTAGCGTTCTTGATATCACGAAGGGTATCAGCCATGAACAGGCAGTAGTCGAAGTTCTTGTCAGTGCCGCCGGACCATGTAGCAGGTGTACCAGTACCGGTCTGGAAAGTACCCTGGCCGCCAGTAGCCCATACGCCAGCAGTTACGTTAACAGTAACCTCACCAGTACCGCCCTTAAGGGTCTTCTTAGCTGCGTCCATGTTGGTCAGCCAGGTAGTGGTCTGGGTCTTGATCTGGGAAGCAGAGGAGTCAGCAGAAGTGATTCTGGAATCCTGTACTACGCCGAGCATGGTGGGAACGAGGATAGCAGCAAGTACGCCGATGATAGCGATTACTACTACGAGCTCTACGAGTGTAAAGCCCTTCTTGGCCTTGAGAGCCTGAAGCTTCTTTATCATTGTAAAGACCTCCTGAAAGTAAAAATTTTTTATGTATAACCCCAGCGGAGCTATATCCATGTTTATTTCGCATCGGAGCTATGTTCCTTTGCTGTAATCACATTATATCCTATCGCGATAAAAAATGCAAGTGTTTTTTTCAAAAAAAAGCAATGTAAACACAAATTCGTTTAAAACAATCTATTCGGCATAGGCGTTTTTGTGCATTTTGTGAAAAGTTTTTGTGTAACGTGTGTTAATCATTTACATTCTGCATGTTCAGAATGCCACGCCTGCATTTTTCCCGTGTCACGGAAAGGATAATATCGGTGATGTGCCCAGCACAGTGCCGTCGCCAAGCCTGCCCGCCTTATCGGAGCCGTCGAAATCAAACACCCCGTCCCGCATATCCTGCAGCGACGGCATGACATACGCCGGCTGCGAAGCGCCCTGTATCAGCACAACACCGATGACGTGGCTGTATTCAACGTGCAGCTCAATATATGCGGTGCCCATTCCCTGGGTGACTACCGCGAGATATGACAGCAGTTCGGTGTCACGCTTGCTGCCGGCGTCAGGCGTAGTGACCTGGGGCAGGGTGTTCCAGTGGTTCACCTTGTCTATCCAGTCTTCGGAAGAACCTCCCGTGAGCGTCCAGACGCCGTTATCCACCTTTATGACAACAGTTTCCGCGCCGCCCACGTGGGTGTCCATCTGTGTATCAAGCTTCGTCAGGAATTCTGCGGTCCTGTCCCTTATCGTCTTTGCCAGATGATTTGACGACGCTATCTGGGAATTTATGACCACATTATACATCGTGGGTATCAGCAGACCTGCCAGCACCCCGATTATTGCAACGACAACAACCAGCTCCACCAGCGTGAAACCGTTCTTGCGCCGGAGCCTGCCTATCATTTTCATATCCAACACCAAAAATCAATAACCAACAGAAAGATATCTCTTGAACTCGTTCGGATCCTGGCAGCGTGTGAGCGCGACTTCCTTGGTGATCTTGCCCATGTTGACAAGCCTTGCGAGATCCTGGTCGAGGGTGAACATGCCGTTCTTCTTACCGGTGGCGATAGCTGTCGGTATCTGGAATATCTTACCTTCGCGTATCATGGCGCGTACCGCGTCAGTAGCCGCGAGTATCTCAAGAGCCGCGCAGCGTCCCTTGCCGTCTGCGGTGGGCACCAGGGTCTGCGAAATAATGCCGACAACCGAGTTAGCCAGCTGCGAGCGTATCTGTCCCTGGGAATGCGGGGGGTAAACGTCGATGATACGGTCGATGGTCTCAGCGGCGCCGGTGGTATGCAGGGTCGAGAACACCAGGTGACCGGTTTCTGCCGCCGTTACGGCTGCGTTGATGGTCTCGAAGTCACGCATTTCTCCGACCAGGATAACGTCCGGGTCCTCACGGAGTGCGGCTCTCAGCGATCCTGCGAAGCTGTCAACGTCCTGCCCGATCTCACGCTGGTTGACCATGGACTGCTTATGTGTGTGCAGGTACTCGATAGGATCCTCAACGGTGATTATGTGGCAGTTCTTTGATCTGTTGATGTGGTCTATCATCGCAGCCAGGGTTGTGGACTTACCGGAACCTGTAGGTCCGGTCACGAGAACCAGCCCACGGGGCGCCATCGCGAATTCGCCCAGGGTAGCCGGGAGTGCCAGGTCCGCGAGGGTCGGGATATCGTTTCTCAGCAGACGGATAGCCACTGCGTGGTAGCCGCGCTGACGGTATACGTTGACTCTGTGGCGGAAGCCCGCTGTGGACACGTACGAGAAGTCGGTGTCCAGTCCCTTGGATATCTGGGACTTATGCTTGATAGACGTTATCTGGTTGATGATGTTTACGATGATAGGCTCAGTGCAGTCGGGGTAGCCGCTGAGCTTTCTGATGGAACCATGCAGACGGACTACCGGCGGCAGGCCTGCGGTGAAGTGCAGGTCCGAGCAGCCAAGCTCTCTTGCCTCGTCGAGTATCCTGTTGATGTCCATTATATTTGTGTTCATGCCTTCCACGATGTTACGCTCCTTTAATATAAGTATTCCGGATGCGGTCGATATATTCCGGTGAAGTCACGCGCGCGGCTTTCTGCTGTCCGCATTCCTTGTGGCTACGCAGGGTAATATCTCCACGCATTTTGTCAGACTGTATAAGTAGCCTTTACCAGCTCGTCCATTGTCGTTCTTCCGGCAAGGACCATCTTTGTAACGTTGTCGCGAAGCAGCAGCGTACCGTTTTCGGTAGCCTTTGCGCCTATCTCCTCGGCAGTTGCGCCCCTGGAGATGAGTTCCTTTATATCGTTAGACGTTACGATGATCTCATGGATCGCTGTACGTCCGGAATAACCAGTTCCTCTGCACTTCTTGCAGCCGCCCTTGTGCGCCTGGCATATCTGCACGGGCTTATCCATGCTGACAAGACGGAGGTCTGCGGGGTCTGTGAGTGTAATCTGTTCCTTGCACTCGTTGCACAGGAGCTTGACCAGTCGCTGTGCGATGATACCAACGAGAGAGGAAGCAACCATGTACGGCGCAACGCCCATATCCACCAGACGGACGATAGTGGAAGCCGCGTCGTTGGTATGCAGTGTAGAAAGCACGAAGTGACCTGTGATAGCGGCTCTGATAGCGATATCGGCTGTCTCACCGTCACGGATCTCTCCGACCATTATGATATCCGGGTCCTGACGGAGAATGGAACGCAGCGCGGCGGCAAACGTCATACCAGCCTTTGCGTTGATCTGGCACTGGTTTACGCCGTCGATCTTCTTCTCGACAGGGTCCTCAACCGTTACGATGTTTACATTCGGTTTGGAAAGCTCGCCGAGGGTCGCGTAAAGCGTTGTGGACTTACCGGAACCTGTAGGTCCCGTAACCAGCATAACGCCGTTCGGGCAGCGGATTATCTGCTTGAACATCTCGTAGTTGTAATCCGTCATACCGAGGTCGGTGATCTTTCTTGTCTTTTCGTCCGCGGTGGAAAGCAGTCGGATAACGCACTTCTCACCGTAAACGCAGGGGATAGTAGATACACGGACATCCAGGTTGACGCCGTCGATCTTCATGCCGAAACGGCCGTCAAGCGGGATACGCTTCTCCGCGATGTTCATACCGCCGAGTATCTTGATACGCGTGATAAGGGAATTATGCAGCGCGGGAGAAACCTTCATAGCCTCCTGCTCGACGAGTTCGCCGTCTATTCTGAAACGGATACGCGTGCGGTTCTTGAACGGCTCGATGTGAATATCCGACGCGTTTATGCGGAACGCTGTTTCTACCATGGTGTTGACCAGTCGGACGATAGGCGCGTTGTCGATACGCTCGCCGGACTGTGTATCCACCTGGTTCTGCTGGGCTGCGGCTGCCGCCTCGTCGTCCAGCTCGTTCATAACCTTGTTAACGGTCTGCTGCGAATAGAACCTGCCGATAGCCTCCTCGATCTGGGTCTTGGTGGATATCTGCGGCACTATCTCCATGCCGGTCTGGACCTTGAGTTCCTCGAAGATGTAGAAGTTGATGGGGTCGTTTGAAGCGACCAACAGACGGTTGTTGTGCATATCGAACGCGATGACGGTCTTTTCCCTGGCAGTCGCCTCGGGAATTTTCATGACCGCGTCCTTGTTTATCTGCACCGAAGCGAGATCCACGAACGGCACTTTCAGCCTTATGGACAGCGCCTGCGCGAGCTGCGTCTCGGATACGAGCCCCATCTCGAGCATGATGTCGCCGAGCATCTTGCCGCCGCTGGTCTTCTGCTTGTCAAGCGCATCCTGCAGCTGCTTTTCGTTGATAAATCCGTTCTCCACCAGTATCTGACCGATGGGCAGATTTCTAATAGGTCCAGCCATTATGCTATTTCTTCCTTTCAGAATATTCGGAGACACATCAGCATCCCCAACGACCGCATTCCGCGGTGATTTCCCCCCTGACAGCGCTTTACGCTGTTCATATATAATAGTTGCCGAGCCGTGCATTATTCTCAAAAACCCTTGCAAATACATGATTTTTATGGTAAAATAAAGGCAGTATTTTAAAGGGGGTCATGAAAATGACGATCACGGCAATTGACATTATAACCTGGGTATTCGTGTTCCTGTTCGGCTCTGCTATCGGCAGCTTTCTGAATGTGGTGATCTACCGCACTCCTCTCGGGCAGTCGATAATCAGCGAGCCTTCGCACTGCTTCTCCTGCGGGAACCGGCTGAAATGGTACGACATGTTCCCGATATTCAGCTGGCTGATACTCCGCGGTAAGTGCCGTTTCTGCGGCGCACGGATATCTCCACGTTACATGGTCATGGAAGCGCTTTGTGCAGTTTCCTACCTCGGCGCATATCTTGTGTACGGCTTCTCGTGGGAGTTCGCCGTAGCATGTATTCTTTTTGCGGTGCTGATCGTTCTCAGCGGTATCGACATCGACCACTTCGAGATACCCTACTGGTGCAGCATCACTGTTGCGGTGCTGGGTATCGCTGCGTTCTTCATTCCCTGGGGAACTTCGCTTTCCGCGCCCTGGCATGAGCGCCTTATTTCTCTCGGCGTCGTCGCTGTCATGTTCGTTATCCTCGTCCTCGTCGGAGGAATGGGCGGCGGCGATCTCCAGCTGATGCTGGGCGCTTCCCTGCTGCTGGGATTCCGTGTATTCCCTGCGCTGTTCATCGGCATCGTCCTGGGCGCGATCTACGGAATAGTCAAGAAGATACGCGACCACAAGGCTGAGATCGAACTCACAGAAAAGATACGCAAGCTTGCGACGGAGTGGTATCAGGAACAGCTTGACCGCGATGTGGGCTACGTCCTTGCCGGACACGACGACGTGATAGTCGGCACGATAACCGGTGGAAAGCCCGACATCGAGTGGGAATTCCTCGATGAAAACGCATGGAAGGGTCTGCCCGACAAATCCGCTCTGAGCCGCGTTATCCGCGAGCAGATAACCACCGAGCGCGAGGGCGCGTTCCGCATAACGATAAAAGAGGATCAGATCACCAAGGTGAAGTACTCACGCAGAATGGTGTTCGGACCGTTCCTCTCCATCGGCATCGCGGCTGCGTTCCTGTTCGGCAGCCAGATCGTGGGCTGGTACATGGGGCTTATCTTCCCCAACGCGTGATTTTAAGCGCAATATTTCCTCACCGTCTTTCGGCGGTGAGGTTTTTTATTGCCCGATCACGTTACATTATAGTTACGTGTTACGTAGAAGATGTAGATGTCCTTTTCTGTTGAAGAACCGGCGTCAACGATATTTGCGTAGTAGTCCGCTTCGCTCTTGCCGTCGGCGAGCATGCACTTTATCTGGCGCAGCTCAGTGATGCCGGAGCCCTGGAATATCATGCTGCTGTAGCCCTCGTCCCTGTAAGCGGTGAGAGTCATCTGCAGCGCGTCCTTGCGGAATTCCGGCTTGCTGCCGCCCTCAACGTAGTCGCCGTTTTTGGGCTTTGCGAACTCATACTGCACATAGATATCGCTGAAAAGGCAGTCCGCGAACACCTTCTTGGAGTCTGCCGTCTTGATATTGCCGTTTGCCGTCATATCAACAGCTTCGTCCCAGAGGTAGAACCTCTTGTCGGCGTCGTCGTACCGCAGGCTGAGGCACTTCAGCAGATAGGATTTGTTTGTCAGTCCCGGGTCGCCGCTGGCATTGCAGAAGTCGTTCATCTTCTTGATCTCATCGGTGTACGCGGAATTGCTCTTGATGCTGGTATAGCTGGTGTTCTCAAAAATCACCATTTTGTATGAGTTGCGGATATTTCTTGAAATGTAATCCTGTACGCATGTGGTGACATTCTGAGCGTTGTTATCGACCTGGTTGTCGTTGTAACTCCTGATAACAGGCGAGATGAATATCATCATGCCTGCCATCAGTACTGCCAGAAGCGCAACCGAAACGATCATCTCCACCAGCGTGAAGCCGCTTGAGCCTCTCTTACGGAGAAGCCTGATAAATGATCTCATTCAATGCCCTCCTTTAAGGCGCTTCAGTTGTAGCCTCAGTGGTTGCCGGCGTGCTTGCGTTCTCAAAAGCGCCGAATACGTTGTAGTGAGTTACAGTCTTGACAAAGGTGCCCTTCTTGTCGTACTTATCCTCTGCGTACGGCTGGAATCTGTAGCCGCCGTCGGAGGGACGCTCAGTCTTGACAGAATCAGAGTATCCGAAGATCTTCTGGAGATCCAGACCTGCGTCGATGTCCTCAAGAGGCTTCTCGAGAACTACATAGTAGTTGACAAACTGCAGGCTGTCAGACAAAGGCATCTTATCGCCGGTTATCTTGTTGGAAATTCTCAGCGTCCTGTTATACGGGGAATAAACCTCGTAGTCATAAGCATTACCGTCACGCCATGTCTTTATAGTTCTTGGAGTGTCATAGTTATCAATGTAACCATAGTCCTTGATTACGCTCGGGAACAGGATTCTGTACTGTGCATATCTTTCCTGCTGCGCAAAGCCGCTGAAATCGGATCTGGACTTGATGAAGTACCTGTAGCCGCTGCCGGTGTAGCTTTCGTCCTTTTTAATTACCAGCACGACGTAATCAACGCCGGTCGCGCCATAAATGCGGGTATCCAGACGCGATGTTACGCTGCCGGGATTGTTAGGGTCGTCTGCCGGAGTATCCCCACCGCCTCCGGTGCTTCCCTTGGCGTCCTTGGTGTACTGGGTGACGAAGTATTCCAGCGCCAGCACGTTTTCGTCGGTCTCATTGGAGTCGCCGAGCATGTAGGGTATCTCTATGCTGGTGGAATTATCAAAGTTGAACTCCAGCTTGCCCTTCTGCTTGGAGCTGTCGTAGGATACATCGGGGTCCTTGAGGTAATAGGTCTCTTTCTGCTGCTGAATTTCTTCAGCAGTGTCGGTGTTCTGCCGTCTTGCCACGTTCACCTGCGCAAGTATCATGGAAACCATACCTGCCATGATAGCGAAGATAACGAAAGCGACAAGCACCTCGACTATCGTGAAACCGCGCTTTTTAAGGAGTTTTTTCATGTTGTTCTCTCCTTTCGCGATCATACGCCGTAATGGCGCCATTCACGGCTGCCGGTAGGTCTGAGCGGATCGCCGGTCGTGATGCCGATAGAATCGACGGACATGCTGGGACGTGCATAAACGAACTCATAGTAACCGGAAATTACGTAATCCGATACGATAAGACCGCCTACCATTCTCACGCCGCCACCGGTGTTCTCACCGCATGAAAGGTCAACATAAGTCATGTAAGGCGCATAGACATAACCAAAGAACAGGTTGTTCTGCAGTCCCTTGCCATCAGATCCAACGCCGAACTGGATATCCGCGCTCTCGCTGCAGGACTCTACCCAGATGTTTACGTTAGGCATCTGGCTCTTGCCCTCATAGGTCATGTCGATGCCGTGCGAAGCCGCATAGGCAGTAACGGAACCTGTATCAACATAGCCTGCGCATACGCATGTTTCGGGCTTGGTGGAATAGGTGTCGTAATGGTCGGGATTTGTGCACTTGTAAACAGTCTTGCCGTCTACTGTGGTCTCGGTGTACTTGCAGGTCGTGCAGCTGTTCTTGGAGCCGTCGAAATATGTCTCGTGGATAGTTTCCTTCAGAACGCCCTCGATATAGCTCTTGTTTACATACTGCAGACCGCTTCTGTCGAAGTAGTCATGTGTGCCGGCGTCTGTGGTCGTTACCTTGCCGCCGAGCAGATAGTACCAGCCGATGTGTCCGAAGAATTCCTGATGCGTTGACTGATAGCGTACTCCCTCGGGAACGTCAACCACCAGCGTGCCATCGCCAATGGTGACGATATTCATTCTTGCGTGTTCAACAGTTGACGGGCACCACGAGAATTCAGAACCATCGTTGTTAGAAAGCTGGATAGTTCTTGTATCGCCCTTGTTGCCGGTGTCAATAACTATAGCAAGGGAGCTTACATGGTTGCCCTTGGACTTGATCTCACCGATCACGCAGTCCTTATTGATATAGTGAACGTACTTGTTGTTTGCAACATCCTCGTTGCCGTTATAGAACGTGATGTTTTCCTTCTTGGGGGTGTTCTCGTCCTCCATGATGAAGCCTGACATATCGATCTGCCACTTGAGATAGGTAGAACCGCCTATCTTAGATGTGAGAAGCTTGCCCACATCAGCAGGAGTCTTGGCAGGCGCACGCTGGCAGTCGCCAGTTGCAGTCCAGCCGGACCACTTTACGATTTTGGTGCTGCTGGTGAAATGGCCGCCACTTTTGCCGGGGTAGTTCTTGCACTCGCCGTTAAGGTAAAGGTAGCCCTCTACCTTGTTATCGTCGCTGGACATGAAGTAAACATCGCCGTTGACGTAGAGATTGCCATGGAAGTTGGTTTTTGCAATGTATGCGTCGCCAAGGACGTACACATCTGTGAATTTGCCGTTGTTGCCAATGTTCGGCCAGTTAAGGGTAGTCATCGTGAGGTCGCCGCCGACAACGATAAGTCCGTGCTCCGGCTCGTTCTTGATGTCGTTTGCGTTGCCGCCCTTGCCCTTGAGGTCGATGGAAGTCGGCTGTGTGTTCTTGAATGTGAGGTTCTTACCGATGTACCACGCCTGTGTATCCTGGCACTGAACGGTAGTCTTGCCTCTGGAGAATACTGCGGAGCCTGCACAGATAATGCTGCCCTTAAGCGTCAGGTCGGAGTTGGACTCGCCCTTGATATCGGAGAAAACGGTGTACTCTGAGTCGAAGTACATCTCGCTGGTGTAAACGCCGTCGCCTACGACAACGTCGTTAGGGATATAGCCCGTCGCAGTGAAGAATCTTGTGATCATGCTGGGTGGTGTAGTGGTCTCCTTCTGGGTCATGAGGTAGAGGTGGGTGGTCTCCACAACGCCGTTGGTGGAAGCCGTTACCGCCACGTCATATATCGCCATGGTAGAATCGCCCTGCTTTTCGTCCTTGAGCCTGGTTATGGTTACTGTATACGCGCCAAGCTCGGAGTCCTCCCTTGTGCCGCCCTCGACCAGCGACGCGAAGTCGTTGCCGTTGGTGGACATCTTGTCGCCGACGTTGAGATCGAGCAGTTTGGACTGCATCGCAGCTGAAACGCCGTTGTTAAGGTATCCCTTGAGGTTGTCGGCAATTGAAGTGGACGCAACATAAGCCTGCTCCTGGTTGAATGATGCGATCTGCACCCGCCCGGAGGAAACCACCGACATATACATTGCCGTGACAAGCACTACCAGAGCCGCCATTGTGCTGACGACCATGAACAGCGCGCTTCCGCAGGGCGCTATATATTTTCTCAATGCGTGTTTCATTCTTGATTACCTCCAATACTTGATCACGCAAACCGCTCCAGTCCTGACGACACGCCCCGTGCAGTGCGGGACCGGAGATACGAACATTACTGCTGATCCTGAGCGATGAGCTTATCGGTAGGATCCTGCATGCGCTCGAGGCTGTAAAGTGTTACAGTCACCTCAGCGGAATAGATATACTCTTCGGGGAATTCTGTGATTTCGTCGTCCTTGTTATTGTTTGCTGCGACTGCATTCTCGCCGTCACCGTCAGCAGCGGCTGTCGTTGTGCCTTCGTCCAGGCCGAGAGCCTTCTTCAGGTCTGCCTTTGAGGGAATCTTGATATCGTGCTTGTCAGCGAGTTCCTTGAGAGCGTCGTAGTTAAGGTCGAGAGTCATGTCGTTAATGACCTTGTTGTACTTGGTCTCAACGTCAGGATACTGGATAGCAAGACCGCTGGAAAGTCTGATAGCCTTTCTTACGTTGCCGTCGTCAGCCTTCTTATAGTCGTTGACGAGGTCGGCAAAGCTGATGAGAGTATCAGGTTCGAGCGCGGAAACCGTAAGGGTTACGTCGATGGAGGCAACGGACTGAGTATTAGCCAGCGCTTCCCTGAGGATATTCATCCTCTGCTCTTCCTCGGAAGCCTCCTGGTCAGCGGATTCACCGCGGGCAGCAGTCTTGAGGTCGTAGGTGATCTGCTCTTCGTCGGTGAAAGTAACGCCAAGCTCAGAAACCACCGGAGAGCTGATAGTCATGGAATCAACGGAAACCTTTACGCCATTATCCTTGCAGTACTGGATAAAGTTGCGTATCTCGTTGTCCGCTTCATAAGGCTTCATTTCCTCGAAGAACATGTCGGCGATATCCTGACCGTCCTTGTAAGCCTCGATGACCTGTTCCTTAAGGTCTTCCTTTGTGGCTGCCTTGTCCCTGGCTGTCTGCAGCTCCTGCTGCTTGTTGACGAGGGTTGCCGTATCCGTGCCGATATTCTGGAACTGGGGCACGATGAAAAGGAATATGCCAAGACCGAGAATTATGATGACAGCAATGACGAGCACTGCTATTCTTTCCTGTTTACTGAGTCGCATTATTCAGTTACCTCCTCTGCTGCACCCTGATCCCCGTTGAGGTCAAGGCTGATGGTATTTGCGTTCTCCTCGTCGGAGCCGGGTCTGACGTTCATTGTGACAGTATACTTGAATATCGTGTCGTACTTGGAGCCGTCCTTGACGATATCAAGGTACTTCGCAGCCAGTGAGGTATTCACCTTTTCAAAGCCGGTGTAGGTTATATTCTGGAAATAAGCGTCGCCATAGGTCGTCTTGATGTCGTTGGTGAGCTTCTCCACATAAGCCGCAGGAATGGGGGTGGGGTCGCCGTTGCTCTGACCCATGAATGTCACGGAAACGGTGTAGTCCACCATCTCAAAGCCGTATACATCGAGGTCGATGTTGTACTCGCTCTTTACCTCTTCCATGGGAGCCTTTATCTTGTCGTAAACATAACTCTGCACCTTTGGCATGTAGTTGAACAGCGTGGAGGTGGAGCCTGCATTCTCGATGTAGGTCTGGAAGCCGGAGAGCATGGTCTCGCGGTCGTTGACCACCTTAAGGTCAGCCTGGAGCGCGGGAGCCTGTATCTGGTTCTGCACCTCAGTGATCTGCCCCCTGATGGAGCCGTCAACTGCTGCAATGCCGATGGTGATAGCGCCGACCAGGGCAACAGCGCCGACGCACGCGCCAGCAAGAGCCATCAGGTAGCCGTTCATGCCCTTGGACTCCTTAGCGGAGGTAGCTTCCAGCAGGTTGATGTGCTCGAGGTCCTTGTTTCTTCTGTAGATAGCGCCGATCGCGTTAGCGTACTGCGTGAAGTCTATCTCCGTCATGGTGATGACCGTAGAGGGCGCAGCAAGCACATGTACGGGCACGTTGAACGAGGAGATAGCGTTGGAAAGCTCGATGAAGTTTCCTGTATCACCGTAGAACATGATCTCCTTCAGCGGCTTGGAACCTTTGCGGCTCTTGATGAACTGTATCATTCTGAACAGGTTATCGTAAACCGCGCGTACAACGAAATCAGGCGCGTTGTCGTAATCTGACGGGTCGATGTTGAAGTAACGCGAGAATACTATCTGATTATCCTCGTACAGGTTCATGTTAAGGAAGCCCTGATCGATCTGGATAAGCAGCATGGGCATTCTCTCAGACATCTTGGGGATATTCACGATAAGACGTGTTACCGAGTTGTTGGAGATATTGACCGCCTTGAGCGAAAGACCGATGTGCGAGAACAGCCTTACGTAGCCGTCAACCAGGCGCTGCGGGCAGGCAGTCGCGATGATCTTGATGAGCTTGTTCTTTTCCTCGTCCTCAGCCTCGCCTGCGATGGTGTAGGAAATATTGAACTCGTTGGAAACGCCCATGTTCGCCTGTATCATTGCCTCGATAGCGGCAGTGTTCTTTATGCTCTTGGGCTTGGGGAGCGTCATTTCCTTGTAAACGATGGAGCTGGAGGTAATGGACACGATAGCGTCCTTTTCAGTGATGCCCTTGGTCTTGATGATATCGTTGAGCTCAGCAGCGACCATAGGCACATCGGTGATGTAGCCGTTGGAAACCATGCCCAGGGTCAGTTCACGCATGTCAGCGTCCTGCACCCTGATCTTGTTTCCGGCATGCACACCTCTTACCAGCTTTATTTTTCTGTCGGTAATATCGATTGAAAGCATATTTTCACCTCATATGATATGTAAGTTATTAATAGAAATTCACCGCGATCATGAAGCAGTGGTCATACCGCCATAGAGCATCGGGAAGATAGCCGCCAGTACAAGACCGATAGCAACACCCATGATGATGATCATAATAGGCTCGAGCATGCCGACCAGCTTGGTGATGGCGGTGTCGCCCTCTTCTTCGTAGTAGTCGGCAGCCTTTGAAAGAATGGTGTCCAGCGTACCGGACTCCTCGCCGACATAGATGATGGAAGTGAACATGCCCTCGAATATGCCGGTCTTTTCGACCGCCTTGGACATACTCTCACCGAGCTTGATGTTATCTACGACCTCTTCAAACCGCTTGGTGACGTAGGAGTTGCCCAGCACGGAGATTGACTTCTCGATACAGTCCACCATCTGCAGGCCGGCTGCATAAAGGTTGGACATGTTTCTTGCGAAACGACCGGTGTAAACGGTGCAGATAAGCTTTCCGACCTTGGGTATCTTGAGTATCAGTTCGTCCATCTTGAGCTTGATGGCGGGAGTTCTTCTGCCAACCCAGAAAAGCATAACGATGGCGAAAATAACGATAAGGTAGATATACCAGTAATTTATGAGCGAATCCGAGAATTCCATCATCGCCTTTGAAAGCGGCGTGAGATCCTCGGGGTCCATCATATCCGCAAAGGTAGGCAGTATCATGGTGAACATGAGTATGATTACCGCCAGAGCCAGCACGAGCAGAATGATAGGATAAACCATCGCGCTCTTGATCTTGTTGTTTGTCTTGTTGGAATTCGCGAAGTGGTCAGATACTCTGACAAGGATCTGGTCCAGTGTACCTGAAGACTCGCCGGCTGCGACCATGCTGACGAACAGGTCAGGGAACACACCGGGCTTGGACTCAAGCACCTCTGAGAAAGACTTACCTTTCTGCACCTCTTCATAGATATCCAGGAGAACGCGCTTAGCCTTTGGCTTTGTCTGCTGTTCCTGGAGTATGTAGAGCGCCCTTACCAGGGAAAGACCTGCCGAGGTCATCGACGCAAGCTGTCTGCTTATGAACGATACCTCTTTTGTTTTGAACTTGTACTTTACGTCCACCGCGTCGTTCGCGCCGAGATCACGGTATCTTGTAATGTACAGGTTCCGTTCCTTCAGCTTTTGCTGAAGATCCTGATAATCCTCAGCCATCTCCTGTCCACGGATCGTTTTGCCGTTGACGTCGGTGGCCTGATACGAGAATTTTTTCACCGGATAACCTCCAATCCCCCTGCTGCCTGACTTGCGGCAGCACGTATTCGTGAAAACAGGGCGCACTTTGCCCTATACTCCACTATAGTATATAAATTATACCATATTTTTGTTCTTATTTCAAGCGCCGGCCCTCGCAAATTGCGCCAAATCAGCCCAAAACAACGCCGACGGCGTGTAGAATTTCAAAACCTCTTTATGTGCATTTTAACCAAACCAGCTCTGAATCTCAAAAGTTTTTAACAAAAATGACAACAAGGCGTGGAATAAATGCCGGATAATACTTTAGGTTTACCCCATGCGACATGATACAGCAACAGGGCAAAGTTAACACTTTGCCCTGCGGTAATGTTAATATTTGACTATCAGCTGATGGTGATGCCAGAGAGATAGAACGCAGACGGGCTGCCCTCTGTTCCCCTGGGGACAAGCTTTAACGTGTGCTTTCCGCTCTCGTCGAAGCTCTTGAGTTCCGCAAACTGTACATAGTTGCCCCAGCCGCCGGTGAAATCAGCGTTGATGGTGGTGATGAACTCGTCGTCAACGTAAACGTCAGCAAGACCGGCGTTGTTGGTCAGCATGCCGTAGAGAATGCCGATGTTCTGCGCCTCGACCTCGATAACGAGCGCGCTGTCGTCGCCGAATGTTCCGTCGCTGGACTTAGCTATCCACGGGTTCTTGAAGCCGCCGAAATCCATGTTCTTCTGCTGGAATGCGCCTGTGGAAACCGGCTGTGCGTCGTCGGTAGTCAGCAGCTGCGCCTTTTCGTACTTCGCGCCTTCCTCACCCGGGTCGGGGAGAACGGGGTCGGTGGTGTCGATGCTGTCGAGGTTGTCGGCGACGTACTGCAGGTATGTAGTCAGCATTGCGCTGAGGATAGCGTGGCCGTTCAGGTTCGGGTGGATATTATCGCCGGAAATGTCAGACCACTGAACTCCTTCCTGGGTGTCCAGGAAATCCAGCATAGCGTCGTGGTAGGAAACCATCGGCACGCCAAGCTTTGCGCATACTGCGCCGTGGCAGTCCTGCACGCTGGTGCCGTTGTCCTGGGTCATTGCTACGCAGATCACGCCGGGGGCGGTGGTGTAGTTCCAGATCTTGCGGATAAGTCCCTCGTAGGTCAGCTTGTTGATGTTGTTGTTCTGGCTCTCGTCGTTTACGGAGAAATCGATGAACACCAGGTCGGGGTCCTTGCTGAGGACATCGTTGTCGCAGCGGTGAACTCCGATGTAGGAACCGGTCGCGCCGATGCCTGCGTTGACATAGTTCACCTTTGCGCCGGGGTACTGCTCCTCTATCCACTTAGCGGTGAGCGCAGCGTAGCAGTTATCGTTGTCGGCGCCGGTGCCCTGTGTGATGGAACCGCCCAGGAACGCCACAGTCACCTCTTCGCCTGCCTGCAGCTTCTGGATAGCCTTTGCAACGCGCGCGGGGTTGCCCTGGTTGTACATCAGCTTTGTGAGCATCTGCTCTGCAGCAGCGGTGGAAGCAGCCTCGTCAAGTCCAAGTCTGTTCTGGATAGCTGCGGAAAGCAGGTCGGGCTTCATTGCGTTGGGCAGTGCGGCGTCTTCAACAGCGGAATCGTCCGCCTCTGCGGTCGCGGGTGCGGAAACCTCCGCGCTGCCGTCGGAAGCGCTGATGCTGTTTGCGTCCGCGGTGCTTACGGTGCTGTCTGCAGCCGAGCTGTCAGCGGAACTTGCTTCACTGCCGGAAGCCGTGCTGTTTCCACCGGAGCAGCCTGCCATTGCAAGCACCATAGCGCCTGCCATTAATACTGCGAGGAACTTTTTCATCGTGATTTCTCCTTCGATTAGCTAAATTGGGTAATTAAGTTAGGTTACGCTTAATCTTTGCATTAAGTATTATACACTCAAAAAAATAACTTGTCAATAGTTTGTTGCTCTTTTTCTCGCGGGAGGGCTTCCCTTTTTAAAAAGTGTATTGACAATTTCAGGTATATGTGATACGATAAAGTAAAACATCAGTTTCAGAAAGGCGGTGCAGCAATGTCCGACGCGGAATTCATAGCGGAATTATACGAACAGCACGAGCAGATACTGTACCGTGTGGCGTTCAATATCCTGCGCAACTCAGCCGACGCCGAGGACGCCGTGCAGGAGTGTTTTGTGCGGATAATAAAAAATCTCGAAAAAATACGCGCCGTGCCCTGCAACGAACTGCGCTTCTATCTGGTTATAGTAGTGAGGAACACAGCGATAACACTGTTCAACCGCAAAACGCGGCACATCGAGCTTGACATCGACGAGCAGTACGGTCTGGCTTCCGGCGACACGCCAGAGGAAGAATTCCTGCGCAGCCACACCATCGGGGAAATACGCGGCGCAGTGCAGCAGCTTTCACCGTCGGACTGCGACGTGATGTGGCTGTCACTTTTCAGGGGTCTTTCACCGGGAGAGATCGCGGAACTGCTAGGGCAGAAACCGGCTACCGTGCGTTCCCGCATCAGCCGTGCAAAACGGCGGCTGATACTGCTTCTCGAAGAAAGGGGAATAACCGCAGATGACAGAGCGCGAGGAACTGGAACAGCTGTTCCTGGAAAAAATAACGCAGGACTGCGACGGTGAAGTGCACGCATTCTCGCCGGAATACCGCAGGAACAGGCAGCGCACGCTGAATTCCCTCAGGAAGAACGCAAAGCCGCTCAGACGGCTGCGCCCGTTCCTTATCATTGCCGCTGCCGCAGCGCTCACGCTGAGTATCGTCGCGGCTTCAAAGGTGTTCCACGCGCCCGGATTTACGGGGCTGCGTTCCGACGACGTGACCAAGATGTTTTCCGCCGACCCCGGCAATTCACCGGATACGCTGGAGAAACTGTACGCTGTTGACATTCCCGACGGATTTTCGCTACAAAACGCAGTCAGCGACAGCTATCTGGTCGATATGATGTTCACAGACGCCAGCGGCGCCGCGTTCGATTTTTCGCAGGAGACCAAAAGCCTGTACTGCTACTATTTCAGCACAGAAAATGAATTTGAGCGCTTTAACGTCGGGGAATACCCCGGTGTGATATCCTGCAGCGACAGCATGACCATACTCGCGTGGGATATCGGCGACTACATCATGCAGATATACTCCGACCTGCCGAAGGACGATGTTCTCCGCGCGGCGCAGTCGCTGCATGAGATAACCGAAAACGACTGGAATTCCATGATGTTCACCGACAGGCTGAAAAACGAAATTTCCCGCGCATATGCCGTGGATATCGACGGGTACGCCGCAGAGCTCACTGCAGGTGAACACTCGGCTGCAACGCGGCTTTCCGGCAGGGACAGCGCGGTGCTGCGGCAGTACGACAGCGCCGGCTGGCAGGCGTGGGACTTCTCGGAAAGCGGTTTCGTGATTTCCGCTGTAAAGCTGCACGGAGAACCAGCATGGCTGATGTACAACAATGCCGGCAACTACACCGTATATTCAGTCCTGTGGGAATTCGACGGATACGTATTCGAAACCACCATGAACATTGAACCGATACGCAACAAAAAAGGCGCCATAGACATGAACCTGCAGGAAAACGTGATACTTTCCCTCGCCGGTAAGATATGCGGCTGCCTTGAAATGGAAAAAGGTTGACATTTTCACCTCTTTGGAGTATAATTATTGGGAACATCAAACAAGGTTTTTAGAGGTGACCTTAGAAAAACGACAAGGGAGCGTGAAAAAATGCCGAAAACCACCGGCGTAAGATTAGTTATCAACCCGGCTGAAAAAGAAGCCGTGATAAAAGAAGTACTCAGCGCCCTCCCCGAAAAGGCAGAGCGCGGGCAATCCATCGACGATATCGCTGCGCAGTGCCGCCTGATGCCCGTCTGGGCAGATATGGACGGCGACATTGTAAAGGGCTTCGCAGCCCTTAAGGAAACCAGCCCCTGCGCCGCTGAACTCTACGCGATGGGCGTAAAGAAGGAATACCAGCGGCACAAGATAGGAAAGGCGCTGTTCACCGCAGTGCTGAATTACGCGCGCCGCCAGCAATACGAATACCTCCAGGTGAAGTCCGTGCGCAACGGCACAGACCCGGAATACGACTCCGCGAACGTGTTCTACCAAAGCCTTGGCTTCCGCGAACTTGAGGTGCTGCCGCTGTGGGGCGACGAACTCCCCTGCCAGGTGTTTATACGCAACGTAAACTATTGATATTCACTCCGCTCACGGTTGAAAACCCCGTCGAGCGGAGTTTTTTTATATTCCGCGATTATACCTGCGGTAATTACGCCAAATCAACATACTTTAAGTAATATTCCATCGGGTATATTTTTTCCGCGTGATTACCTGATGTAGCGCGGTTTGTTGTTACATTCCGTATAATCTCGGAAAATATAACCTGTTTCGGTTAAATCCGACCGTGATTTAACTGATTGTTAAATACTATGTTGAAATGGTTGAAAATTCAGTTTCTGGCTGCGCAAAGTTGAATAGTTCTCAACATTTCAACCTGGCTTTGTTGAAAACTCACCAAAAATCACCGCATTTCCACCGGAGGTGTGCAGCACGGTGATTGCTTCACGCCGTATGAACAGTAATTCCAGGCGCATTACCCACAGGATATTTTCCGCGGGCAGGGTACGTTCCCGATGGAACAGTATACCGCTGGTTATAATAATGGTATTCCCCCGCGCAGAATATTTCACAGAGTAATAAAATCCAAACCATATGACTGAAAGTATTGCAGATATTGCAGTCCAACACCAGAAAAACCGTGGTACTTTCCACCATAACAGAATGTATATCATAGCTGCGGCTGCTTCCACCAGCCAGAAAAAGAGCCAGCGTTTTTCAACGAACATTTCGTTTTTACTCATGATATTCACCCACCCGCGCCGCTATCACATTTTATCAGCCTGCCGTCACACAACTTTCAGGCGCGGCATGCAATTATGCTCCCCGTTATGAGGATTTTTTATGCATGCTGCTGAATTCCAATGTGCAGTATTGACAAATGTACTTAACAGCGTTAAAATATAACCACAGTCAACAAACCGGAAAGCAGGTGATATATCTGATGTTATTTGTTGATATGCTGAGGGAAGACAGCGAATTCCTCGGCAACCGGTATCCGGAGGAAGTATGCGAACGCCTCCTGCGCGGTATGGACACAATAAGTTCACTCAGACCCGAAAAGCTCATCGATGGCATGAACCCGTCCGAATTCTCCGTGATGTGCTGCGTGGTGCAGTATCCCCGCAGATACGACGGAATCCCCACAAGCGTAGCTGATATAGCCGCCCAGCTGGGGGTGTCGGTGCCGGCAGTTTCACGCACGCTGCGCTCCCTGCAGGAAAAGGGCTGGATAACCCGCGAAACCGACGTCACGGACCGGCGCAGCGTCCGCGTGACTGCCACGCAGTCCGGCGAGGAGATAGTACGTAAGAACAATAAACGTGTGGTAACGTCGCTCAACCACATTCTGTCGGTATTCTCGCAGGAGGAAATGCGAACGATATCGGAACTTTACAGCAAATTTGCAAACGCGATGGCAAAAGAACTTAGCTGAGAGGAGAACAAATGCTAGAAATAAAGAATATCGTCAAGGACTACGTCACCAGCAGCGAGACGGTCCATGCGCTCAAGGGCGTTTCGATAGCGTTCCGCGAGAGCGAGCTCGTGTCCATACTGGGACAGTCCGGCTGCGGAAAGACCACGCTGCTGAACATCATCGGCGGCCTTGACCAGTACACCAGCGGCGACCTCATCATCAACGGACAGTCCACAAAGAAGTACAAGTCCGCCGACTGGGACACCTATCGCAACCACTCGGTGGGCTTCATCTTCCAGAGCTACAACCTGATACCGCACCAGAGCGTGCTTTCCAACGTGGAACTTGCGCTGACGCTTTCCGGCGTGTCGAAATCGGAACGCAGGCAGCGCGCTAAAGAGGCGCTGGAAAAAGTCGGTCTGGGAAACCAGCTGCACAAGCGCCCCAACCAGATGTCCGGCGGGCAGATGCAGCGCGTAGCCATTGCGAGAGCCCTTGTCAACGACCCGGACATTCTGCTTGCGGACGAGCCGACAGGCGCGCTGGACAGCGAGACCAGCATTCAGATAATGGAACTCATCAAGGAGATAGCAAAGGATCGCCTTGTAATAATGGTCACCCACAACCCCGAACTTGCCGAAAAGTACTCCACACGTATCGTGAAGCTTCTCGACGGTAAAATCGTGGGCGACAGCGACCCGTTCGACCCCTCCAGCCCCGACGAAGCCGAAAAGCAGGCAGAGGTGCGCAAATCCTCCGTCAAAAAGGGAAAGAAAACGTCGATGTCCTTCCTGACGGCGCTTTCGCTGTCGAAGAACAACCTCATGACGAAAAAGGGACGCACGTTCCTGACGTCGTTCGCGGGGAGCATCGGAATTATCGGCATCGCGCTCATTCTGTCGCTGTCGAACGGCGTGCAGGAGTACATCAACAGCGTGGAGCGTTCAACGCTGGCGTCCTTCCCGGTGTCGATACAGCACGAGACGGTGGATTACACCAGCCTGATGACTTCCATGATGAACGTGCGCGACAACGCCGGTGAGGAACGCGACCCCGACCGCGTGTACACCAACGACATCTCCACCGAGATGATGAAAACAATGCTCTCCGAGATGCAGACCAACAACCTCACCGAGTTCAAGGAATACCTTGAGAGCGACCCCGACGGCATAAGCGAAAGCATCGAGGAGATACAGTACAGCTACGACAGCAATCTGTACATCTACGGTCACAGCGCCAACGGCGACATCATGCAGATAAACCCCTCCACAGTCATGTCGGCTATGATGGGGCAGTCCATGGCAGATAACATCAGCCAGATGCAGAGCACCTATTCCTCTCTTATGGGAAGCAGCTCCATGAGCAGCTACGACGCATTCAAGGAACTTCTCAGCACCGACATGCTCAAAACGGAATACGATGTGCTTGCCGGCAGGCTCCCCGAAGCGTACAACGAAGTCGTCGTGATGGTAACCGACCGCAACGAACTTTCCGACGTGACCCTGTACACTCTCGGGCTGCGCGACCAGAGCGAGCTTGAGGGAATGATGGCGAGCGTGATGGCGGGTGAAAGCTTCGACCTGGATACGGGCGACCTCTCATTCAGCTACGACGACCTTATGGGCATGGAATTCAGCATGCTCACCGCGCCCGAATTCTATCAGAAGAACGACGACGGCACCTGGACCGACATGCGCAGCGACAGCGAATACATGGAGCAGGCAGCCGAAAACGGTCTGAAGCTGAAGGTAGTCGGCATTCTCAAGCCGGACGCCGACTCGCTGATATCCTCCACGAATTCCGGTGGGATAGGCTACACCCACGCGCTGACTGAATACATGATAAACAAAGTCAACGACAGCGAGCTTGTAAAGGCGCAGAAAGAAAACCCCGACGTCGATGTATTCACCGGCATCGAATTCCCCAGGGATGACGAGGAAGCCGACAAGGCGATGTCCCAGAGCGAAGCCATGGAGATGATAATGGATATGCTCTCCGACGAGCAGAAGGCTCAGCTCAACCAGGGCATGATGGGCACTCTCACCGAGGAGCAGCAGGCTGAGCTGCAGTCCGCGATGATGTGCATGGTTTCTGACGAGCAGATGAACTCAATCATCATGGGACTTCTCACCCCCGACCAGCTCATGCAGCTGCAGACCGGCGCGGACGTCAGCACGCTGCTCACCGATGAACAGCGCCAGCAGATGTCGGCAGCGGTGATGGCTTCGCTCACGCCGGAGCAGAGCGCGGAACTCTCCGCAAAGATGAACGGCATGGCAGACCCCGCGAAGCTGTACACGGTATTCATGCAGGTGCTGACCTCCGACCAGCTGTCCGAACTCATGCAGCTGACCAAGGAACCTGAGACCACCGACGCTACCTATGACGGCAACCTGAAGCTGCTGGGCGTTGCGGAGCTTTCCGAGCCGAGCAGCATAAAGATATACGCAAAGGACTTCGAGAGCAAGGGCAGGATAACCGAACTTATTGAGAAGTACAACGACGGCAGGATATCCGAGGACAAGCAGGAGGACGTAATCAACTACACCGACTACGTGGGACTTATGATGTCCAGCGTGAGCGACATAATCAACGCAATATCCTATATCCTGATAGCATTCGTGGCTATCTCGCTGGTGGTTTCCTCGATAATGATAGGCATAATCACCTACATCTCCGTTCTGGAGAGGACAAAGGAGATCGGCATACTGCGCGCAATGGGCGCTTCCAAGCGCGACGTTTCCAACGTGTTCAACGCGGAAACGCTGATAGTGGGCTTCTCAGCGGGAGTTATCGGCATCGGCGTTACGCTGCTGCTTAATATCCCGATAAACATCATCATAGAGCACATCACCGGCATCGCGAATGTCTCACTCCTCCCGTGGCAGGGCGGCGTTATACTGGTAGTCATCAGCATGCTGCTCACCCTCATCGCAGGACTTGTCCCCGCAGGCGTCGCAGCAAAGAAAGACCCGGTAGAAGCGCTGAGGACAGAGTAAGGTCAATTCGGAATTCGGAATTCGGAATTATTGTGTCTGCTTCACAGACATTATTTCAAAAACTTTGATATATACAACACAGGGCGAAAGAACCACTTTCGCCCTGTGCATTTTATTTTAAATCTTTTTAGATAACGTCCCGCAAAGCGGGACACATCAATTCCGAATTCCGAATTATGAATTCCGAATTGAAATAAATTGAAATAAATTTCAATTTATTTCAAAAGTTCTTTTGCCGCGGCGCCGAGTATCTTCACGCCCTTTTCTATCTGCTCGTCGGTGGGGGTGGAGAAGTTCAGACGGAACGAGTGCGAGACTGCATGCTCGTCGGCGGTGAATGCATTCCCCGGGACAACGGCGACCTTACGCTGAACGGTGCCCTTGCAGAACTCGTTCATGTCGTACTTCTCGGGAAGCGTCGCCCAGATGAACAAACCGCCCTCGGGGTGCGTCAGCGTGATGAAATCCGGGAGTTCCCTTTCAAGGCCCTCCAGCATGAGGGAGCACTTGTGGCGATAGATGGCGCGTAGCTTCTTCAGGTGCTCGTCGAAATCCACCGTGGTCAGGAAGCGGTATGTCAGCATCTGCGCCCAGATATTCGTGTGCACGGTGCTTGTCTGCAGTCCAACGACAGCCTTTGCGACTACCTCGGACGGCCCCAGCAGATAGCCCACGCGCAGTCCCGGCGCGAGCGTCTTTGAGAACGTCCCGCAGTAAAGCACGTTGCCCTTTGTATCCAGTTCCTTTATGGACTTCACGTCCTCGCCTGCGAAACGCAGCGCGCCATACGGGTTGTCCTCCAGGATATATACCCCGTACTTCTCAGCCAGCGCCAGCACTTCCTTTCTGCGCTGCAGCGTGGTGGTCTTGCCGGTGGGGTTCTGGAAGTTCGGGATAGTGTAGATGAACTTTGTGGTGGGGTTGGCTTTCAGCGCTTCTTCAAGCTTTGCGGGTATCATTCCGTCCTCGTCCATGGGCACTCCCACAAGCTTGACGCCGTAGCTGCGGAATGCATTCAGCGAACCGACGAACGCAGGGTCCTCGCAGATTATCACGTCGCCCTCGTTGCAGAGTATCTTCGCGGTGGTCTCGATAGCCTGCTGTGCGCCGCTCGTTACGACGACCTGGTCGCCCTCGCGGAACAGTCCCTTTTTAGTCAGGTCGTCTTTCAGCCATTCCCGCAGCTTCGGGTAGCCCTCGGTGATGGAATACTGCAGCGCGTTTATAGGTTCCTCGCGGAAAATATCGGCTGAGAGCTTCGCGATGGTCTCCACCGGGAATGCCTCGGGCGCGGGGTTTCCTGCTGCGAAGCTTATCACCTCGGGGTCGGCTGTGAATTTGAGTATTTCACGGATAGCAGACGGCTGCAGACCGGAAACACGGTCGGAAAACGGTTTTAACATGGGTATCTTCCTTTCCTTCGGTCATCTCTCAGCGGATTATCTCCCGCAGCCTGTCCCCCGGGACAAAGCCGTTAAGCCCGCTGGTGGTCATTCTTCTTGCTGTTTCTGTCACTGCGTCGAGGCTGCCGGTGCAGCCCCCGTCGAACCACGCGGAATACAGCGACAGCACGCCGCTCACGGTGTATTCTGACAACGCGTGGAGCGTCTGCTCGTCCTGTATCACACCGAGGTCGCGCAGGGCTATCTCGATGGCGCGGCGCAGCATTGCCTTCACCCTGCCGCCGCTGAAAAGCTCGGGGTTGAGTTTCAGCAGCCGCACAAAATAATCCTGGTTGCTGCTAATGAGCGCACTTATCTCCCCCAGCACAGAACCGATATCGAACATGCTCGTGTTGCTGGAGCGCAGTATGTGCGCGAAATCCGACAGCAGTTCGTCCTCAAACTCGGTTATCACGTCGGATATCGCACGGTAATGCCGGTAGAACGTCTTGCGGTTTATCTGGGCGCGCTCGCACAGCGCTGTTATCGTGATGTCAGAAAGCTCCTGCTCGCTCATCAGTGAAGTCAGGGCGTTGCGTATATTCTGACGGGTCTTTATCACCCTGAGGTCGGTGTGCGTGTCTGACATGGCACCTCCTTAATCCGTGCTGCGCAGCGCTTCCTCTGCCCTGCCGACAAGGCTGTCCACTGATGAAGCTATGCCGGATACTCCGGTCATCGCGGTGCTGATGTCGCTGCCCCTGTCCAGGGTTTCCGCGATATTCTGCTTCATGCTGTCCATCATCGTCAGGATATCGTTCATCTTTTCAGTTATTGTCGAAACTATGCCGTTTACGTCGCTGATATTGCTGAAAACAAGCTTGTTGCTTTCCTCTGCCTCGGTGACTGCAGTCTGCGAATGCTCCGCAAGGCTGCGCACTTCCTCGGCAACCACCGCGAACCCCTTTCCGTATTCTCCCGCGCGCGCCGCTTCGATGCTCGCGTTTATCGCAAGAATGTTTATCTGACGGGCGATGTCGCTGATGTTCCTCGTCATCTTTGAGAAGCCGGTGACGCTGCTGTTTATGGCTTCCATCGAGGTGTTGATGTTCTCGGTGAGGGTCTGCAGCTGCGCGATAACGCCGGAAAGTTCCGTCACGCCCTGCTGGTTCTGACCGTTAAGGCGCGTTATGCCACCGGTGGCGTCGCTCACGCTGGAAATGCTGTCGGTGAGTTTCTCCACCACCTCGCCAAGCTGCGCGGTTATCTCGCTTATGCTGGAATTCGTCTGCTCTATCTGCGCGCGTCTGCGGTCGGCTTCGTGCAGCGTGAACTGCGCGCAGGAACTCTTCATGCTGGTGCCGTCGAGTATCGCCTTTGCAAGTTCCCGGCAGGTCGCAAAGCCGCAGGCGTGGCAGTTGTAGTTCATCTCGGTGGGGGTATTCTTGCCGAGGCTGTGCAGCACCTCGTCTATCTGCTCGTCTGTGACTTCACGCAGTCTGACCGGCTGCGCCCTGTATTCCCGCAGGAAATCCGCGGTGTTCAGCCGCCTGTCGAAATCAAGGAACTGCTTATCCCTGCCCCTGCGGTCGAATTTCACGCGGTTGTTGCGGTTGTATTTCTCAATGCCGTTGAGAATTCCGCTCATTCTGTAGACCGAAAGCGGGGTGCCTATCGCGGGGCCGCTTCCGCACCCGCGCCCGCAGGAAAGCACATCGAACACGTCCGGTATGTCCCGCGCGCCAACGGTCGGGTACTGCGCAAGCTCGCGGTAAATGTGGTCGGTGCCCTCCGATGAAATAACGCTGAGTGAGGGCGCCTCAAGTTCAAGACACGCCTTAAGTCCGCCCGGACGCGGATAGATTGCGCCCATGATCCCCTGGGGACCGTCGAATTCAAACGCGGAGCGCTTTCCCTTCTGGTCGGCAAGGTGGAAGCCCTTTTCCTCCAGCAGTTCCCCTAAATGTTCGAAAGTCACGTTGTAATCGACAATGCCGGTCTGCCGGAACTCATCGCGCTTTGCGATGCACGGCGTGAGCGCGGCAAGCTTTGCATTCACCCCAAGATACTTACGCAGGTATATCGCGGCGCAGAGTATCGGGGAATGCACCGGCGACAGGCTCCCCACGGCGTCGGGGACGTATTTGAGTATGTAGTTGACGATAGCCGGGCAGGGCTGCGAAATCAGCTTTTTACCCGGGTTCTTTTCAACATAGCGAATGTGCGCCCAGGTGCAGATATCCGCGCCGAAAGACACGTCGTATATCGCAGCGGTTCCGTTTTTCCGCAGGAATTCCAGCACATTGCGCCAGCAGCCGTCAAACGCCACCTTGATGGACGGCTCCACCAGCAGCACTATCTGCTTTCCGGACTTCACGTCGTCCCAGTAGCTGAGGGTGTCGTCCTGGAATGTACGCGCGCCGTGGTTGCATTCCTTTACGCAGGCACCGCAGCTTATGCACTTCTCCGGGTCGATATTGTAGGTCGCCCTGCCGTCCTCTGAAACCACAGCCTTGTTGGCCTCCGGCACCGGACAGGCGCGTATGCAGGAATTGCAGTAAACGCATTTATTCTCGTCAAACAGTATCATGGCGATCGCTCCTTGATGTAAATAATTACCGAAAAACAGCACTGCGCCCCCGACATTTGGTGGGAGCGCAGCAGGATTTATTTTGCGTAATCAACTGCCCGGCTTTCCCGGATAAGGTTGATCTTGATCTGACCAGGATATTCCATCTCGTTTTCGATACGCTTTGCGATATCTCTGGCAAGTACCTTCATTCCATCGTCGCTGATGGCGTCAGGCTTGATCATTATGCGGACTTCACGTCCTGCCTGGATAGCGTAGCACTTCTCAACGCCGTTGTAGGAGGAGCATATCTCCTCGAGCTTTTCAAGGCGCTTGATGTAGTTCTCGTAGTTCTCGCTTCTTGCAGCGGGTCTTGCGGCGCTGATGGCGTCGGCAGCCTGTACGAGAGCGGCTATGACTGTGCGGCACTCAACGTCGCCGTGGTGAGCCTCGATAGCGTGAATGACCTCGGGGCTTTCCTTGTACTTGCGGCATACGTCAACGCCGATCTGTACGTGCGAACCCTCTATCTCGTGGTCGAGAGCCTTACCGATATCATGCAGCAGACCTGCGCGTCTTGCAAGGGCTGCGTCCACGCCGAGCTCGCTCGCCATGATCCCCGCGAGGTGAGCCACCTCGATGGAGTGGTTGAGCACGTTCTGACGGTAGGAGGTCCTGTAGCGCAGACGTCCGATAAGTCTTACCAGCTCGTGGTTCAGACCGTTGACGTTGGTTTCCATAACTGCGCGCTCGCCCTCCTGACGGATACGCTGCTCCACTTCCTTGCGCGCCTTCTCGACTGTTTCCTCGATGCGTGCGGGGTGGATACGCCCGTCCTGGATAAGCCTTTCAAGAGAGATACGCGCGATCTCGCGGCGCACCTGGTCAAAGCTTGAAAGCGTGATAGCCTCCGGCGTGTCGTCGATGATGAGATCGACGCCCGTCAGCGTTTCAAGGGCGCGGATATTGCGGCCCTCGCGGCCTATTATGCGGCCCTTCATCTCGTCGTTCGGAATTGCAACGACGGATACCGCGGACTCAGACACCGTATCCGCAGCAAGCCTTGATATCGCCAGCGAAATGTGCTTGCGCGCGAGTTCGTCCTCCTCGTCCTTGAGCTTCTGCTCGTAAGCGGTGATCTTGACTGCCTTTTCGTGGCTCAGCTCGCTGTCCAGCATGGACAGCAGGTGTTCCTTGGCCTGGTCGGTGGTGAAGCCGGAAATGCGTTCGAGAGTTTCTACCTGCTCAGCTTTCATCTGCTCAGCCTCAGCGATCTTCTCGTCTGCCTTCTTGTGCTTCTGGTGGAGCTGTTCTTCATAGCGCTCCATTTTGTCAGTCTTTTTGTCGAGGTTCTCCTCTTTCTGCTGGAGCCTGCGCTCTGAACGGGACAACTCTCCGCGGCGCTCTTTCAGCTCGCGGTCTGTTTCGCCCTTTAAACGCTGAATCTCCTTTTCGGCGTCTGAACGCATCTTGTAGATCTCGTCCTTGGCTTCGACGAGAGCGGCCTTTTTGCGGTCTTCCGCTTTGGTGTTGGCCTCTTCGATGATGCGCGCCGACTCTTTCTCTGCTGATTCAAACTGGGCTTCCGCGGTTTTGATGCGGTGCTTTACGCCCATCCTGAAACAGATGAAGCCGGCAGCGGCTGCGCCGACGATGAATGCCGCAACAGCGATAATTATCGCGATTATCGGTTCCATCACATTTTCCCTCCTTCTTAATGATCGGCGGGAATAATATACAATTTCCGGGAATGAATTTCCGTACAGCAGCACGGAAACGCTCGCAGTGCTATGCTGCGTAAATCTTTGTGAAGCGCCGTAAACACCCGCACAAGGGCGCGGCGCGACATGAAACAGTGAAAAACACTGAAAAATCGTGGCAGAGTGACAGCCGGAATTCCCCCCGGAACCAGCCGCCTCATAGAAAACGGTTTCCTGATTTTATATATTAGACCGCCATAACGTCTATAATCGTCTATAAAAATAGATATTATAATTAACGTAAACGATTCTGCCTATGTAACGGTACAGAAAAGTCCATACTTATTTTACAACAAAATCACGAAAATGTCAAGGGAAAAACCACTCGATTTTTACCAAAATGCACATGTTGAAAACGCGGAATGCGTAGGGGCGCAGCGATTATTCTGCATAAAAACGTTTACTCAGATGTGGATTATGTAGTATTTGCACAATTATCCGCGAAAAAAACCGTTACATTTTCTACAGTGGTCGTTTTTGCGGAAATTTTCGCCCACGCCCTTGAAATATATAATATAGTGTGCTATAATATTATTAACAATGAATAATTCTGCCTTGCGCAGTCAACTGGAGGATATAATGACCTACAAAGAAAGTTTTATCAAGTTCATGGTAGACAGCGGAGTGCTGAAGTTCGGTGAGTTCACGCTCAAGAGCGGCAGACTGGCGCCTTATTTCATCAACGCCGGCAACTACAAGACCGGCGCGCAGCTCGCAAAGCTCGGTGAATTCTACGCTGAGTGCATCATGGAAAACGGCCTCAAGCCCCAGACCCTGTTCGGTCCGGCTTATAAGGGGATCCCGCTTTCCGTTGCAGCCTGCACGGCGCTCTACAACAAGTTCGGCGTCGATGTCAACTACTGCTTCGACCGCAAGGAAGTCAAGGATCACGGCGAGGGCGGAATGTTCGTCGGCAAGACCCTCGAGGACAACGAAAAGGTAGTCATCATCGAGGACGTAATGACTTCCGGCAAGGCACTGCGCGAAGTCCTGCCCAAGCTGCAGGGCGCCGCTAAGATCGACATCGAGGGCATGATAATCACCGTTGACCGCATGGAAAAGGGACTTACCTCCGATAAGTCCGCGGTGCAGGAAGTTTACGACGAATTCGGCGTAAAGGTATTCTCCATCGTCAACATCAACGATATCATCGACGCGCTCGAAAACGACGTTATCCCGGGCAAGGAATACGTCGAGAAGATGAAAGAATACAGAAAGGTATACGGAGTAGGCTGATAACTGCCTGTAATATCCGAAAACAGGGGAAAATATAATGGAAATGCCTTTTCAGCCCAACGAGGGCAAAAATCTTGAGATAGACACCGATTACGGCAGGTACGCAAGATACCCCGTAAAGACCCACGTCATCACCAAGGACGACGTGCTTGAGGACGTGCTGGACAAGTACGCAAAGGATTACGTACAGCCCGGCGACACGATAATCATGTCGGAAAAGATAGTCGCTATCTCCCAGGGGCGCGCGTTCCCGATAGAGGAGATCAAGGTTTCGCGCCTTGCAAAGATACTTTCTCACTTCGTCGTCAAGACGAACTACGGCATCGGTCTTGGCATGCCGGAAACCATGGAACTGTGTATCCGCGAGGTCGGCAGGGTCAAGGTGCTGTGGGCAGCGTTCTGCGCAGCCATCGGCAAGCTTTTCGGCAAACACGGCGTGTTCTACAACATCTGCGGAATGAAGGCGCGCGCCATCGACGGCCCGTGCGAATACACGCTGCCGCCCTATAACCACTACGCGAAGATGGCTCCCGACAAGCCCGACGAGGTAGCCCAGCGCCTCACCAGGCACATGGGCGTGGACGTCGTGATAATCGACGCAAACGACATCGGCGCAAACGTTCTCGGCAAGCCCCGCAAGGATATGCCGGACGAGTTCCCGATACAGGTATTCAAGGATAATCCTCTTGATCAGTGCTCTCAGCAGACGCCGATTGCAATTGTGAGAAAGGTTTCCTGATAATTTTTTTACAACTTTAGGGGGTGTTTTTATGGCAACAGTTGGAAGCATGGCAATGACTCAGCTTAAAATGGCGCAGGCGTCCGCGAAAACCGGCGTAAGCACAGGCAGTCTGTTCTCAAAGAGCACTTTCTCCACCGGAAAGAACTCCACGTCGGTCAACGACGCAATGGAGAGCATTCTCAGGAACAAGAACGACTACTTCAAGGCGCAGTACAAGAAGCTTTACAGTTCGATATTCCCCAGCGATGAGGATACCGAAAAGGCCGACAAGACCGTAACCGTAAAGCAGGCGGCAAGCGCAGCCGCAAAGTCCTCGGAGGACCTCGTAAGCTACGCAAATTCGCTGGATTACGGCGACGCGGTGGACACCGAGGCAGTTTCCAAGAAAATTCAGAGCTTCGTTGACGACTACAACAACATGGTCGGCGCGCTGGGCGAGTCCGACAATCAGTCGGTGCTGCAGAAGGGCGTAGTTATGGTCAACACCACAAAGGTGTATTCCAGCGCCCTCAAACGCGCGGGGATCACCGTTGGCAGCGACAACAAGCTGACATTCGACAAGGATAAGCTGTCCGGTATCAAGGCGTACGAGCTGAAATCCACGTTCGGCAGGGGCGGATATGCCACCAAGATAAACCAGAAGGCGCAGCAGATACAGCGCCTCCAGGGAAGCACCGGCAGCATGTTCTCCTATTCGAACACAGTTCAGCCCAGCTATACATACAACGTCGGCGCACTGCTGAGCACATACGCGTAATAATTCGGAATTCTTAATTCGGAATTCGGAATTAATGTTGTCCGCTTACGCGGACATATCTTAAAAAATTTGCAACAAAATACACAGGGCGAGAGATTATCTTTCGCCCTGTAGTGTTTCTATAAAAGTTTTTGAAATATTGTCCGCGAAGCGGACACCACAATTCCGAATTACGAATTCCAAATTTAGTTTTGCGCAGCCCGCTCCTTTATCCATTTGCATTGTGCGCCCAAGTGCGCAAAACTCCGAATTAAAACAAAACTCCCCGGACGGATCCGGGGAGAATTTGTGTTACTGAAAAAAGATGAAATTAAATTTGCGCCGAATTACTCAGCGGTGTAAGGAATGAGAGCGATCTGACGTGCTCTCTTGATAGCTGTTGTGAGCTCTCTCTGGTGATAAGCGCAGCAGCCAGTTACTCTTCTGGGAAGGATCTTAGCGCGCTCGGTCATGCACTTTCTGAGCTTAGCAACGTCCTTGTAATCGATGAATTCAGAACGATCAACGCAGAACTGGCAAACCTTTTTTCTGGGGCGCTTAACTGCGTGAGCCGGTCTATCAAACTTTTCAGCCATGGTATACTGAACCTCCTTTGTTGTTCAAGTCAAATGTAATTAGAACGGGTAATCGTCCGTAGCAGCATTCGCGAAATCAGCTGCGGGAGCCTGCTGGGGCGCTGGCTGAGCCGGTGCCTGGGGAGCAGGAGCGGACGGAGCAGACGCGGCATAATCGTTGTACGAGCCGCCCTGCGACTTTTCGCCTGTGAAGGAAATACGGTCGGCAACTATCTCATACCAGGTAGCCTGGTTGCCGTTCTTGTCGGTGTAGTTTCTGGTGGTGAGCTCGCCTTCAACAAGGATAAGTCTGCCCTTGGTGAAGTAACGGTGTACAAAATCAGCCTGCTGACGCCAAGCGACAACATTGAAGAAATCTGACTTTCTCTCCTCCCCCTTCTGCTGGAAACGCCTGTCCACCGCGATGCGGAAAGAGCACACGTTAACGCCCTGAGGGGTGGTCCTTAATTCGGGATCGTTAACTAAGCGACCCATCATAATAACCTTGTTATACACGAAAACACCTCCATACCATAATTGCCGCCGTCTTACAGCGAATTACTGCTGGCCCTGTGCGAGCACAACGATGGAACGCAGAACGCCATCAGTGATGTTGATGATACGCTCGAGCTCCATGGGGAAATCAGGCTTGGACTCGAAGTTGTAGAGTACATAGTAGCCTTCGCCCTCGTAGTTGATCTCGTAAGCGAGCTTTCTCTTGCCCCACTCATCAGTGTTGGTGAGTGTGCCGTTTGCCTTGATGAGGTCAGCGAACTTGTCGGTCAGCGCCTTGATCTCGTCCTCGGTCTTCTTCAGAGAGAAAACGATAATTGCCTCATACTTCTCAGATAACTTTGCCATTTATATAGCACCTCCTTATGGATATATATCCCGCGCCGTATGCACGAGAAAGGGGTTAGGACTTTTACAGCCTTAACTATATCATTATACCAGATGAAAACGCCTTTGTCAAGAGTTATCAGGGCACTTTTTTCGGTTTTTTGCGGAATTTTCCGCTTCATTGCCGTGATTTTAATATAATACCACGACAACTGCAAAATACTGCAATCATTTTTTGCATGTTTTTGACGCAGGCTATTGAAATTTTACAATTTTTATGGTATAATAGCCGTAATAAATCAAAGGTTTTTGATAAAGGAGATTTTTATGAGATACAGATTTCCGGCTGCGGCGCTTGCTGCATTAACAGCGATGTCACTTCTCTCTTCCTGCAGCAGCAAACCCGTGCTGTACAGCGGTTCCCTTGCTTCTGCGGGAATGTCAGCCCCCGAAACGTCTGAAGAAATATCCCTTGCCAGGGGTTATTCATCGTGGTACACGTCGACATCGACCGGAAACTGCACCCTCACCCACGACGAACGCGAAAAGCTCCAGAATATCCTCAGCAGAATGTCGGAACAGCCGCTGTTCCTGCCAAAGAGCGAAGACACCGCAAACGTCGAATATACGATATCCTCTTTCCAGGGATTTTCAGCCGTGAAATACAACGACGGCTGGGACAGCTGGGTGAAGTTCATGGAAAGCGGACTGTGCTGTTCCGACACAAAGGAACTCGACGAATTCACCGCAGAACTGTTCAAGCACCTGCCAGCGAACGATAATTCCACCACCAGCACCCCCGCTGACCCGGCGATCGCTTCCCTGCTGGAATGCTCCCTTGAATGCCCCATGCCCGCCAACAACGAGGAATATATCGCCACCGCGCAGACAGTGCTGAAGCCCTGGCTGAACTCCCTGAGCAATGTTTCCGGGCGCTACCACCTCGGAGCTTTCCAGTATGACAAGGGCAGGCACAAGAGCGAAGTCGACGCGGCAGGCTACTATAACGGCGCGCTGGAATTCGCGGTGTTCACTGCATTCTCCGCCGACGATATCGCCGACGAAGAGACTGAAAACAGCGCCTTTAGCGAAAGCGGTTCGTACGACACGTTCTACCACTATTATTTCGGTCCGTCGGTCTATGCGCGCTTCCGCTGGGAGGACGGCGTCTGCAGGGTAGTTGATTATGCGGACGTGTTCGGTTTCCAGTCCGGCAGGCTCAGCAACGGGCTTTACGGCGTGAATACATACTCCCCGGAATACCCGACGTTCTTTGAGTTCCTCGCAGATACTGACCGCGTAAAGGAATATGAGGAAAGGTTCCCGGACGTGCCGGCATTCGCGATATTCTACGAAAGTATAAGCCAGAATGTGTACATGATATCTGACGGCAGGGTGTTCGCCATCACCATCGGTTACGAAGAGGAACCCACGAAACAGCCCGACGGCACACTGCGCGGTGAATGGTTCGAGAATGTTTACGGCGACATCGAGGGCAACCTGATAAATTCCCCCGTATATTATCCGGGACCTGACGATACCCAGCTGATAAATTTCCACGACGGGTTCAAGCTGGTGTTTGACGACTACAATATGGACGGAAATCCCGATTACGCCATAAAGATAGACAGTGATGAAAACGGAAGCACCTACTATGTAGAATGCATCGACAACAGCGGAAAGCCCTATCTTGAACGCGGTGAAGTGTACGTCCCCGGTAGGTTTGACGACAGTCTCCGCATGCAGGTACTGGACGACACGCTTCTTGCAGTGCCGCGCAAAGACAGCAGCGGTAACATCTCGATGGCGGCTTTCAGTTTCAACCTGAACCGCGATACGAATTTTGTCGATGATGTTCAGATAGACGATGTGAGAATGTATTCCCAGCGCAGCTACCTGCCCGAAGAACTCCGCAGCTACGAGGACGGCACGCAGTCCATCGTCATGCACATCTGGAACAACACCGAGCAGGACATCGCTGCCGGTGGAAGCTACACGATAGAAAAGCGCGTCGGTACCGGCTGGGAAGAGGTGTATTCCGGCAGCTGCAGCGATGTTACCGTGCCGGCTTTCGACAATGTGGACGTGAACATCGACGTTTCCGGCATAACCGACAGCAGAAAGATGGAATACCGCGTTGCCATGAATGCAGGCGGCAACACGGTTTACGGTGGCTTCTGGATGGGAAGCACGGGCACCCCGCAGCTTGTCATATCCGGCGAAGAAGAATGCCCGCGCGGCGGCAATAAGCTTTCGTTCACGGTCGAGAATTCCGGTTCCGGTGATTTCAGCGGCGCTTCCGGCAAGCTTCTGCTTTCCGGCAAGGAACTGTGCGATGTCGTGATACCGCGCATTTCCTCCGGGGAAAGCGCTGAAGTCAGCATAACATCTGTCATGGCAGGAATGCCCAAGGGCTTCTCTGCCGGGGAATACACGCTGAAAATCGTGTGCGACGAAACGTTCTCCGAGGGAACCGCAAAGCTTCTCGACATCGCCCCGGAACGTCGGTATTTCTTTGACGGCTGCAAGACGTCGAAATCCGGCGACACGCTGAAAATCACGCTGAAAAACCGGATATACAGCGACAAGACCGCAGAAGCGTCGTATTATTCCGTATATCACCTGAGAGATGGAATGTGGCAGTCGTCCTCTTACAACAATGCTTTTGACGCCAGCAGCGAATTTACGCTGGAACCCGGCGACGTTATCACCCTTGAACTCGCCGATTTCACCAGATCCGAGGACATCATGAACCAGCTGAAAGCAATGGCTTCGCAGTTTCAGGATTACGAGGGCACCAACGAGGAACTTTCGATACTGAAAAACGGCATTCCCGAGGAAATCATGGAGAAAATGTACGGAGACATGCGCACAGCTTCCGGGGAATTGTGCAGACTTACTGTTAATTTCAAGGATGGCAGCAGCGAGTATGTTTATTTTATAATGCCGTAAAATATTGTGAGATGGAAATTAGCATTCAGCTTTCCTATTCATCAAGCTGATTTGTTATTTCCCCATTGACAAGCATGTCCAAACACTACATCTGACGAAATCGGAGGCCGATCATGTTTCTGTATATCAAAGCTTACAGGCAGCGCGCCAAAATATCCGTGCCGAAAATGTCTGAACTCACCGGGATACCAGTGAGAACTATCGAAGCATTGGAAAAGCGTGGCGACTGCCTTGTTTCCAATGCCCTGAAGATCACTGACGCGCTAGGCATTACTCTTAACGACATACTGACGCCGCCGCCAGAGAATGATAATCAAGGCTAGTTCAATATTCAAAGCGTCTGCCCAAAGCAGGCGCTTTCCTTTTTGATGCACGTAAAATTTACTAAGTGCAAAAATCCAACAATAATAGCACTTGAAGGATTTCTATTACCCATCAAACAGAGAAAAGCGAAGACATTTTTCAAAGCAAAAAGCGGCAAACCTTTACTTGTTTGCCGCTTTTTATGTAGCTGTGAACATTTGGTTATGAAAACCATATACAACAAAAAACCGCAAAGCGTTCAGCAATGCGGTTTGATTCGTGGCAGGGGCAGAAGGACTTGAACCCTCGACATACGGTTTTGGAGACCGTCGTTCTACCAACTGAACTATACCCCTATTGGTGGTGCGCCAACAGGGACTCGAACCCCGGACCGACCGGTTATGAGCCGGTTGCTCTAACCAACTGAGCTAGTGGCCCTCATTTCACGCTAAAATATGATAGCACAAAGCCTTGTCTTTTGCAAGTATTTTATCATTTTTCTAACGGCTCGGGTTTCTCCCACGGCAAATGGTTATCCTGGTAAAAACGCAGCTTAATCTGGTCCAATGTATTCTCAAAGCTTTCTAAGGAATAAAGAAACGATGTAACCCGGTCTTCCAGCGTATCACTTCCAATCTTCAAATCTTTTTTTAAAGCCTTGAGATCCTGCTGAAAAACCGCCACCGCTTCCTTGATATCGTCAATGACAAAAACAGCGTCCATAGCCTGTTCTTTGGCCGAATCCCGGATTTCCTGCGCATCGGCCTCTGCCTTTTGATGAATTTCATAAAGGTGAAACTGGATATCATCATACTGCCGGCTTTTACGTATTAATTCGTCATCCTGACGCTGGGCGTTCAACCATTTTTCCTGAAGACGCTCAATTTCTTTATTCAGCTCTTTTCTGCCTTCAAGGAGGGCCGCAATTTGATTTTGCAAGCGCCGTTCCGCATAGCTTTCAGATGTTTCTAATGCTTCCAGCCCTTCGTGTACTGATAACGAACGGCGGTCACGTTTTTCATCCGTTGTTTTCATTTGGCATCCCCCCTTTTTAGTCTACCATAAGCCCCTAAAAACGGCAACATCTTCTAAGATTTTCTTTTCCCAGATTTCCGATTTTATCAAAACCATAATATTTTTATTTTTCTCTTTCATCCTGACAAAAAAACAGTATAATAGAAAACAGCATGGTTCTGATTGTAAAGGAGGAATCCCCTATGACAAAGAAACTGGCTGTTTTCGACTTA
>ERZ827156.259-NODE-259-length-80809-cov-12.124638_pt1 | contig 80809 bp, 70 predicted proteins | sample MGYA00519919_ERZ827156 | MGnify/ENA primary metagenome ERZ827156 (study PRJEB31778, sample SAMEA3449269) | human gut metagenome | biome: human gut; feature: human-associated habitat; material: faeces | place: United Kingdom | collected 2010/2012 ... | reverse complement strand
TCAAAATCCGTTGGTGGCAACATCGTGTGGGTTCGAGTCCCACCACCGGCACCAAAACGAAAAATCCTGTTGGCTTATGCCAACAGGATTTTTCGTTTTGTATTATTCATTTAATTAAAACAGGATTTTTTAATGAATAATGAATGGTGAAGCCGCTTCACTGATGAATAATGAAAAGCTTCAATGATTCGCATTCGTGCCCTTATCGCCGACACCGAAGTGCAGCTCCTTCATTCCTTCAACTTCGTCGCAGATGTCCTTGAGCTGGCAGACGGTGCAGTCAGTGGGCAGACCCTCCATGATGTGGGTCAGGGTGTTGGTGATAGCATCGACTTTCTTGGAGTTTTCGAGCATGGCCTTGAAGTCCATGGTGGGGTCGGTGACAAAAATTACAGTGACATTAAGAACATTGACATCCTTCTTGTACGCCTCAATGTAGCGATTGCCGACAGCCTCAAAGCTGATGCCCTTCTTGATGGCCTTTTTGCTGACACGAACCTGCTCACGGTGACTCTCGGGGGACATTCTGACCATGTAGCCCTCGGGATAGACGTGGTACTTGCAGAACTCAATATCCTTGAGCGCACGGTAAACTTCCTCGTCCTCGCCCTCAAGTGCGCCGATACGCAGGAGCACGATCCTTGCAAACGGGGTGTCCTTCTTGATAGCCTTGAGGTCGGGGCCGTAGAGCAGAACCTGATCCTTGTTCACAAGCTCGGAGCTCGTGGTGGTGCAGATGTAGTTTGCAGAGCCCAGGCCGAGAGCGCCCAGCTCATAGGCAGATTCCTTCTGGAGCACGAGCTCGGCCGCACCGAGGTCGTTCCAAGCCTTGTTTGGGTTGTAGTCCCACACGGTGGGCTTGCCCTTTGAAAGTATCTCCTTGGTTGAATTAATAAGGGGGTTGTACAGTTCCATAATTGATCTCCTTTACCGCTTTTTCCTCTGATTTAATTATATCCGATTGCAGGCGATAAACCTGTAGAAAATGCTACACATCAGAAAACTTGTTAATTATTTTGCATTATTTATATTAAAGCAGAAAACGGCGGAAAATGAAAGACCTTTTTTGCCCGATTGCGACACATTACAGATATTGTATAACAAAACATGCCGGTTTCGACCGGCATGTTGGTTTTATGCGTCTTGAAGCTTGATGTCCCTATTGATTATCGCCATTTCCCTGAAAATGAGTATGACAACGGTTATTGCGGAGAGTATATCGCTGACAGGACCTGCATACAGCAGACCCTCGACACCCATCGCACCTGCAAGGATGAATGCCGCAGGCAGAAAATAGATAAGCTGTCTGGTCATAGTCGATATCATGGCCTTGACGGGCTTACCGATAGATTGGAAGAAGATACCCGAGGGAGTGACGAAGCCTACAATGAATATAACGCCGAGGAAAATGTGAAAGCATTTGAGCGCAAACTGATTATACAGCTCGCTTTCCTGACCGAAAATATCGATGATCTGCTGCGTAAACAGCTGGAAGCAGCCCCAGCCGATAACGCCGACTATAAGGCCAACGGTTATTGTGCGTATATATGTTGCCTTAACACGCTTATAGTTTTTGGCACCGTAGTTGTACCCGACTATGGGCTGGCTGCCGATACCGAGGCCTATCATGACGCTTATGATGATAGAATTGACCTTCATGACGATGCCTAGCGCCGCAAGCGGGATATCTGCGCCGTAAACACTCTGTGCACCGTAGGAGACGAGTAGGTTATTCATGCAGATGACAACGACGGTGGACGCAAACTGTGTAAAAAAGCTCGAAATGCCGAGCGGCAGGAACGAAAATGCGGTCTTTCTGCGGGGAACAGCACATTCTAGCGTGAATTTAACACCCTTGAGACGGGGAATATATGCAAGTGCGAGCACGAGGTTGAGCGCCTGACCGATGATGGTTGCCCACGCCGCACCGGCGACACCCATTTCAAGGCCTAGGACGAACCATGCGTCAAGGATTATATTCAAAAAGCAGCCTGCAAGGTTTGAAAACATTGCGTACTTCGGGTTGCCCTGCGCTCGGATAATACTGTTTACCGTCATGCTCACGCATACGAACGGGATGCCGATAAGCGTTATGCGGGCGTATTGCTTTGCAAACTCATAGGTCTGCGGGTCAACGGTCGAGCCGCCGCATAGAACAAGGATCGCATCAATGAATATCTCCATAAGCAGCGTCATAAGGACACCTGCCATAAGGGCAATCGAGATGCCGTTACCCATTGCTTTTTCGGCTTCAGAGTAATTCTTCTCGCCGAGCTTTAGACTGAAGTATGCAACACAGCCGTCGGCTATCATCGTGCCTATCGCCATTGAGAAGGTCACGAACGGGAAGGTGAGGTTCGTTGCGGCGTTGCCGAGCATGCCGACACCTTGGCCGATGAATACCTGGTCAACGATATTGTAAATTGAGTTTACCACCATTGAGGCAATCGCGGGCAGCGCAAATTTTGTCATCAGCTTGCCGATGGGCTCCGTCTCGAACATCGCAAGCGAGTTGTTCTGACTCATTTCATATCACCGTACTAATCTAAAATTTCAACCAAAGAATGATAACACAATTAAAAATGCAAGTCAACATGCATAAAATCAAAGTTCAAAAATTGTTAATAATGACTTGAAAAAAGTAAAAAAATCATGCAGCAATTATGCTGCATGATTTTTTGTTATTTGCTTTTGCTCAGGGAACCTTGATGCTGGCGGCGCTGCTGTATGCGGAGTCGCCGTAGCTGCTTGACGCACAGATGGCTTTGACCTGATAGTAGTAGGTCGTGCCGGAGGTGGTGCTGATATTGGTGTAGCTGAGCTTGGTGGTGGTGTCGTAGTACTTAAAGTTCTTACCGTCAGTGCTGCGGTAGATGGCGTACTTCGATGCACCGTCGACAGCAGTCCACGAGATCATGGGCTTGTTGTAGCGCTCGTTGATGGAGATAGCAACAACGGGAGCAGCGCAGTCGCAGGTGATGTAGCGTGCGTTCGACAGAGCCGAATCACCGTACTTGCTGGTAGCGCACAGCGCCTTGACCTTGTAGTAGGTGGTCACACCGGCCTTTGCGGAGGTATCGGTGTAGCCAAGAGCCTCGGTGGTGCCGAGGAGCTTGAATTCCTTGTTGTCGGCGGAGACATAGACCTCGTACTTTGCAGCACCGTCAACAGCTGCCCAGCTAACGACGGGCTTGCCGGAAGCTGCCTCAACGGCGATCTTTGCGGTGGGCTTTGCGCAGTCACAGGTGATGTAGCGAGTGGTGCTTGCAGCCGAGTCGGCGTAAACGGATCTGCCGTTAATGGCGACTACTCGATAGTAGTAGGTAGTACCCGGGGTGACAGCCATGTTAGTGTAGCTGGTCTTGTTGGTGTAATCGTAGTGCCTGAAGTTCTTGCCGTCGGTCGAGCGCAGGAGCTCGTATCTTGCGGCATTCTTGACCTCGTTCCAGCTGACGGTGATCTTGCCGGTGTCTGCATTGACTGCTATCTTCGCAACGGGGCGAGCGCAGTCGCAGGTGCGGGAGACGACCTTGCTGTAATCGGAGCTTGCGTAAGCACCCTTGGAATCAACTGCAACGACCTTGTAGTAGTAGGTGTAGCCTGCGTTGGCCGAGGTATTGGTGTAGCTGAGATTCTTGGTCGTGTACATGAGCTTGTAGGTGCCGTTGGAGGTGCCTGCACGGTAGACCTTGTACTGGTCTGCGTTTGCAACGGCGCTCCAGCTGAGCTTTACATAGCCGGTGGCGGCGTCGTTCGTTGCGGTTGCAACGGGAGCTTCAAGCTTCTGAGCGAAGTTCTTGGGAACGGTGATCTTTGCGGTACCGCCGTAGCCGACTATCTGCTCTTTGTCAATGATATTGTATGCGCTGACCTTAAGGGAGTAGGTGCTGCCGGCCTTTACGCCATAAATGGTCGCATTGGTGGTGTCTGCACCCTCAACGGTGGTCAGAAGGTCATAAGCCTTCTTTGCGCTGTTCCAGGAGTAGATGTTGTAGCCGTCTGCCTCGGGAACTGCGGTCCAGCTCACATCGATGCCGTCAACAGCCATCTTGGCCTTGACATCCTTTACGGTGGGTGCGTGGATGGTGATCTTGTACTCGAGGACGGTGCCGTCGTCGCACAGAGAGCCACGCTTCTGGTTGAGGTTTACAAGGTAGTAGTTGAAGGGCTTGACGGTAACGGTGCCATAGCCGATCTCGGTGTTTTCACCGTAAATAACGGTATAATCGTAGTAATCGGTGAGCTTGGTGCCGTCGGGAGCGGTTACATAGACATAGGGCTTCATAGCCTTGCCGGTGTAGGTGTAGTTGGTGTAGGAAAGCTCGACCTTGCAGTCCTTAAGGCTTACCTCATGCCAGCCGCACACGGTGCAGACACGGTTGGGAGCCTTGGGATCCTCGTTGTCGTATACATGGCCGGGAGGCATGTCGTCACGGACGGTGTATGTCGTGCTGTCGCCCTTGTCAACGGTCTTGCAGGAGTAAATAAACTTGCCGCGTACTGTGCAGTTGGTCTTGGTCTGGCTGTCAAGCTCGATGGGCTGAAGAACGCCCTTGGAGTTTGCATAGAACACATCGTTGCCCTGAAGGAACCAACCGGTCTTTGCAACGCCGCCGAGCAGGTAATATTCGTTGCCGTTTGCGTCAGGAGCCTTGCCGCTGTAGTTATCAAGTGCAATGCCGCAGACCGAGCAGGAAACAGACTTCTCGGCAGGATCGTAGCAAGCGGTGTGACCGTGCCTCTTGCAGGGAGACTCGATGGTTACGGTGTCAAGCAGACCTCTATCGATATCGTAGTAATCGATAGTCATCTCGTCCTTGTCAGCGGTGACTGTAAGATAGGTCGCAGTAAAGTCATCGGTTACGAGCTTGAATATCTTGCTGTAATCGAATTTATCCTGCGAGGTGATAGCGTAGGACTTTTCACCGGAGGAACCGCAGATGTAGTAGTAGACGCCGTTTTCTTCGTCGATCTCGTCGTTAAGCAGAGGATTGGTCCTTGCGGCGGAGTGGTCATGGCCGGAGAAGACGACATCTATGTCCGCTGCTTCGCAGACATCGGGAACGGTGTTGTAGATTTCAGCATTGCCGCCGTAGTTGTTGGTGTAGTACGCCGGCTGGTGCATGAGAAGTACCTTCCATGTGGCACTGCTCTGAGCGGCGTCCTTAGCCAGCCAATCCATAGCCTCCTTGAGCTGAGGAGCGGTGCCGGTGTAGTTGACGACGGCGAGGTAAACATCACCGTATGTCAGCGAGTAGTAGCTGCCGGGCTTTGCGGCAGTGGGGAGATTGAAGTAGTTGGTAGCAGCATCGGCGTTTGCGTCGCCTGCATACTCGTGGTTGCCTAAAACATGGATCATATCGGTGCTGCCGAAGCGCTCGACACCGAACAGATTTGTGATATCGTTCCAGTGGCTGTATGCCGTCGCATCGTCGACTGCGTCGCCGGTCTGGATGCCGAAGTCAAACTCGGTCTCGCTGAGCTTGCTCACAACTCTTTCAATGTTGGTCGTATCGTCGTCCTGAATATCGCCGAGAGCGAAGAAGCGGGTCTTGTCACTGTCGGAGCTGACGGTCTTGAAGGTTGCGAGCTCGCTCCAAGCCTCGCCGCCGCCTATCTGATATTCATAGGTCGTGCCGGGTGTGAGGCCACTGAGGGTGATGCTGTTTACATTGACAGCGCTGTTGCTGCCCTTGGTGAAAGTGCGCAGTGTGGCCTTTGCAGCAACGGTCGTCCAGTCCTCGGTACCGCTCACACGGTAGCGGATGTACTGATCCTGAGCCTTAACTGCGTTGGACATCCAAGTCATGCTCTTGCCGTGAGCAGCGTCGTTCAGGGCATTGAACATGAGGCCGTAAGGCATAGCGGAATCCTCACCGGCTGCGTCGTAGGACTTGACATTCAGCTGGAATGAGAGGAGACCTGCCGCATCCTTAGCGTAGATGGTGGTGTTGCCGGAGGCTGCGCTGAAATACTCGGTGTTCAGCAGACCCTTTTCGTCGGTCGTGCCGATCTTCTCGTTATTTGCGGCATTGTAGATATCAACATTTGCGGCGGGCTCGTTCTTGTCGTTTGTGACCGTGAGGGTCGTGGGTGCGCCGACAAGGACTACCTCTGCGGAGATGTTGTATGCCGCAGTGATGGGGAGCGCTGCCTCGGGTGCATTGTAGGTGGCATAGTAGCCGTCAGCGGTAGTGTAGCTGCCGCCCTTGACGGTGTAGTTGAATTTATCGCTTGCCGACAGGTTGGACGGAATATCTACCGTGACGGTCGCAATGATGTTGTTGTCGACCGCAACTGCGTCTGCCTTGCGCTTGGCGTTAACGGTGAGGATCTTGGTGAGCTTACTGTAGGAGTAAGTGCCCTCATAGTTATCCGAGAAGGTGACGGTGTAGTTTTTGAAGCTGTTGCCGAGGGTCAGCAGAGCGGTGGCCTTCTGGATATCGGTGCCGGTGGCGGTAACATTGAGGCTTACGGTCTTGCCGATAACGGCGCTGCTTTCAGCTGCGGCAACAAAGACGCTCGAGTGCGTTGATGCATTGTCGGTCTTTACCTTGAACGAGCGAGTTTCGGTGGTCTCGTTGCCGAATTTATCACGGACGGAAACTGCAATAGTGTGGTCGCCGTCGGGCAGTTTCAGGTCATAAAGGTGTGCGATGGAGCCATCGGGCTCGGTGACAAACTGATACTTGTCGTTGCCGGTAACATTGATGCCGTCAACATACATACGGATGGTGTCGGCGTCAATGCCGGTGGTGTACTTGTTCTGAACATCGTGCATGTAAGCGTCAATACGCAGAGTGTCGGTGGTGAGCACGGTGCCGTCCTTAATGTCGGAGTCGTTTACACGGACAGAGTCGACAACAGGAGCATCAATATCGTCGATATTGGTGCCGTAAACGAACTGAAAGTTATCGAAGTAAAGCTCGCCTGCACGCTGAGTGCCGACCATTTTGGTGCCGGCAACAAACATGAGACGGAAGGTCATGCCGGGCATGAAGGAGAACGGGCCTGTCCACTTGGTCAGATCTGCCTCAAGGTACTGCCAGCCTTCCCAGTAGATACCGGGCTGGACTTCCCATTCGCCGGTCTCGGGATTATATCCGTTCTGGACTTTCTCGCTTTTGGGCTCAAGAGTGAAGTCAACCTCACACTTTTTGCCGTTGCCGTCGTAGCAATAGCAACGCAGCCACAGACCGGAGATGAGGTTGCCGTCAGCGTCCTTGACGCTGCCGTAGTTAACGCCAACGCCCTCGGGAGCATAGACCCAAACGCCAAGGCCGGTGGGAGCACCGGGGATCTGCATCTGATCGGAGGTACCGACGCATGCGCCCTCGGTAACGGCACCGCAGTTAGTGTAGTCAAAATTGAGCTTCAGAGAATGAGTGCCGAAGCGGACGGGGTCGTCATCGTTAAGGGATGCGATCTCGACGGACTCTTTACCGCCTCTGCCATAGTTCGAGGTCTTGAGGATGCCCGTGTTAACGGTTATTTCCTCGCCGGTCTCGGGATCGGTCTGCTTTTCTGTGCCGCAGTAATAATCCTGAGCGGGAGTGACCTCGCCGGTCACAGGATCTACATGATCCTCAAAGTCCCAAACGACGGTGGGGAGCATACCCACGATAACATGGATGGAAGCAGAGACCTTCTCATCGTACTTCGAGGTCGCAGTGACATTGCCGTTAAGGCTGTTTTCACTGTTTGCAACAAAGGTGTTGCCCTTGAAGACACCGAGACCTTCGGTGCTCATCGTCCAAACAATGTCGCCGTCCTTGATGTTAAGGTCACGGTCCTTGTTGCGGACAACGAGGGAAAGGTTGCTCTCATCCTCAAAGCCAAGGCTGACTTCCTCGGCGTTGAAGTAGATGTTATCGGGAACTGCAATTTCGATTGCCGTTGTGCCGATGACCTTGCCGCCCTGAACCATCTGGACATTGACGGTGCCGGTCTTGTCGCCTGCCTTGAAAAGGCCGGTCTTGGCATCGATGGTGCCCATGTCCTTGCTGTCGTCGGCAAGAGCCCATGTTGCATCGGTGGGAACTGCCATGGGGAAGCCTGCGGTGTCGATGCCGCTGGCGGTGAACTGAACCTCATAGCCCGGGGTGTACAGGTCATTGTTGGGGGTCAGTGCAGCGTGGTCGAACACGCCGGTGGACTTTGCGGTGGAAACGATGAGCAGGGAGGAGCAGACCTCACGCTCGGCGCCGTCCGAGGGAGAGTTACGGACTTCGAGCTTATCGCTGCCCTCGATGCGGGCTGCGTAGGTAGCCGAGCCGCCGCCGTCAAGCACGAGGACATCCTTTGCACCCTCAGCCATGTACATTTCGGCGATCTCCTTGTATGTACGGCCGCAGGAAACGGGGGTAAGCATACCGTGGGTGACGGAGGTGACGATGCTGCCGTCTTCCATGATACCGATGGTGCTACGGCTGTAGTCGTTAGTGCCGCCCTCGAAGTTCTCGGTGCAGGCCTTTCCGTCCTTGACCAGAGGCATCCAACCGCCGACAGCGGTCTGGCAGTCGCTCAGGTCGGGATTGTTTCTGATAACGGGGGTGCCGTCCTTCAGAATAGCAAAGTACCAGCGGCCGCCTGCGTCGTGGTACTGCTTGCCCTCCATGACGAGTGCGCCGAGAGGCTCGCCGGTCGCCATGTTGAAGAAGTCGGCATTGATGGCTGCGACTACGGTCTCACCGGGGTGATCTTTCTCGTAGGCGGCAGCCTGCTTGGTGGTGGATACCATGCGCCACTTGGAAGCATCGTTCTCGCCGTAGCAAGCTACGATCTTGATGGTATCACTGAGATTTGCACGGCACATATAATCGATCTTCTGATCATTGCCGGCAGGAGTGTTGGAAATGAGCTCGTGCTCGACAACATCGTTGGTGATCTTGGTTATTGTATCCTTTACCAAGATCTCGCCTTCGGCAGTGCCTGCCCAAGCCTTTTCAGATGAACCTGTGTCAGCCATCGCCGTGATGGGGATAAGCGACACAAGCATCATTACCGCAAGTACGATAGAAAGTACGCGCTTGCCTGTCTTTACTCTCTTCATTTATCCATCCCTTTCATAAACAGATTTTTAATGAACAAGGTACTAAAAAAGGCAAGGCCGATGCTTTGATAAAACAGTCACAATATCTTGTTTCACCGCACAGGCTTTGCCCATACATATATGTTATTTTACCATACCATCAAAATTTGTCAACTAAAGAGTGATGGCCTGTTTTTGTGCAATATAACCAAATTATCTGCACACCGTGTTTAGTCGTCGCCGTGCCGCTTGCGGTATATATACATATTAATATATGCACCCAGCAAGATGATGTACATGCACCAGTACATCCACAGCAAGGTGATGATAATTGCGGCAAGACTTCCGTAGGTCGTGTATCCGCCGCCATAGACGATGTAAAGCGAGAAAAGCCAAGTAAAAAGAAGCCATGCGCCTGCTGCGGCAAGCGAACCGGGCAAAAGCTGGTGAAGCCTGAGTCGCATGCCCGGCACCCAGTGATATATTGCGATGAATGCACATGTCAGCAAAATTACCACGACTATGAGCCTGAGCTTTATGACGATACGCACAAACGGCGACAAAAGCGGCAGGGAACTCAGCCTGTCGCCGAAAACGAGCAGCAGTAGCAGCAGAACCATGATAAAAATGATACCGATGGTGTATAAACACGCAAGCAGGCTGCGCTTTAGGTACGAGCTGTACCTCGGGCTGCCGGCAACATCCTCAACGCCTCGGATGAGCGAGGAAAACGCCCTGCTTGAAAGCCATACAGTGATGATTATCGATATAGGCAGTATGGCGTTCGGCGCTGAGTATATATCCGTGACAGCGGAGGTGATGATGCCCTGCATGGCGGCAGGAATATAGTGGCTGATTATCTCAAAAAGTCTGTCCTCCTCAAGACCCGTGAGCGGCAGAATGGTACTGACCAACGCAACGAAAGGCACAAGCGAAAGAAACATGTAAAACGCACTTGCCGCAGCGTGTGCGCTTATGTTATCGTCGCTTATTCCGTCGGTAAAATCTCGAATTTTAAGATATAAATTCTTCATAGTCCAATTAAAAAATTACCGCCTTCGATAGGAAAGCGGTAGTATAGGCATTAGCTTATAAGGGTGATGCGCTTGGGCAAAATCTTGAAATCTATCGAGCTCTTGCCGTGACCACGCTCACCGTCGAGCGACCAGTCAAGATGAGCGGGCGCTTCTATGCGCAGCGTCTCGGTCTGGAACAGGTCGAGGAAAGGCGAGGAGTAGTCCTGCGTGAAAACGCCGGTAAGTATGCTCTGCCAATCGATGAGCGACTGCGGCTTGTGAACGAGCAGCACCTCAAACTTGCCGTCAGAGGTGTCGACAAGATCGGTCGGGAGCGTGAATGTTCCGGCAACGGAGGTCGAGTTGCACACTGCGCCGAAAATGTAGTCGCCCTCGTAGTTGAACTCGCCGTCGGTAAACTTAAGGTGATATGACTTGAGCTTCGGCAGATCCTTGACCGCATCAAGAATATATGCCGAGTGCCCGAGAACATTCTTAAGGTTTTGCGAAGTCGTGTAGGAAAGCCACGAGAAAGCGCCGAAGGCCGAGACATAGGCAAAGTAGTTGTCGCCGAACTTGCCGATGTCGATCTGCCTGGGACTGCCGTTTGCAATATGCATCGCCGCCGTCAGCATATCCGAGGAAATACCCTGGCAGGAGGCAAAATCATTAGTGCTGCCGGAGGGAATGTAGCCGAGCGGGGTGTGGCTTCCACCGAGTATCATGCCGGTGATGGTCTCGTTGAGCGTACCGTCGCCGCCGATGGTGACGACGATGTCAAACTCCGATGAGTACAGGCGTGCAAATTCCGTTGCGTCGCCACGCTTTCCGGTCGGAAAAACACTCACGACATAGTTGTTTGCGGTAAAAATCCTTATAATATCTGGCAGAAAACGCAGGGAAATGCGTCTGCCGGAAACGGGGTTTATGATGAGCATCATGCGCTTCAGCTGCGCAAGGGGCTTAAAAGTATTGGCGTCCATTGAAATTTTACTCCAGTGAAATTAAAAAATGCCGTTTGTAAGACAGAAAAATGCAGCGGGAATGGAAAACAGCAGACTGTCTATCCTGTCCATAACTCCGCCGTGACCGGGGATGAGGTTGCTGTAGTCCTTGAGACCTGCCATGCGCTTTATAAGCGAAGCCGCAAGGTCGCCGACCTGACCGAAGCTCGAGCAGATAAGGCCGGTCAGAACACAGGTGATAAGCGAAATGTTGTAGTTCGTGCCCTTAAACACAAAATACAGGATAACACCTGCGACCATCGATGAGACAGCACCGGTGACGCTGCCCTCGATGGTTTTGTTAGGGCTGACCTTCGGCGCAAGCTTGTGTTTGCCGAACCATTTGCCGCCGAAGAGCGCAAACGAGTCGCACACCCAAGTGGAGATGCAGGCTATCGCAAAAACGGGTATCCAATCGGAGCGCAGCGAAAGATCCATTATCATGAGCAGGGGGACGGTCGGGTAAACCAAGATCCCGAGGCTCGCCAAGGTGCCGGGACCGCTGATATCATCCTTGCAGATGCCCACCGTGAACACGGCAAAGACAGCAAGGAAAAACAGCATTACGGAACTGGAGTTGCCCTCCATGAGGAAAATTCCGGCCGTGGCAAGCACCGCATAGATATACAATACCCAGCTCGTGCATTTTATATCCTTAAGGCTGACGGCGCGGCACATCTCCCAAATGCCCATAATGAGCGCCGCAAGCAGGAACAGAATGCGGGTCACGGGGGAAATGGCGAAGCATGCAACGACCAAAATGATAAGCACGCAGGCCGAGATCACTCTTGTTTTCATAAAGCTCCCTCTTTCATCGGCAAAGCCGAAAAATCAAAACAATATCGCCCATAAATATAGCATAAAGCATAATTTTGCACAACTACAAAAAATGGCTTTTGTTAAAAGAAATGGTGAACAATTTGCCTTTTGAAAAAAATCCTTGAAATTTGCCCGAAAAGATGTGATACTTAAATACAAATTCCGTCTTAATTAGTAGGGGCGGAATAGACAGGAGAAAATTGTGGACGACCGCAGTATAGTGGAGCTTTTTCTGGATAGATCGGAAGAAGCGTTATTACAGACAACTGAGAAATATGGTCGATACTGCCACCGCATAGCATACAATATCCTCGGCAATGATGAGGACAGCGAAGAATGCGTAAATGATGCGCTTATGCGAGTTTGGGGGAGCATCCCACCGAATGAGCCGAACTCACTGTCATCCTTCATCGGGAAGATAACCCGCAACCTTGCGCTTGATAAGCTGCGACAGAAAAACAGCGACAAGCGAGGCGGCGGTGAAACGCCGGTCGTTCTCGATGAACTGGCCGAGTGTATATCGGGCTATGACGAGTTGGAGCGCAGATCGGATTCGAAAGAGATCGTAGCGGCACTGAACAAATTCCTCGAAGAACTAAACTATGTTGAGCGGGGAGTTTTCATGCGTCGCTATTGGATGCTTGACCCCATTTCTGATATAGCGGAACGGTATGATATATCGGTCTCAAAAACAACAACGATGCTTTTTAGGCTTAGAGCAAAGCTTAAAAAACACTTGATGAAAGAAGGAATTCCTCTTTGAGAAAAGAAGACTTGTTTAATTACATAGGTTCGGTAAACGACCGCTTTATAGAGGAACTGTTTGAAGACGAAGTTAAGGCCATGCCGAAGAGCTCCGACCATAAGAGCTGGCGAGCGCTTGCTGCGTCCCTTGCCGTTATCGTTGTGGGCTCAGCCGCCATGTTCTTCGGACTCGGCAAGGCCGATATGGGCACAACAGATATAGGAGGACACACAACGAAGCTGCCGATGGCGGCAAACACCGTTGTCATGCTCGATGTTAACCCCAGCGTAAGGCTTGAAGTCAACGACCGCAATGTCGTTGTCGAGGTCGATGCCGTCAACAGCGATGCCGAGAAGATAACGGCGGATATAAGCGTTGTTGGCAAGAAGTATGACGATGCGGTCAAAGTGACCGTTAACGCCATGCAGAAAAACGGCTACATAACGGAGCTTAAAAATTCTGTCCTTGTGACGGTCGTTGATGGAGATGAGGAGCGGGCGAACGCCGTCCGTAAAACGGTAGTTGACACCATTGTCAAGATAGATAAGAGCGTTGGCTACGATATCTCGATACTCAGCCAGACGATGACCGGCGACAGTGACCTTCGTGAACTCGCCGAGAAAAACCATGTTACGACCGGCAGGATTATGCTCATCGAGAAGATCTGCAAGCTCAACTCCGAGTTCAGTGTCGATAAGCTCGTTAAGAACAATATTCAGACGATAAATCAGCTTTTGGTCTACACCGGTGTTCCTGAGACCGTTGAGCGCATCGGCGAGGCGGCGGGCGTTGTCCCCGAAAAGATTCGCAGCAGACTCAAGTTTGACGAAATGAGCGGTGATGAGCTTATAAACTTTACCTGCGCACTGTCCGATTTTTACACACGACTGACCGATTATTACAGCGAAGACGATGTCGTTAAGCAGATAGGCTTTGTGCTCGATATTAAGCAGGGCAAGGATGCCGACGGCAAGACACTTTGGGGCATTATTGCCGAGAGCAGAAATCATGATATCGGCTCCCAAGGCGCAGTTTTCGGCTCGGGCGACACCAAGGTCAAGGATTGGTACGATCAGCATGATATCTATAAGGTATCAAAATTCGTCAAAGGCCTGCTCGATAAGGCAGCGTAATCACATAATCAAATATAAAAGTTGACCGCCGTGGCTCTCGCCACGGCGGTTTGTTCTTTATCAGGTTTTGAATACGGGGATCTTATCCATGAAGTTTGTACTGAAGCGCTGGAATACGGCTGCGACCTGTGCACGGGTCGCCATGCCTCTGGGCTCAAGCGTTGTACGGGAAGTGCCGTAAATGATCTTTGCGCCGACCGCCCACTGGAACGGCTGCGCCATGCCCTGCGATATCTGCAAAACATCGGAGTAGCCGAGGATGTTCGTTGAGTCTGCAAGCGAGACATCAACGCCGACATAGTTTCGTGCAAAGCGGAACAGAATGGTCACGAGCTGCTCACGCAGTATCGGGTCGCCGTAGCCGAAGGTGCCGTCGCCGTAGCCCTCGATAATATTGAACATCGATGCCCAGCGTATAGCCTCGTAGGCGTAGCTGTCGGTGCTGACATCACGGAAGCTTATCTTGTTCTCATCGGGAACAACGGGGCTTCCTGCTAAGCGCCAAAGCACGGTGACTATCATCTCACGGGTCATTGCGTCGTCGGGGGAGAACACGGTGGCCTCAGTGCCGATGAAGAGCTGCGCCGAGGCGGTGTATCTCACGCTTTCGTAGAACCAATCGTTCTTGGAAATGTCGGTAAAGGAGTTAGTCCAGTTATAATACGCCTCGTTTGTGGTCTTTGCAAACAGTGCAATAATATTGTGCGCACGGCTGATGCTGATAAAGTGGTAGCAGTTATTTTCGTCGAGCTCGACCGGCTGACCGTCAACGAGCACGGTCTTTATCTGATAGCCTGTGTCTGCACTTATCTGATACGACAGGTTCTCACCCTTGGCCGCCATCATGCTGCCCGGTGAGATGGTGCCGCCGTTAGACTGTATAACGGTGATGGGGATGTTATACACGGGCGTATCGTCCGAGAACGCATCGTCGCCGGGGTAGGGATCGGTGGTCGACTCGCCCAAGCTCCACTCGGCCTTAAATGTGCTGTTCGGCTGGACATCCTTGACCCTCGAGCCTGCGACATGTATCGTGCCGTTTGCGTCCGACCAGCCACGCAGAGTGTAGCCTTCTTTATAGATGTAGGGGAGGGTGACGGTGCCGCCGTCGTCCTCAAAAACGCCCTTCATCTTCGTGCCGCCATTACGGTCGAGCGTTGCGTTGCCGATCTTCACGGTGCCCTCGTTCATGACGACTGCGCCGCCGGTCGTACGAATTCTTGCATTTGCGCCGACATTCAGCGTTGCATGCGTCCGAATTGCAAGGGTGCTGCCGCCGGGGATGGTGTGCGGATTACCGCTTTCAAGCGTGGAGTTTATGATAAACTCGCCGTCCTCAAGACTGAGGTTATACGCCGAGGGGTAATCGCCCACCACAGGTGCCGAGCGGAAGTTAAGGCTCGCAGTGCCGTATATCTTGCTGTTGCAGCTGGGGTCTGCCTTCTTCTGTGAGTACATGAACAGAGCATAGTCGTTCTTTGCGCTGTCCCAAAGATAGATCTTGCCGCCGTCTTTTACGGTGAAGTAGCCGTCAAACTGCTGCATACTCTGAAGCTTGATGTTGGACTTAACAACGGCCGAATATTTATCGGTGACAAGCCTTACATCGCTGTCGAGCGTTGCGTCATTGTTCACATAGAACACGACATTTGTTGCAAGAATAACATCGCCGCCGCCCTCGGTATCATTTGCGGCGTTTATCGCCTTGATGACCGAGTAATACTCAGTGCCGTTAAAGTAGGCTTGGACTTCCTTGAAGTCCTTGTCGCCCATCGTTCCCGAAGCGGAAATGAGAACAGGGAAGAGCGCAACGCCCATCTTGAGGTACTCCTCGGTGTTGCCGATGACCCAGTAGCAGTAGTTGGTCTCGGGGTGAGCGTCGACATAGAGCTTGAGGGCGCTCAAAGCGTTCTGCGTAGTTGTGCCTTCGACATCGACCTTCTCGTGCAGCACGCAGGCAGAGCTCGTGCCGTTAAAGTACTGCACGCCCTTGGTGTCGATGCCGAGGATGGTCGCCTCGCCGTAGCCCTTCTGGCAGCCGCCGTACAGGTAGTAGCAGTATCTGAGCGTCGTGTTCCAGCCGTAGCCGATTATGCCGCCGAACTGGCCAGTGCCGGTTATTGCACCGTAGCTCGTACAGTTGATAATAGAGCCTTTGTTTGCACCGCCGACTATGCCGCCTGCGTTGTTTGTAAGACCGATGACCTGACAGGACGACCAGCAGTTTGCGATGGTGCCGAAGTTAAAATCACCGACTATGCCGCCTGCGTTGGTACCTGCTCTTACATAGCCGCAGATACCGAGGTTTTTGATGACCATGCTCGTGCCCGTTGCGTGGCCGAACAGACCCTGATCATCGGCACTGGTGTCTATAAACAGATATTTTACCGTGTAGCCCTGACCGTCATATATGCCTTGGAATGCATTATCGGCATCGCCGATGGGCTTCCACGAGTTGCCGTCAACATGATACTTGTAGCTCATGTCAACATCTCGGGTCATGAAGAAGATGATGCCCTTGGTCTTGCGTCCTGCGGCAACATACTTTTGGAGCGCCTCAAGGTCGTCAAGACCGTTTATGCTGTATGCACAGCCCTCCGTGCCGTCAGAGCCCGTGGAATAAAGCTGGCTTACTGTTGCTGTTGCAGTGTAGTCGCCGTCATATTCCTCATTCGGGTCGCTGTCCTGGAACTCGCCCGGAGCCATGAGCCTCGGGTAGTGGCCGGAATGGTCGCCCTCGCCGATGAGGGTGACGGAGTTGCGCCAGCCGCTGTACTGACCGTTATTCTGCAAAAATACCCATGCGTTGAGTGCATCGAGAAGGCTTGTGGTAGTGATATCGTCTATCTGCGTTGCCCGCTCAAGCATGCAGTAGTAATCGTCCTGCTCAAAGCCGTATGTAAAGGTTAGAATATCGATCTCGGCACCGGACGGTGCGCTGTTGTAGCCGCCCTGAGCGGTATCCTTGAGGTAGTAGCAGTTTTTGATGGCAGATTTGCCGAGAACATCGCCTGCAATACCGCCGGAAATGCAGGTCTCGCCGCCTGCGCAGAGTGTCGCACCGTACGATACGCAGTTTTCAACGGTCGTGTCGTCCATTCTGCCGACGATGCCGCCGGTCTCGGATTCGGCTTCGATGCTGACATTTGCCCAACAGTTCGTGATGGTGCTGCTGTCTGACTTACCGGCAATGCCGCCGCAGTTGAATTCGCCGACGATGCCGCCGATAACACCGAGGTTTTTGATAACGGCGTTTCTTATTCTGCCGAACAGACCGACATTGTCGCCCCTTTCATCGTAAATATACAGTCCATATACCGTATAACCGCAGCCGTCAAATGTGCCGTTAAAGACATAGGTCAGCGAGCCGCTTTCGGTAACGCTGTAGTCGCAGCCGATCGGCAGCCAGCCATCGGAATCATTGCCGAGCGCCTTAACGGAAATGTCGACATCCTTTGTAAGATAGAATGTGACATCCTTTGTAGCGTGATTGCCCTTGACATATAGTGCAAGCTTTTTAAGCTCGGCACCGCTGTTAATGCTGTAGTGACCGCCCGCAACGGCATCGACGCCGCTGTCGTAAAGCTCGGTCATCGTTGCCGTCTCGATGTATTTGACATTGTAAGGGTTTGTCTCACTGTCAACATCAAAGTGCGGCTCGTCCACACGCTTAACGCCCGAGCCGTCACCGGGATACAGATGCGTCGGGTGGTTGCCCTGAATCCTCGCAACGCCTGTTGCGGAGCTGTCTATCTTCCAATAGCGGTAGGTCGAGTCCATTGCAAGATATGTGACCCAGTGGTTGAGCACATTAAGAAGCTTAACGCCCGATGCGCTGCCGACAACGACGGATCTTTCGAGCGTGAAGTCCGAGCCATCCTTGCTGAATGGGATAAGTGCGGTCTGGCTGCCGCTCGACTGGCCGCAGCCTGCGGCCATATCCTGCGGATAGTAGCAATATTTAATGGTAGTGGAGCTTGAGCATGCACCGACGATGCCGCCGGTGTTCCTGTCGCCGACAACGGTGGCAAAGTCAACGCAGTTCAGTATCTGCGCATTATCCGCCTTACCGACGATACCGCCGACACGGTCCTTTGCGTTCAGCTCACCGTCAAACCAGCAGTTTGCCACAGTGCCCGTCATCAGCTCGCCGACGATAGCACCGCAGTTGTCGCCGCCGACGATAACACCGAACAGAGCGACATTTTTAATGAGTGCGTTTGCATTGTTTACATAGCCGAACAGACCGAGACCGTTTGAGCTGCCGGTTATCGCCATGCCGGTGAGGACATAGCCCTGGCCGTCGTATGTGCCTTGGAATGCGACCTTTGTATCGTTGCCTATAGGATCCCAGCTGTCGGCGGTGTTGGTCATGAGAATGTCGTCGTTCTGGAAGAAGATGACCCCGTCGGTCTTGAAGCCTTGGTTTACATAATCTCTAAAATATTTTAATTCGTCAGTGTTTGATATGCTGTAGCAGCCGCCCTCAACGCCGTTTTGCTTTGCCTCGTACAGAGCGGTCATTGTTGCGGTGGCGGTGTAGGTGCTCTCGGTGGGGGCAATGTAGTCGGGGTACTCGAGGCTGGGGTAGTTGCCGTCGACACGCTGCTTTGTGTTCGTCGAGGTGTCGAATACCCAACTGCGGTAGTTGTGACCCTTTTCCTGCGTGTCGAGCCATTCGTTAAGGAGGGTTAGCATGTTATCGCTGGTCTTTCCGCCGACTGTCAGCTCCTTTTCGGCGAGCACCTCGGTGCTGCTGGTGGAGAAGCGGTAAACAGACTGTGTACTCGAGCCGCTCTGGCTGCCGACACCTTTGTCGGCGGAGTAGTAAACATAGTAGGAATATTCAACGGTGCTCACACCGTCGAGGGTGCCGGCGATTGCGCCGACGCTTCCCGTGCCGGATATGTAGGCGTAGTTCGTGCAGTTTGTGACAGTGCCGCCGTTAACATTTGCGGCGATACCGCCAACATTATAAGTGCCGGTGACATCGACGGCGTTCCACGAGTTTGCGATCTTCGCACCGTTGAGGTTTGAGACAATACCCGCAGTGTTAGCCTGACCGTTCAGCGTGCCCTCAACGCCTATGTTTTTTATCTCGGCATTAGAGCCGCTCACATAGCCGAACAGCGCCTGATCGTTCTCCTGCGAGTCGACCGTAAGCTTCAAAACGGCGTAGCCGCAGCCGTCGAAAACGCCCTTGAACGCCAAAGCTGCTTTGCTTCCGATAGGTGTCCATGTGACATTGCTAAGCTTTATATCGGAGGTCAGATAGAAGGTGACACCTTCCGTGAGCTTGCCTGCATTGACATACTTTGCAAAGGCGCATAGCTCATCGGCAGTCGAGATGCTATAGCTTTTTCCGGCCAATGCTTCCTCGCCCGAGAGATCGAGCTCGGACATGGTCTTTGCCGGATCGTAGCCGCAGGCATCCGCCGCATAAGCGGGGAAGACGGCACTGTTGCAGACAAGACCGAAAAGCATAACGACCGTCAAAACGGAGCTTATTATCCTCTTTAATTTGTTACTCATGCTAACGCCTCCGAAAGGGTATATATATAGAATTATTTTAGCACAAAACTCTCTTTTTTTCAATTAAAATAATAATCGACACAATATTATTGAAAACGACGGCCCGATGTGGTATAAGTATTAAAGAAAATCATTGTATTGTAATACTTTTTTGAGGAAATTTGAACGGAAATGTCAAAGATAAAATACAGTCTCGGAATATTTTTGGCGGTCGTTTTTGTTATCGCAGGTGCGGTGTATATCTACTTTACGCATTACGCACCGCTTAGACCCGATGCGGACACCGAGGTGACAGTGTGGTATGTAAGCAGCGATAGGATGTGGCAGAGCTTTGCAGGCCTTGCCGACAGCTACAGCAAGGGCGAGGGCGCAAAGTACGGGATCACCGTCAGAACTAAGGCTTTTGACAGTCAAACGGAGCTGTATAAGCAGCTCGACAAGGCGATAGATGAGGGTGGCAGCCTGCCGGATATGGTCGTGTGCGATACCGATTATGCCGCCTACATGGCCAAAAGCGGCGTTTTGGCCGACCTGAGCACCTATTTCGGCAATTGGGAAGCGTCAAGCTTCAATAAGGAGATGACGGAGGCCGCCTCCGTCGACGGAGGTCTTGTCGCCGTGCCGATCGCTGCTCAGACCGATGTGTTCATGATAAACACCAAGCTTTTCTCCGATTTTTCGGCGATATCCAATTTTGAAAAGCTCTGCTCGGTCGCTGACGAGTATTATTCCAGAAACGGCGGAAGCTTCTTTACGATAACCGACTACTCGCTGTTTTTCAGAACTGCGGCGGCGCAGCTCAAGGACGATTTTGACGCAGTGAGTCCCCATGAAACGAGCAACAAAAACTGCAAATACATATACAACCTCTTGGCGCAGACAGCCTACAGCCGAGGCTTCGGCGATGGTGGTGAGGACGCAGCCAAGCAGGTGGGCGAGGGAAAGCTTCCCTGTGCGATAGTTTCGTCTGCCGAGGTCATGAAGTATGCCTACGCCATTGATGCCGATACGGTCGATTTTGCGGCCTACCCCTGCATGAAAGACGGCGCACCTGCCTATGTCGAAAAGGTCACCGGCATCACGATGACGGCATCGGACACAAACTCCGAGCGTGCTTCGGCGCTTTTCATCCGCTGGTTCACATCGACCGAGAATAATTCCGCATTTGTCGGCGACAGTGGGTATGTCCCCGCCGCCGGTGCGGCAGTGAGCGTTTCGGACTATGCCATATATTCCGAGCTCCAGACCGCTATGGCCGAGCGCCGCAATAATTCCGAGCGCTATACCTTCGAGGCAAGCGCCGAGTATTCCGTCAACAGCCGCAGCTTTGACGAGATACTTAACACGATAATGGATTCGTTAAACTAACAGATATATGAGGTGAAACAATGGATAAGTTCAGAGTATTGGAGATCAAAAAGAGCGTGTTTGAAAACAACGACCGTGAGGCCGATGAACTGAGAAAGGAGCTCAAGCAGGAAAAGACCTTCCTGCTCAATCTCATGTCATCCCCAGGCTCGGGAAAGACAACTACCCTTAAGGCCACCATCGCAGCGCTCAAGGACGAGATGCGCATCGGCGTTATGGAAGCAGATATCGACTCCGATGTTGATGCCCACACCATCGCAGAGACCGGCGCAAAGGTCATACAGCTGCACACCGGCGGCATGTGCCATCTTGATGCAGGCATGACAAAGCAGGGGCTTGAGGGGCTCGGTACCGAGAATGTTGATTTTGCAATTCTCGAAAATGTCGGCAATCTCGTGTGCCCCGCCGAGTTTGACACAGGTGCCGTGAAAAACGCAATGATCCTTTCCGTTCCCGAGGGCGACGATAAGCCCCTCAAGTACCCGCTGATGTTCTCCATCTGCGATGTGCTTTTGGTCAACAAGATCGATGTCATGCCGTACTTTGACTTTGACCTTGAAGCCTGCAAGCGCTATGTGACCAAGCTCAATCCCAACATCAAGATAATCCCCATCTCCGCAAGAACGGGCGAGGGTATTGACGAATGGGCAAACTGGCTGCGTGAACAGGTCAAGCAGTGGAATAGCTGAAAAAATATAACGAGACCCGATGATATTTGTCATCGGGTCTCGTCTTTATATATGGAGCTTATGCGGGGTCGTAGGACTTGCTGACCTCATTGCCGTCTGCATCATAGTCTATACATTCCATGAGCTTCGGGTCAACACGGCTCTGTTTTTTTATTGTCATGCCGACACCCTTGTTGTTGAACACCCAAATGTAGTTGTTCCAAGCACCGGGATCTTTTTTTCTGAAAACGGTGGTCTCGTTGAGCCTGCAAAACTTTGCACGACCCTCGGCGGTGTCCAAAAGATCGCCCTCGCCGGTGTAAAACAGCTCATCGTGGTAATGGTAATTGTCTTCCTCTTCTATTTGCTTTTTGACCTCTTCTCGTGACATTTCAGTACCTCCGCTGGTTTTTTAAAGATTGTAACACGATATTATTATTCTTTCAAGGGTGATAAATATTAAAAATAAAATAACTTATTGTCCCGTTCATGTTGACACTTTGTATCATATTTTGCTAAAATGAAGCTTAATAAATAAAATGTAGCGGAGTGATCGAATGTATAACACAATAATCGTTGAGGACGACCTGATGGTCTGCTCTATACTGACAAAGCAGTTCGGCCGCTTTCCGCAGCTTGCACTCACCGGCAATTTCAGACGCTGTGTCGATGCGCTTGAGTATATCACTGGGCATCCGGACGATACGGAGCTTATCGTGCTCGATTATTATATGCCCGGCATGAACGGTATTGAGTTTTTGTCGGAGCTCAGGAAAACAAATACCGATGTGCAGGTCATAATGATAACCTCGGCAGACGAGTATTCGGTCATCCGCTCCGCTATGTGCTACGGCATATGCGACTATATCCTAAAGCCATTTAACAGCGCAAGACTCGAAAAGGCGGTAGCCAAGTTCTGCACCGTCATGAAGCTAAAGAACGACACCCATGTCTGGACGCAGGACAAGATCGATATACTTCTTTGCCCGCATAAGCGCTATAACACCGAGGGCGAAACGGCAAAGCTCGGCACAAGCAAGATAAATGCGGCAACGCTGTCGCTCGTGCGCAGCTACATGGAAAAGCACGCCGGAAGAAAAATGCCGCTTTCGGAGATAAGCCGAGGGCTCGAGCTTTCAACTGTAACCGTGCGCAGATATCTCAAGCATCTCAACAGCCTAGGCGAGGTCAATATAACGCTCGACTGCAAGACCGGAGGCAGACCGTCGGAGATATTCGAGTATAAGGGTGCGGGTGAATGATGAAGGATATAAAAAGCACATATACTCTTGCCGGAAACGACTATGACGGCGCACTAAACCGAACGGCAGGCGATGAGGAGCTTCTCTTGAGCCTGTTTGATATGTTCTTAAACGATAAAAGCTGGCAGGAGCTCAATGCCGCCATGGCAAACGGTGATGTAAAATCTGCCTTTGCGGCTGCCCACTCGCTCAAGGGCAGCAGCGGAATGCTCGGCATGACAAAGCTTTTTGAAGCAATGCGCCCCTTGACAGAAGCCCTCCGTGGCGGGGATATTGCGCTTGCAAAGAGGCTGTTTCCCGCAGCTGAGCGTGAGTATAAAGCTGTGACGGAGCTTATCAAAACTCTATGAAAATGCTTGTATTGGGCGTCATAGCCTTTGCCGTCATGGCGATTGGCGACCTTAACGACGCCTTTTTAAAAAAGAAACCGCTCAAGCTGTGCTTTCCCTTGGGGCTTGTACTGCTGTGCTATGCAACGGCGGCAAGGCTCGATTTTGCAAAGCTCAGTGTTTTGTGGTGTGCAGCGGCAGCGGTGCTTTTGGTGCTGGAGCTGTATGCGCTGTTCGGTTCATTTTCCGTGAGTGAGGCGTATACTGCGACCGATGTACCGAGACAGACATGCGACAATGGACTGTATTCACTGTGCAGGCACCCGGGCATACCCCTGTTTGCGTGTCTGTATATCTGCCTGCATTTCGGAGCGGGGCTTCCGCTTTTGGATGCACTGGTGTATATATTCTGCGACCTTCTGCTTGCCGTTTTTGAGGATACCGTCATTTTCCCGAGGATTTTGGGCGGATATGACGATTACAAAAAGCGTGTACCATTTATCATACCGAGGTTTTACAGAGATAAATGACCTTTCAGAAACAATTAAAAAAGATGACAAAGCATCAGCTTTGGAACGAATATTGCGGATATCTTGACCTAAGCTTGAGCGAGTATATGTACATACAAAACCGGCTCATGACCGAGCAGATTGAGCTTTGGAGCAAGTCCCCGCTTGGCAAAAGCATATTAAAGGGCAGCGCTCCCAAGACCATTGAGGAGTTTAGAAAGGCCGTCCCCTTGACGGATTATTTCGACTACGCCGATATACTCTTTACAAGGGATGCTTCACTTTTGCCCGAGCCGCCGGTCATTTGGATAGAGACTACTTGGGAGGGAGGCTTTAGGCCCATCAAAATAGCGCCCTACACCCGAAGAATGCTCGATTCTTATAAGCACAATATCATGGCAATGGCCATGCTCGTGTCGGGAAAGGGAAAAGAGGACTTTAACATAAAGCCCGGGCATAGATTCCTTTACGGCGGAGCGCCGCTCCCGTACGAAACGGGGCTTATCCCGTCACTCATGAACGAGGAAATGCGCTTTGAGTGGCTGCCCGACAGCGACGAGTACGCCGATCTCAGCTTTAGTCAGCGCATGAAAAAGGGCTTCAAAATGGCCTTTAACGGCGGAATTGACTACTTTTTCGCCATGGGAAGCGTCGCAAATTACATAACCGAAAACTTCGATAAGCAGATTTCCTCCGGTGGAGGCAGCGGCCGAGTGCAGGTATCGCCCGTCATTGCGGCGAGGTATCTCAAAGCAAAGATAGCCTGCAAAAAGGAGCACAGGAAGATAAAGCCCGTTGACCTTTTCAGGATAACCGGCTTTGCCTGCACGGGGACTGACGGCAAATGCTACCGTGACCGACTTGCTGATGCTTGGGGCGTAACGCCCGTCGAGGTCGCCGCCGGAACGGAGTCGACCTGCGTCGGCTGCGATACTTGGGAGCAAAAGGGCATGGTGTTCTTTCCCGACTCGTGCTTTTATGAGTTTATCCCCGAGAGCGAAATGCTAAGAAGTCTTGAAGATCCTAGCTACAAGCCCATGACCTGCCTTATGGACGGGGTCAAAAAGGGCGGTAATTATGAGATCGTCATAAGCGTTCTGCACGGCGGGGCGTTCATGCGCTACCGCATCGGGGATGTGTACCAGTGCACCGATATCGGCAAGGACGGCGGCCTGCCGAGGTTCACCTACCTTGACCGTATACCGACCGTCATTGACATTGCCGGATTTACGAGAATAACAGAAAATTCGATAAACGAAGTCATCAGGATATCCAAGCTCGGCATCGGGGACTGGATAGCCTGCAAGGAGTACGGTGAGAATAACACTCCGTTTCTGCACATGTATCTTGAGATCACACCCGAGGCACGGGCAAGCGATGTTGTCACAAAGCAGGTGCTGACAGAGCATCTGTCCGTGTATTTCAGATATTTTGACAGCGACTATAAGGATCTTAAAAAGCTTTTAAACATTGAGCCGCTGCAAATTTCCGTTCTGCCCCACGGCTCGATAAGCTCGTTTGAGCAGAAAACCGGCAAGAAGCTTGCCAGGATAAATGCCGATGCTATTTTAGTTAAAATGCTCATATCAGAATGCGGCATAATAAACGACGAGGGGGAAGAAGCGTGAATGTATCGTATCTTTATATAAATATATCCGCATGTCTGCTTTTTTCTCTCATGTTCGTTGCGTTCATGGCAGCCGAAAAAAGCAAGGAAATGCGGGCGTGGATAGTCCTGCTCGGCGACATGGCGTTATGGTCTTTGGGCTCGCTTTTTATGCGCCTTAATGTGTTCCCGAGTTATCAGTTTTGGTACTATGTCTCGCTTTTGGCGCTGTTTTCGATAGCGTTTCTTGTGTATAACTATGTTTATCAGTTCGCAAATTACAAAAACGGGCTCGTTCGACTGATTTGGTTTGGCGGAACGGTTATAATCTTAGTGATATCGGCCACCGGCTATTTCCTCGCTCCGCCCGAAATGCTCACCAACGAGCAGGGCAATGCGGTGTTCAAATACGCTATGGATTGGCGCATCGCCATACCCTCTGTGTTTTTCATGTGCATCGTTGCGTCCATCATCAGAATGTTCCGGCGCATCCTTGAGGAAAAGGGCACAAGAGCGCCCGGCGTTATGGAGATAATCATCGGCTGCTTTGTGCTTGCGCTCGGCAATATCATTCAGATACTGCCCGGAAACACCTTCCCGTGGGACACACTGTTCGGCGCTGCGTTTGCCATCATGCTCATGCTGTCTCTATATAAGAGAAGAATGTTCAACACGAAGCTCATCATCTCAAGCAGCATCCTCGTTGCGTTTTCGTCTGTCATGTGTGTTGCCACGGCGGCGTACTTCTTTCCGAGGGTCGCCGCACTGTTTGAGGAGGTCGGTGGACACTTGGCAAGCCCGCCGGTCGAGGCTTTTATCTTCCTGTCTGTAATTTTGTTTATTGCGATAGTGCTGTTCAAGCGCCTGTTGTCGGCAATATTCTCCGACGAGGAGCAGCGTGGCTATATCATAAAGCGCTACAGCGATATCGTTTCCAAAACGCTCGATATCGACAGCATACTGCGGGAGACCGTCAGAGTGATCAAAAACGAGCTCACGGTCAACCAAATGTATATCTGCCTGCTTCAGGACGGCAAATATGTCCCCGTGTGCAGTGCAATGCCGCTAAAGCCTGCTACTTTCACGATAGCCGCCGACCATCCCTGCGTAAAGTATTTTGAAAAGGCAAATAATAATTCAAACCATATAGTTCTCCGTGAGTTTGAGACAAATCCTCTGTACAAGTCCCTGTGGGGCTCGGAAAAGGAGCTTTTCAATAAGCACGACATTTCGACAATCGTCGCACTCAAGGACGGCAACAGCGTCGTCGGTTTGCTGCTGCTCGCCGAAAAGGAAAAGCGCATGGGCTATACCTACAGCGACTTTTCGTTCCTCAACACCATATCCGCCATTGCGTCGATAGCCGTTAAGAATGCGGCACTTTACAAGCAGGTGGCGCAGCGTGAGTATCTGTTTTCGAGCATGACGGAGTTTATTCCGACTGCCATTTTGATAAAGCAAAAGGGCGAGGATAGCTTCTGCTTCGTAAGCGCCAACACCGAGCGGGTCTTGGGCTTGCCGGCCTCGTATTTCCGTGAGCGCTCGGCTCGCAAGGCACTTGTCGACGGTCTCGGCGAGGAGCGGGCGGCCGAGATAGTGAGCACGCTTTCCGGCTCATCAAAGGCATATACCTGCGATATCCCGTTTATAAATCGCAAGGATTGCCGTGAGCTGACGATAAGATGCGCATTCTCGCCGATAATTAACAATGGCATCGTTACGCATTATGTCTGCACCGTGAACGACATTTCCGGCGATATCGCAGCCCAGGAGCTTCTTAAAAACTCCGTTGAGATTGCGCAGAACTCCAGCAAGGCGAAGGGCGAATTTCTCTCGCAGGTGTCACACGAGATAAGAACGCCTATGAACTCCATAGCCGGACTTACCTATCTTGCAAGAGAGCTTGTCGGCAAGGACAACGAGGCCGAGCTGAGCGAATATCTCAATCAGATCGACCAGTCCTCGCAGTATCTTCTAAGCCTGCTCAACAACATCATGGACATGAGCAAGATCGAGAGCCGGAAGTACGAGGTGCAGTCAAAGCCTTTTGATGTTGAAAAAGTGCTCGATGAGGTGTATTCTGTATACAGTGTTCAAATGTCGGCAAAGAGCGTCGAGTTTACACTGGACACCGACGGACTTAGCTATAAGAATATCCTCGGCGATGAGATATCGCTGCGCAAGATACTCAATAACCTGCTGTCAAATGCTTACAAGTTCACGGGCTCCGGCGGAAAGGTGAGCCTTTCCGTTGAACAGAAGCTCACCGGCGATAAGTCCGTCATGATGCAGTTTAGAGTGTCCGACACGGGTGTCGGCATAAGCGAGCAGTTTATGCAGCACCTGTTCGAGCCGTACACGCAGGAGCAAAGCGAAAACGGCGGCAAAGCCGCAGGCAGCGGCCTTGGCATGGCGATATGCAAGAGCATGGTCGACCTGCAAAACGGCAGCATCAGAGTGCACAGTGCCGTCGGCAAGGGCACGACCTTTACGGTCGATATCCCTTATACGCTGTGCCGCTCGGTAAAGTCTGAAAATAACGAGACGATCGACTGTTCCGTGCTCAACGGTAAGAGAGTTCTGGTAGTCGACGATGTAATGATAAATACGGTCATAACAAAGCGCCTGCTTGAAAAGTACGGCGTTCTGGTCGACTGCGCCGAAAACGGCAGGGAAGCGGTCGAAAAGTTTGCGTACATGCCAGATCATTACTATGACGCCATACTCATGGACATCCAAATGCCAGTTTTAAACGGCATTGAGGCCGCAGCTCAGATAAGAGCGGTCAAAAAGCGCTATGCGGCGCTTGTGCCCATTGCGGCGATGACTGCCGATGCTTTCATCGGCGACAATCAAGCCGGGACGGGCGATTTCTGCGACTATATCATTAAGCCCGTAAGCCCTGACGAGCTCTACTCTAAGCTTATAAAGATCATTGATTAAGAGGACAGCGATTTGAATTTGCACGATTTTTTTGAAAACGGACAGTATATAGCGTCAAAAGCGTGGAACAGCAAAGGTTTTTTTCCTGTAATGTTTATATCTTCACTGTTTGCACTTGTGACGGATACGCAGCTTCCGGTCATGTACCTGCTGGTTGCGGTTGTAGTGCTGCTGCTCGTTTTCTGCGACGATCTTCTGTCGATAGTTTGCCCTATACTATGTATTTTTCTCCTTTCAACGAAATATTATACGGACTACACATCGCTTGTGCCGTATGTGCCTTATGCCGCTGTGCCGTTTGCGGCAGCTGCCGTGTTCAACCTCGTGTATTACCGCAGGCCGCATGTCGGCGGCCGGTTCACCCTTCCGCTGTGCGCAGTGTCGGCGGCACTTCTCATAGGCGGTGTCGGGACTATCTCGGCAAAGGATTATTTCAGACCGACGAGCCTTTATTATATGCTCGGCCTCGGCGTCGTTATGCTCCTGATTTATTTTCTAGCCAATTCCAGACTGGAAAACGAGCGTGACTATGACCGTGTCGAGCGCATGGCGGACATTCTCTTTACGGCGGGAATGGTTGCCTCGGCAGTTGTTCTCATTTTCTATGCCGTTAATCTGGAGCGGTTCATCGAAAAAGGAAGCGTCCTTTTTTTCAAGCCGAGAAACTATGTTGCAAGTGTCCTTCTAATGACGCTGCCCGCATCGTGCCTTTTGATCGAGCGGCGCAGGATACATCTTATAGGTTATGCCGTTATGTGTCTTGCGCTTGTCATGAGCGGATCGAGGAGCGGTCTGCTTTTCGGCGCAATGATTGGCTTTGTCAGCGGCGTTTATATTTGCCACCTCAGACGGGAGAGCATTGCCGAACACAGGTGGTATAACTGGGCGTTTCTTGTTTTAGTCGCCGTGCTTTGCTATGTCGGTGTTAAGTATATTCCCGTTTTGTATTCGAGCAGACTTGTCGAGGGCAGCATCATATCCTCCAGTGAGACAAGAGTAAGCTTCATTGAACTTGGAATTAAGGATTTCCTTGCCTGCCCCATAAACGGTGTGGGACTGGGAAACACAAAAAATGTAGGAATATTCAAAGCTATCATACCCGGCAGCCTTGTTTTTTATCATAATGCCATCATTCAGGTAATGGGCTCCATGGGAGTCATAGGTGTAATGGCATACTGTTGGCTGTTCGGAGAGAGAATGCGCCTTATAGTCACAAATCTGCACAGCAAGCAGATAATCTTCGGCTTTTCCTACGCCGGAATACTTGCTATGTCGATGACTAACCCGGGCATATTCTGCCCGTTCCCGGAGGCCGCACTTCTCATCATTATGTTCTCGATAGCTGAAAAAGAGGCGAAAAGGCAAAATCAAATATATATGGTGGAGGATAGTGTATGAAAAAAGCCATAAGCATCCTGCTGGTGCTCGTGCTGCTTGTTTCCCTTGCGCCGCTGTCGGCTTTTGCGGCTGGAGACGAGTATGAGACGATAACCGGCACAGTCATGTTCAATGCCGGACATGACGATTCGGAAACGGATCACCCCTGCCCGTTTACCTATAGCGACGAGTATTTTACTCAGTCGGGCTATAACTACAGGCAGGATCTTGCGACCGTGACCATGGCAATGTGCTTCGCGGCGGGTAATGTTGCCGACCCCGCAAGGTACAAGGAAGGCCCCGCAAACCTTATCGATTTCTTTGATCAGATAGGCTTCAAGGATTTCGAGGCAAACAAGGACTTTACCGAAAGACCAGGCAGAAACACCTTCGGCGTAGGCATTGCAAACAAGGTCATATACATAGACGGCGAGAAGCACACCGTCATCGGTATCGGCCTGCGTGGCTGCGGCTACTATGCCGAGTGGGCAGGCGACCTGAATGTCGGTCTTGAGGGCGAGCACACGGGCTTTGCCATCTGCCGTGACACGGCACTGGCATTCCTAAAGGAGTACCTTGCCAAGCATACTGAGATAACCGGCAAGGTTAAGCTCTGGTGCACCGGCTACAGCCGTGGTGCGGCCGGAACTAACATGCTCGGCGGTGCGATAGACGATATTATCGCATCCGGCAGCAGCATCGGCAAAAATGTCGAGCTTTCGGCTGACGATGTGTATTTCTACTGCTACGAGCCGCCCATGGGTGCAGATGTCAATAAAATCGGCAGCAGCATCTATAATAACATCCACAATATCGTTAACTACAACGACCTCGTCGTCAAGGTTGCACCCGAGTGCATGGGCTTCGGCAGATACGGTGTCGATCATGTCCTGCCCAGCGCAAAGCTCGACGATAACTATGACGCACTCAAGGCTGACATGCTTGAGGTGTTTTCGACCTTTGAAAATGCGGGTACTTATCGCATTGATAATTTCAAGTATGTGACCGTTACCCCCAAAGCAACCATCTCCAAGATATTAAACCTCAAAAACGGCATTACCATGACACAGGGCGAGTTCCTCGATCGCTTTGTCCAGAAGTTGTTCACCGAGGTGTTCACCAAAAGAGCTGAGGTCTACGCAGCTCAGGACGACATTTCAGAGATCGTCCTGCCGCTCATCGGCACATATCCCGACCAGTGGGATACATTCGTTGATATACTCAGCAAGAATGCGGCGAAAAACATCGGCGAGCTTATCTATGTGATAAAGAACAAGTCCACCGAAGAAGTCGTGAACTTTGTTGCGAACCTGTTCCTTGATGCCATGCGTGAAGCCGGCATAACCGAGTACAACTTCGAGCAGGTCAAGAAGATGGTAAGGCCTCTTACGCTTACCGTCATCAAGATAGTCACAAAATGCCCCGACGAGTTTGCAACGCTCATTTTCAACATAGTCGGTATCATGTCCGCCCACTACGGTGAGCTCGGCATGTCTTGGATGATGTCCATACCCGATGACTACATGAACTCAAAGCCCGATGCGGTCATCAACAACATGCCCTTTACCGATGTCGGCATGGGCTCGTGGTTTTATGACAATGTCAAGTACTGCTACGATAACGGCCTCATGATAGGCGCTGACGCAAGCAGCTTTGTCCCCGAGGGCGCAGTGTCCAGAGGACAGGTCGTCACCGTTCTGTACCGCCTCGCCGGAACACCCTCCGTTGCGGGTCAGACCTGCCCATTTACGGATGTGGATGAAAGCTGGTGCAAGGATGCCATCGTTTGGGGTTATAATGCAGGCGTTGTTATGGGCTATGACGACAATACCTTCCGCACCGACGAGTGCGTGACCCGAGAGCAGCTTGCCGCATTTGTGTACAGATACGCAAATGACGGAGCTGCCGCCTCCGGCAAGACATTGGCATTTACCGACGGCAGCCTTGTCTCAGATTACGCCGTACCGGCGATGAACTGGTGCATCAATAAGGGCGTTATCATAGGCATGGGCGACGGTACGCTTTATCCGCAGGGCGGCTCGACAAGAGCGCAGTTTGCCGCCATGATATCGAGACTTGCTCTTGCAGGCTAAATAGAATAAAAACATCAAAATCAGCCGTTTTATAACGGCTGATTTTCTTGTGATTTGGTAATAAACATGATATAATACAATGATAAACTAAAGCGGAGGCTTTCAATGGATAAATTCAAGCTTGTTTCACCGTATGAACCTATGGGCGACCAGCCCGAGGCGATAGATACGCTTATAAAAGGCATCGAAAACGGCATAGATGAGCAGGTGCTTTTAGGCGTTACGGGCTCCGGCAAGACCTTTACCATGGCAAGCGTTATTGCAAAGCTCAACCGCCCAACGCTCGTTCTTGCGCACAACAAGACCCTTGCAGCGCAGCTTTGCGCCGAGTTCAGAGAGTTTTTTCCCGAAAACGCAGTGGAATACTTCGTTTCCTACTACGACTACTACCAACCTGAGGCATACATCCCGCATACCGACACATTTATCGAGAAAGACAGCTCCATAAATGACGAGATTGAGCGCCTAAGACACAGCGCCACATCAAGTCTTTTTGAGCGGCGGGACACCATCGTTGTGGCTTCCGTCTCCTGCATCTACGGTCTCGGCGACCCTATCGACTATAAAAACATGGTCATCTCGCTTAGACATGGGCAGACCAAGAACTTTGACGAGCTATTAAAAAAGCTCATTGAGATACGCTATGAGCGCAACGACATTGCCTTTGAGCGAAATATGTTCAGGGTGCGTGGCGATACCGTTGAAATTTTCCCTGCCTATTCAAGCGACAAGGCCATAAGGGTCGAGTTTTTCGGCGACGAGATAGATCGCATCAGCGAGGTCAATGTCGTGACCGGCACGGTGCTGAGATATTTAAACCACGCAGCCATTTACCCTGCGAGCCACTATGTCGTCAGCAAAGAGAAGATGGCACGGGCGATAGACGATATCCGCACGGAGTGCGAGGAGAGGGTGAAGTTTTTCGAGGAAAGCGGCAAGCTTCTCGAAGCACAGCGCATATCGCAGCGTACAAATTATGATATTGAGATGATGCAGGAGCTCGGCTACTGCACGGGCATAGAAAACTATTCGAGGATAATATCCGGCAGACCCGTCGGAAGTGCGCCGATGACCCTGCTTGACTATTTTCCAGACGATTTCCTGCTGTTTGTCGACGAAAGTCATGTGACGCTTCCGCAGGTTCGGGCAATGTACCGTGGCGACAGGGCGAGAAAGGAAGCACTTGTCGACTACGGCTTCCGCCTGCCCTCGGCGTTCGACAACCGTCCGCTCAAGTTTGAGGAGTTCCAGGAGCGTATACACCAAGCGGTGTATGTCTCCGCAACACCCGGCGATTACGAGCGTGAAAGGGCAGGGCAGGTCGCAGAGCAGATAATCAGACCCACCGGGCTTCTTGACCCTGAGATCTCCGTGCGCCCCATCGAGGGGCAGATAGACGACCTCATCGGAGAGATAAACCAGAGCATCGAAAAGCTGCAGCGAGTGCTCGTAACGACGCTTACAAAGAAAATGGCAGAGGATCTGACCGAGTATCTCGGTAATGTCGGCATAAAGTGCCGGTACATGCACCACGATATCGACGCTATCGAGCGTATGGAGATAATCCGCAGCCTGCGTCTCGGCGAGTTTGATGTTCTCATCGGCATAAATCTTCTGCGTGAAGGCCTCGACCTTCCCGAGGTGAGCCTTGTTGCGATCCTCGATGCCGATAAGGAGGGCTTCCTGCGAAGCGAAACGAGTCTTATCCAGACCATCGGCAGAGCGGCGAGAAACGCCGACGGCTTGGTCATCATGTATGCCGATACCGTGACACGCTCCATGCGCCTTGCCATCGATGAGACCGAGCGCCGCCGTGCAAAGCAGGCAAAGTACAACGCCGAACACGGCATAGTTCCGAAAACGATAATCAAGAGCGTCCGTGATATGATAGAGATATCGTCCGACGCATCGAGCACCGCACACAGGAAAGACGGCGTAAAGATGACGAGGGGCGAGCGCAAGGCACTCATAGCCGAGCTTGAAAAGCAGATGAAGGCCGCTGCAAAGATGCTCGAATTTGAGCTTGCGGCAGAGCTTAGAGACAGAATAATCAGACTTCGCGGCGAGGAATGATAATGAAACTACTGATATTAGACGGAAACAGCATAGTAAACAGAGCCTTTTACGGTATACGCCAGCTAAATGCGCCCGACGGCACGCCCACAAACGGCATTTACGGCTTCTTGGCGATCTTGCAGAAGCTGTTTGACAGCGAAAAGCCCGAGGCCGTCTGTGTGGCCTTTGACCTTAAAGCACCGACATTCCGCCATCTGCGCTATGACGGCTACAAAGCGCAGCGCAAGGGTATGCCGGAGGAGCTTGCGGTGCAGATGCCGGTTTTAAAGCAGGTGCTTGACGATATGGGCATCCTGCGCCTTGAGCTTGAGGGCTATGAAGCGGACGACCTTCTCGGCACTGTGGGCAAGATTTGTGAAAAAACCGGCTGGGACTGCCGCATCGTCACCGGCGATAAGGACAGCTTCCAACTTATAAGTGAGACTACACATGTGTGCCATGTGAAGACCCGCATGGGCCAAACTGAGACGAAGGAATACACTCCCGAGCTGTTTCGGGAGGAGTACGGATTTGACCCAATACACATCGTTGATCTCAAGGCCCTTATGGGCGATTCGTCCGATAACATCCCGGGTGTAGCCGGCGTCGGTGAGAAAACCGCAATGGATCTGATTCAGCGCTACACGAGTGTTGATTATATATATTCGCATCTTGACGAGCTTGAAATAAAAGAGGGCGTGCGCAAAAAGCTCAGAGACGGCAAGGAAAGTGCCGAGTTGTCATATGAGCTTGCGACCATCTGCACCGTAGCGCCCATAAGCTTCAAGCCCGGGGATGCGCTTTGGAACAAAAACTATAAGCCCGAGCTCTACAGCCTGTTTAAAAAGCTCGGTTTTAACAAATTCATTGAAAAATGGGGCATTGCCGAGACCGAAGCGGAGACTGATAACACAGCTATCGAGCATTACCCCGTAATTGACGATGCCGATTTTGAGACAATATCGGCGGCAGTCAAGGCTTCAGAGCTTGTTGCGGTTCAAATGAGTGACGATTTTGACAGTATCGAACTCTGCAACGGCAATAGCGTATACACGGCTCGCTGGGGCAGCTTGGGCGACGATTACAATCGCCTGTTAAAACTCGTTTTCTCTGACGAGATAAAAAAAGCATCCCACAATGTAAAAGACCTGATGTCTAAACTCATTGCCGAAAACTTACCCTTGGACGGCTTTGTGTACGACACTGCGCTTGCGGCGTATCTTCTCGAATCCACCGAGAGCGACTACCCCTTGGAGCGGGTCAGCATGCGCTATCTCGACACCGAACTTCACGGCACGGAGGCAATATACAGGCTCAAGCTTGTGACCGAGGAGAAGCTAAAGCAGCTTGACATGGAGAAGCTTTATTACGATATCGAGCTTCCGCTGTGTCGGGTGCTTGCCGATATGCAATCGGTCGGATTTATGGTCGACAGAACGGCATTGAGTGAGTTCGGCGCAAGCCTCAACGACGGCATTGAGAAGCTCCGAGACGAGATTTGGCAGCTTGCAGGCGGTGAGTTCAACATAAATTCGCCAAAGCAGCTCGGTGAAGTGCTGTTTGACCGCCTGATGCTGCCCTCGGGCAAAAAAACCAAGACCGGCTGGAGCACAAACGCCGATGTTCTGGAAAAGCTTCGGGGCAAGCACCCGATAATCGAGCGTATTTTGGACTACAGGATGCTTACAAAGCTAAAATCCACCTACGCCGACGGCTTACTTAAGCTCATTGAGCCCGACGGCAGGATAAGAACTAACTTCCAGATGACCGTTACGGCGACGGGCAGACTTTCAAGCACCGAGCCGAATTTGCAGAATATCCCCATCCGCAAGGAGCTTGGCGGTCAGATAAGAAAAATGTTCATCGCATCAAAGGGCAAGGTACTCGTTGATGCCGACTACAGCCAGATAGAACTGCGCCTGCTTGCACATATCTCAAACGACAAGCATATGCAGGAGGCGTTTGCAAGCGGCGAGGATATCCACGCCGTTACAGCATCGCAGGTGTTTGACACTCCGCTTTCGGAGGTCACGAGCCTGCAGCGCAGCAGGGCAAAGGCCGTTAATTTCGGCATTGTCTACGGTATCTCCGCATGGTCGCTTGCACAGGATATCGGAGTTTTTCCGAACGAGGCAAAAGCGTATATGGACGCATACCTTGATAAATACAGCGGTGTGCACGATTATATGAAACATATAGTCGAGCAGGCAAAGGCCGACGGCTATGTTAAGACCCTGTACAATCGCCGCAGAGCATTACCCGAGCTTAAGTCGTCTAATTTCAACATGCGCTCATTCGGCGAGAGAGTGGCGCTCAATATGCCCATCCAGGGCACGGCGGCGGATATCATCAAGCTTGCGATGGTGAATGTTTATGATCGCCTCAAGGCCGAGGGACTTAAGTCAAAGCTTATCCTTCAGGTGCACGACGAGCTAATATGCGAGTGCCCCGAGGACGAGGCGGATACGGTAATCAAAATTCTTTCCGAGGAAATGAGCGGAGTTGCAAAGCTATCCGTGCCGCTCATAGTTGACGCAAAAAAGGGACATAGTTGGGCGGAGGCACACTGATGTTAAGCTATGAAGAAGCAGGGCTCGTGCTAGACGAGCTGGCAGACGAATTGCCCGAGGGCATTTTTGAAAACTTAAACGGCGGCGTTAACTTTGTCGAGGAGGCAGTCACTGCCGAGGACGGCAGATATACCCTCGGCACATATTTCCGCAACGGCATGGGCAGGTACATTGAGCTGTACTACGGATCGTTCGTCGGGCTTTACGGCGAGATGGACGATGAGCTTTTCCGCCGCAGACTCAAAAGCACGCTGCACCATGAGCTGACGCACCATATCGAGAGTATGGCGGGAGACAGAAGCCTTGAGCATTGGGACGACAGACAGTCTGAGCTGTACGGTTTTAACGGAATCAATGTCGGCAGTATACTCTTTGTCTGCGACGATAATGCACTGTCGATGGCAGCCGAAGCGGTGTTCAACGCAAATAAGCAGGGACACAGCGCCCTCGTTACGGCGTACTCGGCAGGTCTGACCGCAGACGAGCTTGCACCCAAGTTCGTCAAAGCCTGCGAGAGCCTAGATATAAGTTTACCACAGCGCAGACCGGCTGAGATAACAAGGGAGCTTCTTTCCTCGTATGATATAGCCCTTTGCATGACGCTTGCGCAGGCCGATGAGCTTTCAAGGCGATATCAGGACCTTGACGAGCGTGTCATGTGCCTTGCCGAAGACGATATTAAGCCACCTGTACTGGCAGTGGGCTGGAAAAAGACGCTTGAGCGCCTTTTGGATGAGGTGCTTGCGGTAATTGACGAGCTTGAGCAGGAGGCACCCGATGCATTTTGAAATTGCCGATGTGACGCTGGAGCACATTGACGAGATAGAGGAGCTCGAAAAGCTCTGCTTTTCTCTGCCGTGGTCGAGGCAGGCGCTCATTTCACAGCTTCCGGATGATATGCACATGTTTATCGCCGCCCTTGACGATGACGGGCGGGTACTCGGTTATGTCGGTATGATGTATGTTCTCGATGAAGGGTATATATCCAATGTTGCCGTCTCGCCCGAACATAGAAGGCTCGGCATCGCAGACAGCCTTATTAGTGTCCTTGTTGAAAAGGCAAATAAAAAAGAACTCAGCTTTGTAACACTTGAGGTCAGAAAGAGTAATGTTCCGGCAATTGAGCTTTACAGAAAAAACGGCTTTTCCGAAGTCGGCCTGAGAAAAAATTACTATGCCAAGCCGACCGAGGATGCCATACTGATGACAAGATTTCTTAAGTGAGGATAAGACAGTGAAGATATTAGCGTTTGAATCGTCGTGCGACGAAACGGCCGTTGCGGTAGTTGAGGACGGCAGAAGGGTCTTGACCGACCAGATTTTCTCTCAGGCAGATCTGCATGCGGTGTACGGCGGTGTTGTGCCGGAAATCGCATCGAGAAGCCATGTTGAGGTCATATCGATGCTCTCGGAGAGGGCAATACAGGCAGCAGGCATTGAAAAAAGCGATATAGACGCCGTTGCGGTGACCTATGCGCCCGGTCTTATCGGAACGGTACTCGTGGGATTAAACTTTGCTAAAGCCGTTGCGCTTAGCCTAAATGTACCGCTTATACCTGTGCACCACATAAAAGGCCATGTTGCCGCAAACTACATAGCCTATCCCGAGCTTGAGCCGCCGTTTCTCTGCCTTGCGATATCCGGCGGCAATACGCTTATAATCGATGTGCGCAGCTACACAGATCTTAAGGTCATCGGCGCTACCCGTGACGATGCGGCAGGGGAGTGCTTTGACAAAACCGCACGAGTGCTCGGATTGCCTTACCCGGGTGGTAAGCCAATTGACCTGCTCTCCCAAGGCGGAGACGACAAGAAATACCATCTTCCCAGAACGCATATTGAGGGAAGCCCATATGACATGAGTTTTTCGGGGCTCAAGACCGCCGTTATCAACATCGTTCACAATGCCGAGCAGAAGGGCGAAGAGATAGACAAGCCATCGCTTGCGGCGTCGTTCACCGCTGCCGTCAGCGATAGTCTCGTTCCTCGTACAATGATGGCCGCAAAGGAGCTCGGCTATAAGAAAATTGCCGTTGCAGGCGGCGTTGCGGCAAATTCGAGGATAAGGGCGGATTTCAAGGCTGCTGCCGAGAAGGCCGGCTGTGAGCTGTTCGTCCCGCCGCTTAGACTGTGCGGCGACAATGCGGCAATGATCGGCTGCCAAGGCTACTATGAGTTCCTTGCGGGCAACACTGCCGGAAGTGATCTTAACGCATACGCAAATATGGAGCTTTGAGAGGTGCACGATGGGAGTTCATGACGGTCACCGACAGAGGATGAAAAGCCGCTTTCTGGAGGTCGGCTTGGATGGCTTTAATGATCACAACGCATTGGAAATGCTGCTGTTTTACGCATTGCCCCGCAAGGATACAAACGAGCTTGCGCACAAGCTTTTGAAACACTTCGCCTCTCTTGCGGCCGTGCTTGAGGCAGACCATAAGGCGCTTGCTGAGATAGACGGAATAGGCGAGAACGCAGCGGTTTTGTTAAAGCTCATACCTGCGATAAGCCGCCGTTACATGGAGGAGGTCACAGCCCCGAGAAAGAGTGTTGAGTCTGCCGAGCAGCTCGGACGGTACTTTATAGCCAAGTTCATGTATTTTCAAGACGAGGTCTGCTATGCGCTGCTGCTCGATAACGCTAACAGGGTCATCACCTGCAAGCAAATTAGCAAGGGTGTTGTAAATGCGACAGAGGTCGGCGTTCGCACCCTTATAGAGCTTGCAATGAAATACAAAGCATCCGGCGTAATAATTGCGCACAATCACCCCAACGGCATGCCCGAGCCCTCCCGTGAGGACGAGGATTGCACCGTTACCGTGCAAAATATGCTCAATGTTGTCGGCGTCAAGCTCATTGACCATATCATTGTCGGAGACGGAGTATACTACTCGCTCAAGCAATGCGGAGTTATGTAAACAATTTTTTGTTTCTGTTTTGTTATTTATCTTCGTTTCAGGTTTTGCGGAAAAATCGAAAAGCTGCAAAATTCGCTGATATAGCAGGCAATTTTGCATGTTGAAAAACCTGTTGAAAATGTTGATAACTATATGAATAATAATTTTTGCACTCTGTTATGGTAACCGACTTGCAACTATTTGAAATCAAAAATGCCTTGAAAATCAAGGCTTGTTATTCTTGAGTTGTTTGCAGTTTGCAATAAAGTTACAGCAAATAATACATATTGTAATTATAATTTCGATTGACTTTGCTTGAACATTATGCTAGAATATCATGGCTGTGGTTTGCTGGTGTAGCTCAGTCGGTAGAGCAGCTGATTCGTAATCAGCAGGTCAGGTGTTCGAGTCACCCCACCAGCTCCAAAAATCGACAAGAACCGTTAGGTGCTTGTCGATTTTTACTTTTTCTCTTATAACTATTCACTTTTCACTAAAAAATCTCGATTTTTGGGAAGTAAAAAGTTATAGTGAATAGTGAAAATCTGTGAATCCAGAATGCTCTCCCTAATAAAAGCCTGTTGGCAGTTGCCAACAGGTTTTTGCTATATTTACTTTTTCCTTAAAACTATAGAGATAAAGTTGAGGTACTTGCCGCCGCCGGCTTCCATCGATTTGCGGTCACCGACTGCGTGTTCGTTGTCCTGCTTGAGCCAGTCTGCCCACACCTCGTCGTTGCTTTCCATCTCATTGACGCTTATAACCTCTGCTCCGGCGCATTTTGAGACCATGTCGGTCCAATACTTGATATCGTGCATGTATTCAAGCTGCTTGGGTGTCCATGACAGCAAAAGCTCGGGCGGCAGCTTATCGTGGCAGTCCTTTTTCATGCCGGGGATGGCGATATAGATATAGCCGCTGCTTTTCACGAAGGGAAGGAGCTTTTTGTCGAGGAAGCTTTCGTCCCTGCCGAAGTAGTTGTATGAATCGGTGCTGACAATGGCATCGAAGAAATCCTTTTCAAACGGCAGATCGGTCGCATCGGCCTTGACGGGGATGAGCTTATCGGGGGACACGCCCATGCTGTCAAAGAACTTTCTGTTCTCGGCAGGGTCGCTCCATAGATCGGCAGCGTAGACGGTAAAGCCGTATTCCTTTGCAAGAAACACGCTTGTCAGTCCCTGACCGCTGCCGAGGTCGCAGACAACGGCATTTTCGGGTATTTTATGCTCCTGCAAAAGCTCCTCTTCGAGTTTAATGGGGTTTGGCCCCATTATCATTTTCATAAGCTCGGGTGTATTGTACTTTTCACTTCTGATATATTTCATTTTCTTATCCTTTCATGAGTTCTTGCCAATAAATCGATCAATATGCTTTTTAAGCAGAGCTATGCTCTGCTCTGTGTCTAAATGCTCTGCATTGCTTATGAGCAGGAACATCGGCGCATAGTATTCAAGGGCGAGAAGCTTGGGATCGGTGTTTTTAAGCATACCATCAGACATCATTTGCTTAAATATACTCTCCATGTAGTCAACAGGGCCATATCCAACACAGCCTTGGTACAGCAGCGCCATTTCTTCACTGCGGTATTGCTCCAAGCAAAGCATTTTGCGGAAGCTTCGGGCAAAATCGTCCTTCGTCCAGAAAATGAACTGCGCCACGGTAAACTTCCTGACGCTGTCCCACGAAACGGACTGCTTACACTCCTGCTCCTCGGGCACTTGGTATTGCTTCGAGCGCTCTGCGTCTATCTCGTACATTCTCTCGACAATGCTGTCGAAAATGTCTCTTTTATTCTTATAATGCTTGTATAGTGCGCCCTTTGTTATGCCCAGTTCACCTGAAATGGCACTTACCGATACGGCCTCATAGCCGTCTCTGGCGAACAGATGTAGCGCAGTAATCAAAATTTTTTCCTTTGTGTCAGTCATTAATACGCCTCCAATAGTAAACGACCGTTTACATTATAGTAAACGGTCGTTTACTTGTCAAGTGCTATTTTATAGTAAACTCGATTTTTATATTATTTATCATCAGCTCAGCGTTACCGGCGGTACCGGTCGTTTTGACATATGTGCCGCCGCAGCCGCCCTTGAGAGAGATAACATGCGGACCGATGATTTCAAAACCATCGGAACAACTTAAAATGACTGGTTCTTGATAATATACGGCGGAATTACCGAGTTCATCTCTTGCGTATATCCTGACGGCGGCGACATCGTAGGTGTCACCCTCGTAAAGCTCGGTGCTGCTGACTTCAACTTCAAGGTGTACCTTTTGACCGGGCTTTTTGATAACCGATTTTACGACTTCGCCGTTTTTGACAGCGTCAAAGCGCCATTCGGTCGCCTCACCGCCCCAGTTGCTCACGTATTTGCCATAGAGCTCAACGCCGTCGGAAAACTTTAGTCCCTTGAGCAGCATGAGCTTTCCGAGCTTCAGCAGGTACTTCGGCGGCAGAGCACTTGTGCCGTACTTTGCAACCGCACACAGGCACTCCTTTAGCTGTTCGGCGGTCTTGCCATCGAAGCTTTCCTGCGTTTCGAGAAGATCACCGATGAAATCATCAATTACAACAGGCGGGTGGGGCAGCGCAGGGTAGCTTTCGCTGTCGGGGTAAAACTCCTTTACGAGCAAGCCGTTCTTAAAAAGCCGCACGCTATCGGCATTGGTGAACACATAGACGCTGCCGATATCACCGGCAGGGTGCTCGCCGATATCCATGGACGAGGATACGACACAGCAGGGATTTTCCTCGGATTGACTTGCGTAAACGGCGGCTGCTAACTTCGGATTTCTGAACATATCCATGACGCCGTGGTAGCACACACCGTCACCGCTGCCGAAGTCCTTGTGAGTGTTGTAGTCAAACATGCACCAAGGGAAAATGCCGCAGATATCGTCGGCTGCGTACATTGCGTCGAGCACCTTGGCATGCCGCAGAGCGTGGCTTAGGCGGTGGCGCTCATCGTCAAATGACTTGGTGGGGAACATGTGTCCGTTGCACTCGGAGACAAGATATGGGCGGCGCTTGTTTGAGGTGACGCTCTTTTTAGCCTTGAGTCCGGCGTTATCGCCGCTGTGTGAAAAGTCATTGAATGTGTAAACATCTTCAAGCAAGCTGCTTTTTTCGATAAATCTGACACCGCTTGTCTGGCGGGAGCGGTCAAGCTCGTGAGCAACGGCATTCGTTCTTTTGTACAGCCCGTCATCGTCCTGCGACTCATTTATCCTGACACCCCAAAGAATTATCGACGGGTGGTGCATATACTGCGTGACCATCTCACGGGTGTTCTCAACCGCTTGATCCTTCCAAGCATCATCGCCGATGTGCTGCCACCCGGGGATCTCGGTAAACACGAGCAGGCCGAGCTCATCGCACCTGTCTATAAAATTCTGTGACTGCGGATAGTGCGAGGTGCGCACGGCATTGACCCCAAGCTCGTTTTTGAGGATATCCGCATCAAGCCTTTGCATGGACTTCGGCATCGCATAGCCCGTGTAAGCAAAGCTTTGGTGCCGGTTAAGCCCACGGAGCTTCATTTTCTTGCCATTAAGGTAAAAGCCGTCGTTTTCAAACTTTGCTGTCCTGAGACCGAAACGGTAGGACTTTTCATCAAGAACCGTGTCGCCGTCAACGATTTTGGCACGCAGAGTGTAAAGATACGGAGTTTCCGGCGACCAAAGCTTGCCGTCGGGCACGGTGAGCTTAAACTTGGCCCCCATCGCCGATGCTGCGATCTTGCCGTCTGCGTCAAAGATTTCTGCCACCAGCCTGCCGACTTTTAGTTTGCCTGATGTGTCGATGCTCACCGAGATATCACGCAGACCGTCATTCTCGATTCGGACATTTTTTATATATGTGCTGTTTCGCACCTCAAGCTCGACTTCACGGTACAGACCACCGTAGCAAAGGTAATCTATGACAAAGCCGAAGGGCGGAATGTTAAGGTCCTCTCTTGTGTCAAGTCTGACTGTAACGGTGTCCTCCTGACCAAATTTCAGAAACTCCGTTAAATCAGCGGTAAAGGCGGTATAGCCACAGGCGTGGTGCGCAGCTAATTTGCTGTTGCAGTAGACTGTGGCATCGTGTGCAGCACCATCAAAGCGCAAAAGCATGCGCTTACCCTGCCAATCCTCGGGGACAAAGAAGCTCTTTTTATAGCCGCAGAGCATCTGATGATCCTTGCAGTCAATGTAATTGTACGGTATCTCACGCACGGTGTGCGGCAGCCTGATACTATCGGCATTGTCAAAGCCAGCGTCATAGTCGCTTGTGAACAGCCAATCGTTGTTAAACGGAATAGTCATAGCAGCTCTCCATAATATTTGATAAGTAAATAATATCACACAACTTTGCCCTTGCATAGATACGCTGTTGATTTTCGGGAAAAAAGGCTATATAATAGCCACATTCGAAATATAGGAGATATGTGATGGATAAGCTTTTAAACACCAAACTTTTTCTGCTTGATATGGATGGTACCCTTTACCTCGGCGATGAGGTGTTTGACGGCGCAATTGATTATATCAACACCATAAAAGCAAGCGGCAGGCAGTATATTTACCTTACCAACAACTCGTCGAGAGCCGGCATAGACTATGTCACCAGACTGCGCAAGCTCGGCTTTCCCTGCGAGATGGAGAATGTTTTCACCTCCGGCATGGCGACCGCCATGTATCTTAACACCAAGTTCCCCGGCTGCACCGTTTATCCCGTCGGTACAAAGGCATTTATGGGCGAGCTTGAAAGCTACGGTGTGAAGCTCGGTGAGGACGGTGTAAAGGTCGTCTGCGTTGGCTTCGATACCGAGCTTACCTATGAAAAGCTTGACAAGGCGGTGCACTACTTGCGCCATGGTGCAGCGTTTATTGCCGCAAACCCCGATTGGGTCTGCCCGATGCCTGAAAACGAAGTTCTGCCCGACTGCGGCAGCATATGCGCACTGCTCACGGCGGCAAGCGGCGTAAAGCCGGAATATATCGGAAAACCCAACCGTAATATGGTTGACATAATATCCGCAAAAACCGGAGTTCCCAACGAGCAGATATGCTGCGTGGGTGACAGACTGTACACCGACATCGCCGTTGCGCAGAATGCGGGCGCCGTGTCCGTGTGCGTCCTGTCCGGCGAGAGCACACTTGAGGATATCGAAAAAGCCGAGCGCAAGCCCGATTATGTTCTAAACAGCGTTGTTGACATTGCAGATATCTTAAAATCAAATATGTAAATTTATAAAAATGAAGCCTGCATCGCAGGCTTCATTTTATTGTTATATCATTTTTTGGCACGAGTGACCAATCGAAAGTTTGTAAGAGCTTCTGCACACTGATGGGTTTGCCGTCACCTAAACCTAATTTTTTGGCAAGATATCCGAGTATTTCTTCGGTCGAGCGATTTATTCTCAAATTGAGCATATTCAGGTCGCCTTCACGCTTTGAAAGCTTTCTGCCGTCATCGGAAAGCAGCAGGGGGGCGTGGCAGTATTCCGGCGGTGAGCCGCCCAGCTCGCTTATGAGCCATATCTGCCGTGCCGTTGAGCTTAAGAGGTCGCGACCGCGGACGACACGGTCAATGCCCATGTCCATGTCATCGAACGACACTGCAAGTTGATAGGCAAAAACGCCGTCTGAGCGTCTTATGATGAAGTCCCCGCCATCGGCGAGGTTCTGCCTTATGCGCCCATAGTGCCCATCAACAAAAATTATTTCCTTATCCGGTACATGAATTTTCCATGCAGGTCTCTTGCCGAGCCTTTCAAGCTCCATTCGCTCCGATCGGCTCAAGTGTCTGCACTTGCAGCCCGTGTCATGCGTACATTCGCCCGGGTGCGGAGCAGAAGCGGCCAAGCGCTGGCTGCGGCTGCAATAGCAGGGGTAGAGCATGCCACGCTTTAAAAGCAACTCGAATATATCCTCATAAAGCGCCGTTCGGCTGCTTTGATAAAACTCCTCGGTAAGCTCGTTATCCCAGTCAAGACCGAGAAAGCATAGGTCATCTGCAAGCTGCAAGGCATATTCTCTTGAACACCTGTCCGGGTCTAGATCCTCTATCCGCAATATAATTTTTCCGCCCTTGGAGCGAGCATCCAACCAAGCAAGCAGGTATGACGAGAGATTTCCCAAGTGCATAACACCACTCGGACTTGGTGCAAAACGCCCTGTAACAGTAGCTTTTTTATACATAATTTGCCCTTTGTTTAGATTTGATGCATATATTTTATCATATTAACGGGAAAATTTAAATAAACAACTATCATTTTTTCTAAACATGTGATATAAAGAGTATATAAAATTGTGTTGGGAGGGCAAATATGGCTACTTCGACGAAAGAATCCCTAGGTAATGCTCTCAAAAAGATGCTTACCATCAAGCCTATCGATAAGATAACCGTAAAAGACCTTGTTGAGGAGTGCGGCGTTAACCGCCAGACCTTCTATTATCACTTTGATGATGTTTATGACCTGCTCGAGTGGGTGTTTGAGGAGGACGCAAACAGAACTTTGCCGCAGGAGATACTGTATGAGAATTGGCGTGAGAATGTTCTCACATTCTTCCATTATCTCTACAATAATAAGCTGTTCGTCCTGAATGTCTATAACTCCAACAACCGCTCGTACTTCCTGCGTTATTTTAAGCGCAGACTGCACTACTGCATCCACAGCTTTGCCGTTATTGTTGCAGAGGGCAAGAACATCGAGTGGTCCGACCTTGAGTTCGTTTGCGAATTTTACGCAAACGGCGTTGTCGGCCTTATCTCGCAGTGGCTCGACAGGAACATGGAGCTGCCTCCCGAGATAACCGAGGAGAAGTTCATCAAGGTGCTTGACGGCAGTATCGAGAGCATGCTGTCGAGGTTTCAGAAAAACTGAATATTGACAGGCTGCGGGTCTTCGCCATATGCGAAGACCCGCATTTTTGTGTTGAAAGAAAAGAGAAAAAAGGATATAATAATTTAGTTTGAAAGAGGTGACGAGATGAAAGAGCAAAAGACAAATGTAATGCGCCTTTTAGAGCAGAAAAAGATAAGCTACACGCCGCATGAGTACCCGCATGGTGACGAGGCCGTTGACGGACAGACTGTTGCACGAATATGCGGCCAGAACCCCGAGCAGGTGTTCAAAACGCTCGTTGCAAGGGGTGCAAGCAAGACGATATATGTGTTCGTCATTCCCGTTACGGGCGAGCTCGACCTTAAAAAGGCGGCGAAGGCCAGCGGGGAAAAGTCCGTTGCGATGATCCATGTCAGCGAGATTAATGCGCTGACGGGCTATGTCAGGGGCGGCTGCTCACCGGTGGGCATGAGAAAGCAGTACAAAACATTTTTTAATATAAGCGCAGCAGATAAGCCGACAATTATGGTCAGCGCAGGCAAGATAGGCTATCAGGTCGAGCTTGCGCCGAATGAGCTTGTGAAGCTCACCCGTGGAAGCTACGCACAATTGGTGTAATTTAAATGGAAAACAGCATTGTGATCAAAGGCGCAAGAGCCAACAACCTTAAAAATATCGATATCGAGATACCCAGAGACAAGCTTATCGTCATGACCGGCGTGTCCGGCAGCGGCAAATCCAGCCTTGCCTTTGACACCATCTATGCCGAGGGGCAGAGGCGATATGTAGAGAGCCTATCGTCATACGCAAGGCAGTTCCTTGGACAGATGGATAAGCCGGACCTTGATAATATACAAGGACTTTCTCCGGCGATATCCATCGACCAAAAGACTAGCTCGAGAAATCCCCGCTCGACCGTCGGCACGGTGACGGAGATATACGACTACATGCGTCTTTTGTGGGCACGCATAGGCGTACCGCACTGCCCGAAGTGCGGTAAGGAGATAAAGCAGCAGACGATAGATCAGATAATCGACCAGCTCATGCTTCTGCCCGAGGGCACCAAGCTTCAGATACTCGCACCTGTTGTAAGGGCGAGAAAGGGCGAGTATGTGAAGGTATTTGAGGACGCACGAAAGTCCGGCTATGTAAGAGCAAGGGTGGACGGCAGCATTTATGACCTGTCCGAGACCATTAAGCTTGAAAAAAACAAAAAGCACGACATTGAGATAATCGTCGACAGAATCGTAATTAAGCCCGAGATAACCCGTAGGCTCACGGACTCCGTAGAGACTGCCGCTTCGCTTGCAAACGGACTTGTCATTGCAGATATTATCAGCGAAAAACGCGAAATACTCTTTTCACAGAACTACGCCTGTGAGGACTGCGGCATATCCATTGAGGAGCTCACGCCGAGAATGTTCTCGTTCAACACGCCCTACGGCGCTTGCCCGACCTGCGACGGTTTGGGCATGCAGCTTCTTGTTGATCCGGAGCTTATCGTGCCTGACGAAAATCTGAGCCTTGCTGCCGGTGCAGTTCAGGCAAGCGGCTGGTCATCCGGCGGCAATGATTCTATCGCAAAGATGTACTATAGCGCACTGGCGAAAAAATACGGCTTTACGCTGGACACAGCTTTTAAGGAACTGCCGGCGGAAGCAAAGCACGCACTGTTCTACGGCACTAAGGGTGAGCCGCTCGACCTTTTGTATGAAAGAGAGAGCAAAAACGGCTCGTTCTCGGGCAAATATTCAAAGCCCTTTGAGGGCATCTGCAATAACCTCGAGCGCCGCTATCACGAGACGCAGAGCCCTGCAATGCGTGCGGATATCGAGGAGGTCATGTCCGAGATAACCTGCCCGACCTGTGGCGGCCTGAGACTGCGCAAGGAAGCGCTGGCGGTCACTGTTGGCGGTAAAAACATTGCGCAGATGAGCGACATGTCCATCACCGAAGCGATAGACTTTGTCGACAGCTTGGTCTTGACCGAAAAGCAGCAGATAATTGCGGCTCAGATATTAAAGGAGATAAAGGTCAGGCTCGGGTTTCTTAAAAATGTCGGTCTGCAGTATCTCACACTGTCAAGAGGTGCGGTGACGCTCTCCGGCGGCGAGAGCCAGAGGATAAGGCTCGCTACACAGATAGGCTCGTCGCTTATGGGCGTTCTGTATATCCTCGATGAGCCGAGCATCGGCCTGCACCAGCGTGATAACGAAAAGCTACTGAAAACACTCAAGAATCTGCGTGACATCGGCAATACGCTCATTGTCGTTGAGCATGACGAGGACACCATTCGAGCGGCGGACTTTGTCGTTGATATTGGCCCCGCTGCGGGCGTTCACGGCGGTGAGGTCGTCTGCGCAGGAACGGTCGAGGAGATATGTGCCTGCGAGCGCTCGGTGACGGGGCAGTACCTCAGCGGCAGAAAGGTGATACCCGTACCCAGCGAGCGCAGACCCGCCGACAAGGGCTTTATCACCGTTCACGATGCAAGAGAAAATAACCTGCGGGGCATCGATGTATCGTTCCCCAAGGGCGTTGTTACCTGTGTGACCGGCGTGTCCGGCAGCGGCAAGTCCTCACTCGTAAACGAGATATTGTATAAGACTGTGGCGCTTGAGAAAAACCGTGCAAAAACGAAGCCCGGCAAATGCGGCGGCGTGACGGGACTTGAGGATATCGACAAGGTCATCAACATCGACCAAAGCCCTATCGGCAGAACTCCACGCTCCAATCCTGCAACATACACGGGACTGTTTAACGATATCCGGGAGCTTTTCGCCTCGACCGAGGACGCAAAGCTCCGTGGCTATCAGTCAAGCAGATTTTCTTTCAATGTCAAAGGCGGACGCTGCGAAGCCTGCAAGGGCGACGGCCTGCAGAAGATAGAAATGCACTTCCTGCCTGATGTCTATGTACCCTGCGATGTCTGCAAAGGCAAACGATATAACAGAGAGACGCTCGAGGTCAGGTACAAGGGCAAGAATATCTACGAAGTTCTTGACATGACCGTCGAGGAAGCAAGAGATTTCTTTGCAAACCTGCCTAAGATACGAAGCAAGCTCGATACGCTGTACGATGTCGGCCTTGGGTATATAAAGCTCGGCCAGTCGAGCACGACCCTGTCCGGCGGCGAGGCGCAGCGAGTAAAGCTTGCAACGGAGCTTTCAAAGCGCAGCACCGGCTCGACTATCTATATCTTAGACGAGCCGACGACCGGCCTGCACATGGCTGATGTGCACAAGCTCATTTATATAATCAACCGACTTGCCGATGCGGGCAACACCGTTGTTATTATCGAGCATAACCTTGATATCATAAAATCCTGCGACTATATCATCGACCTCGGCCCCGAGGGCGGCAGCGGCGGCGGAACGGTCGTTTTCACAGGCACACCCGAGCAGTGCGCCGACTGCAAGAACAGCTTTACCGGCCAGTTTCTTAAAAAACTGCTTTGACCCGACCGTGCTCAGCCTCATATAATGCACAAAGGAGGCTGGGTATGTTAGTCGATTTTATAGTAGGACTTGCGATAGCAACAATACTTCTTATCATGCTTTGGGCGCTAAAGGGTCTGCTGCTCACGCCAATAGCGAGCGGAGAGAACACCGATATAAGCATTGAGCTTCGGGTCACGGGCGGTGAGCCGAAGCTTGAGCAGATCATAAAGGGCTTCGTGTGGCTGCGTGATAACGGCACACTGAGGGCAAATTTGCGCATAGACGCTTGCAATGCCGATTCCGCTGCGAAGCACATTGCCGAGTCTTATGCCGAGAAATACGGCTATATTACACTATCAAAAGATGGAGAGAGCTATGGTAGAGCAAACTGAGATAAACGGAATAATAAGCTCAGTCATTTATCTTAACGACGAAAACGGCTATGCCGTTGTGCGCATGGAGACAGACAGCGGCGAGATGGTCACTGCCGTCGGCTGCCTTCCGTATATCGCACCGGGTGAGATGATTTCTGCCGAGGGCTCGTGGGTGACACATGCCCAGCACGGCAGGCAGTTTAAGATAGTGCAGTCAAACAGGCTGCTGCCGACCTCAGCCGACGGCATTTATGAGTATCTTGCCGGGAGCACCGTTAAAGGCATTGGTCCCGCTACGGCGGCACTCATCGTTGACAGGTTTAAGGAAAAGTCACTTGATATACTCGAAATGCACCCGGAAAAGCTTGCGGAGATAAAGGGCATCAGCCTTACCAAGGCGAAGGATCTGAGCGCAAGCTTCAAAAAGCAGGCAGGAGTGAGACGGCTAACGGAGTTTTTGTGCGCTTATGGCATTAAGCCGCTCGTTGCGCTGAAGCTATATAGAGCCTACGGGTCGGCGGCGCTTGAAACGGTGCACGAAAATCCGTACATAATTGCCGCAAGCCACATCGGCGCAAGCTTTGCCGAGGCTGATAATCTCGCCCTTGAGCTCGGCATCGAGGGCGACAGCATAAACAGAATTTCTGCCGCCGTTTTGTTTGAGCTTCAGCACAACAGCGGCAACGGCCACTGCTTCATCCCGAGAGATAAGCTCATCGCTGCGACCTCGCAGCTCATATCCGTACCTGCCGACTTGGTGTCCGATGCTATCGACAGCCTGTCGGAAAACGGCGGACTTGTATGCGACACGGTAGCAAACCTTGATGTCTGCTACCTTGCCGAGCTTTATGAGGCCGAGACCTATACGGCAGAACGCCTTAAAAGCATGGCCGGACTAAAAACCAAGAGCAGCGCCAACATCGAACGGCTGATAACCAAGCTTGAAAACCTGTATGACATCAGCTATGCGCCGCTTCAAAAGCAGTCGATCGAGCTTGCGCTCAATAACCGCATACTCGTCATCACCGGCGGCCCCGGCACGGGCAAAACCACGATATTAAAGGGCATCTTGAGCCTTTACGATGAGCTTGAGCTTGAAACGCTGCTTGCTGCCCCGACCGGCAGAGCGGCAAAGCGCATGAGCGAACTCACCGGCAGGGAAGCATCCACGATACATAGGCTGCTCGGTGCTAAAATGGCCGAGGACGGCCAGTCTGTCATTTTCTCCAAGCACGAAGGCGACCCATTAAATTGTGATGCGCTGGTTCTGGACGAGTGCTCAATGGTTGACATAACACTTATGAGCTCGCTTTTAAAGGCACTAAAACCCGGGTGTAGGCTCGTGTTAGTCGGCGACGCCGACCAGCTGCCGTCCGTTGGCCCGGGCAATGTGTTTTCGGATATCATACGAAGCCAGACCGTGCCCACCGTGCGCCTGACGGAGATTTTCCGCCAAAAGGGCGACAGCCGCATCGTGCGCAATGCACATATGATAAACAGGGGAGAGCACCCCGACTTTGAGGCCAACACCGGCGATTTTTTCCGCCTGCGCAGGCTCAAGGGCGGTACGGCGGTCGAGACCATTGTCGAGCTGTGCGCACGAAGACTTCCCGATAATATGAAGATTCCCTCTTCGAGTATTCAGGTGCTTTCACCTACGAGAAAAGGCGAGACAGGCACCGCGAACCTCAATAAACGCTTGCAGGCGGCGCTCAATCCGCCAAGCGAGAGCAAAAAGGAAAAGCTTTTCGGCGAAGCGGTATTTCGTGTCGGCGACAGGGTCATTCAGATCAAAAATAATTACGACACCATATGGAAAACCAAAGGCGGCGTAAGCGGCGCAGGCGTTTATAACGGTGATATCGGAACGATCGCACAGATTGATCCCATTACCGAGACGCTGACCGTTGACTTTGAGGACAAGCTTGCGACCTACAGCTTTGAGATGCTCAACGAGCTTGAGCACGCTTGGGCGCTGACGGTGCATAAATCGCAGGGCAGCGAGTATAGAGCCGTTGTGCTTGCCCTAAGCGGCGATGTTCAGATGCTCCTCACAAGGGGCGTACTTTATACGGCAGTCACAAGAGCGAAGGAGCTGCTCATCATGGTCGGTGACGATAACATCGCCCACCGCATGATAGATAACAACAAGCAGTCGAGGCGCTACAGCGCACTGCGTTTGAGGCTCATTGCGGATGATTAATCTATTTGATTACATACTTGACCTCATCTATCCGCCGAAATGTGTGTTCTGTGGCAAGGTCATCGATAAGTCGGATATATGCAACGACTGCGTGAAAACGCTGCCGTACACAAAGGGCGACAACATCTATCAGAAGTTTCCTTTTGTCGATAAATGCATATCACCGCTTTATTACAAGGACTATGTTCGCCGTGCCGTGCTGCGCTTCAAATTTTCCGGCTGCTCGTGCTACAGCCGCAGGCTGGGCGCAATAATGTCGGAATGTGCCGAAAATAATCTTGATTGCGGCAGTATTGATATGATATCATGTATACCGTTAAGCAAGAAACGGCTTCACGACAGAGGGTATAACCAAGCCGAGCTCTTAGCAGAGGAGATATCCAAGAATGTCGATATTAAATTTGTGCCGACACTCAAAAAGATAAAGAACAACACGGCGCAGTCGACCATAAAGGATGCAAAGCAAAGAGCGATAAATGTCGTCGGAGCGTACACGGTCATTGACCCTGTTGCGGTCAAGGGTAAGTATATACTGCTCGTTGACGATGTGGTCACGACGGGTTCGACCGTCTCGGAATGTGCGAGAATGCTCAAGAGAGCAGGCGCAAAGGCTGTTTACTGCATAACTCTTGCACGCCGTGAAGATTGATATTTGCTCAATAGGGATAGAATTGTAACAAAAGTCGCCGATAAACGCTCGGCGGATTGGAGAAAACTATGGTAATATTTGAAAGAGATATCGCAATAGATATGGGAACCTCGTCAACGCAGGTTTTCGTTGCCGGAAGCGGCGTTGCGCTGCGTGAGCCGACGGTCGTTGCCGTCGACAAGAACAGCGGCAGGATGCTCAAGATAGGCGAGGAGGCCAAGAAAACGCTTGGTCGCACGCCCGCAAATGTCGTTGCGATACATCCCATAAGCAACGGTGTTATATCCGACTACGACATGTCGGCAATGATGCTTCGTGAACTTGTCAGCCGAGTGACCTCGTTCAGCCTGTTTAAGCCCAGACTTTTGATGTGCGTTCCCAGCAGCATCACCGGCGTTGAGGAGCGTGCGATAATCGATGCTGCCATAGAGGCGGGGGCCAGAAAGGTGTATCTTGTTGAGAACGCCGTTGCCACCGCCGTCGGCGCAGGCGTTGATATCAACAAGGCCGACGGTCACATGGTCATCGATATCGGCGGCGGCACGACGGATGTTGCCGTTGTCTCGATGGGCGGTGTTGTCGAGTGCGAGTCTATAAAGACCGCAGGCTACAGCTTTGACGAGGCGATCATCAGATACATCAAGAAAAAGCACAATCTCCTCATCGGCGAGAGAACTGCCGAGGAGCTCAAAATAAGCATCGGCGGCATCGAACTCAAGGGCGGCGTTGACTCTATTGAGGAGGTCAAGGGCAGAGACCTCATGACCGGCCTTCCCAAGACCGTTGAGGTCACCGCATCCGAGCTTGTCGATGTCCTCAGAGAGCCCGCAGGGCTGATCCTCGAGAGCGTGCATGCCGTTTTGGAGAGAACTCCGCCCGAGCTTATAGGCGACCTTGCCGACAATGGTATCATCATGTCCGGCGGCGGAAGCATGATCTTCGGCATGGATACCCTCGTTGAAAACAGCACCGGCATAAGCACCATGCTCGTTGACGACCCCATTGCATGCACGGTTCACGGCGCAGGCAAAATGCTCGGCAGGCTTGACTATATGCAGGACGGCATGATGAACTTCTTAAGAAACAGAGAAATGAAAAACTGAATATAAAAAGAATACGGAGGATAAAGACATGAAAAAGCTTTCCCGATTCAGCGCACTGCTGCTGGCAGTCCTGATGACCCTGAGCCTTGCGGCCTGCGGTGGCGGCGGTCAGTCGACCGACAAGGAGTTTTCCGCCGGTGTGACCGATGGAAACACCTATACCAATGAGTATTTCGGCTTTGCCGCAACTCTGGATGAGAACTGGACCTTGCTCACCGAAGAGCAAATCGCTCAGGTAACCGGCCAGACAGCGGAAATTCTTGACGATGACAACTTGTCTAAGATGTACGAGGACGGCAAGGTCGTCATGGAGATGTACGGCGTCCGCAGCGACAACTCAACTGTAAACATCACTGTTGAGAACCTTGGACTAATAAACGGTGCAAAGTATGACGAGAGCGGATATGCCGACGAGGCTATAAAGCAGCTTCCCGACCAGCTTGCAACTGCGGGCTTTGAAAATGTGCAGATCGATAAGACCACCGTTACCTTCGCCGGGGCTGAGCATACCGGCATCACCATCACTGCAACTCTTCAAGGCACGCCTGTGCATGAGATCGCAGCCTGTGTTAAGGTCGGCAACTATGTCGCACTTATAACTGCAGTCACCTTTGGTGACAGTAGCCCGAGCGAGATACTCGACCTGTTCAAGGCAATTTAATAGTTTTAGACAGCAAAAAGGCACACCGAGAGGTGTGCCTTTTCGTTTATGCTCCTACGGGGAGCGGCGGCTCTGTGTTGTCGGGAGTCTGACGCTTCATGCCGACCTTTAACAGTAGCGGCGTTATAAGCGTCGTGACAATAACGACGAGGACAACTGCGGGGAACATCGTTCCGGCGATAAGACCCGCCATGCTGCCTTTTTGCGCAACTATCAGTGCAACCTCACCACGGGACACCATACCAAGACCTATCGATATGGAATCATAGGTCTTGAACCCTGTGAGCCTTGCACCGAGCCCGCAGCCGATTATCTTTGTAATTATCGCAACTACCGTCAGTACCACGGCAAACAGTATCAGATTGCCGTTGAGCCCTGCCAGCTCTGTTTTGATGCCTATCGAGGCAAAGAAGATAGGGGAGAAGAACATGTAGCTCATCTTGTTCGTGCAGTCGAAGATATACTCCGTGGTCTTTCTCGTTCCGCTGAGCATAACGCCCGCAAAGTATGCGCCGGTTATATCGGCAATGCCGAAAAACTCCTCTGAAGCGTAGCTCACCGCAAGGCAGAACGCCAGAGCAAAGATAGCGGTGCGTTTTTTGCCGCCCCACTTTCTGCCGACGAAGAATTTGCGTACGATGAATGCGATGACCGCAAGGAATATGAAGTATACGATGATGCGAAGCAGAATGGTGATAGGCTTAACGCTGCTGTCGGTAAAGCCGGTCAGGACTGTCAAAACAACGATGCCGAGTATATCATCAATGACGGCGGCTGCCATGATGGCGGTGCCGACACGGCTTTTGAGCTTGCCTATCTCACGCAGGGTCTCGACCGTTATCGAGACCGAGGTCGCCGTGAGCACCACACCGATAAATGCGGCCTTGAGCATTTTGCTCGGGTCAGGTTCGGAGTTAAACAGCAGATAGCAGCCCGCACCGCCCAAGAACGGCACGATAACGCCGATAGAGGCGATGACAAGTGCGGATAGGCCGGTGTTTTTAAGCTCCTTCACATCGGTCTCAAGGCCGGCGTTGAACATTAGAACGATAACGCCGATCTCGGCTGCTTTTATGAGAAAGTCCGTCTCGCCTATCAGCCCAAAGCAGCTTGGCCCAAGCAGCAGACCGGCGATAAGAGCGCCGACGACCTGCGGCATGTTGACCTTTTCACTCGCAACGCCCAAAACCTTTGTCGAAAGCAGGATTATCGCAATAGCAATAATGAAGCTGTAATCCATTTTAATTACCCCCAAAAATGATTTCTAAACGGATTGTAGCTCCCGAATTATCAAATGGCAAGTTAAGTTTCCGCTCTAGGAATAAGGGGTGTTAACCCCCGTTAATTACCCGACAAAGACATGAAAAAACCGGCTCGGTATTATTCCGAGCCGGTTTGAAACTAATTAGATTTTGCTGTTTAGCCAAGCGAGAATGTCCGCGTAGACCTCGTCTTTATTTATCTCGTTTAACATCTCGTGTCTGCCGCCGGGATAGAGCTTGATGCTGACATCCTTCATGCCCGCCTCAAGGAAGTTGTTGTATGCCTTCTGAACGCCCTTGCCGCACTCGCCTACGGGATCCATGTCGCCGGACATGAAATAAACGGGCATATCCTTGTTCATAGCGGTGAGGTTTTTCTTGTTCGTAATGAACTTAACACCCGTCATCATGTCACGGAACAGGCTGCATGAGGGAATAAAGCCGCAGAGGGGGTCGTCAATGTATTTCTGAACATTGGCCTCGTCTCTCGAAAGCCAGTCATATTCTGTCTTGGGATTTTCGTATATCTTATTGTAGCTGCCGAATGCAAGATTGTTGAGGAATTTGCTGTAGTGGTGAGCACCCCTGAGGCCGGTAACGAGATTGCCCATGAAAAGGCCGCCATTAACAAGGGCTGCACCCTGATTGCCTGTGCCGCTGATTATCGCTGCATTAAATGCATCGGGGTAACGGATTAGCAATGTGCGGGTCATGAAGCTTCCCATGCTGTGACCGAAAACGATGATGGGCAGCTCGGGGTAATTTTCATGCATAGCAAGTCTGAGCACTTCCTCGTCGCGCACGACATAGTCCCAGCCGTTGTCATACGCAAAGAAGCCGGTCTGCTCCTCGCTTTCGATGCTCTTGCCGTGACCGAGATGGTCGGTGCCAACGGCGATGATGCCGTTATCGGCAAGGAAGCTCATGAATTCATCATAACGGTCGATATACTCGGCGATACCATGGATGATCTGCACGATGGCTCTAGGCTCTGCATCGGGAACGCACATGCGGGCGTGGATCTTGTTTTTGCCTGTGCTCGAATTAAAATAGAAATCCTTAAAAGTAGGCATAGAAATAATCCTCTCTTTGTGTTATAGTGTTATCTAGGAATGATTTTATATCGAGATAATACATTAGTCAACAAAAAACTGGAGGAACAGACATGAACGGTTATGTTATAGCTCTTGATCAGGGCACTACCAGCTCAAGAGCGATAATCTTTGACTCGAACGGTATTCCCGTTTCCATAGGGCAGTATCCTTTCCCGCAGATATTCCCGAAGCCCGGCTGGGTAGAGCACGACCCCATGGTCATTCTCGACACGCAGCTTCGTGCGATGGCCGAGGCGTTTGAAAAAAGCGAGCTCTCGCCCACGGATATCGCAGGCATAGGCATAACAAACCAGCGTGAGACAACTATCGTTTGGGATAAAAACACCGGCAAACCCGTGTATAATGCGATAGTTTGGCAGTGCAGAAGAACTGCACCCATGTGCGAGGAGCTTGTTAAAACCGGCATCGGTGACTATGTTCAGGAAAAGACGGGGCTGCTCATTGATGCATATTTTTCCGGCACAAAGATAAAGTGGATACTCGATAATGTCCCCGGTGCAAGGGAAAGAGCCGAGAGAGGCGAGCTGCTGTTCGGCAATGTCGACTCGTGGCTTATCTGGAATCTCACCGGCGGCAAAGCTCATGTTTCAGACTATTCAAACTGTTCGAGAACTATGATATTTGATATCAACGAGCTCAAGTGGGACGAAAAGCTCTGTGACGCACTCGGCATCCCCATTAGCATGCTGCCCACGCCCGTGCCCTCATCGATGATATACGGTAAGGTGGCGGCCGGCATAAGCGGCATTGAGATACTTGCCGGAACTCCCGTTTGCGGCAGCGCAGGCGACCAGGCGGCGGCACTGTTCGGTCAGGGCTGCATCGACCGTGGTCAGGCGAAGAACACCTACGGCACCGGCTGCTTTACTCTTATGAACACCGGCAATCAGTCGGTCAGAAGCAAAAACGGCCTTGTAACGAGTGTCGCATGGTCAATTAACGGCGAGACTACATACGCCCTCGAGGGCAGCGTATTTAACGCAGGCAGCACCATTCAGTGGCTGCGTGACGAGGTCGGCCTTCTCGGAACATCGTCCGAGTGCGAGGCACTTGCGACCTCCGTTCCCGATAACGGCGGCGTTTACCTCGTGTCTGCATTTACGGGACTTGGTGCACCAAGATGGGATATGTACGCAAGAGGTGCGATAGTCGGCCTTACAAGGGGCTGCACAAAGGCACATATTGCAAGAGCGGCGCTTGAAGGCATTGCCTATCAGGTCAAGGATCTCTTGGACGCCATGGAATCCGACGCCGGTGAAAAACTCTCCGTTCTGCGAGTTGACGGCGGCGCTTCGGTCAACAACTTCCTACTGCAGTTCCAGTCGGATCTGCTCAGAAAGCCCATTGACCGTCCGCAGATGGTCGAGACCACGGCGTTCGGTGCAGCGTTCCTTGCGGGTCTTGCAGCCAGCGTTTGGAGCAGTGTTGACGAGATAAAGAAGCTTAGAAAATCAGACAGAGTATTTGAGCCCGTTATGGATGAAAGTGATGCCGAGAAGCTGCACGCAACATGGCTGCGTGCCGTCGAGCGTTCGGCAAATTGGGAAGAATAATGGAACAGGTTTTAGTAGTAAAAAGAGAAAAGATCGAAAAATTTATAGCAGGCAAAAACGGCCTTATAACCGAAAATGTGCCGGAGCTGCTTGAAGTTATCCGAAATGAGCATGAATATATGCCCAGAGCCGAAGCCGAGGAGCGGCCGGATTTTAAGCAGATAATCCCCTATGTTATCCTGCGTCGGGGCGACAAGGTGTTTGTCACCCGCAGGCTCAACAAGGGCGGGGAGGCAAGGCTTCACGGCAAGATATCCATCGGTGTCGGCGGACACATAAACCCCGTTGACGAGCAGGGCGACATGCTCATGAAGGGGCTTTGGCGTGAGATACACGAGGAGGTCGAGCTCCAAAACCACGGCGAGCTTTGCTCCTGCGGCTTTATAAACGATGACTCGAACAGCGTCGGCAGCGTTCACCTCGGTGCATGCTTCACGCTTGAGACCGAGGGCGAGGTATCCGTCAAGGAGACCGAAAAGCTCGAAGGTCTGTGGATGACCCTGCCGGAGCTCAATGCAAACTACGACTTCATGGAAACATGGACGCAGATAGCGCTGGAGGTGCTCTGAGTGGACATTTTCAGACCCGCAGACATTCTGCTGCCGAATGTTGATGACATGACAGCATGGAGCGTCGTTGCCTGCGACCAGTTCACCTCCGAGCCCGAGTATTGGCAGCAGGTGCATAAGATAGCGGGAGACAAGCCCTCGGCGCTTAATATGATCCTGCCCGAGGCGGAGCTTGGCATTAAAGACGCCGAGACCGAGAGCAAGAAAATTTACTCCGTCATGCGCAGTTATCTTGAAAACGGCGTGTTTACCGAGCTTGAGGACAGCTTTTTGTATATTGAGCGAACGCTTTCCGACGGAACGGTCAGACCGGGGCTTATCGGTATGCTCGATCTTGAAGCCTATGACTGGACGGAGGGCTCAGTTTCGCCTATACGGGCGACCGAGCATACGGTCGAGGATAGGCTGCCGCCACGCATTCGTGTGCGTGAAAAGGCGCTCGTTGAGATGCCGCATATAATGGTTTTCATAGACGACCCCGAAGACTATGTCTTTTCTTCGGCCAAAAAGGGAAAGCTGCTATATGACTTTGAGCTTATGCAGCACGGCGGTCATATCAAGGGCTGGCAGGTCTCGGACAATGCCGCGGTTGAAGCTGCCGTAGATAAGCTCGGTGATAAGGATGAGCTTATAAAAAAATACGGTAGTGCAGATGATCCGATAGTTTTTGCTATAGGCGACGGAAATCACAGTGTTGCCGCCGCAAAGCAGTATTGGGAGGAGATAAAGCCCACGCTCAGCGAGGAGGAAAGGGCAACGCATCCGGCTCGTTTTGCCCTCTGCGAGATAAACAACATCCACTCTCCGGCGATAACCTTTGAACCGATACATAAGGTGCTGTTTGACACCGAACCCGAACAATTTATTTCCGAGGCAAAGAAATACTTTGCGGATGACATAGGCAAAGGCAAGGCGATAACCATCGTTACTCATGATGTGACCGAGACCATAAAGCTTGCGGACATGACGCTCGGCGAGCTTATCGGCTTATGCGAAAGCTTTTGTAAGGCGTACATCGAGCGCTTCGGCGGTAGGATAGACTATATCCACGGCGATGAGGAATGCGTTGGTATGGCAGGCAAGGAGCATGATGCCGGTATTTTGATGCCGAGAATGGAGAAATCCGAGCTGTTTACATCAGTCTACAAGAGCGGTCCGTTCCCGAAAAAGAGCTTTTCGATAGGTCACGGACCTGATAAGCGCTATTATCTTGAATGCAGGATAATTAATCCTTGTCATAAGGCAGAGAATGTGATAAAATAACTGCCGTTAATTCGTAATTATACATTTAGAGGAGCTGTTAAAAGATGTCAGGACATTCCAAATGGCACAATATACAGAAAACAAAGGGTGCAGCGGATGCCAAGCGTGCGCAGGCGTTTACCAAGATTGCAAGAGAAATGATCGTTGCGGTCAAGGAAGGCGGCAGCGGCGACCCCAATAACAATTCACGCCTCGCTGCGGTCATCACCAAGGCAAAGGCCGCAAACATGCCTAACGATAACATCAAGCGCACCATCGACAAGGCGCTCGGTGCAGGCAATACCGACAACTACGAGAAGATAGTTTACGAAGGCTACGGCCCGAACGGCGTTGCCATAATCGTTGAGACCATGACCGATAACCGCAACCGCACCGCAGGTGAAATTCGCCACTACTTTGATAAGTACGGCGGAAACATGGGCGCAGCAAACTGCGTTTCCTGGTCGTTCGACAAGAAGGGCGTTATCGTCATCGACAACGAGGATGAGGAGCTTGACGAGGATACCGTCATGATGGAAGCCCTCGATGCAGGTGCTGACGATTTTGAGCCCGACGGCGAGACCTTCATTGTTTACACCAAGCCCGACGATGTTACCACGGTCGCAGAGGCCATCATCGCAAAAGGTTATAAGCTTCTCTCCGCTCAGGTCGAGATGCTGCCTCAGAATGGCTACGTTAAGCTTACAAATGAGGATGATATCAAGAACATCACCAAGATGCTCGACATGTTCGAGGACAACGACGATGTCCAGAATGTCTGGCACAACTGGGAAGAGTAATTGAATATGCGATAAGCCCTCCGGCTCAGCCGGAGGGCTTATTTTTATCTGTATTCAGGGACGAGCGAATCGCCTAAAACGCTCTTCTTGACCGTAAATTCGGGAGTTCCCATGAACCCGGGGGCGGCGTCATATTTGTTGAAAACAATGACGAGATCACCGTCATCGTTCCAGTAGAAGTTGCTGTTTTCGCCCGGCTTAAGGTAAAATACACCGAACGGGTCATCTTCGAGCCAGTATTCGATATTCTTGTCCTCGCTCATTTCGACCTTCATCTGCCGCTGCACCTCGGCCTTTAGCTTGTTGTAAAAGCTGTCGTCAACCGCAAGATCGCTCAGATCAACGATGCAGCCCTTGATTTTATCGATGTGATAATACTTGTAGTATGTGTTACCGCTTCCGTATGCTTCGCAAACGCGAAGCCTTAGAGTAAACCATTTGTCGGTATTCGTGACCACCTCATAGTCGACATGCACAGAGCCGTGCCCCTTGCCTTCGTCGGCTTCAAGCTCCCTGTAAAAACGATCGGAAAGAAGCTTTGTCATCTCGTCTATATCCTTGTTGATATAGTTCTCGGCATCACTGTTTTGACCCGTGACATGCGGCACATTGATATCGAGCGTGTGATTATCGTCCGAATATTTGTAGTTTCTGACCGTGACGACCTCGATTATACTGCTTATGACAGGGATATTCTCCAATGCCTGCGCATATGCCGGGCTGCAATTGGGAAGCACAACGAGAAATACCAATAGCAGACACGCCGCTGCGCTCAGAATTTGCTTAACGACCCTTCTGCGCCTGCAATTTGAATTATCGGGCAGGGAAGCGAGCGTGTCGTCTACGACCTTGCTCACGCTTTCGGGTACTGTATAAGCATCTTCCTTTGCGCATTTTTTTAAGTGAGAGTCAAAATTGTTCATTTCAGAAAGTCTCCATTAACATTTCTCGCAGCATTTTTCTTGCACGGGATAATTGCTGCTTTGCGGTCACGACCGATGCACCGGTGATTTTTGAAATTTGAGCTATTGACAAGTCCTCAAAATAGAATAAAACAACGACCTCTCTGTACGGCTGTTTTAGTTGTTCGACTGCCTTCCTTAGTGTGAGCGCAGTCACGATCTCATTTTCAGAGCTGCTTTCCTCGACCTCAACATCATCGATGGAAAGCAGATTCTTGTTGCTGCGGACGAGCTCAACAGCACAGTTACGGACTATCCGCAGCAACCACGGTTTGAATGCGTATATGTTATTGAGTGTATCCAGACTTTTGTATGCTCGGTAAATTGACTCGCTGATAGCATCGGCTGCATCGCTTTCATTCGACAAAACGGAGAATGCGACAGAATACATTGCTTTTTCATTTTGCTTTATAAGCCGGCAAAATGTATCCTTATCTATCAATGCCGCACCTCCTATTTATATCTTATATATACTTTGCCGTCTCCGTGCTGATCCACTCGACCCAAGTGGGGTAGTACTTTGCGTAAAGGTGCGTGCCGTCGGAGGTCATATCCGAGGAAAGAGAACCGCTGGCATCATCGAAAACGGTGTTGGCATCGATGTAAAACACCTTGCTGCCGTCCGCCAATGCGGAAAGCTTCGTGTTAAGGTCGTTTATCGCTGCGTTGTTTACGACCTTATCACTGTCCGAACGGGACTTGGAGACATGTAGATTAGCCTCGATAATAATGCTTGCATTCGGCTGCTTTTCCTTGATAAGATCGAGCACCTTGCTGTACTTGTTGACGACTGAACTATGGGGATAACCGACCTCATTGATGCCGAGCATGATGTAGATCTTGCTGTACTGCTTCTTGGACAGAAGCTGTGAAAGGGTAACATTTCCGACGCCGTCGACCGAAAGAGACTCACCGGTGACATCGAATACATTCATGCCGACGCTGCAGAAGAAATCTGCACCCTTAAGGCCGGAGTATTCCCTAATGCCCACAGTCCTTGAATCGCCGATAAAGAGCGTATCGTTCATGCTGACGGGGGTGGGATCTTTGCTGGGCTTGGGAGTTTTTGTTTCGACCGGCTTTGTGGGCTGAGGCTTTGCCGTAGGCTCGACTGTCTGCACAGGCGCCGGTGTAGGCTCGGGGGTGGGAGTCACTTCGGGCTCGCCGCTGCCGGAGCATGCGGCAAAGATAAGTACGGCAGCGGTCACGATGATCAAAATTGCAAGAGTTATTATATTGGATCTTTTCATGGTTACATCCTCAGAATCTGAAATATAGGAATGGGTCGTCAAGACCACGGTACATACAGTAAATACTGCCAAGCAAGATGGCAAGAAGGAAAATGCCGATAATGACTTTGCTCTTTACCTTCTTAAGAAGCTTATACGGAAGCTTCGTGGAGAACAAAACGGCAATTATAAGGAAGGGGTAATACTGGCCGAGATACTTGAGGTAGTCATACCTAAATACCGACCAAGCGCCCTGTCCGAAAAACGGGAACAGGCGGGTGAACAGCACGCCAAGCTGCGAGAAATCGGTCACGGCGAACACTGCCCAGCTTAGCGGAATGAGCAGTATCATATATATATGACCTATAACGGGGTGCGCATTCAAATACTTGCCGATGAAGAACTTTTCGATGACCAGTATGCAGAAGAGCATAAAGCCCCAGAGCATGAAGTTGTACCCCGCACCGTGCCATATGCCCGTGAGCAGCCAAACAATGAGCAGGTTGAGGATAACTCTCGGAACGCTCCGTCTGCTGCCGCCGAGGGGGATATAGACATACTCTCTGAACCATGAGCCGAGCGTGATGTGCCATCTTCTCCAAAACTCGGTCATAGTAAGGCTTGTATAGGGATGGTTGAAGTTTATCGGCAGCTCAAAGCCGAGCATTTTGCCCATGCCGATAGCCATGAGCGAATAGCCGAAGAAATCAAAATAAAGCTGGAACGAATAAGCCGCAACGCCCATCCACGCAAGGGGTGTTGAGATGCTCTCAAAGCCGATAGCAAGCGTCTGCGACCAGAGCTTGCCCAAGGGATTTGCAAGCAGGACCTTTAAGCCCAAACCGAAGATGAAAATTCCGAGACCCTTGAGCGCATCCTCAAACCAAATATTTCTCTTGTGCAGGTCATATTGCACTTGCCCGTATGTTACTATCGGGCCTGCGATGAGCTGCTCAAACATGGAGATATACACGCAGTAGCACAAAAGACTCTCCTCGGCTTCAATATCCCCCCTGTACACATCGATAAGATACGAGATGCCTTGGAAGGTGTAGAACGAAATGCCGATAGGCAGAATAATATTTGCCGTGAAGTTGAAGCTTTCCGACAGCCTGTTGAGTTCACCGATTACAAAGCCTGCGTATTTAAATGTACACAGGCAGATAAGGTGAAACACAATGCCGACGACAAGCAGCAGCTTTTTATGCTTTTTTGACCTGCTTATCCCCAGACCCACAACAAAGTCGACCAGCATACACGCAATGAGCAGAACAAAGTGGTACGGCGCATTGATTGTTCCGATAAAGTAAAACGCAAGACTGCCTAATAGCAGGGTGTAGTTTTTATATTTATTTGGAGTTAAATAGTAGCAAGTGAAGAAGATCGGGAAGAAGATCAGAAGAAAATTAATACTGCTGAAAACCATGGCTTTTGTATATCCTTATGCTCAAGCGAAAATACGTCTCATCATATCTATAATATAGACAATTTAACAGATGAAAAGGTGACAAGAAAATTAATTTTTAACAAGGAATAATTTTTTGCTTACCATAATAATTATAGGACATAGGACGGTGAGCAAAATGAACAAACTAAACAGCGCAGCGTCGATGCTTCCGATAGCGCTAAACAGCGAGATACTGATACTGCCGGAGGCTGAGCGAGAGAAGATCGAGGAGATCCGTCTGCGGGCGGGACATGCAATGACGGTACTCATAAACGGGGAGGAAAGGCCGATAGCCGAGGAACATACCGTTACGGTAGACGACCTTGAAAGCGTGCTTGAATGCGCAACTGGTGCGTCTGTGCACGCAGTTGAGGCGAGCATGGCAAACGGCTACATAAATGTTGACGGCGGCATCCGTCTCGGCATATGCGGAAACGCAATAATGCGCTCCGGAGCAGTTTGCGGCATCAGGAACCTAAGTTCATTATCGCTCAGAATACCGAAAGAAATACGAGGTGTCGCCGCAAACGAGTTAAGGCAAATGAACCAAAACGGTTTAACTGATATCCTCATCGCCTCACCGCCGGGCTCCGGTAAAACGACATGCCTGCGTGAATTTATAAGAGTTATCTCCGACAGCGGCAAGCGGGTCTCGGTAGCCGATGAACGGGGCGAGATAGCCGCCGTAAGCGAAGGTGTCGCACAGTTCGATGTCGGCACACATACCGATATAATTAGCGATGCACCTAAGGCAAAAGCGGCCATGATGCTCATAAGAGCAATGAATCCCGATGTTCTTGCGATGGACGAGATAAGCTCAAGCGAGGACATGCAGTCGATTTTTGAGGCTTCCGGCTGCGGAGTGCGGCTGCTTGCAACGGCTCACGCAAGAGACCTTGACGACCTCTATTCACGCAAGCTTTACCGTCGACTAATGCAGATGCGCATTTTTAAATACTGCCTGTTTATAGAAAACAGCAGTGGCAGCAGAAGCTACCGTATTGAGGAACTCAAGTTATGAAGCTTTTAGGTGCTGTGCTGTTGACTGCGGCGGCCTCGGTCATGGGACTTTTCAAGGCACGGGAGCTTAAAGCTTCGTCACAGTCACTTAGAGAAATCATATCACTTTTGGAGCTGATGCGCAATGAGATATGTACAAGAAGAACGCCAATTAAACAAATTTTTTCTTGCTCAAATCTGCCGGACTACCGGTACATGAACAGCTTTATAAGCAGTCTTGAAACAGAGCTTTCGAGCCTCGGCAGCAAGAGCTTTACGCAAATTTGGTGCGAGAACGCTGAAAAAACGCTGCAAATGCTAAGTAAAAGCAGCAGACAAGCTCTAAAGGACCTCGGCAGCAGCATAGGCAAATACGATGCCGAGCTTCAGTCGGCATCCATTGACAGATGTATAAGTGAGCTTAACGACGAATATAAAAAGCTTAACGAGGGACTTAAAAACAACGAAAAAATGTACATCGGGCTGGGAACGGGAATAGGTCTTATTTTCGCAATTATACTGGCCTGAGAAGGAGATAAAATGGAGATTGATCTGATATTCAAAATTGCTGCCGTCGGAATCCTTGTTGCGGTACTCAATATATTGCTTACCCGCTCCGGCAGGGATGAGCAGGCGCTTATGACAACGATAGCGGCACTTGTTGTTGTACTCATCGTGGTCGTTCAGAAGATAAGTGAGCTATTCGGGCTCATAAAGACGCTATTTCAGCTGTAATGGAGATCGTAGCAAAGGTTGCCGCAGTCGCAGTTTTGTGTGCAGCGTGCAGCTTGTTGATAAAGACTAAGAACCCCGAGTATTCCTTCGTTCTGAGTGCAATATGCGCCGTTTGCGTTTGTGCGGCTGCCGTCGGAATGATATCACAGCTTGCCGATTTCGTGTCCGGTATCATCAAAAGCTCGGGGCTGCCGTCTGCAATATTTGTCCCGATAATCAAATGTGTCGGCATTGCCGTTCTTACAAAGCTTGTCTGCAATCTGTGCAAGGACGCAGGTCAAAATGGGACATCGTCGGCTGTTGAATATCTAGGCAGCGCCGCAATGGTCTATGCCGCAATGCCGCTGCTGCAAATCTTACTAAAGACATTGGAGGGGCTCACATGAAAAGGGTCTTGCTCATATTATTCATCATGCTTCTTATCCTGCCGAGCACCTGCTATGCCGATGGACTCGACACGGGCAAGGTCGAGGACGCACTGCCGGAGGAGGCAAGGGAGCTTGCCGGCGACCTTGACGATGCCACCGACGTCCAAGCTTTTTTTGACCGTTTAGGCGATACCGTGAAGCAAAAGCTCAAGGATAACGCAGGCGGCATCTTGAAAAAAGCAGTCAGTGTTGTCATAGTTGCCGTTTTGTGCTCAATTCTTGCACTTTTCGGCGGCGACAAAACGCCGGAACTCGTGGCTCTTTGCGGCTGCGCTGCTATAACGATACTGTGCGTGAGCGGTACAAACTCATACATAAGCCAAGGCACAAAGGCGATAGACGATATCTCTGCCTTTTCAAAAATACTGCTGCCTGCCATGTGCACAGCCTCTGCCGCCTGCGGCGAGATAAGCTCGGCGGCGGTCATATATGCGGCGTCGGCAATGTTCATGGATGTATTCATAGCCTTGGCGCAGAACATAATAGTGCCGTTTATCTACGCTTATCTTGCCGTGAGCATCGCCTCGGCTGCGTTCGATAATCCAAGCTTAGCTTCAATATCGAAGCTCCTGAAATGGGTCAGTACAAGCCTTATGACGCTGCTGTCCTTTGGCTTCACAGCCTACATCGGCGTAAGCTCCGCCATAGCCTCCGGCGGGGACAAGCTTGCGTCGAAAATTGCCAAAACGACCATATCAACGGCGCTTCCGGTAGTAGGCGGGATCATTTCCGACGCAGCTTCGAGTGTAGTCGCCGGAGCGGAAATTGTCAAGAACACTTTGGGTGCTTTCGGCATGATCGCCGTACTTTCGTTGTGCATTTCGCCGATTGTCGTAATAGGCTTGAATTACCTTGCTTTTAAGGCTGCCGGAGCGTTCACTTCGTCGCTCAAGCTGCCGCAGATAGCGTCTCTGACGCAGAGCATCGGAACGGCCTTTGGAATGCTGCTGGGGCTTGTCGGATGCTGCGGTGTGATGATGTTTATCTCCCTGATTTCGTGCATGAGAGCGGTGGTGGGCTGATGAGCGAATTTGTGCATAATTACATACAAACTCTTGTGTATTCTGCCGTGTTCTGCTTCCTTGCGCTGGCGCTAACTCCCGAGGGCAGCGGCAAGAAGGCCGTCGGCATAGCCTGTGCCGCTGCGATGATGATAGCGGTCATTTCGCCGGTCGTTTCAATAGACTTAAGCAACTACTCTAAAACTCTCACTGAATATAAGCTCAAGGCCGAGGAGTACGCCGACAGCGGGAAAGAAGAGAACGAAAAATTAAACAGATTGTACATACAAGACAAGTGTCAGACATATATATTGGACAAAGCAAAAGAAATCGGCGCAGATATATCCGAGGTAACAGTCACTGCTGAATGGACTACAGAAGGATTCTGGTACCCTGCAAGCTGTGAGATATGGTATGACTGCACGGATGGGCAACGAGCAGAGCTTGAGGTATTTATCGGTACTCAGCTTGGTATAAGCAAAGATGAACAAAAGTGGTGCAAAACAAATGAACGGTAAAAAAATGTTGGACGGTCTTGCAAAGTATAAATATCCGCTCATCGTGCTGATAGTGGGACTCGTGCTGCTGCTTATTCCGAGCGGAAGCACAAAAAGCAGCTCCGACGGCGTCTCAAACGACGATGAGCAACGCTTGGCTGCGATTTTGGAAAGCAGCCGTGGGGTAGGAAATGCAAGCGTTCTTATATCCGAGCACGGTGCAGTGGTCGTATGCGACGGCGCAGCCGATCCGGAGGTCAAGCTGAGCGTTATAAAAAGCGTGGAGGCTTACACAGGCTTAGGCTGCGATGAGATACAGGTATTAATTACGAGGCAAAATTAGGAGGGCAAAATGAAGAATATCAAAAGAAACATTACGATAGCATCCGTACTGCTGCTTGTGTGTGCGGCGGTGTATCTGAACTGGTCATATAACAACAGATGGGGCGAGGCGGACGCAGCGATGGTCAAGGCCGAGGATGCGGCAATGAAGGCAGCTGACGAGGCGTATGAAGCAGCCAACACCAAGGGAAGCTCCTCCGGTTATTTTGCCGAAGCAAGGCTCAATCGCCAAGTCTCCCGTGAGGAAGCAATGAAGCTGCTTGAGGAAGCGTCCAAAAAAGACGGCGCATCAAAGGAAACGATCGATGCGGCTATGAAGTCGATATCGGCCATGGCAAACTACTCCATGAGCGAAACGCAGCTTGAAAATAAGCTCATAGCAAAGGATTTTACCGACTGCGTCGTGTATATGAGCGAGGATAAGATAACAGTTGCCGTGCCCGCACCTGTTGACGGCCTCAGCGAAGCGGCTGTCGCAAGAATAACCGAAACGGTGACCTCGGAAACGGACTATAAAGCGGCGCAGCTTAACATAATCGAGATCTCAGCATAAAAAGACGGGTTTTCCCGTCTTTTTATGCTCAGCGAGAAAAATGTCCCTGACTTTTTCTCGCTTTAAAACACGCCACATTTTTTGTGAAGCTTTGCTTCACAAAAAACCTCGCTATGCTCGTCAAAAAGCCTTAACAGGCGTTTTTGATGGCTATAATCCAATTTGAGGCGGGACCTTGTCCCCCTCACACTCCCCCTGCTGCGTATTGGGTTTAAGCCCGATGCTGCTCTTTTCACCAAGTTCTTTAGCAGACAAGCATAAAAAGACGGGTTTTCCCGTCTTTTTATGCTTTATTTTTTTGCTGTGATGTGGTACAATGTCATGAAAACTATTTGGAGGCATAAAAATGGGCGATAATTATATAAGCTGCAAAGCAGAAAACGGCAGCATTAATATTTCCGAGGATGTAATCTCCACCATGGTCCGTACCGCTATCACCGAGATAGACGGCGTTGCCGGCATTTCCAACACTGCCGGTGCAGAGCTTGCCGAGCTCATCGGCATCAAGACCGTGTCCAAGGGCATCAAGGTGCAAATAGTTGACGACACCATCAAGGTCGACGCTGTTATCCTCGTTCGCTACGGCTGCAACATTGTCAATGTTGCGAAGGAAGTTCAGAACTCCGTCACCGAGGTGGTTCAGGCTATTACCGGCATAGACAAGGCAGAGGTCAATGTCCATGTTTCCGGCGTTGCCTTTGAAAAGTAATCGTACGAGGGTCACACAATGAAGAGGACTACTGCAAGAGAGATAGCAGTACAGCTTGGATTTTACGCTGCGCAGACCGGTAAGCCCGTTGCAGACATTGCCGAGGAATTTTTCGATAAGGATTACTACTCGACGCTTGCCGAGGTGGACGAGCTGTATGCCGAATATCCCGAGAAAAAGCAGATGGATTATATAATCCGTCTTGCAAGCCTTGTTGAGGACTACAGGGTGCAGATAGACCACTATATAAATAAGTACTCAAACGGCTGGAAGCTCGGCAGAATATCGAAAACGGCGGTCGCCGTTATGCGCTGCGCAATTTGCGAGGTGCTGTACATGGACGACATCCCGAACGCTGCCGCTATAAATGAGGCGGTCGAGCTCGCAAAGGGCTATGACGAACCGGAGACCGTTGCGTTTGTAAACGGTGTTCTCGGCGGCTTTATGCGCGGCGAGCTCGGCACCGAGGTAGCCGCCAATGCGGAGACGGAAGAATGAACGAGAGAACTCTGACCGTATCGGAGCTTAATAATCTAATAAAGACGCTTATAGACTGCGAGCCGCTGCTCAATAATGTCTGCATCCGAGGGGAACTTTCCAATTACAAGATCTATCCATCGGGGCATCATTATTTTACGCTCAAGGACTCGGAAAGCAGTTTAAGGTGCGTCATGTTCAAAAGCAGTGCATCAAAGCTTCGCTTTCGCCCGGAGAGCGGTATGGGTGTCACTGCTTTTGGCCGTGTATCGGTCTTTCCTCGTGATGGTGCGTATCAGCTTTACTGCACCGATCTGATACCCGAGGGCGTTGGTGATTTGCAGGTAGCCTATGAGCAACTCAAAGCAAAGCTTGCTGCCGAGGGGCTTTTTGACCCGAAGCACAAGAAAAAGCTCCCACCGTTCCCGAAAAAGATAGCGATAATTACATCGTCTGCCGGTGCAGCCGTGCACGACATGATTAGAATACTAGGCCAGCGCTGGCCTATGACCAAGGTCGTTCTGCTGCCAGTGCGGGTACAGGGTGTCGAAGCTCCGCCGGAGATAGTCGGCGCTATCAGATATGCAAACCGCCATAAGGTCGCAGACCTAATAATCACAGGCAGAGGCGGCGGCTCGATCGAAGATCTGTGGGCATTCAACGACGAAAGGGTAGCAAGAGCAATATTTAAATCTGAGCTTCCCGTTATATCCGCTGTAGGTCATGAGCCGGATGTTACCATTGCCGACTATGTCGCCGATGTTCGGGCATCGACACCGTCAAATGCAGCGGAGCTTGCCGTTCCGAATGTGCGGGATATGCGTGAGCTTCTTGATAATTTGAGCATCCGCCGCACACAGGCGATGCGCAAAAAGATATCGACGCTTGAGTCGAAGCTTGATGAGCTCAAAAAGCGTAGAGTGCTGCAAACTCCGATGGCGTATGTCGAAAGTAAGCGTGCCGAGCTTGACTATATGAAGGATAGGTTCATTGCCGCTGCCGACAGGTCAAATTCGGCCAAAAGGCGTGACTTTGTGCGTCTGGCTGCGTCACTGGATGCGATGAGCCCGCTCAAGGTGCTCGGCAGGGGATATGCCATAGCAGCCGACGATAAGGGGCAGCTCGTGCGTAGTGTAAGTGATGTTAGACCCGACGATAAGATAAGGCTGAGTGTCAGCGATGGCGTTTTAAAATGCCGTGTAGAGGAAAGTGAGGCAACAAAACATGAGTGATAAACTGAGCTTTGAGCAGTCGATAACAAGACTGGATGAGATAGTAAAGCTGCTTGAAAAGGGCGATGCACCCTTGAGCGATTCGCTGAAGCTTTTTGAGGAGGGCACAGCCCTTATATCTAACTGCGATGCCATGCTAAACGAGGCTGAGCAGATGGTCGTTAAGCTTAAGAAAGGCCCGGACGGTGAGCCTGTCGAGCTTCCGTTTGAGGATAAAGACTGATATGACGCTAAAAGAATACAAAACCCTGATAGATGCAAGGCTTGCGGAATATTTCTGCGCCGACGGTATGCCGCAGGCGGGGCTTTTTGAGGCTATGCGCTACAGCCTTAATGCAGGCGGCAAGCGCATTAGACCGATACTCGTTCTTGAGTTTTGCAGGATAACCGGTGGAGACTGCGATAAGGCGCTCCCCGCAGCGTGTGCTGTCGAGATGCTGCACACATACAGCCTAATTCATGATGATCTGCCGTGCATGGATAATGATGACTTGCGCCGCGGCAAGCCGACAAACCATGTCGTTTATGGCGAATGCACGGCGACCCTTGCTGGCGATGCTTTGCAAGCAGAGGCGTTCGGCACAATACTGCGCAGCGAGCTTCCGGCGGAAGCGAGAGCAGAGTGCGCCCGCATCCTTGCAGATGCTGTGGGTGCTGACGGAATGTGCGGCGGCCAGTTTCTAGACATGATAGGCGAGAATAAAGAACTCACCGCATACGAGCTTGACGAGATAAACAGCCGCAAGACCGGTGCACTTTTGATAGCTGCCTGCACAATGGGCGTTGCTGCAGCGAACGGCAATGAAAAGCAGACAGAGGCCGCAAGTCAGTTTGGTGCAGCCATCGGCGCAGCGTTCCAGATAAGGGACGATATGCTCGATGTAATAAGTACGAGCGAACAGCTCGGCAAACCTATCGGCTCGGATAAGCAGGAGCACAAGAACACCTATATGGCGCTTTACGGCGCTGATCGCTGTATGAAAATGATAGAAAAGCTCACTGAGCAAGCTAAGTCTGTACTGAATGAAGCATTTGATGATACCGAATTTCTCTGCGAGCTTGCCGATTCCATGGTAACCCGCATGGGTTAAATGCAAATATTCTTAAAAACCACACCGATTGTCTATTGTAAATTCCGGTGTGGTTTGTTATTATATAAAATAGCATATTATTCGAATAAATAGTTATATATTGAGGCATTGTTTTGAATATTTTGAATAAAGTCAACTCATCGAACGATATAAAGATGCTCGATGTAAAAGAACTCGAGCCGCTTTGCAAGGAGTTGAGACAGTTTATAATAGAAAATGTCTCCAAGACAGGCGGCCACTTGGCATCAAATTTAGGAGCAGTCGAGCTCACCGTTGCGCTGCACAGGGTGTACGACAGCACAAGAGACAGGATAGTTTTCGATGTCGGGCACCAGAGCTACGCTCACAAGATAATAACCGGCCGTAGGGACTGCTTCAACACCCTGCGCTGCCACGGCGGCATATCCGGGTTCCCGAAGCCTTATGAGGCGTCGGACGACGCTTTTATAGCCGGTCACGCCTCCGACTCTGTTTCACTTGCACTCGGAATGGCAAGGGCAAGGACGCTTAAAAATGAAAAATACGATGTTGTCGCCGTCATCGGAGACGGGGCACTCACGGGTGGCCTTGCTTATGAGGGACTTGCCAATGTCGGTGGATGCGATGAGCCGATGGTCATTATTCTTAATGACAACGGCATGTCCATAAACACCAATGTCGGCGGTATGGCAAAGCTCCTGTCGCAGGAGCGTATCAAACCCGGATATATAAACTTCAAGCGCTGGTATCGCCGTACCGTTGGCAACATCACGCCCCTTTATGAAGCAAACCACAAGCTCAAGGAGGCGCTCAAAAAGTCCATTTTGCCGTCAAATCTGTTCGATTCTATGGGTATTTATTACCTCGGTCCGGTTGACGGGCACGATGTTGAGCAGCTTGAGACCGTAATTCGCTGGGCAAAGGAAATGAAAACGACCGTTCTTGTCCATATATTGACCACAAAGGGCAAGGGCTGCGATTATGCCGAGCAGCACCCCGATAAGTACCACGGTGTCGGCAAATTTGACCCAGCTACCGGCGAGCTTCAAAAGAGCGGCACCTGCTTTTCCGGCATTTTCGGCCATAAGCTTGTTGAGCTTGCGGATAAAAACAAGGATATTGTCGCCATAACCGCCGCAATGTCATCGGGAACGGGACTGAACGAGTTCTCCGAAGCGTACCCCGACCGCTTCTTTGATGTCGGCATTGCCGAGCAGCATGCTGTATCAATGGCGGCAGGCATGGCAAAGCAGGGGCTCGTTCCGGTCGTTGCGATATACTCGAGCTTTTTGCAGCGTGCTTATGACATGCTCATCCACGATGTTTCGCTATTAAACCTGCATGTGGTGTTCTGCGTTGACAGGGCTGGGCTTGTCGGCAGCGACGGTGAGACGCACCACGGCGTTTTCGATGTCGACTACCTGTGCTCCGTGCCCGGTATGCAGGTGCTGTGCCCGTCAAGCTTTGCCGAGCTTGAGCAGATGCTTGACACAGCAATAAACGAAATGGATGGCCCGGTTGCCATCAGATATCCCCGTGGCAGCGAGGGCGCATATAAAGCGATAAGCACCGGCGGCACCGAGGTGCTCAGGCATGGCAGCGATATCACGCTTGCAGCCTACGGTACGATGATAAATCAAATGCTTGAGCTGTCCGAAGTGCTCGCAAAGGACGGTATCTCGGCCGAAGTGATCAAGATATCGCAAATAAAGCCGCTGTGCACGGATGAGATCGTTGCGTCGCTTAAAAAGACCAAGAAGCTACTGACTGCCGAGGATGTGTGCGAGCACGGCTGCATCGGTGAAGCGCTGCTTAGCGCAGCGGAGGAAGCCGGAATTTGCCTTGACGGAGCAAGCATTTGCACGCTCGGTGACGGCATCGTCACGCACGGAACGGTCACAGAGCTATATAAAGATTGCGGTCTTGACACCGAGGCTCTTTATAAAAAAGCTGTCACGCTTGTAAGAGGTGCAAAGTGAAGAAAATTAGATTGGATCAGCTGGTTTTTGACCTCGGCCTTGCCGAAAGCAGAGAGAGAGCTAAAACCACCGTCATGAGCGGACTTGTGTTTGTCAATGGCCAGCGTGCGGATAAGCCCGGTATGCAGGTTTCACCGGATGTTAATGTTGAGGTCAAGGGAACTGCTTTACCGTATGTGAGCCGTGGCGGACTGAAGCTCGAAAAGGCACTTAAGGTGTTCCCGATAGATGTAACGGGCAAGGTGTGCATCGATTGCGGCGCATCGACAGGCGGCTTTACCGATGTGCTTCTTAAAAACGGTGCTGCCAAGGTGTACTCCGTCGATGTCGGCTACGGCCAGCTTGCATGGAGTCTGCGCAACGACGAGCGAGTTGTCAATATGGAGCGCACGAACATTCGTTATATAAGCTCCGAGCAGATACCCGAGTCTCTCGATATCTGTGTCATGGATCTGTCCTTTATATCTGTAAAGCTTGTTTTGCCCGCCGTCTGCGCACTTTTAAAGGATGATGCGCAGCTTGTGTGCCTCATAAAACCGCAGTTTGAAGCCGGCAGGGAAGATGTCGGCAAAAAAGGAGTTGTCCGTGATAAGGCAGTGCACCTTTCGGTTATTGAAAGTGTGCTAAGCTTTGCACCGACTGTCGGCATGACGGTCATGGGACTTGATTTTTCACCCATAAAGGGACCCGAGGGCAACCGAGAGTACCTGTGTTATATGAAAAAAGGCGTACACGAGGCGGGCGCTATCGATGCAACAGCAGTTGTTGAAGCCTCGCACGAGAGTCTTTAAGGAGCAGATTATGTCCGATTTGATTGTTTTGTGCCCTAATCCGTTCAGAGATACGGGACTTGAGCTGACGCTGAAAGCTAAAGCTTTGCTTGAAACCAACGGTTACAGAACCGAGATTTGCCCGGTTTTTGGAGCCGATGACCCCAAGGCGATACCGGCAGATGTGAGGATAAGTGAGTGGGCATCGGTATCTAATGAGGCAACGCTCTTTATCATTATAGGCGGTGACGGCACGATGCTCCATGCGGCGAGGTATCTTAACCATACCGACACGCCCATGCTCGGTTTAAACCTCGGTACAAAGGGCTTCATGGCTCCGCTCGAGCCGGAAAAGCTAGATCTTATAGTCGATGCCGCTGCCGGAGACTATGTCTCAAGCCGCCGCATGATGATCGATGTTGAGCTTAAGCGAAACGGCAAGGTCATATACAGTGATGTCGGCCTAAACGATGTTGTCATCCACGGCATGGGTGACTGCATCAAGCTCACAGCATGGTGCGACGGTGATATGATGGTGTCATTTTCCGGTGACGGTATCATTGTTGCGACGCCGACGGGCTCTACCGGCTACTCCATGTCCGCAGGTGGGCCTATTGTTGAGCCGGAGGCAAAGAACTTTATTGTTTCGCCTATATGCGCTCATGTCATGGGTGCAAAGACTTTCGTGCTTGGCCCTGACAGAAAGGTCACCGTCAAAGCTGAGAAGATACACGACCGCAGGGCTTATGTCGCGGTCGACGGCGCAAAGGGCGTTGACCTTGCTAACGACGATATTGTGACTGTGCGCCAATCAAAAAAGGTCGCAAATCTTGTCCACATGGGTCTAAGCAGCTTTTACGATTCCACATTCGACAAGCTGCTTTACAAAAATCGATAAGGGAGACGACATGAAAAATACCAGACAAAATGTAATTTTGCAGATAATAACCGAGCAGGAGATAGAAACGCAGGCGCAGCTTATCGAGGCGCTTGCCGAGCACGGCATATCCAGTACACAGGCGACGCTGTCGAGGGATATCAAGGAGTTGCACCTTGTTAAGGAGCTTGGCACGAACGGCAGGCATCATTATGCCGTAAGCGGCAAATCCAAGAATAACGACCATGAGCAGAGACTGCGCAAGATATTCCGTGAAAGCGTGACCTCCTATGCCGTTGCCCAGAATATCATCGTTATAAAAACGCTGCCAGGTCTTGCAAACGCAGCCTGCGCAACGCTTGACAATATGCACATTGAGACCCTTGCCGGAACACTTGCCGGTGATGATACCGCATTTTTGGCGATGGTCAGTAACAAGGCGGCCGAGGACTTCTGCCACGAAATTGACGATATGATCTAAAAGAGGAACCGAAATGCTTACACAGCTGCATATAGAAAACATAGCGGTTATTGAAAAAGCGGATATTGAGTTTCGTAAGGGGCTGACGGTGCTCACCGGCGAGACCGGCGCAGGCAAGTCGATAATCGTCGACTCACTCGGTGCCGTACTCGGCGCAAGAACGAGCCGTGAGCTCGTGCGAACGGGTGCAGATAAGGGCATTGTTACGGCGGTGTTTGAGTCGCACAATGCCGACAAATGGCTTGCGGATAATGACATTGACCTCGAGGACGAGATAATCATACAGCGCAGGATAAGCGCAGAGGGCAAAAACAGCTGCCGTGTGTGCGGTGTTCCCGTGTCCGTTTCGCAGCTGCGTGAGCTTGGCGTGCTGCTTTTGGATATCCACGGGCAAAACGACGGCAGACAGCTTATGGATGAGGCAAATCACCTTGCGTATCTCGACGGCTACGGTGATTACGGCGAAACTATCGAGCGTTTTAAGGCAGCCTACGCCGATTATAGGGCGTGCAAAAAGGAGATACAGCGCCTTTCAATGGATGAGATTGAGAAAGAACGCATGGCCGACAGTCTCCAATATCAGATAGACGAGCTTGAAAAAGCGCAGCTCAAGGTCGGCGAGGAGGACGAACTCACGGCAAAGCGTGATCTTCTGAGAAATTCAGAGAAGCTGACGGAAGCACTCAACGGTGCGTACAACGCCTTGTATGCCGCCGACCAGAACGCCCAGTCGCTCACGGACGAAGCATCCGCACTCATCGGTAGGGCAGCGGTCATAGCCGACGATTTGAGGGAGACTGCCAACATAATCGAAAATGCGTCCTCACTGCTGTTTGACGCATCCGAACGCATAAGGGACTTCAGAGACAGTCTTGAATTTTCACCCGAGGAATACGATAATATCGAAAGCCGACTGTCACTGCTCAAAAAGCTGCGCCGCAAGTATAATATGGACGAGGAAGCTATGCTTGCCCACCTCGATGACTGCCGCATGAGGCTTTCTGAGCTTGAGTATGCGGGCGATATGCTCATTAAGCTCAATAAGCAGCTTGAAAAGCATATTGCAAATTGCAAGAAAATCGCCGCAGAGCTTACCGAAAAGCGTCGTGCGGCTGCTGAAAGCCTTGAAAAACGCATCGTGGGCGAGCTTAAGGATCTGAGCATGCCGTCTGTCCGCTTCTCGGTATCCGTTGACCCGATGGAAAGCGACACGGGCTTTGACGCAACCGGCGCAGACAATGTGAAATTCCTCATCTCTGCAAACGCCGGTGAAGCGCTCGGCAGGATATCGAAGATAGCCTCCGGCGGTGAGCTGAGCAGGATAATGCTTGCCATGAAAACGGTGTTTTCCAAAAACGACCCCATTGAGACCATGGTCTTTGACGAAATTGACACCGGTGTTTCCGGTATAGCCGCCCAGCGTGTCGGCGAGAAAATGTCCGACCTCTCGCGCGGCAAGCAGGTTTTGTGTATTACCCATCTTCCGCAGATTGCGGCAATTGCCGATAATCACGACCTAATCGAGAAAACCGAGCGCAACGGCAGAACATACACCGAAGTGCGGGAGCTTGACCGAAAGGGGAGAGCGCTTGAGCTTGCGAGGATGCACGGCGGCGACAATATCTCGGAGCTTACGCTTGCAAGCGCCGAGGAGCAGCTGCTCGCAGCGGATAAATATAGGTTGACAAGGAATAATTAATTTTGTATAATCGTGCAGGTAAACGCAAGGAAGAGCACAAGTAGGTTTGATCATGCTGCACAGAGAGACCCTGTTTGCTGAAAAGGGGAGAGCAGGTCAGACTGAATACGGCTTGGAGCGGCACACCGAAATTTTAGTAGGCTGTGACGGGATGCGCCCGATACTGCGCTTGAGTTTCAAACTCACCGAGGCCGGTTCTGCGAGGAGCCGGTGCATAGAGGTGGTACCGCGTTAATTCGCCCTCTGTCTTTTGGACAGAGGGCTTTGTTTTTTGGAGGCTAGAAAAATGAGCGTAAAAGATAAAGCTTTGGAGTATCATCTGAACGGCTATAACTGTGCACAGTCGGTTTTGGCTGCGTGCCGTGATTATTATGATATCGATGAAAAGACGGCGCTTGCCATTTCCGCAGGCTTCGGCGGCGGTGTCCGCAGCGGCGAGATATGCGGAGCAATATCCGGTGCTGTCATGGCGGCCGGTCTTGCCTGCCCGTTTAATGACGCACAGGATACCGAGGCAAAAAAGAAGATAGCTGCCATTGCAAGCAAAAGCGTCAACATCGTCCGTGACAAATACGGCTGTGTCCGCTGCATTGACCTCAAGAGAAGCGGCGTGAGCTGCCCCGAGATAATCGGATTTATGGCCGAGACTGCCGAAAAAATTATCAAAGAGAATAAATAATAAGGAGAGAATAAATGAACATTTACGAAGAACTCGTTGCCAGAGGACTTATCGCTCAGGTAACAAACGAAGAAGAAATTAAGGAAATGATAAATAATGGCAAAGCTACCTTCTACATCGGCTTTGACTGCACCGCAGACTCCCTGCATGTCGGCCATTTCATGGCGCTGTGCCTTATGAAGCGCCTGCAGATGGCGGGCAACAAGCCTATCGCCCTCATCGGAGACGGCACGACACTTATAGGCGACCCCTCCGGTCGTACCGATATGCGTCAGATGCTGACCGAGGAGACCATTGCACACAATGCCGAGTGCTTCAAAAGACAGATGGAGAAGTTCATTGACTTTTCCGACGGCAAGGCGATTATGCTGCGCAACTCTGCATGGCTCAAGCCCCTTAACTACATTGAGCTGCTTCGTGAGGTCGGCGCATGCTTCTCGGTAAACAACATGCTAAGAGCCGAGTGCTACAAGCAGCGCATGGAAAAGGGCCTGAGCTTCCTTGAGTTTAACTACATGATAATGCAGAGCTACGACTTTTACTACATGTTCCAGCATTACGGCTGTAATATGCAGTTCGGCGGCAACGACCAGTGGAGCAACATGCTCGGAGGCACGGAGCTCATCCGCCGCAAGCTCGGTAAGGACGCTCACGCAATGACCATAACACTGCTGCTCAACTCCGAAGGCAAGAAGATGGGCAAGACCGCTTCAGGTGCAGTTTGGCTTGACCCGAACAAGACCTCGCCTTTTGAGTTCTACCAGTACTGGCGCAATGTAGGCGATGCCGATGTTCTCAAGTGCATCCGCATGCTGACCTTTCTGCCTCTTGAGCAGATAGAGGAAATGGACAAATGGGAGGGCTCACAGCTCAACCGAGCCAAGGAAATACTTGCATACGAGCTTACTGCACTTGTCCACGGCGAGGAGGAAGCTAAGGCAGCCGAGGCATCCTCAAAGGCGCTTTTCGGCGGCAGGGGCGATGATGAAAACATGCCCATGACCGAGATAACGATAAATGACCTTTCCGACGGCGTTATCGATATCATGACCGCACTTGTAAAGACCGGCCTTTGTGCGTCAAAGTCCGAGGCAAGGCGCAATATCCAGCAGGGCGGTGTTTCCGTGAACGACGAAAAGGTCACAGATATCTCTGCCGCATTTGATGCCGATGCCCTCAAAAACGGCATTGTCATTAAGAGAGGCAAGAAAAACTTCAACAAGCTTATTTTGAAATAACGGTGAATTAAAATGTCAATAGAAAAAGGAAGAGCATATTTCAGGCAGTTCGGCATGGAGGACAGAGTGCAGGAGTTTCCCGTGTCCAGCGCCACCGTCGAGCTTGCCGCACTTGCGCTGGGCGTTGAGGGCGCAAGAATAGCAAAGACGCTTTCGTTTAAGAAAGACGACAGCTGCATCCTCATCCTCGCAGCAGGCGACGCCAGAATAGACAACAGGAAGTTTAAGGACAAGTTCCACATGAAGGCCAAAATGCCCTCGCCCGATGAGGTGCTCGAGCTTGTCGGCCACCCCGTCGGCGGCGTATGCCCGTTCGGTATAAACGACGGCATCGATGTATATCTTGATGAGAGCCTTAAGCGCTTTACCACTGTTTTCCCCGCTGTCGGCAGCGAAAACAGTGCGATAGAGCTCAACTTGGATGAGCTGTTTAAATACTCAAACGCAATTGAATGGATAGATGTCTGCAAGCTCCCGGAGCCGCAGGCGTAAAGAATTGAGAAGAATGGAAGCAGACGAGCGATTGCTCGTCTGCTTTTTTTGTAAATCATCAAAGAACTGGGTATAAATAACCGCAACAGACTAAAACCCAATACGCAGCAGGGGGAGTGTGAGGGGGACAAGGTCCCGCCTCAAGTTGGATT